>Ga0181338_1000221_pt1 | contig 12376 bp, 17 predicted proteins | sample Sp13VDMM110SD_FD_122168 | JGI IMG/M metagenome (GOLD analysis project Ga0181338, IMG submission 122168) | Freshwater viral communities from Lake Michigan, USA - Sp13.VD.MM110.S.D | ecosystem: Environmental > Aquatic > Freshwater > Lake | place: USA: Michigan | collected 2013-04-23
ATCGTCGCGCTCATCGCGAAGCTTTCGAGGCAGCGAAAGGGCCTATTCCTGACGGCCTAATGGTGCGGCACAAATGCGATACGCCGCCCTGCGTAAACCCTGACCACCTTCTAGTCGGAACCAACGACGATAACGTGCGCGACCGGGAAGAACGCGGGCGGACCCCTTGGGGCGAAGATTGCCGTTGGACAAAGATTAGCGAGGACACGGTTCGCACCGTGCGGGAGACTTATGTTCCCAACCACCCCGAGTTTAGCGGCGCGGCTTTGGCTCGGCGGTTTGGGGTAAGTTTTCAGCTTATTAGCGCCATCATCAACCGTAAGGTTTGGAGACGCCTGCCATGACCCCCTGCCCGACGTTCGGCGCGCTTCCATGCGATCAGGTTGATAAAACCCCTATGGAGGCTGTGGCTTGGCGGGAGGCGCTGGACCGTCAATGCGATAACATGGCCTTCCTGCTTAACCACGCGCCGATTGTTCAGCAGTGGTACGACAAGTTCACAGCAGAACTCGCAGAAGACCGCCAAGCCCTCGCAGTCATCCCCACAGAAGGGGGCGGTAATGATTAGGGTTTCACTACAGGCCAAGAGGCCTTCCGTACCCACCGAGACCGCTCCAATCAGCAATGCTCGCCTTGCAGCAGAGCTACAGGCCATCGCCCTGACAATCCATATGTTTGGTTTGGAGGGATTATCGAACATGACGGCTGGACGTGCATACAAAACGCCCGAAAACGAACAGGTTGCCCCATGACCAACTCTGACTTCCTTTGGCTTATGGGGGTCTTTGGGGCGGTCTTAGTGGCTTGTCAGGTGTATATCTGGCTGCACGACCGGAGACGCAAATGACCACGGCAATCAAGTTTAGACAGCACATCCCGTCATTCGTTGACGTTCGCGAGCCGGTTCCGGTCGAAGAGTTCGACGGCCTGCAAAGCCTTCTCGGCAATTTAAAAAAGGCCTTTGGCGAACACGTCTTCAGCCATTGGGCGCGCGACGGGAACGCTATCTTAGGTGTTTGGGACGACGGCCTGCATTGGTGGGTTATGGGCTTTACGGACGGTGATATAAGCGCGCTTCCGGTGTGGAGGCCACACTATCTGGCTCTAATCGACGGCGTAGAAACACGGCTAACCGGAGAGCAAGTGAAATCCTCTTGCGGTGCATGGCTGACCCTTCAGGACGGCAGCGTGGTTTTGAACGCGAGCAAGTGACTACCGCCAGAACTCGTACCAGCGACGGTTTCCAGCCTCCGCAATCGCTACCACCGCGTCCTTTTTGATGGAGCAGACGCGGAGGTCACCATCACCGATAATGATGCCGTTGCTAATGTCTCCCAAAGACGTAGCGCCCGAGGCGTCAAACGTGCTTTCGCAAGGGGCCTTCAGGCTTTCAGGGATTGCCATTCCCGCGCCGCACCCGCTCAAGAGACTTCCCGTAGCCGTCAGGCAGGCGAGTGTCAGAGCCTTCGATTTGATTGACTTCACGCTGTTTCTCCGCTTGCTCTTGCCGAATGACCGGCGTTTCAGATGCTACCCGATCAAGCGCCTTTCCCGTAGCGACTTGCGTTCGGTTGTTGTCCCGGTTCCGATTGTTGCACATGGTCAGAACGGCGAAGGCTAGGCAAAGCATGGCGATCAGGACGCCAAGCCCGACCCACTTTCTAATCTCTTGGGGGATATTCATTTAGCCCACGCTCCCGTCTTCCGGTGCAGCCACGTCAGGAAGTCGCCAACCGTCTTCCCGTTGCCGAGAATGGACGGATTAGCTTGGATAGCCGCTTGGCCTACATGGGCGTCAATGCGGTCTGTGTGATCGCCCTCAAGCGCCTTGATAGCCGTTCCAGCGCCAAGGAAGTGAGCGGCATATAGAGAGGCGTTGTTGATCGGGATTCCGGCCTTTCGGAGAGCCAGCACGTTGCGTTCCGTGAACGTCCTCGCCCGCTGCAACTGTTCGGCCTCAGACGGCTTAAAACCGCCAAACGCTAGGGACATATTCGGCCCCCACTTGCCGCCTTCGCCTTGCCATGTGGACTTGATGAACTGGTACAGGCCCGATGCGCTGGACGTGGACGCCTTCACATAGGGGCGGTTTCCGCTTTCGATCTTGGCCAGCAGAGGCCAATAGTCGTCAGGGATCGTTCCGGTGTCAGTCGGCCTCACGTCCTTTGCGGGCAGATAGGTGTCAAGCGCCGCGTTCGTAGCCGGGCCAGCAAGGCCGTCAGCCTTCAGACCCGCGCCATACTGGTTAAGCCGCTCTTGGACACGAAGGACAAACGTTTTGCTCATGTGGTCGGGCTTCCTGCATTGGCTTGCGCTACGTCCACGTCACGGCGAGCGCGAGCGGTATTGATAGCCTCAACGGCCTTGCCGAGATAGAGCGTCCCCACGCCTAGGAAGTAGGCCCCCGCGAAGATAGCCCCATCATTCCCGTTCTCAACCTTATGCGAAATGGCGATAGTGGCCCATGATGCAGCGAAGGAAGTCGAGATAATCGCGAAGGGCCTAGCGAGGTCGCCAATGAAGGATTTTACACGTTCACTCGCATGAACGGGCGGAACCTCACGGGGGTTAGGCGGGGTGTCGGTCATGTTAGCCCGAGGACATGAGAGATTTTGGGAAGCAGCAGGGTCAGCACCACGCCAAGCCCTACCGCCGCGCCCATCTGCCAGCGTTGCGTCAGGAGCACCGCCTCTAGCTTGCCTTCAAGCTCCTTCACGTCTGTCCGAAGCCGCTCCACCCTTTCGGCCAGAACCGGAAGCGTCGGGGCGCTCACGATTGAGCATCCGAGAGAGTATGCACACCCCGGCGATCAGACATCCAACAGCGAAGACAATCCAACCCATGACCCACTCCGACGCTTGCAAGGGTAGCGAGTTGGACGACAAAAAACGCATTGATACTAACTACATACAGCCAAAGGCCATGCTGTGTCAGCGCGCCCGTCTTCCACATTGATATAGCCGCGAAGTGCAACATAAGCTGAACGACAAGGCTTCCGACCATGACCACCTTCCAAGGCTCACGGTTTTTCTGCCAAGCGCGATAGATCATCGCCGCTAACGACAGATCGAGAAGCGGAAAGGCCAGCAACGCATCCGGAAACCGATACATCGCCAGCAGCAGATTCCCGACCGCGAACACAAGCGCGATCATGGCGCTAACACCCATCAAGTCCGCGTACTTCTGCGGCTTGGAACGGTAGGCTAGGAAGCAGATCAGAAAGACCGCCGCCGTCGCCATTGTGTAGATCAGCACCAGACTCACGGTTCCACCGGCTCGTCAGGGTCGTCAACTGGCGGCTTGTTTGTCCCACCACTGAACGCCACCACGTTGCTATTGGCGGCACTGGCGATGTAAGCCGCCTCCGCAGCACCTAGCGCATCATGCAGCGCGCGAGTGGCCTGAACCACCTTGCGAGAGGCTTGCTTGGCCTCTTTGGCGGCATCCTCTAGCTCTGTGATTGCCGCGCCTATGGCGTCGATATGGTCCTGAGCGGTCATGCTTTGTCCTGTTTGATGGAAGGCGCTATGGTGGAAAACACAAAGGGAGAAACAACATGGCTAACGTCAGCGACATTACCCCGAAATATCCGGCCCGTCATTTTATCAACGACGCCAACACCGGCAGGCTTACCATTCGCTCCAAGGTCGGAGCCGTGCCGCGAATCCGTACAAGCTGGATCGCAAGCAAGTTCGCTCATCAGGACTTGTCCCGTTGGCTGGACGCTTCCGCAGCAGTTTGAGCCGCTATCTCGTCGTCAATCGCGCGAATCTCATCCATCAGCCGCGCATGTTCGGCTTGCTTGTCAGCGTTGAACGGGAAGTCTTCGTCGTCTTCCAGATCAAGGCGCTTGGCGAATAGCTCTTGTCTCGTCGGCTTACCCATCAGACCACCGCTCCTGTTGCATCAACCCATGCCGTGCCGTTCCACCAGATCGGCTTGCCGTCTGCATCTAGCGTCGTGTCGAGATATGGAACGCCAAAATCAGACGCCGTCAACGTCGGACGATTTGCCGTCGTGTCCTTGAACGTCTTTACCTTGGACGGGCGAAGCGTCCCCGGCGTCCCAGCAGCGATGCACTCCCATTCAGCGACAGGGTTCGTCGCCGTCAGGTTAATCACCCTGTCTCCTTCAGCCCGCGTCCCACCAGCAGGAAGGCCGGTCGAGAACGTGACCTTGCTTGCGCCGTCGTTGAAGAACAGCTTGTCAGAACCGATAGCGACCCGGCCCGTATTACCCCACCATTCCGTCTCAGGCGTAATATCGACGCCGTTCGTGGTGTTGAAGGTGTTGCCGAACACCCGATGATCTTTCCCGCCGTCAATCGCCAGATCACGAACAAACGCCAAGATAACGGTGCCGCCCGGCTGCTCAACGCCAAGGGTCGGAAGGTTGTTGGAGACACAGATACGGTTCGCGAACGAGCCGCTGACATTCACCGTCCGGTTCAGTTGGCCATCATCATAAATGAAGCACTGGTTACCACCCCACACCGAACCGGCATCCTCAACCAGATAGGCCGTCGCTGTGCTGATATGGAAGTAACCTGCGTCAGCCGCTCCCCGGAACAGGAAGCGGTTGTTGACGTACTGGCTCTTGTAGGTCGGGGCGGCGTCGCTCGCCTGCTCCAATACCCCTTGCTCTCCGATGGCGTCGCAAAGACAGCCCATCATCGACGTGTAGATAGCGCCGTGATTGCGGAGGCCGCGCATATACCCGAAGATAACCGTACCCGGAAGCACGGTGTTTCCTTCAGGTGCCGGAGCCGTACCGTCTCCGAAACGCACCCCCGACGAACCCGAAGCCGCCGCCACCGTCGTAGAATCAACGCCGTTCATCTTGCCAAAAACGGTGTTATTAATGCTGCGTCCGTAAAGCCAAACGCTGCCAAAGTTGTAAACCGTGTCGATGTCGAAATGAGACGTGGCAACATACGTCCCCTTGATAGCGTACTGGAACCCATCAATAAACACGTTGCTGAAGGAGATATTACTGATGTTGTTGCCTGTCCCGGTCGCGCCGTTCATTAGACAGCCAGTGTAAGCGTTAGGCGTCGCTACACCAGCAGTGTAATAACGCGCGCCAGCGATATTCATATCACTGAACGTCACATCAGTTGTGCCTGCCGGAAAAACAAAGCCATCATTTGCAGGGAACACAAAGCGGGCAACACCGCGACCACCACCGCAAAGGTAAAGGTGGCTGGCGACCGTCAGTGACGAATTACACCGAATGTCCCCCGTGAAACCGGACACGTCCAATGGCTTATAAGCCGCCGAAGCAGCCGTAATAGCAGCTTGCATTGCCGCCGTGTCGTCCGTCGAACCGTCGCCTACCACGCCGAAGTCTTTGGCGTTGATAGCGTCCTGCATTTTGCCTTGGGCTGTGCGGGCAACCGCTCCGGTCCCCGCTTGTAGGAAACCAACCAGCGCAGACCCACCAGACGCAGAGAAAAACGCCTTGATGTAGTCAGCGAAAACCGAGGCCGTGAACCGTTTGAAGCCCGACCGATAGCCAGTCAGAACGTCGGAATCTACAATCGGCGCAGTAAGAGCCGTCAAGTCAGGCGTCTGGTCTCCGATAGCCTCTAGCAACCCTGCCTCGGCATTGTCGCCGTCGCGGTTCAGCTTGTTCAGAACGGATGGCGCATCCGGCGCGTCCGCGATAATCGCCTCAATAGCGGCTAGATCAGCCGCAGTTAGAACCGCGTCAGCCGCAGCTTCGTCCGCCGAAACCGCCGCCGCCGCCGCTTCGGCCACAGCGAGCGCCGCCGCCGCTTCAGCCAGTGCAGCAGCCGCAGTTTCCCAATCCACCGAGGGGCGGTAGTTGTCGAAATTGAACGGATTGCCGGGGCTTGCCCCTGTCGAGGTCGTAACGCTTACGCTGTATAGAACCGGCTCCGCTTCGGTCCCGGCCTGCGCCCAAATCGCGGGGAACTGACCCGAGCTATTAGCAATAACCGGATTAGCGGAAAGAACGGTAAGCGCCTCATCCGTGTAGATGTTCGCCTTGTCGGTCGTAAGGTTGTCATAGACATACAGCTTCGCCCCCGACAGGAGGTCAAAGTCTCGGTTACGTGCCGGAAAATACGGGGGGACTACAAAGCGACCAGCGGCCATTATTCTTCATCCCCTGCGTATTCACCGGCTCCGCGCGATGCGGAGAACCGGATTGCTCTAAGCGTAGACCTTGCGTCTTGTCGGTTCATTCGCGTGGCCAGCATATCAATAACTTCGCGAGTACGGTTCGGGTCGATAGCCGCCGTCATCAGCGCGTTAGCTTCCTGATCGGAATACCCAAGACGAACCAGCCGTCCCAACGCTCCGACCGTCCCGCGAACATTGCCCGTTACGGCGTTAGCCCCGGCAGAAAGGACATTCATTCCGGCTTGCGCTTGATCGCTTACCGCTTGCGACGTGATAGAGCCGGAGCCGGGATAAACCGCCCGCGCTGCCATGACGCCTTCGCGTTCGGCCCGCATGGCGTCCTGCATCGGGATCGGATTTTCCAGCAACGCAGCGTTACGCATGTTTTGCTCACGGCCAGACGCCAGACGTTGAGCAACCCCCGGCGCGGCCCCTTGCGTTCCAGCGCCACGCTCAACCGCCCGACGTGCAGCAGCAACCGCAACCTCACGCTCCGCAGGATTAAGGCGCGAGGCTTGGCGAGAGAATTCATCCGCTTCCATCGACAGGAAGTTTTCGCCAAGCTCCGTCGCGCGTTGGAGTTGAGACGCACTAGCATGGGATGCGCGAGCAGCGGCATACGCCGGATTCAAGCGGTCAAGTTCCGCCCTGTAATCCCGGCGCAACTGTTGAACCGCGCGCCCGTTCGTGTCGAGAACCAGTTGTCCCGTTGCGTTGCGCGACCCTTCCAACACATCATCAAACCCACGCTTGACGTAATCCAGCGTTTGCATCGAGGGAGTTTCGCCGGGAATCAGTTCAACTTGCGGCCCCGGAGAGTCGCCGTCCATAAACGCCATCGCCCGCGCTTCCGCATCGTCAGCGTCTCTCAGCGCCCGTGCAATATCCGCATTACTGGCGCGAGAAATGTCGATACCCTCGCGGCTCAATCGCTCCTCAAGAGCGTTCCGGCGAGAAGACCTAAGCGCCGCATTAGCCGAACGGTCAGTGTCACCAACCGCGCGCGCAAAACGTGGGTTGCCGCGCAACTCAGCGTCTATCGCCCGCGCCATATCTTGCGACGAAATGCGCTGATAGTTGTCCGCGCTATCCGCCGTAGCGTCCGCAACATCGTCAAAGTACCCAGCGGCCCGCGCACGGTCAGCCATTTGTTCCAGCGACAACCCATCGTCACGGACGGCGCGCGAGCGCCATGCGCCTTGACGGTTCCAAGCGTCCGCGCCAATCGCCGCCAGATCGCCGCCGTCATCTCTCACACCGCCGTTTTTGGAGATAAACTCCAACAGGCTTTCACCCCTTGCGGGGCCTTGAGTGCGACGGCCAGCGCGCATTGCGTCCAGATCGGCAAACAACTCAGGATCAGGAGGAAGGCGCGAAGACGCCGCCGGGCTACCCGCCTCACGGGTTGAGACAAACATTCCCAACTCGTTAGGATTACGACCCTCGTTGCGCGCAATCGTGTACGCCTTTTGAAGCGCCGCGCGACCGGCGGGACGCGACAGCATTTCATCAATAACCGGCGACGGCTCAATCTGACGAGAGTAAGCCTCGCGATAAAGCGGCTCCGCTTCGCGACGGCCAGACGCAGCCAGTTGATCGCGGATTTCCGCAGGCGAGCGCGGGTCATCGCTCATAGTGCGACGGGCCTGCATAGCCATACGGTCCGGAAGACGCTCCGCACGGCCTTCTGCAAACTCTCTCACAGCTTGGCGAGCAGGCGTCTGACGCGTTGCCAGCGCACGGCCAAGCCCTCGCTGGCCTTCATCCATCAGATCGACAAAGGTAGTCTCTAGCCCTTGCGCGGCTCGCTCATCAGCCCGCTGCGTCAACACGCCCGCATCCGGATTGAACCGAGCGCCGTACCTGTCAACCGCTCCCTCAAGCACGTTAGGGGCCAGCCGGCGAGACATATCCGCAGCGCCGGGAACGCCGAACCGCTCGCCAAGCGCCGCAATCGGACGGGCAATCACACGGCCAGCCGGGGCGAGGACGTTATTGATTACCGGACGGGCAGCAGCGCCCACAATAGGCGTAGCCACGGCACCGAGAACGCCGCCCCGAACCGCATCGTCAGCGCGTTCGGCTAGCCCACCCTCACCAGCGCCAGCGCCATAAAATGCGCCTGTAGCGCCGCCCGCAGCACCAGCGCGGCCCGCATTGGCAGCGAGACGGCCTGTATTGGCTAGTCGTGTAGCGCCCGCCACACGCGGAGCCATTTGCAAGGCGCGCGGGGCCATGCCAGCAACGCCCATGCCAACCGGGATTTGTGCGGTAGCACCGGCCACGCCGCCCATATTGCGTTCAAAGCGGTTGTTCTGCCGGTCGTAATCAGCGAGCGCGCCTTGAGCTTCACGCATACGGTCGTAGCCTTGGCCGGACATAACGCCAGCGAAGCCCGCCATAAGCTCATCACCGAACGGGACTTGCTCAAGCGCGGAGCGAGCAAACGCCGCTTGTCCGCCAAGCACTTGCTCCATGCCGACCGCAGACCCGCCACCAGCCGGAGCAGGACGCGCATCACCACCAGAGCCGGGGCGGGCAGAACCGTCAACGCCACCACCGTCGCCCGGAGGCAGATCGGAGCCGACCATGCGGAACCACGTTCCGTCCGCATCCTGTTGATAACCCGCCGCACGAAGGCTCTCCGGCGTGTCTTCCGGTGCAAGGTTCTCGCTATTGACTACGGCGTAGGACTTGCCGTCAGGACCACGGCGAATGTCAGCGCCAGCCGGGATAAGCAGCGCTTCGCGCCCGCCTTCAATGCTTGGGTAGGTCGGAAGCCCAGTTGCATCCACCGGGCCAGCGCCACCTAGGCCGTATTCGGGGTACGCTCCAAGTTGCGCGGCCCCCGGTCCCGCAGCAAACCGCGTGCCGCGATAAGTCTCCTCCCGCGTCTGGTAACGCTGCCCAGCAAGCTGGTCGTTGCCCCGGTCAAAGTTAATGGCTGCAACCCGCGCAATCTCCGGGTTCGTCGCAGCAGCGCCCGTCAGTTGGCGAAGGTTGCCTTCAGCCCAACGCAGTTCCGCTTGCCGCCCCGCATCCGAAACGTCGTCTCGAATCAGCCGCCCGAAATAATCGCCGTCAAAGGGAATGACGCCCGCAATACCTGCGAGTTGATTGCGGGCAGACGCCGGATCATACCCGTTCTCGCGGGCGCGTTGATAATCACGCTCCGCGCCAGCCATCATGCCGCCATACAGCATGGCCTTGCCTTGGCCTTCAGTAAGTCGCCCAACCCCCTCTTCGCCTTGGGGTGTATTGGCAACGACAGTCACACCACCGCGCGGCCCGACACGCTCAACGGACCCGTTCGGTAATTCGCGCGCGCCAGACCCCCAACGCGACGAAGCGTCGATAGGGCCAAGCGGCCTTCCAGTTTCATCCGCCGGGTGCCACCGACCGTATTTGTAAACGACAAAGTTACCCGCGCCGTCGTCTGCAATGTCGCCGTCGTTGTATTCCATTTAGCGACTCCGCACGGTAAAGCCGGGAGGAAGGCGCGACCCAGCAGCCGGAGCCGCAGCACCGCTAGAACCTGGTCGGGAAGAACCGCCAACACCACCAGAGCGAGGACGGGGAGGCGCACGGCCCGCAGCGGCTAGACGGCCTTGGCCTTCAACAAGCCCGCGACGCGGCTGAATGCTCCCATCAGGAAGCAACTCCCATCCTGTCGGGACGTTCGGAGTTTCCGGCGCGGTATAGACCGGCGCATATTGGCCGGTGATGCGGTCGGGGCGCGCAATGACGTTGCCCATACGCTGATCGTTCGCCCAAGGCTCAGGGTTTGTTCCGCCAAATGCAGATCGAAACGCTTGCAGCGACGCGGGGCTTTTGTCAGCCTCATCGAGTTGACGAAGCGCATCTTCGTCCATCCCCATCGACGCCATGACGGGGCGAAGCTGCGTCGTCCAGACCTCTTGGACCTGCTCCGCTCCTCCACCAGACAGCGCAACACGCTCAAGGGCATCCAGACCTTGCAAGACAAACGCCTTACGCGCGTTCATTTCTTCTTGGTCCCGTTCACGGGCTGCGTCAGCGTCGCGGGTCATATCGTTTTGCAAGGTGCGTTGGCTTTGCAGATCACCCGCAGCGCCAAGGATATTCGCAGCCCCAGCCTGATTGCCAGACGCCAGCGCGTTGCCTGCCTGACGGCGAGCGCCAGCCTGACGAACACCTTGCAGGGCGTTGAACGTCTCGTACATCGCGTTGGGGTTATATTGCTGCGGCATCAGAAAAGCCCCCACGTATCAACCGGCGGGTTCTGACCACCGCTCGGCGTTCCGCGCCCCGCGAAATAATCCAGACCAGCACCGCCCACGCCTTGCAGCGCGTTACCCCAAATAGCCGCTTGGTTGCCGTAGCTGGATTGCAGGGCATTCGAGGCGTTCTGATTGTTCTGCCCGACCTGTGCGCCGTACTGGCCAGCCAAGGCGTTACCCTGACCCGTAGCCGTCTGGCCTAGGCCCGCGACACTGAACAGTTGGTTGAGTTGCGTGTTGAACTCGTTAGAAGCGTAGTCCTGCCCGTAACGGGTCAGCGCCCGCAGAGCATCGCCAGACTGCAACGAACCCGAGGCCGCGCGATTGGCGTTAATCCCTCGCTGGCCCTCATCAAAGCGGAACTGATAGCCGGGTGAGGCATAGAACCCACCATAACGGTTCTCAGGGTCCAGCGCGTTAGTCGGAGCAGTAGCGTTAGCCGTTGCCGCCGTCCCCGTCGCAGCAGGAAGAACTTGTGGACCCGTAGAGCCATCCGTCGAAAGCACGTTCTGCGGCGCTCCACCTTCCGGGGAGTTAGCCTGCATCATCGTGTCAACCATCTGGTTGCGCGGCTGCATGGCCGTGTCGCGCTGGTCGCTGTACTGACTAGCGCCATAACCTGCCGGAGCAGCAGCGCCGCTCGCGCCTGTACCGTTCAGCGGGTTTGTCACACGCGGAGCCGTAGCGGACTGACCGCCAAGCCCAAGCCGACGATTGATCTCAGACAGCGCAGCTGTACCAGAGGCCCGCCACGGAGCAAGGTCAGCGCGTTGCTGGTTGAAGATCGACTGTTGAAGCGCGTTGTTGTCCGCTGCGGTATCCCGCGCCGCGTTCGCTTGTTTCTTCGCTCCACTCGACGCAATGGCCGCGCCGCCAACCGTCGCCGCCGCCGCTACCGCTGCTACCGGCATAGCAAAATCTCCCCGTCGCTGCCGATCACAGCATCAACAATATCCACCATCGGCGGACTCACAGACAGCAGCGAGATTTGAGCGTAGCCCGACACAGCGGCCCACTGATTGTAGTGCCACACGCCTTTTGCGACATTGCCCGCGTTCACCATCAGAAACGCAGCCCCAGCGGCCCGGTCATGTGCATCATCATCCTCATGAACAACAAGAGCGGAGCCGTTTTCCAGCTTCGCCGCCTCTAGTTTCTCATGAAACTGCTGACCGGCCTGTAAGCAAGCATCGCTCGCCTGTATCCAATCCTCAATGCAGAGGACGTGATATTCGCCAAACCATAGCCGAAACCCTGCTATCCGCGCAAGTGCCCGAGCAGCAACATTCCCCGCCGGAAGTTGCGTCACAAGTTTAACCGCGTCCGTCTGCAAGAAGACGTATTCAAGCGCTTCTGTCAGATTGTCCCGAACCTTCGCACCCCTGACTTCCGGCAGGAAAAGCGAGTGGACTTCGTACTGACAAGCCCCGAGATTCCGCAGAACCCAACCGCCGCCCTCAAACTGTAAGGCGATGTTAGCCGGGTCGCAGATCAGCGCCGACAGATCGACTTCGCCATCACCCTTAAGCCACGGCCTGACCTTGGGATGATTGGCGACTTCGTTCAGAATGGTCGGGTCTAGCGTCCTCACGCTTGCTGATCGCTGCGGTAGTAGTTGACCGACAGATTGACCGCCGTGTTTGCATCAGCTTCCGCGTACAGCGCCGCGCCGTTGGCCAATACAACAGCACCGACCGGCACCGTGACGCTTTGGCCCCGGAACACCGTCTGCACCGTCATCTGATTAGACGTTGTCGCGGAACCCGCAGATGGAACCTGATACAAAGTAACAAACCGGCTAGTCGTGTCGATGTTCATGGCGACTACCGAGGTAATCACGCACGACTCGTTAGCCCCTGCCGTCACCAGAGCAACAGGGGTCGTCGTTAGTTGGGTTGTTACGCCCGTCGCTTGGGTTGCCATCAAAGATGCTCCACAACAATCACACGGCCCGCGCCGCCATTACCGCCA
>Ga0181338_1000222_pt1 | contig 12298 bp, 10 predicted proteins | sample Sp13VDMM110SD_FD_122168 | JGI IMG/M metagenome (GOLD analysis project Ga0181338, IMG submission 122168) | Freshwater viral communities from Lake Michigan, USA - Sp13.VD.MM110.S.D | ecosystem: Environmental > Aquatic > Freshwater > Lake | place: USA: Michigan | collected 2013-04-23
CAGCGCCCACACCGGCAGCAAAGCCGATTACGCCTACGAGCTTTGCGGTTAAGGAAGTACCTGCTGCGGAGTCTCCAACAGGTAAACGCGTATGGAATGTAACCGGCCCCGATGGTGAGATACTTGGCACTTTTGCTAAGAAGGGTGACGCCACCGTACGAGCTACACAAGCTAGAGCAACAGTTAGAACAGCAGCAGGCCAGCAACCGGCAGGGCGCAAAGCTACGTTAACTCCAGAACAGAAAGCAGCCGCCACCGGCCAACGTGCGGTTACTCAGAAGGCCAGCATAGACGCCACGCGCACTGCGGAGAAACTTAAACAACAAATAGGCGCTAAGTTTGAACCAAGTCCTAATGCTACCGCAGAGTCAGTGGCCGATGAGCAAACTCAATATCAAGCAAACCGTATTGATGTGCTTACGCAAGCGTATGGGATAGCTACTAACCCTGCACATAGACTTAATACTGCGGGGAAAACTGCCAAAACCGTATTGGATGACCCCAGTGTAACTGCCCGTGAACGTGAGATGGCACAGAATCGGGGTAAGAGTGAAAAACCACAATCCTCTGGTATCCCTCTGGGGGTTACTAGCCAAAACTCTAACCCCAAATATACTACATTCAAAAATGCTGGGCAGGCGTTGTCGTGGGTGTCTCGTAACGGCACGAAGTTTGAAAAGTTTTTAGCTAAGCGCCTATATTACTTTGCGCGTAAAGCCCAGATTGTAATAGCTAGCGATATGAACGCCCTTCCTGAAGCCGTGCGTAAGGCATTTGAAACAGGATCAGCGGGGGTTTATTTTAAGAATGTTATATATCTGCATCCTGTCTATGGCATTAACAATACGGTGTTTTTGCACGAAGCCTTGCATGGTGCAACGATTGCCAAAATTAACGAGTACCTCACCCGTAGACAGAATGGAGAATCCGTACCGCAATCCATGCAAGACGCCTACCTCGCCTTAGAAACTGTGCGTAGGATAGCTTCTGAACGGTATTTCCTCCTGAAAGATGCGGGGACGCTAGATGACCGTATGCTGGTGTTTGAGAAAGGTGGTGCGTTTAGCGACCTAAAAGAGTTCATTGCCTACGGCCTGTCCAGTGAGGACATGCACGAGTTTCTGTTACAAACCCCCGGCTTATTTGCTGGCAAGACCGCTAACTACTTTAACAACCTGCTATCTAATTTTGTTAAGGGTATTCGCGGCCTATTTAAAATGGACGACACGCATCAGTCGGCCATGCAAGACCTTATACTTGCTACGGATAATTTGCTATCTACTAGGATGCAGGTAAGAAAAACCGCCACTGCGCCTCCATCACCGGCACTGCCACCATCTACGCCCGTTAAAAAGCTTAAGCAAAAAGTAGCCAAAGTTAGTAAAGCTATGGCGCAGGCTCAGGCTTCATCTAATGCAGCCGACGTAGAGAATGGCATATCCACGGGTATGGCGGGGCGTATGGCTGAAGATTGGCTCCCACTGCTTAAAGATAGGTATGCCGCGTTTAACGTAGGCACTATACAGCAGCTTTTATACAAACTGCCAACCTCCGACATTATCCGTTGGAAGGGCGATGAGGTGCCCGGACTGAAGCGTGTTGATACGCTAGTACAACGTATGGCGGCTATGCGGGGCACCATGCAGTTAGCTGGGGCTAAGAAAGCTACAGAACTTGCTAAGTTTGTACGCAAGAACGGCCAGAAGGTAATTGGTGAGGCCATGCACTTGGCGCGTTTGAACGAAGTAAGCCCTACTAAATACGCCAACCGTGCTGATGCATTAGCAAATGACTCCAACATAAAAGAAAACGCAGCTAACAGTGTTGATCCTAAATACAGCGCCGCTCAACAACGCGAGTATAAAAAGAAAGTAAAAGAACGCACACGTGCCATCAACGAAGTGTTCACCGCTTGGGAGGCTTTGGGTAAGCAACCCGGTGGGCATTCCATGTATAAGATGGTTCGTCAGTTTTATATTGACAGCTATAACCTGACTCGTACTCTACTTAATAGCCAGATTCAAGCACTACCCATAGACGCGGCGGCAAAAGCTAAGCTGATGAAATCAGTCCGTTTAATGCACGAACAGGGGCAGAATAACCTGCCGGAAGAGTATTTTCCGTTCATGCGTTATGGTGAGAACTGGTTGCGCGTAGCCGCAAAAGGAGGTGGCCTTGCTGGTCGTGCATTCTATACGTTTGAAAGTGGCGCTGATCGTAATACGTTTCAAAGGCAAGAGGCCGCTAGGTTAGGCAAGAACCCTGAAGATGCAAGCGTATTTAGTAAGGGTTCGGATTTAACTTCGTTGCGCAAAGATTTTGCCAACGAAAGCGTCATGTTAAAGGAGATGTTTTCGGCTATTGATAAGGCAACTACCTCCAGCACAATTAGTAGCGCAGCCGATGTAGATGCGTTTAAAGACGGTTTAAAAGATCAGCTATATCAAGTCTACCTATTGACGCTACCAGAACGGAGCCTGCGTAAACAATTCCTTAACGCTAAGAACATAACGGGTTTTAGTGCGAATATATTTCGTAACTTCAAAACCTCGGCTACTAAGCTAGCTAACCAAGCTTCCAAGCTGCGTTACGCTACGGAGATACAGAACGAGGTCATAGCTGCGAGGAAGAGCTTAGCCGGTAGACCGCCTTCAGAGGTGGAGAAGCTATCCCTGTTTGTCAATGAGATAGCATACAGAGCTAACGATGAACTCAATCCTACCCCGCGTAGTAAACTTGCGGCGGCAGCAAGCCAGTTTGCCTTTGTAACGATTCTGACCAGTGCGGCATCGGCAATGGTTCAGTTTGCCAGTATCCCTGTAATGGTTATGCCTAGGTTAAATAGGGACTACGGGTACGGAAAATCAGCGGCAAAGTTTGCCCGCTATATGCCTATATGGAACACGGTAGGTGTGACCACGACGGAACCCAATGGGGATGTAACCTACTCTGCACCCTCTATTGGCACTTCCAAAATGGTTACGTCCGACCCGGTGTTGCAACGGGCTTTTGAAGAAGCTGTTAATCGACAAGTAACAACAGTTGGTAATGTTTCGATAATCACAAACAACAAACGGACACCTGAGAATACGCGGAAGAGTGCTGTTGGTGCCGCCGCCGAAAGTGCGTATGGGTTAATAACAGGGTTATTCAGCGGAACGGAACGCCTAACCCGCGAGATGACTTACATGATGGCGTTTGAACTTGAATACGCCAAGACAAAAGACTTCGATGCTTCCGTAGAGAAGGCTATAGAAGTTACGCAAGATACGCTTTTACGGTACGACACCATGGAAAGACCTCGCATATTACGCACAGAGGTAGGAAGTGTTGTTGGGCAGTTCAAAATGTATGCGGCGGGGATGACTAGCTTTCTCATACGTAACATGTATAACTCCATGCGAGTGACAAACCCCAAGGAGGCTCTGCCAGCTATACACCTTTTGAGTGGCGTCTTGTTAACTGGGGCTGTGTTCCACGGACTTGCTGGTTCTCCCTTCTACAGCACGATAGCTACCCTAATAGATTTGATACTGAACTTCGGTGACGAGGACGAAGAGAAGAAGAAACGCAGGGAGAAGAACCCCCTTACGGCGCAAAGCTCTGACTTACGGTTCCGGTATGAGTTTCTGCCTGAGCAGTTTGGGGAAATTAGGATGCCCGGTATAGATGGTAGGGAGTATAAGTTAAGCACGGTGCTTGAAAAGGGGCTGGTGTCAGTTCTTACGGATGTCAATGTAGGCTCTCGTACCTCGTTCAATAATATGTGGTTTCGCTCAGCCCCAGAAGGTAAAGATTTGAAGGAAACCGTTTTTAATATTGCGGAAGCAAACTTGGGGCCGTCCGTATCTGCGGGGGGTAGCTTTATCTCTGGGGTTGAAGACCTAACAAACGGAAAAATACGCCGTGGGCTGGAGAAGATGGTTCCCGCATTCTTCAAAGGCAGTATCGTTGCTAGTAGGTACGCTGATGAAGGTGCGCAAACACGCGACCGCAAAGTTATATTGGAGCGCAATGAGCTAAGTGGGCTTAACTTGGCCGCACAGGTGCTTGGGTTTACTCCTACGCGCTTAGCTGAAATACAAGAATATAATTACAACAAAAAGCAAGTCATAGATACAGCAAAGAAAGAAAAGAACAAGCTGCTTAAAGATTTTAAAGACCTTGAGAATAATCCTGATAGAACTCCTGAAGCCCGCAAAAAACTAGACCGTAGGATTGACCAGCACAATCGTAGATACAACTTTACAGAAGAACTTACCATTGACGAAGAGACCCTTGAACGCTCGTTAGACGCCTACGAGGAGCGCGGAGAAAAAACTATTCGAGGTCTATACAGTTCAGATGAATTACGCTTTTACCTAGACAAAACAGACCCCTACCTACGGCAAAAGCGATAAAAAACCCCCGCGCTAGGCGGGGGCAAACTAAGGAGTAAGGAGCAAACTTACTGGAAGGTAGTTTAGGTTATAGCCGCCAGATTCGCAAACCTTTGATGCTATCTTCTATACTTATTTTAATCAGGACTTCTAGCTTCAGCCTTTTTGTAACTAGCAGCACCACCTGCTTAGCCCTGACGCAATCAATACAGGGTATAAAAAAGGAATACCCCGCCCTTAGCGAACGCCAGTTGATATTATAACTAACCCCCTCTATCAGCACTATCGCCGCTCGTTGGCAACAGACCGTTTATGTCTATGAAGTCGCTGTTAGAGCAGTCAAACGCCAAGGCGTAGACCCCCGGCGTGTTCATCTTCATACCCTTGGACATACGCTTGACCCCTGCACCTATAAACACGCCCTTAAGCTTTAGTTGCTTCAACACATCCTTGTAGTGAATCTGAGACTCAACGCAGTCCTTACGAAACTCCGTGGAGGACAGAAATAGCTTGTTCGTATCAGGCTCAAACCTAATGAGTAGTGGGCCTCGTGGCTCTAGTAGGGGTAGCACTTGCATCTTAGTGCGGTTATCCCCCTCGTCATTAACCACCAGCATGTTTTGAATGTGCCGGTTGACGTAGCCACCGATTACCCCCGACACCTCGCTTACTGGCGGGGTAACGTCCTCCCTTATGTCCTTAAGCATCTCCATGGTAGCCCACTTATAGATAGCCTTCATATCGTAGTCGATAAGGTTAAGGTTCCGTGCGATAAGCCCACCCGTTATATTGCATGCAAGGATAGACGACCAGAACCGTTCTCTGTTGGTTAGTCGCATTTCCTTATCTATCTTAGCTTGCACAGCGAGAAGCCCGCTCACAGATTCTTCCAGATTCCCTAGTAGGTGGCCGCAGTATATGTCGCCTGCGATACCGTAGTTCTCTAAAAGCTGGTGGTCGAACATGCGCTTTGCTTCGGCAGGGGCAATAATGTCAGAAGGTTCGATCTGGTATTCAATCAAGCGCATCAACTCCCCATCTGGACTAGCCTTGTGGATACCAAGTTTCTCGTAGAAGCTGGCGTTGGAACTTGTTAGGGATAGAGTTTTCCATGTTGTGTTGTTCAGTCGCAGTTCGTTGGTCTGAGACTTGGCACGGTTTGGGCCGCGACCTTGAGACATACTGTACGCCAAGGTAGAGAAGTCTTGTGCCTCTGTATTTGTCATCTCGTCCATAGTGAAAGGCAGGTTATTCATCACGCCTAGATGGATCATCCGTGCGGCTAGGGTGTCCTTCCAGATAGCTGCCAACTTAGTTGGATGCCCATACACGCTGTTACAGACGTATAGAATCGTTGACTTGCCCGTGCCTGAGGTCTTGTGTATCAGGTTTATGATTGCCCCGTTCTGCCCCGTATACTTCAGCAGGGGTGCGCCAAATGCTGTGAGGGCAGCAAAGGCGTGGGCTTCCAAACCCGGTTTGTTATACATGTTAAACACTTCTTTCCACTTCTCTAGTGTCCCTTTAGGGGTCATATCAGCGGCAAACTGTGCGGTGACACTGGACGGGGGGCTGTGGAACGTGCCATCTTTCGTAATTTCTCTATTGCCGATAACAAATTTGCTATCGTTTTCTGTCCATCCGAATTGGGTTCTCATTATTTCTGCCCTAACTTTGTATTGGAGTTCCTTAACAAATATCATTATGAACGTCGTCAACTCGCTCATCTGATACGGTAGCCCTGCTACACCCTTACGTGCTAACGCCGTTCGTAGGCTTTCCTTAACCGCAACAACCGATAGCGGCACAGTAAACTCAATCACTTCTTCCTTAGGTAGATGCAGACGAATAAGAGCTAACTCCCCCTCCTCAGGGTCGCGCATACGCTTGACGACATAAATATCATGCTCGTAGACGCATATAGGCTCCGCCTCCTCATCCGATTTAGCTGGCATCTTATATACCCCGCCGTTCTTACCCCGAAAGTAGGGAGTTGGGTATGGAGGTATGATGTAGCTACCGTCTTTCTCCAGCGTGGGGGCATCCTTTTCTTGCACCTCAGGGCGTATAACTTCCCTGCCTAAAGATAGCGGGGTCTTTATGCGCCCCTTCCACGGGCATCCTTCACAGCCACCGGGGTTGTGCTTTTCAAAGGTAGTGCAGTGGTGCGCCCCGCTGGTTGTGCTGGCCTTGCTCTCTGTTTCGTCGTAACTGTAGTCGGGGTATTTCTCGGATATCTTATGTATCGCAGTTTTGCGGTCAACGCAGAGGTGGGCAACAGACAACGCATCCCACCACAGGGGTTCGGTGATCGTCTCTTGGTTCTGGTATACGTATAGAAGCTGAGCGCAGCCCTCGTAGTTAGCACTCTTACGCATAATACGACTGAAGCTTAACGTGGTATTACTTAGTAGGGACTTAGCTAATTCGCTAAGCTCTCTATGCGGCGCATCCAGTTTGGATACTACTTCTTTAACACCAAGTGAATCCCTAAACGTAGCGTATTCAATATCCACGCAGTCGCTAATAACTTCTACCGAAGACGGGGGTTCATCCTTAAAGTTTAAAGTGCCCGGAATACGCAGCACTCTAGCTACTTCAAATACGCTGGTGTCTACATAGAGATTATGGATAACACAAAGCTCGTTGAAACGATTGGCTACAGGCTCCCATTCCTCGCGGGTGATGGGCGTAGTTAAAGGCCAATAGGCATGAATCCCCCTGCCAGAGTTAACAAGCAGTGGGCGTGGTAAACCTATTAGGGCGCAGAATTTCTGCAACTCCCCGAGTGCGGTGGGTTGGTCTACATACCCATCGGGTCTACCGGTGCTATCGTTTATGACCGCTTTGGATACGCCGCAGTCTATATCCAACCAGAAACACTTAATGCTCTGGACGTTTTCTTTCTTACGGCTCTCGTTGGTCTTGTATTTAGCGCACCCAAAAAACACGTTTCGTTTCTGGGCTACAAACTCCTCGGCGGCTGTGTCAGCTTCCTTACGAGTAGCTACAAGAACCTGCTTTACGCTCTTCCCCCTTATGCCTACCACAGCGAACCAGCCATCAACGGCTTGAACTCTGTCTAATAGATCAATGCCCGGCATGCTATTCTCTTTGCGAAAGTAAAGGGGGGACTAATCCCCCCTTACTTAGTGGTGCTAATAGAGTATTAGCTAAGTTTTTTTATGTACGAAACTACCGCCACATTCTGCTTTGGGTCATAAGTGCCAATGAACCAGTTATAAACAGTCTGTTTGCTGACGTTAAGTTTCTTTGCCACCTCGCTAGCGGGGATATCCAACGCAATGCACAACCTGCCAAGCAAAACACCAGTACGGCTTTTATTGGCTTGTTTGTTAAGCTTAACAATATTTGCGCTGTATCCGTAGCTCATGGTTACTCCTCACTCCAAGCAGATACAACATCGGCCAAGTTTTTCTTGGGCGGGGCAGCATCAGGTTCAACTTTCTTGGACGCACGTTTAACGGGTTCTGCCGGTGCCGGTTCATCCGTATCTTCAGCAGCAAACTGCGGGCTTTTAGGTTTGGCCTTCTGAACTACGGGGGCCGGTTCCTGTTTTGCCTCTGCTGCTGCTGCGGGAAGCTTCTTCACCCCATCAACTGCTGCTGCGGTGAGTTGCACAAACCGCTTAGCCTCAACAGACTTCTGTGCCGTTTCAACCAGATCAAGTTCTTCGTCGGTCAAGTGCCGCACAGCGGTAAACTTTAGCACGTCTCCGGTTTCGTTTTCATCAAACCGCATCTCAGTAACTACATGGTCGATGCTCTCGCCGTTGGCGGGAAGGAAGTTCTTGTAGCTTTCAAACGGGTGCGTATTGCCCACGCCCTTACCGAACAGGGACTTCGACGGGATGTTGAATTGATACAGATGCCCCGTGGTGTCGCCTTCAAGCAGTATGGCTACACGACGCATGAAACGGCATGCACGGCCTTTACCGTTCTGACCTGAGCCATCAATGTTCTGAGGGCAGTTGGCGCAGTTGGCCGATTGAGCGTTAGCTACATTGCTCTCCGGTGCCGTGCCAAGGTTAGACCAGCAATCCGGCAGTGTGGCTTCCCCATCGGGGTCGTAGGGTTTGCTGTAGAACTGCCGTGATACTTTAGGCAACGCGTTGACAACTATGACATTGATAAAACCATCCCGCACCTTACCGGCTTCCTTGCCGTTAATCATGCGGCGGAAGATGCCCTTGTTCATAGCGATACGACTGCCACCCCCACTGGAATCAACGAGGGACTTGGATAACGCGCTAACCTCGCGGGCGCGTGAGGGTGCTACGGAAGTGGACTGTTGGAAAATGCTAAGGTTGCTCATGCTTTACTCCTTCTGACGGATATAGTGTATTTGCTGTCTGCTTGTAGTCCCATTGGCAGCTTATCGGGGTTTTCTTCTAGGAACTGCTTTAAGTTGGTTTGGTGAATGCGTCTCTCCAGTAGTCCGTATACGTCGTTCTCTTTTATAAATGTATACATTGATTCCCAATCGTTCGTCCAGTAGCGTGTATCTACCTTACGCATGATTGTGCCAACGGTAGTCTTGATGCTTGTTGCGTTGTTAGCGACGCAGATTTCCAACAACTGTGCGGAAATTACATCCCGTTGGGAACGTAACTCTTCCTTCTTCTCCTCGTAATCGGCGGTGAGTTTTGCTTCCGCGTCACGAATTTTTATGTAGATACCCGCTAAAACATCTGGCGGTAAAACCTCTAAAACTTCAGCTTCCATGTTAGCTCCTTATGTATGGGTCGTTTGCCCATTACGTTCAGTCTAACCATGCTCCTTGACTCTGTCAAGCTGTTTCTTCAATTTCGTTTCTATACAGGTCAAGTATTTTTGCGTGTCCAGCTATGTTATTTTGCAGCATAGTGTACAGCCGTGTTTCTATGGGACTGCCCTTGATATGCACCACAGTCATGGGGTTTACTTGCCCCGGTCTGTCTATACGCGCATTAGCTTGAAGGTAGGTTTCTACGCTAGGCACAGGTGAGTACCATATGATTACGTTGGCCGCAGTAAGAGTTAACCCATGTGATGCAGCTTGCGGTTGGATAATCAACACCCGTATATCATCTCCTTCTTGAAACCGTTGGATGATGGAGTGCCGTTTGTTGACTGACACTTGCCCGTTAATGACCTCTGCCGGGATGCCTTTCTTAGTAAGGAAGTCGTTTAGTAGCTGTATAGTATGGGTGAAGGGGACGAAGATAAGCACTTTATGGCTAGCTTCGTTGATGACTTCTTGTATTACGTTCAACCGATTACTCACGTCAAACTCTACAACCTCACCAGTATCGCTGTAGACTGCGCCACCAGATATCTGTAGTAACTTATTCAGGTTCACCGCTGCGTTAACAGCCGTTATCTGCTCACCCCCTGCCGACATAGTCATTTGCTTCTTGAGCATTAGGTAGTACTTAATCTGCTGCTGGGTTAGTGGTGCCTCTCGTTCTACGTAGGTAACACTAGGTAAATCTAAGCACTGGGACTTCTCAAACCTAATGGCGGGTTGTAGTGCCTTATGCACTATCGCTTCGGCTTGCGGCTTGGGTGTCCACGTAAAGGTGCTTATTTTATACATCACCGAGTCACGGAACTGCCCGTAGAACTTAGGTGTATTCTTGGGGTTCACCAGCTTAGCCAGACCATACGCATCCTCAGGCGACTGTGCTGCTGGCGTACCCGTAAGCATCCACATGCCTTTGACTGTCTTGTCGATATCCCGTAACGTCTTCCACCTATCAGTCTGCGCATTCTTGTAAGCGTTAGCCTCGTCCACCACAATCAAATCAAACCCGCCGTTGATGATGGCGTCTTTGACTATCTCCACCCCATCGTAGTTGATGATGACGAACTCAGCCCCGTTGTTGATTAGCTTCTTGCGTCTATTGGCATCCCCATAAGCTACATCGCAGGTGCGATGTATCGCAAACTTGAACAGGTCAGCTTGCCACGCGGACTTCATAATGGATAGCGGGCAAATCACAAGCACACGTCGCAAGATACCTAGCGTCATCAAGTAATCACATGCCCATATAACGCTCGCTGTCTTGCCGGTGCCCTGCTCGTTGAAGCAGAATGCCCTGCGGTTAAGCGTCAAGAACTCTGAGGTCTGCTTCTGGTGAGCGAAGGGGCTATATTTACCCGGCCAGTTGTAGTCCGTCAGGATGCTATTTGGTTTTGGGAGTGTTACGTTTGACTGTGTGGTCGGCATTGCGACTGAATGACCTGTTCGCGGAAGCAGGTTTAACCCTAAGGTTGCCCGTAGCATTCGTGCCCCCTTTGCTAAGAGGCTTGGTGTGGTCAACATCTTTTCCATCTCCTGTATGCACTTTCCCTTGTTTGGCTAACTGCGCACGTGCGGTGTTGCGCTCGGCTCGTTTCTTAATCTGGTCGGGCTTACCTTGGTATGTTTCGTATTCGTGCTTATACGGACGTGGTTTATTGACGTAGGGCATGTGTATCTCCTTGTCATTGCGCAGCTATCTGTTTAAATGAAACAATGGGTATATAAACACATCGCTCTATATCACTAGGATCATTACGATCTGTGCGGCCTCCGATGGATTCGTCGTACCCTGTACCAACTTTAGTCATAAAAAGTCCATCCGTAAACTTAATAACTAGGATGAACGGCGCGTTTTCTTTATGCGCCCAATCCAACCCCTTCTTGTACTTAGCAGAACTCAGCATCAACGTGGGGTATTTGTAGCTAGCGTTGCCCCTAACCTTTATCTCCGCTATGGCTTGCACCTTACCGTCTTTAACGAACTTGCCGTTCACCGCATGCAGTGGGGGATACTGCTCGTAGGTGCAATCAAACACGTTGCAAAATTTAGCTGCTATCTCTAACTCCCTTGCTACGTTCGTAGAACTCTCGTATTTGGGTCTCATCTTCTCTCCTTATAGTTGATACACGTCTTGACTGGGCACCACCCGCAGAGAGGGCTAGCTACGGCATTCCATACTCCGTTTTGTATAGCCTCTTCAATCCGCGTCACGTCATACTCAAAGGGTGCTATGTATGACTCGCTGTCATCTCTGTAGTGGGTACGCTTCACAAACTCATTGCTGACTACAAATAGCAACGCAGAGTTAATCCGGTTTACCTCGGGGAAGTGAACGAATATAGCCGTTGCTAGTAGGTCAAGCTGCTTTGTGTCCGCGTACTTGGCGTTCTTACCGGTCTTGTAATCCACCATAAACGCAACGTCCTCTTGGACGATGAGCAAATCCACTATGCCCCGCCACCACACATTTGGGGCGAAGAATCCGCACGGGGTGTATTCTTCTTCCTGCTTGGCTAGCCCCAACCTAAGTTCGCAATGCTTTTCACCGGGGATTCTATTGAGCGCATCCAACACGTCTTGGATGTAGGCAAACTTCTGTGGGATGGGTTCGTTCTTACTTATAAAATTCTCAGCGGCTTTATGCACTTCGTTCCCATACACCAGTGCGGTAGTGCTTGATTGCTTCACATCTTTGGCGATACTCAAGTGGTAGTACTTCTTCGGACATTGCTGGAAGTTTTTTATCGAACTGTACGACCACGTTATCGCCATGTTAATCTTTCCTCTTCCTTGGTTTGACTGCGGCTAGTCCACGATTGCCGCTGTATGATACCCCCCTCGCCTTTACTTTGTCTAGCATAAGGTCAGCCATGGCTACCGCCTCCTCTGCTATTGCCTCTCTACCCGGTTCCCCTCGCGTGATATACCCAAGCATAGCTAGCCCTGCGTATAAATTGCGTAGCTGTTCATCTTCGTCGGTCATGCTAAACGCTCCTTCAACGCAGTAGTCAGCCGCTCAATTCGCTGATTGTTATAAAGCACCAAGCTCTCTGAATAATCTAGCGCCGTCTCTGCTAACAGCAAGTCCCGCCGCGCCGCGTCTAACTCACGC
>Ga0181338_1000223_pt1 | contig 12280 bp, 31 predicted proteins | sample Sp13VDMM110SD_FD_122168 | JGI IMG/M metagenome (GOLD analysis project Ga0181338, IMG submission 122168) | Freshwater viral communities from Lake Michigan, USA - Sp13.VD.MM110.S.D | ecosystem: Environmental > Aquatic > Freshwater > Lake | place: USA: Michigan | collected 2013-04-23
AAAAACTCAGGCTTGATCGTGCGGATACGGGCCATTCAGATCCCCATAGTTCGCGCCAGGCGCTTGCAGGCGGCCTCGTACTGCGCTGGTGTGGCATTGGGGTTGGCGCGCAGCCAAAACCGCTTAGCGGCCTCGTATTGGGCGTAGGTCATGCAGCCATCCAAACCCGGCACCCTTGCCGAACTACGTCAACCCCGCCCTGTTTCATCACGGCCACGGCAGAGCCCAGTTCCGGCAAGCGCCGGTCGATCTGCACGACAGTCAACCCGATGAGCAACGACAGCTCGTGCGCCGACCGTGGGCCGTGCTGCTTGAGAGCTGCCAGGATGCGGGCCTTGTGGCTGTTGGCGAACCGGGAAGCGTTGATGCCGGCGCGCTTGGATGTGGCCGGGTCCGTCCGGCGGGCGCGGACAGTCTCGGCAAAGTTGATGGCAAGCTGGCTCATGTCTGCAACTCCCCTCTCTCAGAAATAACCGCTGGAGAGTCTTTGGTTCGCGGTAGCTTGGAGCGCAGTTCTGCTATCCATTGCTCGTTTCCGGGTTGGTCGCGGAGGGGAACCAATGCATCGGCATAAACCCAGCCGGGGCTACGTGTCGGCGAGGGTAGATCCGGCGAAACAATCCATGCGGGCCTACCGCCAAATGGCTGGGATTCGATGGCGGTTCCAATCCAGCCGGAATTTCCAGGCAGCCCCTTTGCTCGCCCAACGTAGCGAACCAAATCACCCTTTTTGATGCCGCTCATGGATTCCTCCTAATCTGCGCCACAACTCCGGCGCTCTTGCACAGAAAATGCTGGTCAGCCTCAGCCCTAGGGCTGGACATGCGATTGCCGGTGTACGGCTCGCGGATCGTTGAGTTAACGTAGGTCCGCGATGGGGTGCGCAGTGGATTGCGGGTTGCGCGCTCTGCCAGGTACTCAAGGGCGAGCTTTCTGCGCTGCTCTGGGCTGCTTGTGCCGCTCATGGGGTGGCCTTGGTGACGCGGTAGCGGACGATGTCGTACTCTTCTTCGCAGTGCGTCCAGTCCCACGCCTTGGCAACAGTCCCACTCTCGATATCGCCGCCAGCAAATTCCACGTCTACACGGATATCGTCAGCTACCGGCTGCGCTCCGCCGCGCCACTCAATCCACTCCGCCGCGGCTGGCTGGGATAGGGCTGCGGCGCAGGCTTTCCATGCCTCCCATGCGCCAACGGCAGTCATTAGCTTGTAGCCGTCGCCGCTTCGTTCAATTGCTTTGGGGTATTCCCCATTGCCTGAAAACCACGCTTCAAACTTCTCGCGCATCTGTTCGTCCATGTTTTCTCCTTTGATTGGGTTAGGCGGTTACATCAACAACGGCATCAAGGACTTCGCGCATGAGGGCGTAAGTCTTCGGGGCGCTGCGGGCCTTGCACCAACCTAAACCAACCTCATCCAAATGGCTGGCTTCGATGGCCTCCCAGTTTTTCAATAGGGCTTTCCAGTGCCGCGAGACTTGGCTCATACGGTGTAGATAAGGACGAAGCTCGGGGACGGCATCCAGCAGACGAAGGCAACGGTCAAAGTCATCAGGGTCATGGGGATGGTTGCCACAGCCGTTTAGCTTTTGGCCGAATGCCAACCAGAACGCCATCGCTTTGCTGCTTGCGCCAGTCGATCCGGTTGCCAGCCACTTGATGGTTTTTGTTTGCAGAAGATTCATGTCTTTCTCCTTGTGGTTAGGCGGCGGTGTCGCGCTTGATTTCAGTGACAACCACGTCCAGCCATCCGGCCTTCGTTGCCATGTCTGCGCAGAGCTTCGCAGCCTCTGGTACTTCGTAGGGCTTAGCGCGAACTGGGCGCTTCTTGTGCGTCATGCGCCAGTGTTTTTCATCCCACTCTTTAGGTTGCTTGCCGAATGCCTGGCCCTGACGTTGGGCATGGAGGAACTGCTCGAGATCGGCCTTCTGCGACTTTTCGGCCTGCTCCATGGTGCCGGGAGGATGGCCCTCGACGCGGAATCCTTTGTGGAACTTCTGCGATGTGTCGGCGGGCGGTCGCTTGACCTTGGGCGCATTGGCGGACAGTTGTTCAATGGTGACTGCTTGGCCTCCAATGATGTATTTCAGGGGCTCCGGCTGGATCGTTTGCATGTGACTCTCCTTGGGTTGTTTAGGCGGTGGTCCGCAGATCACGGAACAGCCGGCGCTCTACGTCGCGGTCATGCTCCAATTCCTTGATTCGCTCATTGGCAAGGCGCAGGGCCTTCTGTGTTTCTGTCTCGGTGCGCCGTAGGCTGGCGAGGTCGTACCCGCGTGCGTGCAGCATCCACAGCAACGGGGCGTCGTTCCCGCACACGTCCATGAGGGGCACCAGCTTTTCCCACTTGATGCCCTCTATGTCGTCAGTCCAGCGGGAGAACTGCGCCTTGTCGCTTTTCAGTGCGTCCTGGACTTGCTTGGGCTCCAGCCCTGCAGCCTTTGCGCATAGACTGATGGCGCCCCCGAGAGACTTCTCACGGGACACCTCTTGCGCGGTGATTTCAGAGGGAAAACCGAGTTGGTTCACAACTTCGCTCCAGCTTGTTGAGTGGCGTTGAGGGGCATGCGCGACGAAAAATAGTCGCCATGGGAAACACAAATTTCAAATTCGCCGCGAATGACCCGCTGATGGGCTGGCAGCATTGCGCGGAGGTCTTGCCGGAGTGGATGCATGGCGGGTCAAGCCGCCTGCAAGTTGGTATTGCGCACAACGGCCCAATTCGTCGCAGGGCTGAGCCGCTCGCAGCGCACGCCAGTCAGGTCTTCAATGTCCGGGCAATACTTTTCAGGTGTGCCGTTCTTAAGCCATTGCCCGATGGTGTTGTGGCTGTTGATGACGTGGCCGCGCTCGTTGAGCTTGCGCATCAAGGCGGTTTTGCCACCGGCAACGGTCACCGCTTGGGCGATGGCGGCCTGCTCGGGGGTGAGTTTTTGCTTCTTCATACCCACCCATTCTAGATAGTTTTTCTATCTTTGCAAGTTTTTCTATCTCACACGGGGAATACCCTAGTTAAATGTCTATCCATTCCAAGATCAAGGCTGGCCGACTTGCGCTCAATGAAAGCGAAGAAGTCTTTGGCAAACGTTTTGGCGTAACCCGGGGCACGGTCCAGCAATGGGAGCGCGAAGGCGGAACGGCCCCAAAACGTGACAGAGTTGCAAATGTTGCAGCCGCAATAGGGTTAACGCTGAATCAGTTGATGGAGGATTCCTCTAACGTCCAAGATGGCCCTTCACTTCAGAGGAATAGGAGCTACCCCGTGATTTCAGAAGTTCAAGCGGGGGTTTGGACAGACATCAGTGATAATTTCAGTCCGGGAGATGCTGAAGAGTGGCGAGACAGTCACAAAGATTTGGGAGCGCACGGGTACGTTTTACGAGTGTCGGGAGACTCGATGACGGGGGCGCCGGGATCTGAATACACCTTCCCCAGTGGATATTTGCTTTTCGTTAATCCTGACCTTGATGCAACGCCAGGGAAATTTGTGATCGTCCGTCGCGAAAGCGAAAAGACCGCGAGTTTCAAGCGCCTGGTTCAAGTAGATGGCGAGTTGTTTTTAGAGGCACTCAACCCGAGCTGGCCCAACCGCTATCTAAAACTCAAGGACGGTGACGCCTTCTGCGGCGTCGTTGTCCACGCCGGCCGCGACCTCCCCTAGCGGATAACCAGCCTCCCCACCGAGCCCGCCCTGTGCGGGCTTTTTCACGCCCAAAAGTTACCATCCGTTGCAAAAAGTCACGGATAAGGGTATCTCCCTACGATAGTTTTTCTTGCATTGATAGAATTTCTATCGCACAATAGCTCATCGCCTCAAAAAAGCGCCGGGACAAGTTCCCCGCAGTGGGTGGGCGGTGGATGGCTAGTAACTAACAGGAGAGCGAGATGAATTTGCCTACCGCTTCGGATTACGACAAGAAAGACCTTCGTGTGCCGTCAACGATTCGCAACCACCCTGGCGTTCGCTATTGCGTGTTGGGCGATGAGGCTGGTTCTGATTACCGCTACTTCGTCCTACTTCGTGATGGCTGGACTTTTACCGAAGGAGCAAAGAGCGACTGCACAGGCGGCGGATTTAACCGTGTTGCGGACTTTCACGACGCACAGGCCAAGGCCCCCGCCTAACCCCTCTTGGGGCGAGATTGATTGAACAACAGGAGATTGACATGGCACTACGAATCAAAAAAGGCGCTCCGCAAGTTTGGATGCTCGTCAAGGTCCCGCTGATTACCGAAGACGAGCGCGGTGGCGACTACACAGAAAAGCGGCTCCGCGAAACGATTCGCGAGAACCACTTTGGCGGTGAGCGTGCAGCCGTGCGGCGCATCACTCAAAAGGAACGCCGCGCCATTGAATTTGTTCATTCCTCGCGCCCCCGCAAAGCCACCGCCGCCTAACCCCCAAGGGAGCAGAGCATGAATAACGATTCTGGTTTGGGTGGTGACTCCGTGATTGAGTACACACCATTGAAGGGTGAAGACGCCGTGAAGTACTTCAAACGCACGATGCGCCGCCATGAGTGCGACGTGTGCGGTGAGGCAGCCGATTTTCGCCTGACATACCTGCTGGAAGGCGACTGCCGCCGCAATCCAGCCTCGTCTGCATACGGCAAGGACGATTGCAGTTGGTGCAGTGACGCGGAGCGCTTTGTGTGCAAAGACCACCAGAGCACCCGCCCAATGCCAGAGGGCCACAGCTGGGCCGGATCTTTCCCGTTGTTCAACTTCCCGCACCTCGGACTGTACGCGCACGACGAGGAAATAAAGGCCCCGTCATGACCCACCAAGCCGCCCGCACAGCGTCCCATGCGCTGACCTCGTTTAACGACGATGACGTTTACGTCTACCGCGCAGCCACCCGCGAGCTTGTCCGCACGATCAGTTGCAAGGACTCGCAGGTTCGTGACTCGCGCTACATCGGCCTTCGTGTGGATGCTGGTGAATCGTGGGCTAAGGGCATGGAGGCGAAGTCGCTGGGGTTGTGGACTGCCCCAGCGTGCGACGGCTCATGTGAAGAGCATGTCGGCGTCATCCGTCGCGTCCATGTTGAAAAGTGGGGGGAATTCAACTATTGCGAAGAAGCAATAGCCGAAGACGAGCGCCGTGGCCTGGTAGTCCGAATTATTGAGCCTGCTGGATTTGGCCCATCCCCTGCCGATCGCTTCGTTGCTACATCTATTGCAGCTATTCGCAAACCTTTGGAGATGACTCATGGCTGACTCTTTTCATTCTGCTAACGCTGAAACAAAGAGCGTGCAGGCGCGACCGTACCTGACCGCTGATCAGGTCGCCGACCTCAACGAAAAGCACGGCTGGTTTCAGTATCGCGACGCTCAGAGCGATGTGAGCAAAGCCTTTGCGCAAGACGCGATAACTCTGCACGAGAGCATCCGCAGCGCCGCGCCCGATTTGCTTGAGGCGTTGCGCGACATGCTGAGCGGCTGGCGCTACATCCGCGATTCGCACGGCGACCTGTACGGCGTCGGCTGGGATCGTGCGCAGGAAAAAGCTGAGCGCGCCATGGAAAAAGCAACCGGAAAGCCAGCATGAAAAGCATCCCAACCCAGCCGCACCCATTGCTGAGCAAGCTGCGAATTTTGATTGCGGATGCTTTCCGCGCTTTCTGGAGGTGGTCATGAATATTCAACTCGCACGCCGCGCCGTTCGTCTGTACTCGTACGACCTGGCTCCGCTTCACATCAACAAGGCAAACCGGCGCGCTTGGCTTCGCTCTGTGCAACTGCTGGGCGACAAGTGGTTACTTGCCAAGCCTATTCAAAAGGAGATTTTGCAATGAGCAAACGTGTATGGAAATCTGGACCGCCTCCTTCTTTGGGGTGGTGGCCGTGCGGCTGCGATTGGATTCGCTGGTGGGATGGTGAGCAATGGAGCTGGGGCGCTAAACCGGGTGCCATGCCATCCACGGTCGCGAAAGCTGCGCGCATGAAGGCTTTTTGTTCTGAGGGCATCACATGGACCGACCGCCCCAAGTCGTGGCCGGCAAGGAGCCGCACATGACCTGCTGCGACTACGGCTGCACTGGCGGCAAAGACTGCCCCGTCCGCGAGCGCGCCTATCACAAAGCCGCACAAAAGCACTTCAGGCCTGACTACCCGCTGCATGTCGTGATGTACGACGCGCCAGGCAATTCAATGGACGACTTCGCCCGGTGGTGGGGCAACCGTACATGGTGGGAGCAAGCCGGGTACGTGTTTGGAATCGTGGGCGCTTGCTGCCTTACTGCTTGGTGGATTGTGGGGCTGAAATGAGCGACGCATCACCACCCGAAGACGACGAAGTAATTCAGGCTGTGGCCGATTGCTTCGATCTGACCAACTACGAAGCAATCCGGCTTTTGATGAGCATCAATTACGGCGATGCACTGTCAAGGGACCAAGGGATTGACCCGGTTTAGCAAGGAGAAATAAATGAGCGACAAAACACACTGGAAACGGCTGATGAATCCGGACTACATCGGGGCCTATTGGCTTCCCGAGGGTGAAGACGTGACAGTCGTTATTGACTACGTTGTCCGGGAAATGATCACGGGCACGGGCGGCAAGAAAGAGGAATGCACGGTTGCGCACCTGAAAGGCGTCAAGCCATTCATTTTGAACGCCACCAACTCCAAGACCATCGCCAAGCTGTACGGCCCGTACATCGAGGACTGGGCCGGTAAGCGAATCACCCTGTACGCCAGCACAACCAAGATGGGCGGCGACACCGTGGAATGCCTGCGCGTCCGTCCACAGGTTGCAGCAAAGGTCGCCAAGCCGATTAACCAGGATCGCTTCACCAAGGCGATTGCAGCCATCAAGGCTGGGACGTATACGGCAATGCAGTTGCGTGCCGGCGCGGCCCTGTCTGACGCGCAGGAAGTGGCTTTGAATGCGGCTCTTGCCGAGATGGCAGCAGCCGACGTGCCGGAGCCTGTCAATGCATAAGTTCCGCGCATCCATGCTGAGCGAAATCATGACCGACCCTCAGTGCATCGACCCGGTGTACCTGACGGACGAGCTGGCCGCCATCAGCCGCAAGACCAAGAAAACCGACGAGGACAAGGCGATTCTGGCGCCCCTCTGGGAAAAGAGCTTATCTGTCGGCGCGAAGACCTGCGTTGAACAGCTGGCAAAGCAGTTGGTCTACGGCTACGAGGAGCAGATGTCCAGCAAGTACACCGAAAAGGGCTTGCTTGTCGAGGACCAGTCAATCCAGCTTTACAACGAGGTGTTTTTCACGAACTACACCAAAAACACGGAGCGCCGGACAAACGACTGGATCACCGGGGAGTGTGACATTTGCTCCCCGGGGCGAATCATCGACATCAAGTCGCCTTGGTCGCTCCAGACCTTTCCAGCAACCATCGCGGCCGGCCGGGCCAAGGGCTACGAGTGGCAAGGGCGGGCTTACATGATGTTGTGGGACGTGGACGAATTCGAGATTGCCTACTGCATGGTCAGCACTCCGGATGATCTGGTGGGCTACGAAAACGAGGCCATTCACTACGTTGACCACATCAACCCAGAACTGCGCGTTACCCGCGTTCCGTACACCCGAGACAAGACGCTGGAAGACAAGATCAAACAGCGCTGCGAAGAGGCGAACCGATACCTTGATCTGCTGGTTAAACAGATCGCCGACGAACACAACTTTTAAGGGAAATCATGAGCGTTAACAAAGTCATTCTTGTGGGCAATCTCGGACGAGATCCGGAGGTGCGCTACATGCCAAGCGGCGACGCCGTTGCGAACCTGGCTATTGCCACCAGCAGCAAATACAAGAACAAGGCCGGTGAGATGGTCGAAGAAACCGAATGGCACCGCGTCAGCCTGTTTGGCCGAACTGCCGAGGTGGCCGGGGAGTACCTGAAAAAGGGCCGCTCCGTGTACATCGAGGGGCGGCTGAAAACTCGTAAGTACACCGACAAAGACGGTGTCGAGAAATACGCGACGGACATTGTCGCCAACGAGATGCAGATGTTGGGCGGACGTGAGGGTGGCGACGAGGCCCCGCCGCGACAACCAGCAGCCGCGCCACGCCCCGCACCGGCAAAGCCTGCAAGCGGATTCGATGACATGGACGACGACATTCCTTTTTGATTTACGGGACCACTCCAGCCAACAGAACGCCAGAGCCGAACCGTAAGCCTAGTAAGCCGATGGCCGGATGACGGCTGGAACCCCACCTTTAGGAGTTTGTATGTCTCACAAGATCCAAGCCCAAATTGCCAAGCAAAAGCGCCAGCAAGTCGAATTCGACGACGACTACGCAGAAAGCGTCTGGCAATGCATCAGAAGCGGCCAAGTATCAGCCGATCAAGTAGCCGCGCATGTTCAGGCCGGCGAAATTAACCAGGGAGCCAGTGATGGACGAAATACAGAGGAATGACCGTTTTTGCTGGACCGATGACGGCATGGAGTCAGATCCGGACGGCGCTTACATGCGCACGGAATACGTCCTCCAGACCCTTGCAAGCAAGGAGGCCGAGGTGGCGAGGTTGCGGGAGGAATTGAATGTTGCGACTGTCGGCGAGTTTGCAACTCAGTCTGCGAATCGTCACCTGTCGGCGCTGGTCGATTTCGAGCGGCAGGTTTCCGAGCGCTGCATGGCCGTCATGAAGGCCCTGATGGATGCCGCCGAGCCTGTCAACAACGAGTTTCAAGACTGCCACATCGACTACGCCGAATACGCCAAGTTTGTCGATGCCCACGCCGAATTGCTCTACGTCATCAAAAACGGTGAGCGCCCACAACCCCCGAAGGATTGACATGACAACCACAACCACCGAACGAAAGTTCGTCCAAACCCCAAGCGGGCGCGTTTACAACTCTTATCTTGCTCCGATGCGCGTGGCGTGCATCACGCTGGATGGTGTCACCCTAGTTTGCCCCATTGGCGAGCTGGAAAGCATGTTTTCGGACGACGACGACAGCACCTACACGCTGACCTTCAAAACCATGACTGTGGGCGAATACGAAGCCCTTGGAGAATTCAATGGCTTCTGACATGACAAACTCACCCAGCCAAGCGGTAGAGGCCGCAGTGCAGCAGTTGATGGGCTTCGCTCACGATCTATGCAATGCCAATGTGGTGTGCTCGGCCCATGTCGAGAAAGAGTCCTACTGGGCGCACGACAAGAAGCGAGAGGAAGTCAAGGCCGGGCTTGAATCCGCCCTCCGCGCCGCCCTTACCAGCCAGCAGGAGGTGGCGGCACCTGTCGGGGATGAGAGCGCGATGTCGAACACGAAGCGCAAAAAACTCCTGGATCAAATGCGGCGGTGCGGCGGTCGACCGACCAAAAAGCACAGTGAAGACGGACCACGCCTGATCGTATCAGCCGAGGATCTGGAGCGGTTTATCGCCGCCAGCCGTGCACCGGTTGCGGTGGGGGTGGAGCCGGACTGGAAGCATTGGTGCGAAACCTGCGAAGGTGCTGGGTATTACGACGCCACGCTAGGCAGCGATTCGCAACTCGCCAATCCAAAACAAGAATGTCCGGATTGCGACGGCAAAGGCTACTGGATTCCTCGCGCCACCCAGCCAGCCGGTGCTGGTGGGTCAGTGGGGGCGAGCCGGGAGCAGGACGAACAAGCCATGGCGATGATTTTGGAGCACGCGATACCCGGACCTTTGCTCCACGCTGCCCCCGCCCAAAAGGGCGTGCCAGTGGCTGAGCCGGTGGCGTGGCGTGTGCGCATCCGTGACAGGACCAGCGGCACCCTTGGCGACTGGCGCCACATTGACCGCGAGCCCACCGGCCCTATTGACGAAAACTTCGAGGTCGAGCCGCTCTACACCCATCCCGCACCCGATCAGGCCACCCCAGCGCCTTCTGTTCCTGCGGGGGGTGAGGTGGAGACATTGCGCAGCGCTCTGCAGGAGCTGCACGACCGCTGCGTGGAGGTCAAGGCCGCTCTGGACAAGGACATCCCTGACGGCGAGCCAGTGCACCCGCAATCGAGCCGCCTGACATGGCCCCTGTCAACCGCAAGCATGGCCCTGCGGAAGTGTCCCGCCACCCAGCCACCCACCCCGCAGGATGCCGCCCCAGCAGCGGCCCTGGGGATTGGCTCCATAGTTCGTTTTGAAGGCGAGACTTTTAAGGTTGTCTGCAACGGCGATATTCCCGGCACGTTTGATTTGCACGTTCACCCGCGCGGAAGGCCGGGCGACCAATGGCGCAACGTGCCAGCATCAGTGGTGCAGCCCACCCCGGGGCAGGCCGACCAGGTCAGCGTGGTGGGGGTAACGGATGCGGCGGAATGGGCTCACGACCCGATTTTGCAGCTCATGGGCAACAACTGCCTGTGCAAACGGTGCATCGCCGACCGTGCCGCCAGCCCTGCGGGTGAGGGGAAATTGTGATTCAGCTTCGCACGCCATGGAACGACGGAGCAGCCTTGGCTACTGCCGTCAAGCGTGCGAACTCGGCACTCACAGCAGAATGCGCAGCCGTGGACAGGATAGCCGACAGGTTCCGTCTTCATGGCCGCTTGCCAGAAAGCTACAAGCGCTCCATTTGGAGACCGGCCACCGGCTTCACCATCGACGTGAATCTTGATGGCGCCATCTTCGCCGTAGCCGAAACTTCCGAGGGGATCAGCGGCGGCGCTGTTGGCTCGTGCATCCCGAACAACACGCTCGTGCAACTTTTAAACATTTGGACTGAGCAACAACGCCAGCCCGTACAAGGGAGCCTATTTTGACCACACCCACACCCCATGGGGCGATGCCTGAGCTGCTGCCCTGCCCTTTTTGCGGCGGTGAGCCAGAGTTTGAAAACACCGATGAAATTGCCAAATTGCGATGCACTGGCTGCGGCTCGCTATCTGGCATTTTCTTTTTCTCAATGGAGGAAATCCAGTTTGGACTTTACGAGGCGACTGAGGCCCGCGCTAAAGCAGCCTGGAACCGCCGCGCCGCAATCCAGCAAGCCGCTGGCGCTGTACCCGAAGGGTGGAAATTGGTAAAGCTGGAACCGGACGATGCCATGCAAGCTGCAGGTGCAGGCGCGATTCGGTTCGATACAACCATTTTGAACAAGCTCTGGACTGGCAACGCAGTTTTCAGGGCGATGTGTGCCGCCTCCCCCACCTCGCCGGTACAGCCGGATTCAGGTCATTTGGGGGCGGGCGGGAGTCAGGATCATTTGGTCGCGTGTGCTGGTGGCGGGGTGACTCAATGGCAGCCGATTGAGACAGCGCCGAAGGATGGTGTGGACATCGACGGTTGGGATGGATTCAACCGCGTGACGGATATTGCATGGGCTAGGCCCGACATGGGCTTGAGAGAGTCTTGCTGGACACACGTAGAGTATGAGCGAGGCTATGGCTGGGTAGTCGAGCGAATGAACCCGCAGCCCACCCACTGGATGCCCCTGCCGCCACCGCCCGGCATAAATCCTGGCTCTGCTACCCGGGAGGATGGTCATGGGTGAAAAAAAACGATTCAGCAAAGCGCTGGCCTTGGCCGTGCTTGACGGCAAGTCCGCAAGCATCGCCGCGCGCGAGAAATTCGACAGGGGCAACGGCACATCGCAACTCAGTCCCAAAGACCGCAAGTACGATGAGGATATTCGCCGGGCTGTCGAGTATGGACGGATGCGCGCTTTCGAGCAGTTTGCAGAGTCAATCGAGGAAGGATTCAGCTTCGATGGCGCCGCTGCTGAAATCGGCAAGTCTGGCTCTGCTGCATCTGGGCAAGGAATGGAGAAACAACCATGAAACCAATCGGCTACATCGTGATGGAGTCCTGCGAGGACTATGAGCAGGCGTTGATTCTCCGCACCGGCAATGAGTTGCCACCAGGTGGGATATTGGACTGGGCCGATGACAGGCGAAGGACGGCGCGTGCGATGTTCGCGAGCCGTGCTGATGCCGTTGCGGCCATCAACCGCACGGAACACTACAGGCTCGCTTTCGGGGATTCAGGTCTGCCGGAAAAGAAGTTCTGCAGCGTTGCGCCAGTCTCGCCCGCCGCCGCTCAACCAAAGGAGGGGCCGGGAGTATGAGTGACATCACCCTGTCAAGAGCTGAGCTGATTGCGCTGACTTCCTACGAGCTGCCATGCAAGCAATTGGCGCGGCTGCACGCGGACGGCTTTCACCGGGCCAGGATCGGGCGCGACGGGGTGATTCTGGAGCGCGCTCACTACGAGGCCGTCTGTCGCGGCGAGTCCGAGAAACCGCGCAAAACCGCTAATATCGGCTTTTTGAAAGCAGCATGATCCGCCGCCGCGCCATTCCTGACGGGCTCCCCTATCGCGTGTATGAGCGCCGGGG
>Ga0181338_1000224_pt1 | contig 12215 bp, 7 predicted proteins | sample Sp13VDMM110SD_FD_122168 | JGI IMG/M metagenome (GOLD analysis project Ga0181338, IMG submission 122168) | Freshwater viral communities from Lake Michigan, USA - Sp13.VD.MM110.S.D | ecosystem: Environmental > Aquatic > Freshwater > Lake | place: USA: Michigan | collected 2013-04-23
ATTCGTCGATGGGCAAACCATTCACAGAAACGCATCGCAGCGCGCAAGAATTGGACGTTCCTGCGCCAGCAACAGCCGTTCAGCATCACCGGGGCGGTTGTAGCGTTGACCAGCAACAGCGCGGCCAACCCGAGCGTGGTAGTGAGCGCAGCGCACGGTCTGGTCACTGGTCAGAAATACACTGGCAGCATTGACGCAGTGAGCGGCAGCATCCCGACGATTAACGGCGAGCGCACGATTACCGTGACAGGGGCCACCGGGTTTACGGTTCCTGTGAACGTCACGACCGCAGGCACCGGAGGCACCATTACGTTTCGCAGCGTAAGCCTCGGCAGCACGTTTAAATGTCTGAGCAATGAGAAGAGCCCAATCACCTACGACGACCCCACTGGCACCAATCCTCGGCCAATCCCGGTGGACGTAATTAGCCGAGCAATCAGCAACCGCATCGGCTACTACAATCCAAGCTTCAACACCGTCACCAACACGTATCCGATCCAATACGTGTTCCTTGAGCAGAACGGCCCCTTTGGCGAGTGGGCGCTCTATTTGCCCGAGCAATACCAGCCCGTTGCAATTACCTTCAACGTCAGCGCCTATTTCTACCCGGCAGACCTCACGCTTGGCACCGACAGCAACGCGCTGACCAATCACCCAATGCTGGAGGAGGCGCTCATCAACCTCACCAAAGCCCGCACCTATTTTGCCGAGGAAACCGACAGCCCCAAGGGAATCGCTGCAATGGCAATGGCCGAGCAGGCAATCCGCAGCGCGCAATATGCCGACGTAACGCAAGAATTCTGCGGTAGACCGCTTAGAATGTAATCAAATGACCATTGCCGAACTGAAGACATTTATTGCGGTTTACATGGGCCGCAGCACTGCAAACGACCTTATTCTGAACGGTCTCGACACTGCATTGGTGGCGTTAAACTCGGCCAGACGTTACCTAGAGCGAGCGCACAATTTTAAATACGCAGAGGTGAACGCCTTTCTCAGCATTCCGCCAACTGGCGGATCTTTGACTGCGTGTTTTCCGGTGGTTGCATTGACCGGGACGCTGATTGGCGTCAAGAGCGTGAGCAGCGTCATGCTTCCAGTAGCCAGCAGCGGATACCAGCCAATTGAATTTATGACCGAGGACGAGTGGTTGGCTCGCACCCGGCGGCAAATTGGACGACAGCCCTACGACGCCAGCAAGACGCTCGCGCAGCTTGGTGTAACGACCAACATGAACCCGGTAGCCTATCAACAAGGGCAGACAATTTTTCTTGATCCGTCGCCGGGAAATTCTCCACCAACAACGGCGCAATTAAACGTCACCCGCTGGATGCCCGACTACGTGACGAGCGAGACCGATTTCTTTACTACTTACGCTCCCGAAGCGTTGCACTGGCAGGCCATCATTGAGTGCAACAAATTCTGGCGTCGATTTGTGCCGAAGCAAGAAAGCAACATTGACGAGGGCGAAGTCCAGAAGATGGCCGACACCGCGTTGGCAAGTCTGATTGCGTGGGATGTAAGCACCATGAAGGATACCAGCACGCCTAACGCACAGGCACCAGCGAAACCGTAACCGTGGAGCTAAACCCTCAAACCATCGGGGATCGCCCAGAGGGGCAGCAGCGGATGACCACGCAGCGGCTGGACTACGACGGTCAATGGATCACGCAAGTCAAGGTGCGAGAAAGCACTCTCGTTGTCGGCGCTATCACCCCGCAGGAATTTGTCAGCGGCGGCATTTGGACGGCGCACCGTGACGAGCCGATCAGCGACCTTCTGGTCAACAAAATTACCGAGACGCGGGCGGTGCCGGGGTTGTATGTCCCGACCACTCGCTACGACCCCCAGCTTGGCCCGATCAACGGCACTCGGCGAATAGTCGAAAACAGCGGACTGATCACAAGCCTGACCGCTACGGTCAAAACCACATACGACGCGCATCCGAATAGCAAGGTTGTCGTCTATGAGATGATTGAGACGAATAGCGACGGCACTGGAACCAGCACAAACCCAGCCTACCCGATTCGCATTGAAGACATCTACGATAACGAGCGCGGAGCCATTGAAAAGAGAACGCAAGTTGTTGTAGCGACTGGCAGCGAAGTTGGAGGCATTAGCGTAGGAAGCACGTTGCAAACGCTACTTATCAATGCTGCGGGCTCCGGTTACGTTGTTGGTGAAGTCATTACGTTGGCGGGCGGCACTATCGTCACAGCAGCTAAAGTGCGCGTGTTGACCGTCAGCAGTGGCGCAATTGCAACCTTTACCATTGACGAGCGCGGATCATACTCCGCCACAAGCGCCGCTCTAACTCAAGCGAGCACAAGCGGCAGCGGAACCTCGGCCACTTTTCAATCCGCAACTTACGCCATACAGGCACGGCAAATTGCCTTTGAGCCTGTTGATCAATTTAAACTTAGCCGATCTATTGAGATGTGGACGCTACCCGGCCCCTCTTTGATTCGCTACGACGTTGATGACGAAAGCTACAATCAAGTTGCAATCACAACGCAAATCATTGCCAAGCCACTAGCGGCAGACATTCTTGCCCTCAACGTGTCAGGAACGCAGGTCAATTACGTTCCGCTAAACGATTACTACGGCAAGAAAATTACAATGACGATTGGCGCAACTCCATCGTCGCGCACTGAAACTAGCCTTTCTTCTTATACTTTTCCGGCATTGGTATTTGATGCAACTATAACTTCCCTAAAACGAAAAGACAAAAACGCAAAGTTTCAAGTTGAACTAAATCATGTTGGGGCAAGAAGCCGTGTTGTTCCGCACACAGTTGTTATTACTTATGGCACGTATGCAAATCAAGCAACAGCGGCAGCAATACTTGAAAGCGGACGCATTAAATTAAAAACTCTTGATTTAAATTTCCAAGGAGTTTTCTTTAACGTGCAAGCATCTGGAGTGCTTACTAATTCGTTCGATATAACAGCTACTTCTGCATCTAATAACCCAACGTGGGGAGTTGTAGTAGAGACCTACGTCGTTGCAGCAACTAGCCCGTCAGCAGACACATACGCCGCGTATGGTGGCACTGCTCAAATTATAAGCTGGGCACTTAAACCTTGGAAATACAACTTATGGCGTTTGGAATCCGTAAGCGTTGTTATGGAGTAACTAATGGCCGAAGAACCTGACATCAACAAAATTCTGTCTGTTCCGCGACAGATATTTCCAATTGCTATTCCGCCTGCTGGAGAACTTGTTCGGGCTAATCAATTTCAACCATCATCAGACTCTAACCCCGGTTTAAGCGACGACGAGCGCACCGCTTGTTCGCATTTGCATCCATACGTGATGCGAAGCAAAAAGTATGGCAGCGTTAATCCGGGCATTGACGATGCACCGTTTGGTCTGGAGGTAATCAACGAAGACACTTGGGATCGTGATACACCGCCCTATCTTACAGCAGTAACCATTACCAGCGGTGGAACAATTGGATTAACTCCAAACATAACCACCTACACGGCGCACGGACTTTTAGCTGGAGAAAGCGTCAGCGTAGTATTTGCAGGAACCAACGCAAGTCCGTCCATAGATGGAAACGCAATTGCCACCTATGTTAGCTCTACGGTAGTTTCTACAGTTGTAGAAGTTGCCCTAACCGTTGCTGCTACCACGGGAACAATGGCGATTGTGTCTGACGGAGTTATTTATGACCCAGCCCCTCGTATTTACAAAGCGGCAGGCGTAACTAAGAAATTTGCTCGGCAAGTCAAATACGACTCTTGCGGGGAGCTTTATTACATTGGGCCAGAGGTGGAGATTGAAAGTTGTACTAACAGCCCATCCTACACAATGCGGACGTATCTTTACGGCAGCACAAATCCGGGTGACACCACCGCTGCGCTTAGTTTAGACCAAGCCAACCAAGATACGTGGGATCGGTTTACTCCGCCAACCGGAACAAAAGGAGTAATTATTGGAGAGTTGCCTCGTCACTACATCTCCGGCAGCGGCAGCGGAACCTACTCAGAAAAGATTTTTGACCGACAGAAGAAATACGATTCATGCGGTGAACTTTATTTCCTTGGAGTGGAAGTGCTTGTGGAAACCGCCACCAATTCCGGCAGCGGAAGCGCAGGAGGCGGGATATGAAGGCAATCTATAGCTGGAAATACCACGATGCCTCAATGTCCCTTTCTCATGCCCGCATGTGGGCTGGCTCCGTGCTTTACGCCAAACGCGCAGGAATGACGCCTGTGCTCGTTGCAGACCAAACGGGCGTTGACTTCCTTGTTGGCGGCATGGGCCTGCCGTTTGAAGAAGTAATTCCGATACCCGATTTGCCCGATGAATTGGTGCATGTCTATGATTTGCAAAAACTCTCTGCGCTGATGTTAATTGCTGGACGAGGAGAAGCCGCGTTCCACATTGACCACGACGTGTTTCTGCGCCGTCCCCTTCCGTCCCGTATTTTGGCCGCTCCATTTGCTGGCGAGTATTTCTACGAGTCGAGCAAAGCGGCCCAATCTCTTAACGACACGCTTCCGGCTCCGCGCTTTGTCGGGGCGCTGCCGCGTGGACTCACTGGCGGTATTATGGGAGGCACCGACCACGCCCGCATTGCCCAAGTCTGCCGGGAATCCTTGTCTATCGCTCTCGACCCGAGCAACCGAGAAATCTTGAAATCCGCCAACGGTTACGTTGCCAGCACGATATTTGGAGAATTTTCGTTTAGTCACGCCTTTCCTGATGCCGTTGATTTGCTGCCCCGAGGCCAAGACTATCAGATTGATTACTATCGTGCCGGGTTTATGCACGCTGCCGGGGCGCTTAAAAACAATGCCGGGAGCCGAATGGAGATGTTGGAATTCTTCCGCACAGAATTTCCTGTTGAATTTGCTGCAACCTTGCCTTGCTGGGACGCTTATTTTACGCGATAGAAGACCTGCAATTTAAATTGTAAATTACCGAAACCTATAAATTAAACCAATATGGCCGTTACACAAACCATTTCCAGTAACTCAGCTGAACGAAAGAGGGAGCTAAAAGTCGAAAATGACGCTCAAGCGGCAGAAGCAAAAAGAATTGCAAAACAAAGGGAGGCATCTAGAAACCCGATAAACCAGCCCGGCAGTTTGAAGCTTTCAAATGATTATGTGTTTCGCCTAAAACCAAGTGATCCGTCCAAGATGTTTCAAACGAGACCATCTGGCCCGCCTCGCAGAGGTGACGGCAGGCAGCAAATAACCACCTACAGACCACGCACGCCCGGCCCCAACCCCTACGCTGGCTTTCCTGTTGCCCCTACAAAAGAAGACCTTAAAAACGAAAAAAGTTATTCAGCGTTTTTAAAGAAAAATGGTGCTTCAATAGATGAAAGAATAGCTGCATACAAAAAATGGGAGCAGGACAACAAAGCGCAATACTTTATTCGGATTGAAGATGACCTTGATCGTTACAATGCAAATCAGGACAAGCGACAAGCAATTATAGACAGAATTAGAAACGAGCAAGAAGAGAAAGATCGCATAGCAGCGGAAGTTGCTGAATCGCGGCGGCGACCGGGAGAGAAAGTTTACGTTGGTGACGGCAAATATGATGCTCCGGGTAGGCCCGCTTACATTATAAGCGGTAAAAAACCGCCCGAGCCTTACAAGACACCTGAATGGCAAAAGGCTATTTTAAAAAAATACGAAGCTTTGGGGAGGAAATCGCCGGAAAACGACGCCTATGTAAAAGAATACAAACGCAAGACAGCTTTAGGTGAAAAATTTGACCCAATGGAGTTGGCTGACGAGGTAATAAAAGGCTTTAAATCTGCCCCTCCCGCTCCTTCAACCATACCTCCAATGCAACCCCCTCCGACTGGTTCTGGCACGGGTTCTTATTTTCCGCCGGGTGGTATTCCGCAATCTTCAGCAACCCCGGCTCCAACTCCGGTGCCAGCAACCCCGGCTCCAACTCCGGTGCCAGCAACTTCGGCTCCAACTTCGGTGCGAGCAACTCCGGTGCCAGCAACTCCGGTGCCAGCAACTCCGGTGCCAGCAACTCCGCGTCCGATTGCAACTCCAGCCCCAACTCCAGCCCCAACTCCAGCGATTCCGGTTCCAGCTTCAGAAGTTCCGTATGAAACAATCGATGGCCGTTATCCATATCAAACGCCTGAACTAAACGGCGTTCCGTATTCGCCTTCTGGAACTCCTCCGGCTCCAATTATACCAACAAATCCGCTGCTTGACGGCGTGACGCTTGCGGAACCACCTAGCTTTGATCCGAGCAGACCAATCTTCGGAGGAAAATCAACATATAATCCAAATCTTATAAATCCTTATGCTCCAGTTATTGGAAGATTAACTGGAAATGTTGATCCGGGCGATCCTTCGTCCTATTATTCATATGCTCCAACAGACCAAAACGAAACCATTGATCTTGATGCCGTAGAAAACTTTGATTTACCAAGCTACGACCCAAACCTTACTGGAAAAAATAACGCAAAACCTATCCTGCCGCAGCAAAATTCACGCGGACGTTTTGCTCCTAACGGAGCCGTTGAACCTGACCTACCTGTAGGCTCAACTGGCGGCAGCAAGAATGATTTGAGTTTAATGCCGCCTGAAATGGACGTTTACACGCCTGTAGAAAAAAAGAAAAAGAAAACAATTTAATTTAAATTTACAATATGAATGCTTTAGACATTTACGCTTCAACGAAATTCCAACCTGTTCCAACAAACATTCCCGGACTGGACGATGAAAAACCGCTAGACGAAAATCCTAATTTTGCAGCATTAGACAAGAAGGAATTAGACAATAGAGTTGCACAACGAGCCGCTCAACTTCAAAAATTGCAATTACAAGAAGCCATAGATAAACAGGGAATGACTTTTGCTTCTCAGGAAGAAGCGCAAAACGCGGGATACGGCACCGAGGGAGCAGCAGTGTTGCCTGACGGCAAAGGCATTCGCATCCACAAGGTTGTCGGTGGCGAAAGCAAGAACGCGGGACAGCAAGAGTTGGATAAAAAATATGCAGCCGACTTTTTGGAATGGACACAAGGCGGAGAAGTGGACGCAATAAAAGGCAGAGCGCAATTAATGGAAGCACAAAAACAACTCGACAGCGGTAAAAACCTTACTGGCCCTATAATCGGCATTTTGCCCGATTCGGTGTTGCGATTCACTAACCCGGAAGCAGTTCAAACAAGAGAAACAATTGAGGAAGTAGTTCAACGCAATCTTAAAGCAGTGCTTGGCGGGGCGTTTACCAAAGGAGAGGGTGACAGGCTTATTGCAAGAGCGTATAACCCCGGACTTTCCGAAGAACAAAATTCCGTTCGTCTTAAAAGACTTTTAAAACAAATTGAATTAGCTTCAGATTCAAAAGCCTCTGCGGCAAATCATTACCGCGCCTATGGGACTCTCAGGGGATGGACAGGCAGAATGCCAAGATTGTCGGATTTTGATCCTGAGAACGATGCAACTCCCGGCACCGGGACGACGCCTGCACAACCGCCAGCCAAAAAGACGGGCAAGGAAATTATTGAACGTAACGGCAAGCGTTACGAAGTAGATCACGACACTAAAGCCGTTCGCGAAATTTAACATGGCAGTCCCATCCTACGAGGAACTTACTGGCGCATCCTCGACGCCAACCAATACGGAGCCGACCCCTGCTCCGCAAGCAAGAGCGCCGACCTACGAGGAATTGACTTCTTCGCCTCCTGCAAAAACCCCTAGCTACGAGGAATTGACTTCTTCGCCTCCTGCAAAAGCCCCTAGCTACGAGAAATTAACCTCTACGCCAAAAGAGAATTTTGATCGCGTGTCGGCAAAAAAGGGTTTTAATGCAATTGCCCACGTTGCCGAAAACCCGGACGACATTGATCTAGCAACTGACTGGGAATATGCAAAAAGCAAAAAGCCAATGACGATGAGCGGTGCGCTCGACGCCGCTGGAGATTTTGCGTCTGGAGCAGTTGAAGGCATCATTGAGGGTGTGCCACAACTCTTTAGAGGTGCTGGCAAAACAATTGCAAACGTGTATGGCATAGCAAGTGACAAACTGAGCGGCAAAGGGATGGAGGATGACGCTTACGCACAACAAAACCGAGAGTTGGCAGCGGGTGCTCGGCTTGGCACGGTGGGAACTGGCAAAATGATAGACAGCGCCCTAAATAAAGCGCAACAATTTGGAAGATTTGTGACTGGCGGGGAAACCACCCGAGAAGACATAAAAGAGCATTTAAAATCGCAAGCCGATTACATGCGTCGAATGAGCAGCGCAGAACGTGGCGAGCTACCTACCGATCAAGGAGGCGGCAACGCTTTTGAGAAATTTGTCTATGGCGAGCAACGTATGCCTGAAATGGACGAGAAACAGACAGCGCAATTTAGACGCAACATTGGCGACATTGGTGAAATCCTTGAGCCAAGCAACTTTATTCCGGGCGGACTCGCGCTTAAACCCGTAAAGTTTTTGGCAAAGGCTGCTGGAACAGCCCTTAAAGTAGGAGGCAAAGCCGTAGAGAAAACCGGAGAGTTTGTTGCTGAAGGTGCAGAGCGCATTGCAAAAAACAAACTAGCTAGAGCAACGACGATTCCTGCGGTAATACTTACTGGAGGCACTGCTGTTGGAACCGCTGCGACTGGGCTTGCAACAGGCGCAGTCACATGGGCAGGAGCAAAGTTTGCTCAAAACGCTGGCAAGTTGGCAAGGGAAGCGGGCGAAGAGCTTACAGGCGGATTTGCGCCAGTTGGACAAAGTGCAGCACGCAAACTGACAAAAAGCGCAATAGCTGGTGGGACTGTTGGTGGCATTACAAGCTTGCCCATGATGCTTGGCACAGAATCCGCCTATGAGGCCGGAATGATGGTTGGGCCGGGCACAGCAATTGGTGCTGGAGCAACGCTATTGCACCCAAGGCTACGAGCTATTGAGGGCCGTGCATTGTATGGCGAACTGGTAAGAGACGGTCAAAATATCGACTACGGTTCAGCCGCAGCAGCCGCAAAAGCTGTTTCTGCAATGCAGAACCTTAGCCCGGAAGATCAAAACGCAATTTACGCTACCAGAGGTTTCTATAACAGACAGAATACAAAAAATGGCATTCCCATTACTGTCAACGCATTGACCGCAGCGGAATTTGGGGCAAAGCACGGGCAAATATCTGCTGGTGCATTTGTAGAAAGCACTGGTCAGTTAGACATCAACGTCGAAACTAAAAGGGGCATTGCTTACGCTATGGCGCATGAGGGCAAGCACGCAATGGACAGCGCGTTGCTAGCTACTAATCCAAAGCTGCATAGCGATATGTTTGACGGTCTCAAACAGCAATTTACTGTCAACGGCGACGGTGTAACAGCAACGCCGGAATTTGCTAAGTGGATTGATGGTCAGGTGCAGCTTCATCTAAAAAACTTGGAGGCCAACGGCGCGACCCCGGCGCAAATTAACAATGCAAAAGCAAATATTGGCGATATGGATTACTGGCTAAACGAAGCCAGCGCCGACATTGGGCAGGGACTTATCACTGGACGCGACCTCGGGGAATTCATGTTGCCCCCCAGCATGGGCAGCAAAATTCGCGACACCGTATTGGACATTGCGGCAAGCATCGGCATTCGTAATGACCGAGGTCAGTTAAAACTTGCTGGCACAGGTGACGTAATCAAATTGATTCGGGAACAGCTTTACCAACAAAACGCACCCGTAAAGGAGCGATTGGATAGGCAAAGGGTCGCGGCAAATAGCGCAACTCCGGGCACTCCGGGCACGCCCCCTGTAACGCCTGTAACGCCCCCTGTAACGCCCGTAGCGCCTGTTGCGCCCGTTACACCTCCCGGAACGCCCGGAACGCCTGCAACGCCTGCAACGCCCGTAACGCCCGTCACCCCAGTCACCCCCGTAACGCCAGCTAGCGCATCATCTGCAAGCATTCCGGCATTTATGACGCGCCAGATGGAGCAGCAGTTGTCCGATCTTGGATACTTCAGGGCAGAACGAGCCACGATGACGCCGCAGCAAGCGATGGACATCATTAACGCTGGGGTTTACAATCCGGGCACCCCTGTGACGCCTGTCGCGCCTGTCACGCCCGTCGATCCCACTGCTGCTGTCGTTGATCCGGTGCAGAGCGGAGAGTTTGGCACACCGGGCTACACCGCTGTGGTTCCCGGTGCCGCACCTGCTGCTGCAATGCCCCCTGTCGCAACGCCAGCCCCTAAGGTCGAAGCGGTAACAATAAGTGATATTGTAAAAAGATTCCCAGATGGCTTTCCTTCAATTGTCGAGCTTAAAAAAATGGCTAAAGACTTGGGGATTGATCCCGAAGTAGAGATTAAAAGAGGGTCGCCCGAAGCTGTTGATAAAGCAAAAGCTGCCGGAGAATCGACTGCTGATGATTACATTCAAGCGCAACTCATGGAGAGGATTATTCAAGCGGAACGCGCTGGCGCTGTAGCAAAGCCCACCCCTGTTGTGCCCGCTGCGCCCGGCCCGATACCCGGTGATATTACCCAAGATGAGATTCAAGCAATTACAAATGACGCAAGAAACGCGTATTTAAAGGGCAAAGAACTTGCTAAAGCTGGAAAAAACAAAGGCCAACACACCCAAAAGAATCAAGATGCCGCAAACCAAGCGGCGTTCCAAGCTGTTGCAAGGGCGCACACTGCTCGTTTGCCCGCTGACTACGATGGCATCAAGCTAACCGCAAGCCCGCTCGGTTATCCTGAAGTAAGCGGAACAATTCAACCCGGTCGTCCGTTTGACGATTATCTGCTTGAGCTTGCAGGGATGCCCGAAGGCGATCCACGTCGCGCCACCATCCAGAGCATCCAAGACAAGATTGGTGACACCATCAGCATCACCTACGCGCACGCACCGGGTAAAGTTACAGATCCCAACTACGCGGCAACTCGCAGAGCATCGCAGCGAAAAAATCCTGCTAAGTGGAGAATTTCGCAAGGCACCGCGCAAAACGAGACCAAGGTGTTCAAGCCGCAGAAGATGAAGTTTAGTTTTGGCGAGCGTAGCATCAACACGCTTGGCACCAACCCCGAAAAGTTGCTAGGAAACTTTGGTTGGGCCGAAGAAGCAATGGGTGTAGCAGGCGAACCAATGCCATACCGGAACGTGAGCGATCCACGGTTTGTGGCCGACCTCAAGGGACTACAAGCCAACCACGACGCTGGCTTTACATGGGAAGGTAAACCGATTGTTGGCTTGGAAGCTTACCCAGCGGCGACTAACAAGCCATCCGCAAAGCGAGCGCCATACCAAGGTTTTCTTGATCGCAACGGTGTTCCAGACGTTCAGCGTTTTGAATTTCTAAACTTATTGCTAGGCAACGAAGGTTCGCGATACGGCAAAACTGAGTCACCTATTCAAGGAGCCAAACTGGATCTTGCCAGAAAGAATCGTGGCGAAGTTAGCGGCCCAATAACAACTGAGGGCGAAACCAATAATTTGCGCGAACGTCTCAACGCTGCGATGGGGCCGCAGGCACTGCTTGACGCAGATGGCAATCCGACTGGCAAGACCGACCGCTGGAGCAAAACCTTCCTTGAAGATCCGTTGAACGAACTGCTGCGGATTGACAACATCCTCGACATTGCCCCTGCCGTAGAGCGCGGAGTCAGTCCTCTGCATGAGCACGCCTACAGCGGCGACCTCGACCGTCACCTTGGCAGTTTGAAGACCGTCAACACCGAGCAGGAGCGCATAGCCGCAGCGAGCCGCCTTATGCCCGAGGAGGAGGCAACCCCTCAAGCCAAGGCCAGAGCCCGCCAGCGTGATCGTAGCTACATGGCAGCGGTCAACTCAGGAGACGAAGACGAGCAAATGCGACTTGTGGACGAGGCGGCGAAGGCATCTGGACATGAAGTAGGCATAGCCGAGCATCGCACGCCCTCGGAAAATCTTGAGGGCAACAAGTTTGATCTTAATCGGGCTGGTTCAATCGGAGGTGACCGCACTAACTTTCGGACACCCGCTGTGTATTTTGCGGTTGTTTCAGAACAAACTCGCGAAATGTTGCAGATGTTTGAGGAGAAAGGTTATCCGCCTCCCTATGGCGGCAAGGTAATTCGTGCATATTTAAAAATCAAAGACGGAGTTGATTTTGATGAAATTGACTCAGGTGGAAATCGCATTTTAGGCATTACTGACGTTTCACGCATTAAATCCGCCGACCCGATTACCCGCGACGACCAAGGCAACGTCATCCCGCTCTCGGAACGCTTCAACCCGACA
>Ga0181338_1000225_pt1 | contig 12199 bp, 13 predicted proteins | sample Sp13VDMM110SD_FD_122168 | JGI IMG/M metagenome (GOLD analysis project Ga0181338, IMG submission 122168) | Freshwater viral communities from Lake Michigan, USA - Sp13.VD.MM110.S.D | ecosystem: Environmental > Aquatic > Freshwater > Lake | place: USA: Michigan | collected 2013-04-23
AAAAGGCGAACGACAAAATCCATTACAAAAAGAAATTGATGCTGTTAAAGCTTTACCTAGCAGCTTAGCCAAAGCTGTTGCTGAAGATTATACAGCAAGCACAGAGCAAATTAGCAAAGGTCTTAAAGAGATTACTACAAGCCAACCGGCAAGCGGCATTGGTAATGTGGGCATGGGTTTAATTGGTGCTGTCGCTTCGCCACTCACAGGAGCGGCAACAGAGCTAATTGAAAAGCCAGTTACCAATTTAACAGGTAGTGAAAGAATTGGTAAAACAGTTGAGTTTGCTGCTACAGCAGGATTGCCTTTAGTTAGAGGCGCTAAAGCCGCTATTGCTTTAAGACCTTCTAATCAGGCTGTTGAAAAACTTTTAACTGCTGTTGGTGATGAAAAAGTTTTAAAAGAAGGCATTGACCGACTGAAGGCAAATCCTCGCTTGTCGGTGGTTGATGTATTCCCTGCTGTCAGACAAGACGCTCAGAAACTTGTTACCATTGAAGGTCCGCACCAGACGCCTATGATTGATCAGATTGCTAAGCGCAAAGAAGGCGCGCGTGGTGCTGTTGAAGGTGCTTATGATGATGTAATGGGCGCTCCTGTTGATGTTGTCAAAAAAATTGATGAACTTAAAGAAAGAGCTAGAACAACAGGCGCTCAAGTTATTAATCCTGTAGTTGAAAAACGCGGTGCTGTTGATGTTACTGACGCTGTTAAAAATATTGATAAATTAATCGGTGATGGTCGTGTTGAAAGAGCGACATTAGCGCGCTTAAAGGCTGGCGAACGTCCTGATTTAACAGCTAGTCCTGATCAGCAAGCATTATGGAGCTTACGTGAAAAAATTCGTGGCATTTGGGATGACCGCGATCAAATGTTTTTAGATATGAAAGGTGAACAAGGGTTACATAATATCCAAATGAATTTACGCCGTGATGCTCAGGCAATGCTCGATAGCGATAATCCTTTGCAGCGTAAGCAAGGTCAAAAGCTTATGCAAATTCGCAATGACTTGGTTGAGGCTGGTGGTAAGGAATATAAAGAAGCTCTTGGTAAGTACGCTGATGACATGCAGGTACAGGAAGCATTTCAGAATGGTCAAAACATTTTAAGAAATCGTCCTACCCACATTGAAGATAGGCCAGAGTATTTAGCAAAATATTTAAAAACCGCTAAGCCTGATGAAGTAGAAGCTTTGAGAGAAGGTGCTAGAGTTGCGATTGATAATCAAATTCGTAATGCTCGCAATGCATCTTTAAAAGGTGAAGCTATTCCTGAAATGGAATTTAATCGTGAGAAATTGTCGCTTTTATTTGGTCGCAAAGAAGTCAATGAACTTTCACGTAAGTTAAAAGATGAGCGAGATATTGCACAGAGCACACAAGAGCTAACTGGTGGCTCTATGACTGCTATGCGTCAACGCTCTAATTCTCGCGTTGACTTGCCTGAAAAGAAATCAGTTAGTCCTATGGGCTATGCTACAGGTGCTTTGGGTGAAGCTGTTGCATGGGGTGCTGGTTATCCCGGCATTGGTCTAAGCTTAATGGCTGGAACAGCGGCTAAAGATTTGACGCATTTAGGACGATTAAAATATGCTAAGAAAGGCAATGAAGAATATTCAAAGCTTTTGTTCTCTGAAGGTGAACAGCGTGCAGAATTAATTAGGACGCTGGAAAGCCGTTTGTCTAAACCTGCATTGACAGTTGGTCAGAAGCTTCAATTGAGCTTGCCTAATGCTTTGCAAAAAGCCGTTGGACCTTAAATCTTAAAAACCAATAAGAAGGTTCGATTTTAAACCAGACATATGATATAAAGATTATAGGTAACGGTATCCATATTAAATAACGTTTGACTAATAACATTGATAGTAAAATTAATCCTAACATTACATTGTTAGATAACATCAGTAGTGAAAACATTATGAACAATATTTTTAAAATTTTCATTGTTTCGCTTTTTGTTTTATTTTTAAATTCAGGAGCTAGCACGCAAGACGCGGCACTCCTGCCAAATGCAAAACAGACATTTTTAGGCCAAGATGGCAAGCCGCTTTCAAGCGGCAAAGTTTATTTTTACGTTCCAGCTACATCAACTTTAAAAACAACATGGATTGATGCTGATAAAACTACAGCAAATTCAAATCCTGTTATTTTAGATGCTGCTGGTAGAGCAATCATTTATGGTGATGGTGAGTATCGCCAAGTTGTTAGAGATAGAAACAATAATTTAATTTGGGACCAGCTTACAGCTTCAGCCGGTAGCGGTGGTAGTAGCGGAGCAACAGGTGATGGGGACCTTGTAGGCACAATCAAACCTTGGGCTGGTCTGACTTCACCTAATCAATATGTGTTTGCTTATGGTCAAGAAATTTTAAGAGCTACTTATCCTGAATTATATACAGCAATAACGCTTTCTACTGCTGTATTTTGCACTACCGCTAGCCCTATTCTCACTGGCATAGCTGATACTACTCAAATTCCTGTTGGTGGTGCTGTTGAAGCATCTTGCTTAGCGGCTGGTAGCTCTACCGTTTTATCTAAAACAGCTTCTACAGTCACATTAGCAGCAAATGCTAATGTGAGCACAAGTTTAATTGCTGTATTCTATCCTTGGGGAAATGGTAACGGAACTACTACATTTAATGTTCCTGATTTAAGAGGAAAAGTTATTGCTGGTCGTACTAATATGGGCGGTACTTCTTTAGCTAATTTAACTACTACTTATTATGGTACAAATCCTGACGCTACTGGTGCTACTGGTGGTTCACAAAGTAAAACCTTGTTAACTGCTAATTTACCAGCTTATACGCCTTCTGGTTCTGTTAATATTACTGATCCCGGTCACAGTCATCTTTATGGTGAGAATAACGCTATTCCGGCTGGTTCTGGTGGAGGAAACAGATTAATTAACGGCGCTGAGCATAATACATCTTTATCTACAACTGGCATTACAGCAGCTTTTGTTGGAACTGCTCAAGGTGGAACATCTACAGCATTTTCAATTGTTCAACCAACTATTACTTCTAATTACATAATTAAAGTTACACCTGATGCTAATTCCGCATCTGCTACAGGTGTGCTTTCTTTAGGAGGCATGACTGGCGTAATTGCATGTGGAACTGGTTTATTATGCACAGGAAATGTAATTAGTACAACAGACGTACCAGTTGGCGCAAATCCTTCTGCTGAAGTTGGTTTAACCGCTGTTAATGGCGCGGCTTTTACATTTATGCGCTCTGATGGCGCACCTGCATTATCACAAGCTATTGCTCCAACTTGGACAGGTTTCCATCAATTCAACGCTAATGTTGGGATTGGTGTAGGAGCCGCTACAAGTATTCCTTTGGATATAGTTGGGCGTATGCACGCCACAAGAGCTACTTTTTCAGATGGTCCTATATCCCCTACTCAATATAGAACAGCGGATTTCATTTATACAAATCCAAACGTTCCATTAGCTAGATTTGATTTAGGCAAAACTGCATCTGATCCGTACACAGGATATACGGGAACTGGACAAGCTATATTTCTCAATAGCTATGTGCATAGTGTGGGAAATTTTCTTTACGGAGGTATTTACGCAAATACAACTATTTCAACTGGTACTGATGGAGCCGCTGCTGGTTTAATTATAAATGCTACATCAGCTAATACTTGGACAACTTCAGGTTCTAATGGTGGATTGGTTGGAGCTTTTATATCAGCAGTTAATAATACAGGATATGGTGATAATTTTGCTGCTAATTTTATTACAGATATTGCAGCCGGTTTACCTGCTACAAATGCTGTCCATGGTATTGAAATTGACGTAAATAACGCTTCTTCTACAGGAGTTAAGTTACCCATAGTTATTAATCTTGGTACTGGAAATAGCGACGCTGGTGCTTGCACTGGCACTTTCACTCTGTCCAATGGTGGTGGAACAGTAGCCTCTTGCATTGGCATTATGATGCAAGCTGGATTAACTTCTACTCGCGTAGAATATGGATTAGGTTTTATAGGACAAAGCGGCGGTGCTTGGCCGATTACCGCGACAGGCACAGGTATTATTCTTGCTGGCGGTACGGCTGACATAGGTATTGATTTGTCACGTAATACCACATGGACAACAGCAGCATTTAAATCACCCGGTTTTACAATCAACGGTTCTGGTTCTGTAACTGGAATTAACTTTATTCCTTCAAGCTCCACTGTGCCTACAAATGGATTATATTTACCAGCCGCTAATACATTAGGTTGGGCAATTAATTCAGCGGCAGAAATGAGATTAACGTCAACAGCATTAAGTCCTGCTGTAAGCGGAGGGAATTCACTTGGCACCACATCATTAATGTGGGCTGGTTTAGCCATGTCCAGTGGTTCAACCATAAACTTCGATAACAGCAATTATATAGTTACCCATTCTGCGGGCCGACTGACGTTTTCTGGTGCCATTACCACTACTGGTTCCTTTACTCTGAATGGTGGTATAGTTCAAACAGCCAACGCTTCTTCTGTTGATATTTGGCAAATTATTGACAGTGGTGCTGGTGGTCGTACTTGGAATTTTGGCCCCCGCGCAGGCACCGGCGATGCTGATAGGTTTGGTGTTTATGGCAATAGCAAATTGTTGATGTCGTGGAATGCAAGTACCAATCTTGGAAGTGCTCTTGGTAGTTTAGTTGTACATAATGGAACTGCAATCCCGGCTGGAGGTACGGCTGGTGCAGGCTATCTATTATCATCAACTTCAAACTTTGGTATCTTCTTTGGTTCAGGTGCTCCATCACTATCAGCGGCTCAAGGTTCTCTTTATATGCGTAGCGATGGTACTGCAAACAATCGTTTATATATTAATACCAATGGTTCTACAGGATGGACCGCATTTAACACAGCTTCATAATTAAAAAGGTAATTTATGATTGATCGCAAAAAGTTTTTTACCAATGTTCGTAAGTCACCTTTCCCCGATAAGCTAAAACAGTCTCAAGTCAATGGCTTGAATGTTATTTTAAATGCTTGGGACAATTCAAAGCTGACTGACTTGCGATGGCTTGCCTACATTCTCGCAACTCCTGCTATTGAAACAGGAATGCGCTATGAGCCAATCATAGAGGCTGGTGGTAATGCTTACTTCACTCGCCTCTATGACATTCAAGGTTCTAACCCAACTCGTGCTAGAAGCATGGGTAACACTAAGCCCGGTGATGGTGCTAAATATCGCGGTCGCGGCTTTGTGCAAATTACTTGGTACAAAAACTATGCTAAGTATCAACCTGTAATTAAAAAATTATTTGATGTTGATATTCTCGCTAATCCAGACAAAGCAATGATACCTGAAGTTGCTGCTTACATCATGGTTGATGGAATGAGCAAAGGTGTCTTTACTGGAAAGAAGCTTTCCGATTATTTTAACAACAAGACAACCGATTGGAAAAAAGCGCGACGTATTGTCAATGGTCTTGACAAAGCTGACCAAATTGCATCCATTGCCAAAGAATTTTATGCTGATTTAAATGCTTCTGTTGTGTAATTTGACACAAAGGAACTTTCAAAAATGAACTCTATTATTGATTTTTTAAAATCTATTTCTTCACCAAATGTTGCAGCAATTCGACATGCTTTGACTGTAGTGTTTACATTACTGGCTACTGTTGGTGTTATCAGCGTCACAGGCACACCTAAAGTTATTGATCAAATTGTTACAGTTATTCAAGCTGGTGGTGTTATTGCAGGAGCGATTGCGACATTCTTAGGAATTGTAGTTCCTATTATTAACGCATGGTATGCTAGCTGGTCTGCTCAGGATAAACAGCAGATTAAGCGAGTTGAAGAAATTGCAAACGATCCTTCTAAGCCTCGCTCTATTGAAGCCAAAGCTGCAATTCTAGATGCAGCAGCTTCATTACCTGAAGTTACAACTCCAATTAAAGTTGATGATCCTACCTTAGCTAATTTAGCTAATAGCCCATTGGTGAAAACATCATGATTAAGAAAATTGTAGCATTATTATTTGTAGGCATCTTTGTAGCGTCTTGTACCTATAGAGATAATCCAATTGAGCGTAATGAGCTTGCTGTAATTTACAGTGGTTATGGTGTCGCTCTTTCCGCTGCTGTAGCTTATCGCAATCTGCCTTTGTGTGTTAAAGGCGGCACAAAAGTTTGTGCTAAGCGTGCTGTAGTCGTAAAGCTTCAGGAAGCAGATAAGAAAGTACAAACTGCTTTGATTGAGACAAATAACTTTGTCACTAACTATCCTAAGCTTAGCCCTGCTGCATATATCGCCGCTGCTAAAAGTGCAGTTAAAGTTTTTCAGACAGTATTAGTTGAGAATGGAATTGCAAAATGAGCACAGCTTCAGTCATATCAGCTATTTCATCTGTCATTAAGGTAGCGGTAGACCTTACACCGGTTGTCATCAAAACAATTGAAGATGCTAAGCCATTTGCTCAAGCTATTTATGATACTTTAATTGGCGACAAAGATATTACTCAAGAAGAATTAGACGTTTTAGCAGCTAAGATTAAAGAACTCAGCGATCAATTGCAGGCACCGCTACCGCCTCCAACAGACGATGAAGTGTGAGCTAATGGATATGTCTATGTTTAATTTTGATCCTACAGTTAAGCTTGGCGACTTATTAACTATTGGCTCATTTTTAGGAATAGGCCTTACAGCTTTTTACAACATCAAAAGTCGATTAGAAATTTTAACAGTAGAAGTCAATGCATTAAAAAAAGCTGAAGAATACAATTCAGCAACAATACGATTAGTCGCTATTCAAAAAGTAGAAATTGATCATATTAAACAGACCATTCACGAAATGAAACATGGAGAAGGGTTTATTTTTCCTTTGAAGCAAAGAGGATAGTTTAATGTATATTTTACCAATTATTTTAATCGTTGCTTTATTTAATGTATTTTCACCTAAAGCTGATACTTTTGACGACAGATTTCATTTCAAAAATACCAACCAAGAATTTTCCTCACGCAAATACTCCCGAAAGACCGTCAGCCGATATAAGCGCAGTCGCGCATATCTTAATGCTGGTCGCTCTAATCGTGTCGGCACCTATCGTAGTCGGTTCTCAGGCGGCAGTGTCGTAGGCGGTCGTCCTGCTGGCTGTCCCCATGCTTATTGCGGCTGTGCCTCAGCCCGCTACGTTGGCTTGTCAGGCGCTCAATGGAATTTGGCGGCTAACTGGCTACGGCTCCCGCGCGCCGCACCAGCGCCCGGTATGGCGGCTGCTAGGCGTGGTCATGTATTCATCCTGAAGCATCAAGTGGCCGGTAACAATTGGATGGTTTATGATCCTAACAGCGGCGGTGGTTTAACTCGCGTGCATGTTCGTTCATTAGCTGGTTATACAGTTGTCAATCCTAGAGGCTCACAATATGCGCGCAATAATAGCTATACTGCTGTTAAGCGTAAGTGGCGCAATCGCAGATGATGAATTAATACCTCCAACAGCAGAAGAATATAAGAACATACAAACTTGGATACCTGCTACTTGCTGTTGGACTAACAATTGTTGTATGAAGGTCAAGCCTAGTGCTTTAAGACCTTTATACAACGATGCTAAAGAAATTGAAGTCGTGGCTACTGGTCAAAAGCTTCCTAGAACTGGATGGTCTAGGGATGAAAATACTTGGCGCTGTACTTGCGATTGGATTGGTGAAGGCAAATGGAGAGTGCATCTGAAGGCAAACACTCACTGTGTCTTTACGTTACCGGGTGAAGGAAGTTAAAAGAAGCTTACTTGCTTTGGTCGCTGCTTATATCCAATATCATAAAGCATTTCATTTGCTATTGATATGTAACGGTCATAGTCAATTAAGTCTGATGGAAAGACTTCAGGCAAATCCATCATTGGCATTGCGCCATCTGTCATAGGCACTTTATTGTTTGTGCCTACAGTATTAATCGTACCAGTTATACCTTTGGCGTAAATCCATCTAATTACTTTTCCTAGATACTGACCGTTTTTGTGGGCACCGGGAGATTTGACATTTCTCAGTGTTACAAATCTGGTTATGTCTCTACACTCTTTAATGGTTTGTTCAATAGGAGTACCTTTAGACAGTAAAGCTTTAATTGCATCAGAGCATATAAGAGTAATTGGATTATTGTCTAACTGTGTACCGCTCTGTGAGCCTACCTCAGAGTATGGACCTTTGACTTTAACAGAGCCGTCAAGCTTTAAAGCAAAGTAAGCATTAACGTCACGTCCATAATAAGCTTTATACTGAGTTTCTTCTGTGCCAAAGCTCGTTAACTTTTCCCAATACTTTACCCAATATTCTAGCTTCTCATATTCATCTTTTTTCAAATAAGTAACAATGCCGTCTGTGTTAGCCGATATAACTTTAATACCATTGCACACCAGCATTTCAGCCAGCATGAGCATTGATAGCTGACCTGTCAATGTCATTTGAAAATAGCATTTAGGCGAGTATAGCGCACTATGGGCAGAATTAAATTTGCCACTCGTGCCATTAATAGCAATCTTTAAACCCTTGTCTTGAGCAAACAGCTTTTCTCTTTTGGCAATAACGCGACGCTCTTTAATGCTCCTGTAAACATCTAAAAATACTGGACCTAGATGCTCTGGATATAATCCAAGCGTCAAAATAATTTCAGGGTAATAGCTGGTAACGTCTTTATCTACAAGAATGTATTCATCATCTGCTTTGTAAGCAATGTTGCTTTCACAGCTATGCAATCCGCCAATGCCAAACTTACATTCCAAGTCGCCTACTTTTACAATGCAATCTTTTAAAGGTTCTGGTGTATCTAGATAGCCATAATCATTGACGACAAATTCAGACGCTTTAACCTTTTCTACTAATCCTAATAGTGAAGGTGTCACGTATTGAATGTAGCTAGGAAATTCAAATCTGTAGCGAGTACCAGCTATAATCTTGTGCTCTGGTATCTTGCTTCCTGTTTGTTGTCTTATCTCTTTAGTAATAATAGCTTCAGCAATTTGAGCGTCTGATTTGCTCATAAGATTGATCGCATATTGTTGAGACATATCTGAGCGAAGCTTTAAACGCTCTGATGAAAATTCAAATATCTGTTTGGTAGTTTGCAAGTCGTTATGGCAGTAATCATCAACGATAGGCTTTTGCCATTCCTCGACTTCTATCAAATGATCAAACGGTAGGTCTTGAATGCGCGGAGCATGAAGCCTGCCTCCATATAGCTTTAACGATCCTTGCAATGGACAGACTTCAATCAAGTCTATGTGTGGTGTTCTAAAGATTTGATAGCTGTATTTCTCTTGGACTTTTTGTGGCCACATATCATACATGGTTAGATCATTGGCAGCTTCTTTTAATAGATCAGTATCTTGCTTTAGATAAGATAGCCAAATCAATTGAAGGTCAAATTTCCAACTGTTAAAGCCAATAGTAGTATAGTTATGAAGTATCCAAGACAGCTTACGCTCGTTAAAGCATTCGCCAGTATTTCTATCAACAATAAATCTAATGCACTTGTTAGTTTTAGTCTCTAACATCAAAATCAAATAGTAATTAAAATAGATTTCAACGTCTAAACAAATAAAACCTCCTGCGTGCTGCTGTAATTCAGCATCGCTAAGGTATTCAATCGGTAATGGTTCTCTTGGCAAGTAAGGCTTTAGCTCAACCTTCTTACCTAGAATGATTTGACCGTCAGAGTTTAGGTTCATTTCTCGTCTTTAAACCAACATACTCTTTCGCGCGGCCAATGAATGTATCTATGAGCACCAGTCTTTTTGTTTGTGATTTGAGCAATAGTCAAAACAGTGTTGTTACAAGTAAAAAAATAATGCTTTACATTTTCATAGACAACTTGAACCGTAGTATCGTCTCTATAAATTGTAATCTTACGCATTTGGTTTTAATCCTTCTCAAATATTGGCCTTTGCGCACCAGCGGATTGATTTTGATACTTGCCATCATAGGGTTGTTCTGTTGGCTCAATCAATTGATGAAAAATTATTTGAGCAATGGGCATTCCGCTTCTAAGCGTTATCGGTAATTGAGAGTGATTAGTTAGCTCTAAAGTTAAATAGCCTTTCCATCCCGGTTCAATGAACGTGTTTTGTACTGCTAAACCTTGCCTAGCCCAAGTCGATTTATCTTTGACATACGCTAATAAGTTATTTGGCATATTAAATTCTTCAAGAGACGATGCTAATTTAAAATCACCTTTAAATAACATAATATCTTCAGCTATACGAATGTCATATCCAGCAGCACTAAGACCATAGCTCATACCCCATGACTTAGTTCGCTCGCAAAAAGGCTTAATCGGTTTATATATTCTAATATATTGAGCAGGTAAGATCATTTATTTACATCTCCCTCACATATTGCATCTTCAAATAACCACACAGGCTTATCATCAATCCAAATATCAACTTTGTAACCTAAATTTTCTGCAAATTCTTTTTTAGCTTTTCTACCTGTATAAATTACTTCTATTGGCATTGAAAATAATTTTTCTTCTTCATTATTATATCTCATTGTAAAACAAATTACAGTATGACCTAACTCTTTAGCTGAAACACAAAATCTATTCCAAAGTAGTTTATCTTTTGTGTAAGTGCCATCATAATCCAGAGCAATTAACATTTACATTCTCCCTAACATTGCGCCTCTGATTGCATCACCTTGGAACACCAACATTGTTGTACTAGATGTGGTGCCCGGTGCAACAAAATCTATGACCTTGGCATGAGGCTTGATTAACATTAAATTCTTTGCATTGAAGATTGGACCTTTAGGAAGTCCTGCTATTTCGTAGGTCGCTCCAACACCGTCTGTAGCGTGGCTCTTGATAAAGCCGCTGTCAAAATAAACCAGACCGTCAGAACTAAATGGAGAGACGGCGGCTAGGCCTTCCCAAAAGCCAGCGGGGATAGGCCAGAGATTAGCCTGTGTATTTAGAAGGTGGTCTATATTAGGCCATTGGTCGCGAAACAATTGGCTCTTAATCCAGCTATTATCTTCAAAGAAAAACGTAGCACTCGTTTCATTAAAGCCAAATCTATTTACTTTTTTATCAGTATTGATCAGTGCAGTCGCCAGAGCTTTTGGCACCGCTAATGTGGGCAGGTTCAAGCCATGCCAGTATTCAAACATAATAAAGCCATTGGTCGATACAACTGAATTAGCTCTAACTAGAATAGATGTTGTGTATATTGTCTGACCTTCTTCGCTCGTCAATACGCTAACAGTTTCAATAGCTTTCTTTAAATCATCTGTGATTTCGCAAACAACATCATTAGGTGAAGCTGTTGGAATTGTCTCAGGATCAACACAAGGAACAATTGCTTTAAATTTATCTGACTTGATTTGAAGTCTGTTTTGATCAAGTTGAATAAACGAGTATGTTTCCCCACATTTAGACATAGCCTCAATCAATAATTTATTTGCAGGACATGCATAAATATCTTCATCTATCAAATGACCGGCTGATAAAATGCCATTAAATGCTGTTGCTGTTTTATTGTTTAATTGGATATGGGTTTCAATTGGTGCGCCTTTGTCTGACAACACCAATTGACAAAACTTTAGAGCGGACAAAAAACTGTTTGTCGTCTCAGGTTTAGTTGCTCGTGGCTTGCGTGCCATTCCATGCTTTCACAGCTACAGGAACAATAGGCTCAATGAGTTTCAACATTGCTTCAGCATAAACACGGATTTCATATTGAGCGTGCTCATGTGAACGCAATGATAAAAATTTAAATAAGTTGAGAAGGTCTACCGTTGCAAACATATGACTATAAGTTGATAATGGTAGAACCATGCGAGCTAATTCTCGCGGCCATCCATTGTCTAAAAGCTTTCTGTATTCTGAGAACGCTTGCTTACAATGAGTAGAGTAATGATGAAGGTCTATCGCTCTATCTCTGACTGAGTTTTGTCTACCTTGTTTATTGCTTTCTGATTGTTCACCAACAATTTCTAATGAAGGCAAGTAATATTCTTCTGGTAGTTCTTTATATCTAGCTGATAACTCATTATAGCTCCATGTCCTATGCCTATGCCACTGACGAAAGACAAAGATTGGAGCTTTAATTTCAAATGTAAATGTAACAACTTCAAATGGCGTAGTATGCTGATTTTTCCAAAGATAATTTATTAGTCGCTCGTCACTTTTCTCATTATCACCGGCTCGCCAAGCTGCATCGTATGAAACTCTAGCAGAACGAACAATTGATAGATCGC
>Ga0181338_1000228_pt1 | contig 12165 bp, 26 predicted proteins | sample Sp13VDMM110SD_FD_122168 | JGI IMG/M metagenome (GOLD analysis project Ga0181338, IMG submission 122168) | Freshwater viral communities from Lake Michigan, USA - Sp13.VD.MM110.S.D | ecosystem: Environmental > Aquatic > Freshwater > Lake | place: USA: Michigan | collected 2013-04-23
AACGGAAACGGATCGAAACCTGTTGGGATGGCTGAAATCGTCGCTAGGCGTCGAAGCGAATCCGGTCTCCCGGATGATGTTCCCGCCAGATGGGAAGCCTTACCGGGCGATCAGCCATTTTGAATTCGGCGGAAAGCTGACGATGCCCGTTGCGGAGGCCCGAGAAAAGGCAAGGAGGGCTGTTCAGGCGGCAATGACGCCTCCGACCATGCAGGACACGGAAGCGTGGATTGCGGCGCTCTACGCGGCCACGGCGAGGCGAACGGAAGGCGAGACGAGCCTTGAACTGATCCTGAACCTCTACGCAGGGACCCTGACCCGCTATCCGGCTGACGTGGCGAAACAGACGTGCATGGATTTTGCACTGCGGCGCGAGAAGCCGAACTGGTTCCCGACGTTGAGCGAGATAGACGAGGCCTGCGAGAAGGCGACCAATCAACGCAAGCAGCTTTTGGAGAGCTTGTGATGAAGGTTCTTGTTTGTGGGGGTCGTCACTACAGCGACCGCGCCAAGGTGTTTGAGGTTCTCGATTATCTCCACCTGAACCGTAAGCCGATAACGCTTCTGATCCACGGGGCGGCGACCGGCGCTGACAAGCTTGGCGAGGAATGGGCGAATGATCGAGGCGTTGAGCCGGATGCCTACCCAGCCGCATGGGGAGACCTGAGCGCAAAGGGCGCAGTCATCAAAAGCCGTAAGGACGGAAGCTCCTACAATGCTAACGCTGGGCCAACGCGGAACTCTAAAATGCTGGCGCTCGGAAAGCCCGATTTCGTAGTGGCGTTTCCGGGCGGTGACGGAACGGCCAACATGATTTCTCAGGCGAGAATGGCAGGCGTCCGAGTTTTTGAGATTGCGGACCCAAGGGAGCAAGCGGCATGAAGCGAGACGAGTTTGATGCTGTGATGAAAGATTTTCACGCCCGCATGAAGGAAATGCAGCCCGCCCCGAAAGCCTCTAGCGCAGTCAAACACGGGCCGCCTGATTTCCGGATCGTCACCCCAGAAGGTCGCGCGCTGATCGAGCGAATGCGCCAATCCTAACCCAACAAAACCCGTAACAGGAGAAGATGATGAAGCTTTTCAAGATCGAACGTCAGGATTCAGGCGGATGGGATACCTTTGACATGGCAATTGTCGCTGCAAAGGACGAGACGGAAGCCCGATACACCAGCCCGAACGGATGGCAGATTTGGGTTCCTGACATTGGGTGGGTTCGCGAAAAGACCATGCAGGCCGAAAGGGCCTACGGCGATTGGACAAGTCCTGAAAGCGTAACCGTGACCCTGATTGGAACCGCAAAGCCAGGAATCGAACGCGGCGTTATCGTCGCCAGCTTCAATGCGGGATAGCCAACCAACATAGAATGAGAGCCAGAAACTATTTCTCTTGAGTGGGATTGACGGCACGTATTCGAGGCGTAAGGTGAACGTATGAACACGAAGCCAAACACAACCCGCCGAGAAGTCCAGCTAGACGAAACCGACAAGCGCCTGCTGGCTGAACTGGCCAAAATCTACGGTTCGGAGGCCCAAGCAATCAGGGTCGCGATCCGCCGCCTTTCTGGAGCAAAGCAATGATCGACCACCACACCGAATACACGCACGGCCTCGCCTCTGACATGCGCCGTCGTCATCTCCCGCCTTCGGCAAGCTCTGCGGGTTGGGACTTCTCCACAGACTGCCCTACCACTACCGGCTATCTCCGTAACATCCTTCCTGTTCTGGCCTTTGCCGTTGCAGTGATTGGGCTGATCGCCATTGGATCGAGGATCGGGCTGTGACTGATTCCCCCAACTTCCACAAACGGCTGGAGGGGCTGGGCATCATGACCGGTGGCGGCCGCTTACTGAAGAAACCTGCCTGCGATCTCATCCTCGCTCTGATCGCTGAGAACCGGGCGTATCGGGAGGCGCTGGAGGCAGCTGAGGGCGCACTCTCAATGATCGGAATGCACCGTGATTTGTCGGTCCCCGCAACGCCTCATGTCCTTGCTGGAATGGCTGTTAGAGCCAGCAAGGAAGCCCGCGCCGCCCTGTCTTCGGTGACCCCCGACCTCAACACAGACTCGGTGGGTAAATCGCGCAGCGATTTGAACCAAAACATCCAACAAGGATGCCAGAGCCATGGGTGATCATGCCCTGAAAGACATTGCGGCCGAACGCCAGCGCCAGATCGAGGGCGAAGGGTGGACGTCTGAGCACGACGACAAGCATCGGTCGGGCCAGCTCGCTACCGCTGCCGCCGTTTATGCGCTGACCGGCTCAAGCGCTGGCCGCGCCTCTTGGGATCGTGGGCAAGAGCCGAGCCTGACGGAACAGATTTGGCCGTGGGATTGGTCGTGGTTCAAGCCGACAGGAAATGCGCGTCGCGACCTCGTGAAAGCCGGTGCGCTGATCGTCGCAGAGATCGAACGCCTTGATCGCGCGGCGGTGTCGCAATGACCTCCCAACCAACCCCAGGCGAAGTCCTTAACGGTGAGAGCTGCAACTGCGTCTACTGCACGGAGATCGGAGCGCCCGAGCTTTGTCGTGGATACCGCCCTCAACCCTCTGGTGGTCAGGATGGGGGCGGGGAGTTGCCGATGTCCGACGAGGTCGCTGTACCCCGTTGGGTATTCGCTGACTTCCTGAACAACCAGCCCGGCTGGCCCGACACCGCGCGTCGATACCTCAACGCTCCGGCCCTCGCTTCCCCCGCCAAAGCAACTGGCTGGCAGACGGTCCCGGTCGAACCAACAGACCACATGCTGAACGAGGCCGTCTATTACTGGGGGCCTTGGCTGGACGAAGAAAAGACTCAGCGCGCCGGTCGGCGTTCGGATGATCCTGCCGACCGAGAGCGGGCTAGGGCCGTCTGGGCTCAGATGCTGGCCGCCGTCCCAACCACCCCCATCAAGGCAGAAACCCATGAATGAGAAGCTGGAGAAAGTCGTCGCGATGCTTAGTAGCATTAAGAATGGCAGCTTGCGGCTCTACAAGGACGAGGCCGATCTGATTTTGTCCGCCCTCTCCCCCAGCGAGCAGCCGGAGCCTGTGGGGTACGCCTGTTCGCGAGAACTTCGGACGCGCGGACCACGGGAGGAGTCGGGCGGGGGTGTCGATGAGCAGCGACTTGTCGAAACGATTATCATGACGGCGGGCTATCGACTCCTAACCGAGAACAACGCCCTCTTGATCGCCCGCGCCATCCTCGCCGCCCCCTCTGCGAATGAGGTGGGAAAGTGACTTACGAACCGTACCCCGAAAACCCCGCGAAGGCGGTCGAGCCGAAACGGGATATGTCGCCGTACTGCGCCTCTGTTCCCGACATGCCCTATGATCTGGAAGGCCTGTCGTTCTTCGACCGCGTGCGCTGCGTGCTGCAATACCACAGCTGGGAGCAAAGGCACGCCGTGAACAATACGAAGGTTCCAGGGATGCGTCTTCGCGATCAGTGCGGCCGATGTGGAGCATTGCGATGACCACCCCCACACCTACAGGGTCGGCTCCCGATGATGGTTCATTCCGGCCTCCGGCCTCCATACCCACCGAACAGACGGTGAAGCCCGCCGGTCTCATCGAACGGCTGGAAGCGGCTGAGGTCGGTTCGCGAGAGTTGGACTGCGAAGTCTATGAGATGTTCAACGCGGGCCTCAAGCCCGTCCCGAAGCAGGCTGGTCGTTATTTCGATCCGTCGATCATCTCCGTTCACGGCGCGGAGAAATACATCACACGCGGGACAAGCGTCGCGCCGAAATACACCACCTCCCTAGACGCCGCTCTGGCGCTGGCGGGGAGGGTGCTACCGGGATGGTGGTGGACGGCTGGCAAATGCGGCCTGACCTGTCACGCCTCCGTCGGTCCTGACCGCGCCTTTATCGCAGAGCCCGACCTGTCGAAATACGACGCCGGTTTTCACGCCGACATTCCAAACCCTTCAACGCCCGCTATCGCGCTCTGTGTCGCGGCTCTGAAGGCGGTTGCAGCCACAGGTGAGCCCCGATGACCGACAAGCGCTGGATCGAATGGTATGGCGGTGATCGCCCGCACTCACCCAACACTCGCGTCGAGGTCCGCTATCGGGACGGGTCGACCGACAGGGGGCAGTCAGCATTTGCCCGTTGGTGGCACACTGGTCATCCGAGCCCGAACGACATCATCGCCTACCGCGTGGTCACTGACCAAGCCGCGAGCGACGGCGGGTACGTAGGCGCAGCCGAAGTCTCCTCCTCCCCCGATGAACTAGCAATGGCCATAGAGCGGGTGACTGCTTGGGGAGATAACTGGCGCAGCGTTGACCCCAACGACCACGCCAAAGACCTCCGTCTCATCCTCTCCAGCCTAGCCTCTCAGGAAGAGACGATCAGGGCGGATGGGGAATACATCAAGGCGCAGTTTGATTGGCATGATCGTCTCGCTGATCTGGCCTTTGACGACGCGCGAGAATGCAGCGAGCGCGGCGAACATCGAGACGAAAGGATCGCGATGGATCGGCACCGGCTGCATGCAGAACAATCTGACCAAGCCCGCAGTCGGCTGAAAGACCGCGAAACATGACCGCTAAGATCAAAAGACGCCATGCGCCTAAACATTGGAGCCTTCGACAGAGGCTAGACGGAAAATCCGAGTGGGACCCTAACACTGGGTGCCAACTATGGTTTGCAGCACAAGGGAGAGACGGCTACCCAAAAATGGGGTGGTTCGGCAAGATGATGAAGGCCACCCGTCTTTCATTGATGGACGCTACGGGAGAGCGCGGTGAGGGAAAGATGGCGCTTCATAGCTGCGACACACCCCTTTGTATAAACCCCAACCATCTGCGCTGGGGGACACAATCTGACAATGTTGCCGACATGGTTGCGCGTGGCAGAATGAAGCCTGCAAAAGCCTACCGAAAAATCACGCCAGAAGAAGAACGGGCAATCATTTCCATGCACAATGACGGGGCAACGTCGAGAGACATTGCTCGTGATTTGGGGCGGTCTAGATGCGCCGTATCAAACCGAATAAAGCGCCTATCCGCTAGACAAGAAGGGGGTGCGGGATGAGCGGACCAAAGAAACTGAAAATACCTGTTGCGTCGTTCTGACGTTGGTGTATGGTCTCAATACCGGCGCAGGGCAATCAAGCACTAGCCGGAAGGAAACAGACAGATGACCAACACGTTGCATCTTTACAGCATTGCTACCCGCACCAAGGATCAATCCTACGTCGGAACGGTCACTGTCGATGCTGAGACATTTGCCGACGTGTGTCGCGGCTACAAAACCGCTTGGCTTGACCAGAACGGTTATTCGCGCGCCACTCATTTCCTTCGCGAACATCGCATGATCGAAACGACGGATTGTGAGCGCAAGGCGTTTGCTGCTTGGGAGCGAAAAGCCAAAGCCATCGGTCTTCTCCCTTCCGCCGCCGACAGGATCATCTGCAAGGTGAGCGCGCGTCAAGGACGGGGGGGATGATATTTTATGCAGGAGGTTTCATCGCGACAGTGGTGGCAATCATGATCCTCGCCGCGTTAATATCTGACTCAAAAGGTAAAAAATGACTAGCGACCAATATCGCCAAGCCCTATCCACCCTCAACCTAACCCAAGGACAAGCCGCTAAATGGCTAGGCGTAAGCCTCAAGACATCCCACCTGTATGCCAGGAACGGGCCAAGCGGCCCTGCGGCTAAAGCAATCAGCCTCGCCATAAAATATGGGCTGGAGTGAAATAACCGCTTGCGTCGTTCTGACGTCTGTGGGATAACAAATCAACGGCACGGGCAATCAAGCAGCGGCCGGGGAGAACAGACAGATGACCCGCATTGAAGCCGCCGCCGCTGATTACGCCAACGCCCACCGCGCATGGGCCGTCAACACGGGTCAAACCTTCAACATCGAAGCCGCCACTGCCTACGCCACCAAAGACGTGTTGAACATGGCTCGCGGCGCTGCTGACGTGGTTGAGATGGAAGCCGAAGACATGTGGAAGGCGGCGCGGGCATGAGGCCTGTCCCCAAGGAGCAGTTTTATGCTCGGATCAATCCGCTCAATGTGCACCCAAGCATCCAGCCGGGTGCCATGGCCTTATACCTCCTTGTGGAGAATGCTGGACGGAAGCCGGGCCGTTATCGGTAAGAGCGTAGGCAAGCCTGACGGATTGCACGATTATTTTCTGGCCTAGACACCACCCATTCCAACTGACATAATCAATCCCGCTTACGCACTAGTCACGACGAACGCTAAGCAAAAGGACGATATGCCAAAATCAATCCGATCAGTAGCTGGCCACGTACTTTCGACCGGTCAGGCAACAGACGATGAGGTTAAATCCCTCGCCGCTTACGCCCTGCAAGACGACGCAGAGCCCCGAACGGTAAAGAGCCTGAGCGAGTTGCGTCAGTTGCTTGCAAAGGTCAGCGGAACAGAAGGCCAGCATGACCGGGCCAACATGATCCAATCCGAGATCACGAGGCTGGAACAGAAATGACTGAACGCGGCGGGTATTACCGATTCAAAACGGACGGATCGGAAGAAAAAGTAGAGTTTGACCTTCCTAACGGCTCCGTCAAAAATATGCTGGAGGCTATAAGTTCGCTTCCTCGTCCTGAACCGTGTATCATTGTTTCGCGAGCCGTATTTGAGTGGCTGAAATCTAGCCAATGACTCGTCTCTATTATTCAACCACTGTAGCCGAGAGCGCATTGATCCTTGCGACCGGTTGGTGGGTATGGAACCAACTATGAGCATCCTGATCTTTGCCTTTCTGGTCATCCTTGTGGTGGCACTGATCGTCTGGGCCATTGACCGCGCCCCGTTCGGTGATGCGCGCCTGAAGTGGCTGCTGGAGGCTATCGTGGTTGTTCTGGCTGCGATCCTCATTGCACAGCGTGCGGGGCTGGTGTGACTCCGCTGGAGAAGGCGGCCGAGTATCTTTCGGCTGCAATAGCCGATGCTGGCTCTTACAGGGAGCCTCGGACGTTCGGGGAGTTGCTGACAGGCGAGGCGCTTGGGGACGCGGTCCGAGCCGTCCTGATGGCGGTGCGCGAGCTAGATGCGGAAGACGCCGTGACGCTGACCATGGCGTTCCTTCGCGAAGGGGACGGGGCAAAGGCCTTCGCCGCCATGATCGATGCCATCCTAAACGAAGAGACAAAAGCCTAATGGCTGATGAACCCGGTCGCCCCCGTCTGTATCCCGAAGCAGAGACGTTTACCCAAGCGGTAGACGCCTATTTCGCTGAGCGGGAAGCAGACGGAAAGCGTCCCACTCTCTCAGGTCTCAGCTACGCACTAGGGTTTGAAGACAGGGAATCGTTCAGCCACTACGCCAGTTACGGTTCCGGTTATTCCCGCACAGTAAAAAGGGCCAAGCTCAAGATTGCTGGATGGCTTGAAGAGAGACTGACCGACAAGGACACGTTCACGCCGGGAATCATCTTTGACCTCAAGAATAATCACGGCTGGAAGGACAAGACCGAGACCGAGTTGACTGGTGCTGACGGCGGTCCTGTTGCTATCCAACAAATTGAGCGCGTCATTGTCGATCCGAAGTGACCACTCTCCGCATTGAGACGCCTCGCGCATTTCTGCCCCTGATCGGCCCTAGCCGCTACAAGGGCGCACACGGTGGCCGGGGATCGGGGAAGTCTCACTTCTTCGCAGAGATGCTTGTAGAGCGTTGCGTGATGGACCCGACAACACGGGCCGTTTGCGTTCGTGAGGTCCAGAAGTCCATCAGCCAATCAGTCCGCCAGCTCGTCGAGGACAAGATATACGGGCTCGGCGTGCAAAGTCGGTTTGCCATCCCAAAGGACCGTGAAGCCCACATAGGCGTGCTGGATCAGGCAGGGAGGCAGACGGGTCTGATCTCCTTCCAGGGTATGCAGAACCATACGAACGACTCCATCAAGTCGCTTGAGGGCTATGACATCGCATGGGTCGAAGAGGCCCAGAGCATCAGCCAGCGCTCCCTTGATCTCCTGCGCCCGACGATCCGTAAGCCCGGCTCGGAGTTGTGGTTCGGCTGGAACCCAAACAAACCGACAGACCCGGTTGACGTGCTTCTCCGTGGCGAGTCGCCGCCGCGCGGTACGACCGTTGTCGAAGTCAACTACCATGACAATCCTTGGCTCCCCGAAGAGCTTAAGGAGGAGATGGAGGGCGACCGGGAACGCGATCCTGACAAATACGCCCATGTGTGGCTAGGCGCGTATCAGGGACGCTCAGAGGCCCGCGTGTTCCGCAACTGGAAGGTTCAGGAGTTTGCTACGCCAGCAGATGCCATCTTCCGCTTTGGTGCGGACTGGGGCTTTGCTGTTGACCCGACCGTATTGGTTAGAGGCTATCTGGACGGGCGCAAGCTCTTCATCGACTATGAGGCCTATGAAGTCGGTTGCGAGATCGACCATTTGCCAGCTCTGTTCGCCACGGTTCCAAGGTCCAAGGACTGGCGGATAACGGCCGACTCCGCGCGGCCTGAAACCGTCAGCTACATGCGTAGGAACGGCTACCCGAAGATCATCCCTGCACTGAAGGGCCAAGGATCGGTTGAGGACGGGGTGAGCTTCCTGCAATCCTTCGACATCATTGTTCATCCTCGATGTGAGCATGTCATTCAGGAGTTGTCGTCCTACTCGTACAAGGTGGACAAGATGACGGATGAAGTCCTGCCGATATTGGAGGACAAGGACAATCACACTATCGACGCCCTGCGCTATGCTCTTGAGGGCCTGAGACGTGCCGGTAAGCCGGGAACGGCAGCACTAGAACCAAAGCCCATTGATCGGTATAGTCGGTTGCGCGAGAGGGCAGAGGATGCCGGTTTCTATTAGAGCGACACAATGACAGACGACCGGACCGCTCATTCAGAGCTAATCGACTTTCTTCAGCGGTTCGCTACTAGGACCGGCGCGACTCCGGGCGATGATATTTTCAAACACGCTCTGGCAATTCACGAACGTGTGGTCGCTGAAGAAAAAGAGCGCCGGGGTATTAAATGACTGACGTCGCCGTTCTAGACTGGGAAGTTACTGCGCCAGAACCCACGCCCGAAGAGCTTGAGGTGGAGCGTCTTCGCCTGATCGATCCCATGCCTATGCGGAAGATGGTCGATGACTTCCGAGACGGGACCGTGGAGAGCCGCGCCGTTGCCGAGAAGGGCCGTCGCTATTACGACAATGACCAGATTTTCGGCGAGACGGAAATCGCATGGAAGCGTTCCAAGCAGCCGAAGGTGATCCGGAACGAGATTGCTCCTGCCGTCAACGGAATGCTGGGGGTGATCCAGCAGGCCAAGGTTGATCCGCGTGCATGGCCTCGCAACCCCGACAATGAGGATCAGGCTGACGTTGCGTCCAAGGCCCTCAGGTTCGTCGCTGACAGCCAGAAGTGGCACAAGAAGAAGGTTGACGCCGCCGAGACCTTTCTCATTGAGGGAATTGCAGCCGTTGCTATCGAGGCGAGCGAGAATGGCGACCCGATCATCACGCAGTTGCCGTATGATGAGTTGATCTATGATCCTCATTCCCGACGAGCCGACTTCTCGGATGCGGCATACAAGGGTATCGGCAAGTGGATGTATGAGGGCGACCTGATGCGCCGCTATCCGCTGATGCGTGAGGACCTGTCGTCGGCCTTCACGTCGTCGTCGTGGGGCGGTGGTGCAGAGATGGGCCTAGACCGTCCTGACAAGCCCGAGAACGCTCTAGGGACCAACTGGCTTGATCCGAAGCGCCGCCGCATCTTCGTGGTGGAGCTTTACTATCTGGAGGACGGAGAGTGGATTCGCTGCGTCTTCTATGTCGGAGGACTGCTTGAGCAAGGTCCGTCTCCGTACAAGGACGACCAAGGCAAGAGCCTCTGCGCTTTCGTTTTCCAATCCTGCCTGATCACGCGGGACAATCAGCGCAATGGGCTGGTCAAGGCGATGCTGTCGCCTCAGGACGAGCTTAACGCCTATGGGTCTCGAGCCCTGCATCTGGCCCGCTCACGCCAGCTTAAGGTCAGCAACCCGGAATACCCGCCTGAGGTCGATAGCAAGACGGCGAGCCAAGAGGCGGCCAAGCCTGACGGGGTGATCCCTACGGGTTATGAGCCGGTGCAAACGGTCGATCTGATGCAGGGTATGCAGATCATGATGGCCGAGGCTCGCCAAGCCCTTGTGCGTCAGGCCCCTACGCCCGCCGTGCTGGCTGATGCGTCTGCCTCCAATCAGTCGGGCCGTAGCCGCCTTGTGCTGCAACAGGCTGGCATGACTGAGATTGCGCGGGCTTTGGGACGTCTGGAGGACTTTGAGAATGAAGTCTACCGGACGATCTGGTCTGTGCTGAAGCAGTTCAAGACGGAGCCGTGGTGGATTCGCATTACGGGCGACGACTCGAAGAAGCCCGAGTTCCAAGGCCTGAACCAACCTGTCGATCCGCAATCCGGCGAGCCCATTGATCCACGTATGGCTCAGATGATGGAAGAGCGGGGGATGAAGGTCCCGAAGAAGAACGAGCTTGCCACGATGGACGTGGATATTGAGGTCGAGACCGTTCCCGACACTGCGAACCTTCAGGCCGAACAGTTTGAGGCCCTGTCGCCCATGTTCCCGCTGCTTGCCGAGGCGGTTGGGCCCAAGAAGGCATTTGAGATCGGCGTTGCCCTGTCCTCCGTTCCTGAGAAGGCAAGGATCAAGGACATGATGGAGAGGGAAGACGAACTGACTCCGGAACAGCAGCAGGCCGCACAGCAACAGCAGCAGATGCAAGAACAGATGCAGCAAATGATGATCGCCTTGCAGCAGGCTCAGGCCGAGGCTGCTATCGCCAAGGACCAATCGACTGCTGCGCTCAACATGGCGAAGGCGCAAGAGACCGCTGCGAAGGCCCGAGACGTTGAGGCCAACACTGTTCTGAAGGCCGCGCAATTTGTTGAAGGCCAGCCGATTGACGCGAGCTGATTAGCGTGTAGTCTGTCCTAGCTTCCTCCAAAGAGCGCCGACTGGCCCTGCTGACGCGTTAGACCGTTGGCGGGGCCTTTCTTTTGTGCTAGATCATGGGGGCGAGCGGCGTGGAAAGCAGACACGCAACCAAGCTCGGAACGACAGCGGCGGGCCTTTCTAGAGGGTGGCCGTTTGGGCTTTGGCTGACGCATGTGCGATCAAGTCGTTCAGCCGGAGTAGCGCCCGGCCTCGCACTTGAAGTCCTGCCTCGGCAGGCTGGCCGGGTTGATCGCCGGTCACTGTAGAACCCCGATGGATAGTCCTCTGCCTCGGCAAAGCGACAGTGATCCAAAGGGCGCGGCCCCCGCTGGGAAACTAGCGGGGGCTTTTCTCTGTCTTGCATCTAACAGCAAACCCAAGTATTTGTAGGTAATCGGCTCGCCACCGTTAAAAGGCGTTCTCGGGGTGACGCCGATACGGTCAAAGGAGCGAGTATGGCTGACGTAGATACCATGGGCGACGATTGGCTTTCCGAAGTCGAAGCCGCCCCGGAAGAAGCAGTTGTTGAGGCGGTTGCCGCTGAACCTGTAGAGCTTTCCGAGCCAGAGGCCGAAGTTGCTGAGGCGGTGGTTGAACCTGAATCTCCTCAAGTCCCGTTGGGGGCTCTGAAAGAGGAGAGACAGAAACGTCAGGAGTTGGAGCGCCGTCTTGCTGCACTGGAGGCGGGTCAATCCCGTCCGGTTCAGCCTGTAAACGCTCAAGCGCCGGTCCAAGCTCCGGACCCTTATGAAGACCCGGTCGGATACAACGCCTACGTTCAGCAGACAGTCCAAGAGACTGAATGGCGGATGCGGGCGGAAATGTCGGGCCGGTTTGCCGAGCAGATGCACGGCAGGGAAAAGGTAGAGGCCGCTGTGGCGTGGGCTCAGGAGCAGGGTGCTAAAGACCCTACGCTTGGCCAGCGCGTACAGTCTCAGTCTGACCCTGTCGGATTTGTGGTGCAGGAATACGAACGGTCACGGACCCTACAGACGTTGGGCGCAAAGACTCCAGAAGAGTTCGCGCGCGAATACGCTGTCTCTCAGGGCTGGATTGTTTCTGAACCGGGGGCTGCGGCTCCTATTTTGAAACCGTCTTCGCCCATGCCCCCAAAAGGCTTGGCTTCCGCGCCCGGAAAGGGCGGTGTTGGTCAGGCTCCCACTGGTGCGGATTGGTCGGAGGTAAAATTCGCACTGGGGTAAATCTTGGCTGAGGTTATTGTCAATTCGGGTCTTA
>Ga0181338_1000231_pt1 | contig 12055 bp, 14 predicted proteins | sample Sp13VDMM110SD_FD_122168 | JGI IMG/M metagenome (GOLD analysis project Ga0181338, IMG submission 122168) | Freshwater viral communities from Lake Michigan, USA - Sp13.VD.MM110.S.D | ecosystem: Environmental > Aquatic > Freshwater > Lake | place: USA: Michigan | collected 2013-04-23
ACAGTGTTGACAATTTCAAGTCGATTGGCGATACGGAATTCATTCACAACTTTAGACAATGCAACAATCGAAACATTCAGTGGAGTGCCACCGAGAAGCATATCTTCATTGATAATTTCTGAAACGAGATACCGACTATACCGACTATATCCACTCCCTCCATTGTATGCGTTAGACACATTCAATAGATCATTAGCAGTGTTGCGGAACGCTTGATTGCTCATCCGACTGGACAAGATGTTCAACAGACTAAACATCATCCGAAGATCAACTTGATTAGCCGAACTGGTGTCAATCCATTGCCTATTTCCAGCCTCGATAGGATATTGATCGCTGAATGCATACACTTCAAAAGGAATATTCAGCTTACGGCAGAAGAGAGTAAGAACAAGCAGTTGCTCAATAGTTCCATTTAAGTTGCTTTGCATAGAACCGGACCAGTCGATCATCGCAATCAGTCCGTGATTCTTACCTTCTGCGACCGATGCGATCTTTCGAAAGATGTCATCGGAGAACTTATACGAGTGAAGAAGATTGGTGTCAATCATGCCAGTGTCAGAAATAGACACTCGGCGGAGCTCCGCAGCCCGCTTGCGAAGTTCGAACTCCTTGACAAGGTAAGACACCGCATTCTTATTCTTAGATTCAAACTTAGAGAAAAGATCCTTTTGATAATATTCTGACGCACTGATGGCGATCTTGCCGTACAGCTTCTTCCAATCAACAACAACTTTCTTGGTGTCGATCTTAGAGAATGCGGGAAGAAAACCGTTGATTACGTCCTTCGATTGGGACAGTGTCTTGACCTTGTCCTGAAAGTTCTTATCAGTAATCGAAATGGGCTCTTCTTCTTGATCGTAGAGGTGAGAGTAGCCTTGACCACCTTGACCAGGAACGCGGCGCTGTTGACCTTCGTCACCAGATTCAGAATCAGACTCGCCGTCCTCATCTTCTTCTTCGGACTCGTCATCTTCATTGTCGTATGAAGAACTACCGTTACCATAATCATCATCTTCAGAGTCATCTTCAGAGCCTGAGTCCGAGCCTTCATCATCCTCGTCGTCTTCAGGATAGCCAAGCTCACTCATCGACTTGAGACGCTCTTTCTTCTCCTCGCGCATATCGTCAAGTTCTTGCTTACAGTATGCGAAAAGATTCTTAGAAATTTCAACAACTTCTTCCCAAGAGTATGCACGGTCAATTTGACGAATGAAGACGGACTCTTCTTCACTGAATGCAACACCAGACAATGCACCAATCTTGTAGTGCAGATTGATTCTGTCGATAAGAATCAGTCCATTGACATCGACACCTGCGATGCCGAAAAAGTTTCGGCAAAGAAGATCATTGTATCCCTTAGAGAACGACTTCCGAATGCCGGGAAACTTGTCCTTGATCTTACGCTCAATTCGAGCGTCCTCAACGACATTCAAAAAAGTCTTGAAGTTCTTGCCAACATTCTGCGTGATAGCATCATGCCAGCCATCAGCAGGAGTGTGCAATGCGTGACCGACCTCGTGACCGCCGAGCAAGTCATACAGTTCAGCGGACATGTTTTCCCAGAGGGGAAGTGTCATGATGCGATTCTTGACATCGAAGGATGCAGTCTCGACCTTGCGAAACTCTACCTTGATGTTCTCAGCAGCCAAGAGCTTGGCTAGAATTGTTTTGCTTTGTTGCAGTGACATAGCTTCTCCGATTTGTAGATTCTATTCTAACGCAGGCTCAGAGAAATGTCAAGCAGTTTGTTGTGCAAAAGCAACAGCTTCGCGAATCATTTCGATTCGCAGGGAAAGGTCTTGCATGATGCGGTCTTGCTCAAGACCTTCACCGAATGCACCCTCTTGGTATGCATCAATCTGTTCAGCTAGAATCATCTGTTCTTCCATCATGTTGCCGTAGTCCATACCGATGTACGGGTTCTTAGGAGCAACAGGCTTAGCCTTAGGGGTGAAGGGAACAGGAGCTTTCCAGGAAATCTTGCGAAAGAACCAGCCAGGCACGGTGACTTGGACTCGATAGTCCTTGCCAACGAACTTGACTGCCGCAACAGACAATGGGATCCAAGACTGAACTTTGGCGCCATTGTCTTCAATCTCAAGAAGAATAGCCTTGTCCGTCTTGGCTTTTGACAAGCCTTGAATGGTATGAAAAGTTACAGTTTGCATGTTGATATTAGAAATCAAATTCACAAGTTGCGAACTCTTCAGCCTCGAAGCGGGCTAGCCAGTCGCGATAGGCGTTGGTTTCTTCGAATGGAATGGGCTCGAAAGCCGCATCCCACTCTTGAACAGGTATCGTTTCAGTCATCAGAACCCCTCTCATCACAAAGACAAGTATACATGGACTGATGGAGATGTCAAACGATTTTTACATAGTTGACTGATTTAATAGACTATTGTGTTGTTTAAAAGCTACAAATCTTAGCCTTTGAAGTTTGTAACAAGTTTCATGCCGTAATTGTTGACGTTTTTAGTCAACTTAACACCACTCTTAAGTCTAAGTTCATTCTCTTTAAAAGGACTGTAGTCTACGTAGTGGTGCCATCTTCCATAGCGCCAAACGACTCTGGAGACATCTGGATGCATGTCCACCAACATCTGCGACTTGTTGATTGTTCCTTCTGGATTCAACATACCATCACGCCACTTAGTCTTATCTTGAGTGCCTTCAGCATGATAAAACTCAGCAGTGTTGCCGCCCTTGACAGTTTGTGTTGCAGCTTTACCTTGAAGAAATGCATTGAACTGTACAGTGCAGTCTCCATCTTTTAACACACGAAGACAGATATCAGTGTCTTCATTGTATCGACCACGCCAGCGATGTTTGCACTTGTTGTCGATCAGCAGAGTTGAATAGATGCGAGTGTTCTTAACGAAAGGAGGATAACTCTGATTCGGTGCAACAAAAAATCGGTACTGAAAGCCAGAAATAGGAACGTTCTCGTATCGATCAACGAAGTCTTCCGCTGCACGAAAGATTGCACCAGACTCGACTCGAATGCGCTGATTCTTGTGCAGTCTATAGAAGTCTGTGATGTTGTCGTCAAGAACCCAATGACGATCTTCACCGAGAGTGATCGAGTGATCCCAGCACCAATTTCTAGCTCGACCCGGACCGTCGCCGTGATTGCTGAATGGCGCAATCAAAAGAGTCACATGATTTCTGATTCCAAAATTATCTAGTGCTTTTTCGTATAGCTCTTCATCTTGAGGTTCAATCGCGATGTAGTGATCAACTTTCATTCTCGCAAGTGAACGAGAAGTGAACATTGAGTCTGAGCGACCCTTAGAGATGATGTAAACAGGATATTGTGGATTTGTCATACTTCTTCCTCAATCCAACGCATCAGTGAGTTCTCTGTACGATCAAGACGTGGATGCCACGTAGACTTGGTTTTATCTGTCAGCGGTTGACCAATCAACTTAGCAAATTCTTCATAGTCTTCTTTGTTGCGAAAGTGGACATAGAGTGTCTTGTATGTTGGATTATCTTCTTGCTTGTATTCGGGCATGTCTACCCAATGCTTCATCCATTCTTTGTTGTCTTTTTGCTCTAGAGACAAACGTTCAGACTCATCCAAGTCCATGAAGTCAAAGACAGAATTCGCTTTTGTCGATTCTTCTTTCTTACCGATAAAACTATCGTATTGAGTTGACTCTTTCAGTGCAGGTTTCTTAGCCACGATTCACTCCTCTAATTTCAGTTGCGCAGTGTAAACATCACACTTATGTAGGAAATCTAATCCGTCACTGTTACGATATGGTTCATCGTAGAAGACTTTGGATATTCCAGATTGATAGATCATTTTAGCACAATCTATGCACGGAACGCAAGTCACGAATAGGTATGCGCCTTCTCCACTTTCATTAGAGCGTGCCAGCTTTGCGAGTGCATTGGACTCTGCGTGAAGAACCTCTGGCTTTGTCACTAGCTGCCCATCGATAACGTTCTCACACTCATTGGTCCAACCCGACGGCATGCCGTTGTATCCAATCGAAATGATGCGGTTGTCTTTTACAATAACCGCACCGACTTTCCTTCTCTTTGCCGTACTTAGATCACCGAATATCCTCGCTGTTTTCATGTACGCCCAAAGGAACTTCTCTTTCATCATATAGTCTTTCTTGGTAGAACTTCTTTTCTTGAATCGTCAACTCTTTGAATATCTTGCGTGGATTTCCACACATCGCACAGTTAGGATTGCCGCAGTTCATTCCACTACACTTGTGCAATCTGTGGGGTTGTTTGTCATTAACATGGTTTTCAAAGTAAACTGACTTAGCTTTCAACAATTTATGTCGCTTCTTGATGTGTGTCTCATCATCATGAAGTCTCTTACTGTGCTTTTCTTTGCTTTGATCATCACTCATGCCGACTCCTTTGGTGTATTATATACTACTTGATCTTTCTTTTCAAGATCGACCTTTTCCTAAGTGCCCGTTGTGTTTCAAACGACGACGCTCGATTCAGATACGTAATGCCGTCCATGTGATCCATTTCATGCAATGCAACTCTAGCGGACATTCCAATGAACTGTTGTGTCGTTGTTTGACCGATCGCATTCTGATATCGAATTCTAACCGCGTCTGGGCGCCTTACACTGAGAAACAAGAAAGGAAAACTTAGACATCCTTCTTTCATGCTTAGAATATTATCAGACTGATTCACGATTCTTGGATTGAACAATGCGTATGGATCTTCTCCATCGACACGCATAACGAAGACTCTTAGTGGAATGCCAACTTGACACGCAGATAGTCCAAGTCCGTTGTTGTTTTTCATGCATTCATTTAGCTTAACTGCAAGCTCAACAGGATCACAAATTGGATTGTTGAAGTCAAAGTTGTTTTGAGTTTGTTTCAAAAGTTCACTATCTTCTGAAATCAGTTGCATGTCATTTAGTTCAATCATTAAGCTATCCTCGAAAAATTGTTTATCTTCTCAAATCGAATGGTGTTTCTGAACTTGTCTTGCAGAACATCACCCTTATGACTAATGACAAAAAGATTGGTGCTCTCAAGCAAGTTCAATATTTTCATCAGTTCTTCTGTGCCGTTATTATCTAGTGAGCTATCAAAGACTTCATCAAGGATCAAAAGATTCGTGTTTGATGAGTTCTTTAGCTTTGCAATTGATCGCCATGTGAGCATAAGTGCCATGTCGATTCTTTGTTTCTCTCCTTCAGAAAAAGACTCATAACAAAAATCGTCGCGATGTCTAGACTTGATCGTCTCTTTGAATGACTCATCAAGTGTGAAATTGACAAAGAAGTCCATCGCAGATAGGTACTTGTTAACAAACTTATTGATAACAGGAATGTACTGCTTAATGATCTTAGTCTTGATTCCAGTGTCTTTCAGAAGATTCGTCGCAACGTCTAGGTATTGCTTCTCACTCAGTAGAGATTCATGTGTCGCATTGCCTTCACTAATATCATGCTTTAGATCGTCTATCTTTTGCATCAACTCTTTTATGTCAGTTTGATCAGATTCCATCTGACTAATCTCACTCGTTAGTGTATTGATGTACTTGTAAAAAGCAGAACAGCTTTTTGCCATATCTGAGAGTTCGATAGACTTTTTGTTTGATTGAATCAGGAGTTCATTGATTTCATTGAGTCTATCGACTTCTTGATTGTACTTTGAGTTCAAGTCCTGAATCGCTTTCTCCACATCCTTCAGCTTATGTTCTCGTTCATCGATCAGTGCCATTTTATGACTATGAGGAATTCCTTGCTTGCACACAGGACACTCTTCAGTTGTTTTGTAAAGTTCGATGTCCGAATTGACTTTGCTTTGCGTCTTCGTCAAATTCTTTTCGATGTTATCGTACTTGTGAAGTTTTGTTTGAATCGAATTCTTGTCTTTAGTTTTCTTATTCAACTCTTCAATTTCAAGTTCAATGATCTTCGTTTTCTTTTCGATGTCAAGAACAGATTGCTGCTCAGACTCAAGCAAGTCTTTCTTTTGCTTTATGCGTTCCTTCTTGCCTTTGACAAGAGATGTCATGTGTTGATTCTGAATCTCAAACTTCTCACCAGCAAGTTCAATCTTGTACTTCGTGTTTGTTATGTCGTCTTTCAGCTTCGCAAACTTCTCTTTCAATGCAGTGTTCATTCTAGAGAAGATTTGGATGTCTAGCAAGTCTTCAATGATGAGTCTTCTATCGCTAGATGACAGTTGCATGAACGGAGTGAACGATGCAGAGCCTAGAATAACAATCTGAGTGAACGATTTATAGCTCAACTTCAGTATGAACTTTTCCAAGTGTTCTTGATAGTCTCTATTTGCTGCTGTCTGTGAGACAAGAGTTCCATTGCAATAGATTTCAAACACATTCGGCTTCATTCCACGAATGACTTTGTATGCTTTATTGCCTGTGTCAAATTCAACTTCAACAACACAATCTTTCGTATTGATGCTGTTTAGAAGTTGCGGTTTGTTCACATTGCGGAATGGTTTAGCAAACAAAGCAAAACAAATAGCGTCAAGGAAAGTAGACTTGCCTGAGCCATTTGAGCCAATTATGAGCGTAGAAGAATCTTTGTTTAGATCAATCTCTGTGAAGATGTTACCTGTGCTTAGAAAGTTCTTCCATTTGATAGTACGGAAGATAATCACTCGACTGCCTCCGATGTCAATGATTCAAGGTATAGTTCTCGCATGATAGTTTTCAGTCTCGGAACATCAAGTTGCAATGTCTGCTGGTCAATAAAATTATATAAGGATGTCAGTGTGTCTTCAGCTTGATCAACATCGCTAGTTTCATTGGTATTCAGTTCAGTGAAGTCTTCAACAATAGACACATCAATCGGCGACACTTTGAATATCTCGTCCATCATTCGATCAAACACGTATGGATTCTGCTTATTCATGACAACAACTTTAACATACTTGTTAGTAAATCTAGAGTAGTCTGTTTTGATAACGTCTTCTAGTCCAAACTTAGAGTCGTCGTAGAATAACTTATAGAACATGCGAAGATCGTTCTCTACAAATTCAGTCTTCTGTGTTTCTGTGTCTAGTATGTAGAAGCCCTTGGTGTCTTTGTAGTCACTCCAAACAAGCTCGTATGGAGTTCCTAGATACGTGACGTTGCCGTTTGTTGATCGAGTGTGATAGTGTCCGCTGTATACGTGATCGTATCTGTCTAGAAATTTAGACTCAATTCCTTCGTGACTTTCGATACCCTTCATCATTGGAAATCCAAGAAGCTCGAAGTGACCCATGCATACGGGAGATGTGCTGCTGTCGATGAATTTTAAAATCTCATCTGCGTTATTGTCGCACATCCAAGGTATGATGTCAACCATCAGTCCGTCGAATTCCAGCTTCACTGGATTCTGCCAAAAATGAACGTTCGTGTAGTCACGAAGAAGAAGACTAGGAGAGTTTACGTCAAGCGTGTTCTTCCAAAAAATATCATGATTGCCAATGAGTGTGTGAAGCTCAATGCCAGAGTCACGAAGTCGATCAAAGAAATATCGACGGCACTCAGATAGAGTGTAGAAGTTGACGTACTTTCGCCTGTCAAAAAGATCGCCCAATTGAATGATAGTCTTGATGTCGTTCTCTGTAAGATACGCAATCAAATTATCATAGAAATGCTCAAAGTATTGATGGAATACTTTAGCGTCTCCTCTCACTCCGAAGTGGGTGTCTCCCAACAGGCATACTTTCATTTTTTTTCTTTTCCCTTCTTACAGACAGAACTCCGTCTATTGTATCACGAATGTTAGACAAATGCAATGCTGCATCGTCTTTCAGTGTAGCGTGAGCTTTTTTATCAACTACAATCTTCATCCAATATTCTATCTGTGCTGGCAATGGTGTCTGCATCATCGTCCTCCATAAATTTAGTAATGCCTTCTTTCTTCTTCTTTGCTGCCATCTTCTTCTTCTTAACTTCTTCAAAAGAGGAAACAAACTCACGAATGAACTGCTCTGCGTATGCATCATGTACGCCTTCGTTCAATTGATTCGTAACGGAATCATCACCGCCGTTGTCTATGAGTGCGTTGATGACTTCGTTTTCCATGCTCTTGTACTTAACGTACATGTACTTTTTCTCTTTCTGAATTCTGCGAAGGAATGCATAGTAGATGATCTGTGTGAAGTACGCGAATGGATTAGTTGACTTCTTTGGATCAAAGTTATTGATATAAAGAAGGCAGTTTTCAACGCCGTCGGAAACCATGTCCTCTCGGAATGTATAGTTCGCGAAGTTTGGCTTTCTAGCCAGATGCGTTGCGATCTTGAGAATGCATGATCCTATGTACTCTGGAACTCTCGGCTTTTCTTTCTCTGCTTCCAATGCCTCTGCGACGGCTAACTTGTATGCTGTCATTTCCTGTAGGAAAAGCGCATTGTCCACATAATGATTCGATTTGGTCATGTTTACCTCTTTTTTACTTGACAATTTATTGACAACCTCGTACACTGCCTGTGTAGGCTCTGCAAAGGGTTAGTGTAACTTATTACTCTTAGCTTGTTCTAACAAGGCAGACACTTTCTCTTCAATCGTATCTAAGTCTTGTTCCAAAGAAGAGTCTTCATCTTCTTCCATGTCTGTGTCGAAGCCACCTTCCACGACTTCCCTGTAGCTCTTAAGCATCTGTGCGTTTGGTTTGCCACACGCAACGATTGTGCTTTTGAACACACGAACAGGATAATCAAAGTCTATCGTGACATCCCACTTGATTATCGAAAGATTCATGTTCCCTCGCTGATTTAAAAACGACATCAGTTTGAATGGAAAGCTCAATTCAATATACCCTTGAGTTTCTTTCGTCACATTGCCGATCACAGTTTCTCCATTCGACAGTTTGATGATCATCAATCTTTCCTCTTCATCTTTATCTGGCAGTGATTCGTTCATTTTATCCCTTTAGATTGATTGTGTATATTTTATATTCAAACTTCTCGTCGTTGTAAATCTTCATACGTTCCATAAAATGATCAAGTGTGAAGTTCTTTCTTGATTTGTATGTCATGTCATCTGCGATATCAAATAGTGTTGCAACATCTTTGTTGCTTCCGAGTCTGAGTCCTCGACCAATAGATTGCAGTGTGCGTATCTTGCTTTTACTCGGTGAAGCAAAGATGACATTGTGAAGATTTCGAATATTGATACCTGTAGAGAATGTGCCATACGATGCAACGATTATTGCGTTATTCTCTTCTTCAGTCAGTCTACGAACTTCTTCTCTTTCATCGCCATCTATTCCACCGTGAACAAAGAATAGTTTTCTATCGTCAATCGCATCTTCAAACATCTTGTGTAAAACTTTACCGTGCTTCTCAACCAGTTGATATAACACTAGAGTGTTTCCCTTCAAACTGATTGTAAGATTCTTGATGAATTTGTTTCTTGCATGTGACGATACAAGATAGTCAATTTCTTCTTGATACTTATTGTTCTTGTTTTCTGCACACATAGCATCATCATGTTTTAACACAAGTGCTTTGATTCTGAACTTCGCAAGACTTCCTGCGTCAATCAATTCTTTAGTTGTTGTGATTTGCTTGACACGACCGAACAGACCTTCAAGAACTAGCTTGTGTGTTTGTGTTCCATCTAGTGTGCCAGTGAGACCATATCTATATGCGCAATTTGTCATTTTTGACAATATAGATGTTAGTGACTGAGCTTTGAACAAGTGTGCTTCATCGCCAATGACTAGATCAAACTGAGCGAACCAGTCTTTCGGTTGCTTATAGATTGACTGCCACGTAGAGATGACGATTTGCTTATTGATGTTCTTGTCTGCGCCAGCAGTGATTCGATGTACGTGATTGTCACTATCAAAGCCATAGTCTGCAAAGTCTTTAGATAGCTGAGAGACTAGCGATATCGTAGGAACAATGATGAGTGTCTTACAGTTTAGATATCTCGCGATGAGATAGATGATGAGCGACTTGCCCGATGCTGTAGGTGAGAGAAGCAATCCTCTACGCTTTCTGATTGCATAGACAAACGCTTTCATCTGATAGTCTCTGGGCATGAATGGCATACCGAGAGTGTCAACAAACGTCATAGCTTCATCAGCAGACAACTCTTCATCAGCATCAATCGTGCTATCGTACTGGCACGTGTACTCTCTTTCTTCACAGAAACGCTCCACGTAGGGAGCGAGTCCAGCATAGATTGAATGTGATTGTGTGTTGAATAAACGAATCTTACCATCCCAAATCTTGTTCCTGAATGCAGGCATGAACTTGTATCCAGGAACATAGAACGTGAAGTATTCACTCAGTTCCATAGCGATACCCTTATCGCATTGGACTCTTATGTGTACTTCATCTATCTTGGAAATGATAATATCAATTGACGCCATTTGTGAATTTTTGCCATTCTATTGCATTACGAATTTGATAGTTTCTTTGATTGATGTTCTTCAACACTTCTTCAAGAAAATCAATTTTTTCTTTTTGAGCCACGATTCGCATGTTAATGTTTATGATTTCTGTGTCTGAATCTAGATACATGTCAATCTCATTCTTCATGAGCTTCTTGACAAATGGTTCCCATCCAGCTTCTTCAAGTTCTTCTCTGGACATACGTCCGTTGAAATATTCATACTTCTTTAAAAATGTCTCTTTACTTTTGAACTCATACCCTCTGAGTCTTTGTCTTTCGTCAAAGTATATTTTCATATACTTGCTGTGGAGCTGAGGAATCTTTAGTGATTCTTTACCTAACTCAGTGGAATCGACTGATGAATCTTTTTTCCACTCTTCTGCAATTTGATCAAGTGTCATTCACACGCTCCATAAAAATAAACAATGTATAATATCACATAATGATCACATTGTCAAATTTTATCAGCTTTGTAATATGAGTATGCAAATGTAACTGATGATGTCAAAAAGTCTTGACCTTCTCTGGATGTCAACTCAACTCCATTCAAGTCAGTTGGAAATATATCATGAAACGTTATCTTGATATTTGCATTGTTTGAGTTTGTTTTGATCAGCAAAGTAGCATCAGAGGTGATGCTATTGCTTCTTCCTTTTTCTCGCGTGAGATTGCCTAGCTTGTCATATGTTTCTGGATTGCCCAGATTCATCATCCAGTTGTAAATCTCAAACCAAGATTCCATGTTTTCATCGATGATATAGTTGACAGTCAATTGTTCGAATGTCAACGTTGTCGATGGCTTTGGAATCTGTATGAATGGTGTCTGAGTGACGACAGTGCCTAAAGTAATGGTTGGAATATTGATGCTCTGAAGAAAGAACACCACGTTAGGAAGTCTTCCAATCACAAATTCATATTTGTTGTTTGATAAAAAACTTTTGTTTGTTATTGTTGTCATAGTAATAGAGCCTTATGCTGATAGTGTACTATTTATGAGACAATAAAAAAGGGGATCCGAAGATCCCCTTGAAAAGTCCGATGAATCGGATCTATTTTTTATTACATCAAGTTCGCAATAGCGAATCTGCGGTAGTACAGATTCTTGTTAGCGAAAGTAACAACGCCGTCAGCAGCAGATGTTGCGAATGGGTTTGCAACCATTCCGTAACGTGTCTTGAAGCCAATCTTTGGTTGGAATGTATCTTGTCCAACTGCACGAACCATCTGTAGAGGAACGTATGGGCAATAGAATAGACCAGCGTCGAATGCCGATGTACCCTTGTATCCCAATGTAGCGTAGTGAACGCCAGCAGCAGCTTCGAAGTATGGATCGATGTAGACCTTGATACGACCGTTTAGAACACCAGCAAATGTATTGCCTGTGTCGTCAACTTGCAGATTATTTGCAAGTGCTGGAGTGTAATCAAGAACACCTGCCATCTGAAGTGCTGATGCAACGTCAGAAGAACAGATCATGACATTGCCCTTACCGCGACGAGTTGCTTTTGCAATTGCATTAGCTTCACGCTCTAGTTGGAACATTAGACCCTTGAACTTCTCAACAGACCAACGTCCGTTAGCGTCAACGTCTAAGTCGAATGTACCTGCAACTGCAACGTTCTCTTGTGCACCAACAGTAGCTGAAGAGTTGATTGAACGAACAACTTCACGGTTGATTTCAGCAAGAATTTCT
>Ga0181338_1000232_pt1 | contig 12050 bp, 23 predicted proteins | sample Sp13VDMM110SD_FD_122168 | JGI IMG/M metagenome (GOLD analysis project Ga0181338, IMG submission 122168) | Freshwater viral communities from Lake Michigan, USA - Sp13.VD.MM110.S.D | ecosystem: Environmental > Aquatic > Freshwater > Lake | place: USA: Michigan | collected 2013-04-23
AACACCAGAGCGCCCGAGCCCGTCTCGTCCGTGACTGCAGCCGCGAGGTTGGAGGAACTGGGAGTGCCAAGGAAAGTAGCGACGCCAGTCCCGAGGCCAGACACGCCAGTGCTGATGGGCAGGCCGGTGACGTTAGTCATCACGCCGGAAGCCGGGGTGCCCAGCGCGGGAGTGACCAGCGAAGCGGAGGTGATGGTAGGCGAAGTGCCGAACACCAGAGCGCCCGAGCCCGTCTCGTCCGTGACTGCAGCCGCGAGGTTGGAGGAACTGGGAGTGCCGAGGAAAGTAGCGACGCCAGAGCCAAGGCCCGACACACCCGTGCTGATTGGGAGGCCAGTAGCGTTAGTCAGCGTGGCGGACGAGGGGGTGCCCAGAGCGGGAGTAACCAGCGTCGGAGAGTTGCTGAGGACGACAGAGCCAGTGCCGGTGGACGTAGTGGTTCCAGTGCCGCCGGAGGTCACGGGCAGCGACGAAGCAAGCGTCAGCGAAGTCAGGTGGGTAACCGCATCGACCACGTTGGTAGCGTCGACGTAGACAATGGAGGTCTTGCCAGCCGGGACAGCAATGCCAGTACCAGCGCTGGTTTTCACCGTGACGGCATCTGCGCAGCCGTTGTTAATGATGTAGAACTTCTCAATGGTCGGGACGATGAGGTCCCGCGCGCCCGCAGTGGTGCCAATGAGGTTGAGGCGCAGGTTCCGCGCCGACTGCGTAGCGTTGCTGTCGGTCAGGGTGAGGGTTACGTTGCCGCTGGCAAAAGTAACGTCCGATGAACCAACGATAGCTTCCTCGATAGCCGTGCCGAGGTTGGTGTTGGTGATGTCACCCCACGTGTTGTTGTTCTCTCCCGTAGCCATAAGCTGGATTTTGAGAGAGCTGTACGTGCTGGCCATCGGTAGTTCCTGTTAGAAGCGTACGCGTTTAGTTGTCTATATCACTGATTACTACGGTTAGCAGCCCTGTTCCAAGCCTCGATAGTGTTGACATGCCGGGCTCCGCAGTCGCCGTATTTGGCGATCATGTCGGCTTCCCATACAGCCCTTTCGGGGTCCAGAAGTGGGGTAGGTGGTAGCGCCAGCGGCGGGCAAGGGGCCGCTAGGTTAGCGGGGGGAGCCGGAAACTGCACGGTTGGTGTCCTCCACGGCATCCAAGAGCACGCCGCCAACAGCGGCAGGAGGAGCACAGCTAGCGTCGACCGGAACATCGCGGAACACTTCCCTGATGGTGTGAGTTCTATGGACAGAAACGACAGCGGCTGCAGCTTTTGCTTCTTCATACGCGGCTGACTGGGCATCGATGACATCCTGCATGCGTTCTTTTTCTTCGGTCGCCCGTTTTATGGTTGCGACTTCGCTAGCCTTGCACTGCCAGTCACGAACGGTCCAACCGCCAAAGGCAGCGGCCAACACGGCAGCGCCAGCGACGTACAGCATGTACGGCTGCAGAAACCTGAGCATCACGCGACCCTTATGATGGCTGTGCTACCAGCCGATGTCGGGAAGGTAATGGTGAACGTGGTCCCCGCAGTCGTTTTATCGCCGCCGAAGTCGAGCACGCACACAGCGGGGTTGGTTAGCGGCGTGCCAGCGACGCCGTTTGCCGAAGGCGTCGTGTTGTAGATGAGCGCTGCAGCTGCGGTAATGGAGGAAGCGGACAGCGTTACGGTCGCGAAGGACGTGTAGCCGACACCCAGACTTGAGCCGTACTGGACGTCGCTGGTCTGGACGCCCAAGTTGACCAGCGTAACTCCTCCAGCCGTGTAGCCCGCGCCGACAACTTCGTTGGTCGCGCTATAGGCCGTGGTGTCGGGGCCAATGTTTGCGGCGGAGGTGTACAGAGCCAGTTTGAACGTGTCCCCGGTGCTTGCCCGGAAGTCGTGCACGCCAAGAAGAACCTCGCCCTTGAAGCTTGTACACAGGGTCTGGGAAACAGGCATGCGGCCTCGCTATTTGACGGGGTATCGGACCTGCAGGGTCCTGTAGGTGTCTTGGCGGTTCTTGCCCTCTGCCAGCTGCTTTAGTTGCACCATGGCCTCGTCGTAGCGCTTCTGGTACCCGGCCATGACGTCAGGTTCACCCTTCATGAAGGTGTAGGCTTCCAGCAAGCTGCCGTACAAAAGCACGGAGTCGAAGTTGTCGCCCAGCCACGAGGTGTTCGCGGTGGTGATGCTGGTGGGGTAGGCCATGTAGTTGAGGCTGAGCGTGTAGACGGCGTCGGGGGTAGGCCCGAGCAGTAGTGTTTCGTCCAGCAGCGCGTAGTATTTTGGCATGCCCGTGCTGGTGACAGCCGGATAGGCCTCGCGGATGTATTCCACGTCCTTGTTGTACAGGAAGGTGTAGACAAGCGTGACGGGGGTGAGCACCGCCAAGGAGTAAGTAGACAGCCAGTCGGACGGAACAGCTACCGTGGAGGTGCCGTTGACTGTGACGAGGGTCGTGACCTTGCGCTCCGCCAGAAGCTGGACGGTATTGTAGATACGCTGCTCTGCCTGCGTGACAAACGTGGCGATCTGCTCAGCCGACGTCAGCGACCCGGTACCCACACTGACCGGGAAGTCGTTCTCGACGTACGCCTTTAGCGTAGCTGACAGGGTGGTGTAGTCCATGCGCTATACCTTAGCAGCACTTCGGGTTGAAGTTGGTGCCTTTGGTTGCTGCGCCCGAACCACGGATTTTCATGGTCTGCGTATTGGCCACCTTGTTGGGGTAGCCGTTGTTATTCTCAACCGGGACGTTGATGGGTTTCTTGTGCATATCAGGACCCTCCTAGGTCGTAGTTACAACAACCGTGCCGACTTGGCCCGATGCTTCTAGCGTATTCTGCACCCGAGTTACACCCAGCGCGTTTTGCTGGCTAGAGTCCCCTGTAAGCAGGCCCACAGGAGCCCACCCCCAGTAGATGTCTCGGCTGCCGCCCGATGGCGTCCCGTTGATGTTCAGCCCGCTTTGTTCGTACGAGTTGTCGGGCCTTGGGTTCCGCAGCGCCTGCGGGTCGTTGACCGGGTATAGCCCCAACTGCAACTGCGGTTGGTCGGGCGACCAACAGGTTGGGCAGGCTAGTATGTTGGTGACCTTGGTCTTGATGACCAACGGCTTTAGCTTACTGAGCCGGTACCGCTGCGCGCACACATCGCACTCCGATATGGCCTTTTTGCCAGAAGCGAACTTACTGGGCATGCTGGGCCTAGTAGCTCACACGCGGGGCCAGCCGTAGGGAGGCCTTCTCGCGGTCTTCGTCGGAGGCCCGCTGCCACTGCTCTTCGTACACAGCCTTGAGCATGTCCGCGCGCGGCAGCGCCTCTGGGATTTTCATGGACAGGTAGTAGGCCAGCCCAGCCACCAGTGCGTTGAGGAAACGGAACGGGATGTCCGAAGTCACGTCGCCGTTCCCCGCGTCTTGGATGCGGCGCATGCGCCAGTACACAAGCGTGTAGAAGCCAGTCTGGTCGGGCGCGGGCCAAACATTAACCGTGGGGTAGGCTACACCACCGGCTTCCGTAGCGCCGGACAGTCGGTCCACCCACACCTGAATGGGTCGCCCTTGGGCGTTCTTGTTCGGGATGCTCGAATAGGTGTCGAGGCTGATGCGGCTGATGTTGATGTCGGTCTGGTTAGCGCCGGTGCCTGTGCGCACAACGTGGTCCAGCAGGTCGATGGTGTCTGCTGGCAGGTCGTAAGTGATGGTGCCCTGAACCAGCGGAATAGTGCCCTGTTCAAAGGTCCACATATTCAGGCCACGGTTGGCCCATTCAAGCGTCAGCAGGTTGAGGCTACGCCGCGCCGTGCGCAGGTCATAGCCAGACCGCACTTCAGCGCCACAGCGCTCATAGGCCTCTTCCACGAGGTCTAGTACAGACAGGTTGAAAGTTGTGGTGCCGGAAGTAGTCATCTGAACTGAGCCGTTTTCTTGGCCACAGCTTTAGGCTGCCGCACAAACTGTTTGCCTTGGGCCGTGCCTTTTCTCTTGGCAGCTGTTGTGGCTGAATACTCCTTGGCGCTCAAGGCCTCCCGCGCTTTCTTGGGCAGGTACCGCTCGCCTGTAGCGTCCGCCCCTTGGGTAGAAGGCTTGCCGGACTTGGTACCCCAGCCCTCTTTGGTCCATTTGGACAGAGACTTCTGCGCTTCTGTTTTAGGTCCGCTGTAGCTGCCGCCGGAAGCCTTGTACCGCTGCGTAGCCATCTGTGCCTTGCGCGCGGACCATTGCCCAGCGTCGCCGCCCTTGCTGCCAGCTTTTACACTGGCGACAATGCGTTTCCACTTAGGTTCATCCGAACGCGCCACATCACTTACCCTTCTTGAAGCCCTTCAGCATTTCGGCAAAGCGGGCGCGTTGGCCCATCTTGCCCGGAGCCTTGGTAGCAGCGTCGAGCTTCTTGGTCGGGATGGTCTCGCCCTTCTTGGTGCCCATAGCTTTACGCAGGGCTCCGGGCTTCTTGATGGCGTCTTTGATGAAGTTGTTCTTTTTCATAGCTTAGTAGTTCTTCCCTTTGGTCTTGCCGCGCATGGCACAACCGTCGCCCTTGACCATGCCGCCGGAAGCATAGTTGGTCTTGGGTTTGCGGGCTGGCTTCTTCTTGGAGGCCATCTTGTCTTTGGCCTTGCTAGCGAAGAACGGCATGTCGCCGCCCTTGACCGCGCCGCCCTTCTTCATGCCGGGGCCTTTCTTGACAGCCACCACTTCCTCTTCTTCGTCACCGCCCATGCCGCGCATATTGCCCGACTTGAGGTTCTGCATGAGGCGGATAGGGTTGAAGTTGGACGCCAGACCTTCGCCGCTAACCAACCCCGCCAGCGGAGAAATATCCCCCAGCACGAACCCACGATCTTTTTTACCTTCAGCCATTAGCAGTTCTTTCCTTTGGTTTTGCCACGGACAGCACACCCGTCGCTCTTGACCATCCCGCCGTGCTTCAGCCCTTTCATGGACTGCTGGCGATCATGTTTCTTGTCCATGGAAGATGCCTCCCACTGCTTGTGGCTCATGCCACGCTTCTTGGCGAGCTTCATGTCCTGCGCCTTGTCCTTGGCAGAACCTTCCCACTCTTTGTCGGACATCCGGCCCTCGACCGCGCCACCCTTGTTCATGCCGCGACCACGCGACTGCTCACGCACAGCTTCGCTAACCATAGAGTCCCTCATGCGGGGAGAGGTGCTGTTGAGGCCCGGGCTTGTCTCGCTCCTGTACGTGGGGCTACGCGCTAGCAGGCTTTCAATCCTGCTAGCGCCGCGACGGTCATCTACGTTGCCGCCCCTGCGGCCCTTTTTCCATTCCATGTCAGCACTTCCATGCCCGAAGGCTTTTGTTGATGCGGCTGTTAGGGTCGTTGGCCGTTTTGGCGCTGGTCAGCTTCTTCTTCATGCCCGTCATCCTTGCACAGAATGACTTCTTGCGCGAACCACCTTCGGGCTGCGGGGCCTTAAGCCCCGGCTTGCCCGGGTTAGCCTTGTTATAGGACGCGCGGCCTTTGGCATTAAGGCCACCGGCCTCTGCCTTACCTTCCTTGCGGGTCCATGCGGGGGTCTTGGCCATTACCTGTCACTCCGCAGCCAGCGCCAAGGCCGGTTCAGCCATCATGGGGTACAGAACGTCTTTGCCGAAGTCGCCCATATACTCTTGGACGCCCATGTGGCCGAGCTTGATGGTCGGGTCCACCCACACCTCGTAGCCATGCTCACGGGCTCGGTCGCAGAACAAGAAGTCCTCGCCCATGTAGCCTTCTTCGGTGACCTTAAAGTCAAACACAGCAGACAGCATGCGCTCGGTGCGCGTGTCGTAGTAGTTCCACTCGGGGTGGGCTTCGATCAGCGTCTCGAACACGTCTCGGCGCACCAGCATGAAGGCCGTAGCCACGCGTTTGGCGCGGACAAGACCCATGGCATCCATGGTCAGTGCGTTGTTCTCGTCGTGGTCCAGAGCCATGATGTAGGTGGCCTTGGTTTCACGTACGCGCGGGACGCCAGCCACGATACCCTTCTTGGGGTCAGACCCCCAAGCCATGAGGCGGTAGATGTCCTCGGGCACGAAGTTGATGTCGGAGTCGATGAACAGCAGGTCGGTGCAGTCCGTCTCAAGGAAGTCCTGCACCAGTAGATTGCGTGCACGCGACACCACGGAGCACCCGCAGATGCTGCCGATCTGGATGTTGATGCCGTGTTGGGGTGCGGACTGAGCAAAGCGGGCCAGCGAAATGGCCAGCTTCAGGGAGACTTTGAAGTCGTAGGCAGGCAGCGCAATAAATACGCTCCTGCCCACTAGATCGTAGCTCTGTTCAGTCACAGATCACCCATAGAAAATGGTGCAGTGGATGTTGGCAGCGAGAAACACCCTGATGCCGTTATCTGCCAAGATGCCCTCGCCCGGGATAACCATGTTGAACGCTGTTGCGTTAGAAGCATCTGCTTGCGCAAGCACTTCCCCCCACACTGTCACATTCCCGCTAGCCGCGCCGCTGTCAGGCACAACCACGGTAAAGGTGTTAGCGTCCACTACAGTGATAACGTACGGGTTATCTGCGAGGTCCCAATCAAGATAAACCCATTGCCCACTACTAAATCCGTGGTTAGCGACGGTAATCGTTGCGGTGGTAGTGGTCCGCGCATAAGTGCCCGATTTAGACACGTTATTTACAAACGCGGAATACCCCGTGGCCCCCGAAAACGGGAAGATAACCGCCCCTTTGAGACGCGTACGGTACCCAACCATAAGGCCGCTGGTAGCGGCATGGGTAGATTTAACGTCGTATTGCATGCCCATGTTAACGGCCCCTTTTACGCGGAGGCCGGGAACTGAGCGCCGTTGTCTGCGCGCTGCACATACTCAAGGGTGAGGATGAAGCGACCAGCACCGAGGGTGCCCGTGCCGACCACGTCGCGGATGTAGACGGTGGTGTCTGCAGTGGTCGATGTCTGCCAAGCCAGCTGGGTGGCGGCGGTAGCCGTGCCACGGAAGCGACCACCAGCCGTAGTGGCGACAGCCGCCATAAGCTGCGCGCCGCCCGAAGCATTGCCCACAGAGATAGTCGTGGTGCCCGTAGTGGCGGCGACGACCTGATCGACGATGATGTCGATGATCTGCGAACCAGCGGGGATGATGAAAGCCGCAACGTCGTAGTTGCCGGTGGTGGTGCCGGTCAGGTCACCCGAGTCATACGACTGCACGAGGGTGGCAAGACCAGTGTTCCGACCAGCGCCTTCTTTGACAGTGCCAGCGCGAACCGGACCCGAGAAAGTCGTGAAAGCCATCTTAGTTCCTTACATACAAGATAGGCTCACTGGTCGGTATGTCGTCTAGCCGGGGCTAGTCCAGTGCGCCGGTTCACCCGGAGTAAAGCCAGTATACATGAACTGTAGACTAGCGGAAGAGGCTACGCTTCGTTCGACGTGACAGGTACGCCGTTAGGGCGAAGGCGCACAGTCTTGGCGGGCGGGAGCGGGATTTCTTCAGGCCAGCGCATTTCCGACAGGCGTGTCTTGGCGATACGGGTAACCGACACAGCGTCACCTTGGTTGCCGCCGAGGACGTGCAGATGGGTGTCATCTTCGCCAACGTAGAAGCCTACGTGGCCTCCGCCCTCGCGCGTGAAGGTCAGGATGCAGCCGGGGCGACGCGAGACCAGCTTGCGACCCCACTTGCCCCATTCCGAAGCGCGCACGGCGATGGGCGGCGGCTTGATGCCTGCATGGTCCATAACATGTGCAGCGTACAGTCCACACCATGGCACGGAGTCAGAGGCGTAGGTGATGCCGAGGATTTTGGCACCGAGCTTCTTGGCCCACCCCATGATGGTCGCGTTGTTGCCTTTGCCGGGCACTTCACGGATACCCACCAAAGACTGGGCGTATGGCATCCAGATACTCATGCTACTCCCCTGATTTTCTCGAAAGATTTAATGCCGATGACTGCAGCGGCGAAAGTCAGCCACACTGCAAGGTAACCCTCGTTCATGGGCTTGCCAATAGCGTGCCCTATGAACCCGGCGTAGGCCGTACCGATAACCACAACCCAGCCAGCGGTCGGACGCCACAGACGGTCAAACGCCTGCCAAGCCCAGTGTTTGCGGATAGGGTGGTCGGGCAGGGGGATGTCGGTCATCTTTCCTCGCGCTTTTCGATGCGATCTAGCTGCTTAAGAATGGCCTCTGTGCGCTCGTCCAAGCGCGCCAGCGTGCCATCAGCAAGGGGGACCACAAGACGTTCTAAACTGGCGACGCGCTGGCTAAGGCCACCCGTCCAAAAGAACATCGTAGCCGTGTTAAGCGCCAACACGACGATGACCCCAATCATAGACCAGTTAAGTTTGCGGGCGTCAGCATGCAGAGTCATTAGTGTACCGTTTCCATGCGCGGCAAAAAGAAGACCCCCCACGGGTTAGCGCGGGGGGTCCACAACACAAGGGCGTTAGGCCCCAGCCGAGCCGTACATGCCCAGCGGGTCAGACCAGCCGAAGCTGTAGCGCTCGCGGCTCTTGTACCGGACGTTGCCGGTATCGAAGTCGCCGTCCATCGAGTTGGCCATCGGAGCACGCACGAAGTGCTTCAGGCCGTTCGGCACGTCGGTGGTCAGGAACCACGCATCGACGTCGGTCAGGAAGTGGTTGACCGCATAGCCACCGGGGATGGCACCGTTAGACTTGATCGCGTTGATGTCGTTGTCAGCGGTGCCGACACGCAGTTCGGTGTCGAGCAGTCGCGTAGCGACGAACATCAGGGCCGGAGGAAGGATGAGCTTCTTCGGCTTGGCCGCGATCAGGAGGCCGCGCTCGTCCGACCAACCCGCGATCTGGATAACAGCCGCCTCAAGCGAGGTTTCGTTAAGGTCAGCCGGGGTCGACGGGATGTTCGAGTTGACGCCACCCGAAACCAGCGGGTGCGAAGCGCTGAACAGGGCCACGCCGTCGCCACCGGGGTAGTTGGCGGAGAAGCCGTTGTTCAGAACCGACGCAGCCTTGGTCTGTTTGGTGTACGCCATGGCCCGAGCCAGAGCCTTGGTGTAGCGCGAAGACAGCGAAGCGTAGAGGTTGTCCTCCACGGCTTCCTCGGTCAGCGAGAAACCCAGTGCGATGGTCTCGTGGTTATAGCGGGCGGTGAAGGCTTCCTGCGCGTTGTCATACGCGATGGCAGAACCTTCGTTCTTGACCGGAGCAGCCGAGAAGCCCGACAGCTTGGTCTCTTCTTCGAAGGAACGCTCGGACGACTCCGTCTCGAAGATTTCCTTATGCTCTTCGCCGTACCGCTTGTACTCCAGACCGAACAGAGCGTTCAGTCCCGGAAGCAGTTCTTTGAGGAGTTGGGCGCGTGAAATAGCCATTGGTCACGTCCTCCTTAGACGCCGGTCGGGTTGTTGTACTGGTGCATACCAGCGTTCCACTTGACGATGACCTCGGTGTACGAAGCTGGGTTAACAGCAAGCGCAGTCTCGGGGACGATGTCGATGATACGAACCGGCAGGGTGCTGGCCGTAGCAGTGGTGGAGCTGATCGAAACCCGCGAGTTGCCGTTGGCAGTGTTACCCGCCGTCTGGATGAGCGCAGAGTTTTCGCCGACGACAGCGCGAGAGACGTTGCCGATGGTGCTGGTTCCGGCAGCCGTGACAGCAACCTTAAACAGCGCGTTGGGGTCATCAATGACGTAAGCCATGATGTCCGCGATGGCGAGACCGCCGGGGTAAAACTGACGGAACGTCTTACCGAAGGTAGGGTCCGTGTAGGTGCAGCCGAGGAAGACGCCGACCGGCGTGGCGGTGGCAGTGCCAACGTCCTTGCCGAGGGTGCCGCTGGAACCCAAGTTCACGACGTCACCGTTGAAGATAGCGGTGGTGGAGCCGGAAGCGATGGGGATGAGCCGGGTAGAACCCGCGAAGACTTGACCACCGATCAGGTTGATCGGAACAAGGCCGTACGGGGCGTCAACTTGGGGGTATGCCATTTAAGGCTCCTAGTTATTTGCCTTTGCCAAAAGAGGCCGAAGACTTCCGTTCAGCGAACAGAGGCATCCTCGGGTCGTTCTCACGCATGAAGTTGTTGTCGACCGACTCCATCTGGGCGCGGTTTTTGTCGCCATAGTAGGCGGCGCGCTGTTCAATGAACTCGACGGGCATCTTGCAGAGCAGGAGGCCAGCGACTTCCACGTTGTCTTTGAACCGGCTGCTGGGGTCGACCATCATCTTGAACTGCGGTTGTTCTTCGATGCGGACCGGCTCCCACCCTTCGCGCGTCTTTGCAGACATGTTCTGGGCGTCAGCGGTTCCTTGCAGGGATGCGCGAACCCAACGGTAAGCGTACCCCGGCTGCTTGTCGGGCTCAGGCAGCGTTGCTGCCGGTTGCCACGACTTCGGGCGTTCATGGGTTGCACGCGTGTTTACTTCACGCGGTGCACGGTTTTGGGCGGGGGTAGCGGCGTCCAGAATATCAGTCATTGTTGTTCTCCAGTTTGACAGCTTCCCGGGCGTACTGTTCAGGCGTCAACCCGAACTTCTTGGCCAGAGCTACTTGCGACTTTGTGAGTACGACCTTACGGGAAGCAGTGCTTCGCGTAGCCGGAGCAACGACGGTGGATGGACGTCGTTTGTCGCCCTTTGCGGGCTTTGCATCCCCGAAATACTCCGGGAACCTGCGCTGCATCGTCGTGTCGACGGTGCGCCAGTATTCGTCAGACCCGACAAATGCCTTGCCGTTCTGTTGCTCAAGCTTTTGGTGAAGCCCGAGTGCAGCGGCGGTCATTTCAGCGTCTGTACCCCACCACGTATTGCGCTTTTGCCACGCTTCCGTTTTCGGGTCCACACGCTGCGTTTCCGGAGCGGCTTGTGGTTGGTATACTTGCTCCACTGGGCGCTGTAAAGACGGTTTATAGTCGTTAAGCTGCTGAGTTCTCAGGGCTGCAGCAGTGATGCGTTCCTGTGCTGCCACCAGAGCTTCGCTGTCTCCGGTTTCATGGGCCGCAATATAGTCGCGACGGGCCGCAGCCATGTCACGCTCAGCGGCTACTTTGTAGCTGGTAAGCAGCTGGGACTCGCCGGTAGACAGCGTTTCCTTCAGGTACCGGTTCTCGTCCATGATGCGCTTGGCAACACTGACCGCTTCGTTTTGCTCGCGCTGGACGCGTTCCTTTTCGCGTCGCTCGTCGTGCCACACTTTTTTCAGCTGCTTCAGCCGCTGTTTGACCTTCTCGGAGTATTCGCCAAGGTCATCTGCCTCAAGCTCGTCAACAAGCTCCTTTGGCATGGGGGCACGGTCGCGGTCTTCCTCGGGAGTATCATCAACCTCCTCGATGTCTACGGCGTCTACGCCGTCGTCTTCGACCTCAAAACCGCCGAAGTCATCGTCTTCTTGGTCTGTTTCGTAGTTAGGGTCAGTCATGTGCGCCTCCTTGTGGCGTTGTTTGTTTAAGCACGACGCACACCTCTGGGGTCCTCGACCACAGCTTCCACTGCGTCGTCGTTGATAATCCTGAACTCCATGCCGTGGATTTTGACGCGGGTTCCGGCATGCGGGCGGACGAGGATGAAGTCGCCTTCCTTGCACCACGGGCCTGACGGGAACCGGGCCTTGTCGCCGTAGCAGTCGGGTCCAAGCTTGACGACGAACAGCACCGTGGTCAGCAGTTCCTCGTTGTGCATCGTGATGTCCGCCTTGAGCAGGCCGCTTTCGTAGGCCTTCTCGATCTGCGGGATGCTGCACAGGATGCGGTAGCCACTGGGGTCAGGCAGTTGTTTTGCCGCCCGGGCGGTAGCTTCCTCAGTAACGCTCTCGTCGTTATCTTGGGTGTAGTGTTCTGGAAGGATAAGTTTTGGCTTAGCCATCGTCGTTCTCCATGTGGTCTGTGACATCCATCATGATGCCTTTGGCAAGCAGGTAGCCACGGACGATGCCGCAGCGCCACTTGTAGTCTCCGTAGTCCGTTGCCTTGCCTTCACCCAGTGAGGTGCTGGACTTGGCGATCTCCTCGTCGATGCGGTCTACGATGTGTCTAAGGACATTACTGTCCATCAGTGTTCTCCTCTGGCGCGGCTTGTGGCGCTGGTTGGTTAAGCTTGTCTACTACTTCCGATACGCGA
>Ga0181338_1000235_pt1 | contig 11926 bp, 16 predicted proteins | sample Sp13VDMM110SD_FD_122168 | JGI IMG/M metagenome (GOLD analysis project Ga0181338, IMG submission 122168) | Freshwater viral communities from Lake Michigan, USA - Sp13.VD.MM110.S.D | ecosystem: Environmental > Aquatic > Freshwater > Lake | place: USA: Michigan | collected 2013-04-23
CTTCAATGCCAAAGAGAAGTTGCTCAGCGGTTGCCATTGGCGTTGTCCTTCCCCAGACCACCGAGCGCCCGCAGTTGCGCCGCTTCGGCCTCGAGTTTTTGAGCCCTCGCCAGCAGCTCGACAGCCTCTGCATCGTTGGCCGGGTTGTTGTCGGTCAGCCTGTCCTTGGCCATTTCACGACGCCCACGGGCCTCTTGTTCTTTGCCAGCAGCCCACGCCGCCATGACTCGGACAACCACGACGGGAGCCGTGGCCACCACGAGGGAGAGAGCGTAGCCCGCCCACCATGGCGCACCGTCTGGCAGAGGAGGCGCGGCCCCCGTCGCTTGGCCGAGGGCCAGCGACGCGCCAAAGAGCGACGAGGCGAAGGCGTCGGCTTGATGTTGCACGACAGAAAAAACGGACATCAGCACTCTCCGGGTTGCACAGGAAGGAACGGAAGAGGGTCCACCGACGACGTAGCGCCGTTGGGCTTCAGCTCCAAATGAAGATGGGCACCAGCAGGCCCAGGCGGCGACACCCGCCCGGTGAACCCCGTAGCGCCGATGACGTCCCCAGCGGTCACAGAGTCACCGACAGCCACGAGAATTCTCGACAGGTGCATACACGACACCCGCCCGTGACTCGTCATGTAGCGAACGATGTTCCCCGCCGAGGTGCCGAGCTGGACTGCAACGACCTCGCCGTCGTCGACGGCAAGGAGGTCTGTTCCATCTGGCACGACGATATCCACACCAGCATGGAAGGAATCGGTCGGCGCCCCGAAAGGGTCAGGACGGAAACCAAACAGGGAGCCCGGTTCCGACATGCCGCGCCCTCGACGACGTCGAACCGCCTCACAGAACGCATCACGAGGGACAGGGAGCGAAGCGAAACGAGCAGACGACGACGACGACACCGAGGAGCCCCCGAGCACGAGAACAGCAGCCAACAGGCCCAGGGGCACCCACGGTGTGCGCATCAGATGGCCCAGCCAGTTGGCCACATGAGAACCACAAGGCCAGCACTTCCAGCGACGACAGCAGAGTTGCCAGCGCCGTCGCCGCCAGAGCCCTCACCGATGGCGCCGAGGGACCCCGCCTGCCCGTTGTTGCCACCGTTGCCGGAGATGATGCCAGTCCCGCCCGTCGTACCGCCGCCAGCGCCGCCCACGCCGTACTGAGTCGGGAAACCGACACCCGTCATGAGGTCAGACAACGCCGTCAAGCCGTAGGCCGACACAGGCTGCCCCGCACGACCATTGCCGCCGATGGCCGCCGAGCCGACGTTGCCGACGAAGAGCGCCGAACCGCCGCCGCCCGCGCCACCCAGGCCGGAATCTTCGCCGCCAGAGTTGCCAGCAGTGACGGAGCCGGACCCAATGCCGTTCGTCCACGTCGCACCGATGCCCGCCGAGCCAGTATGACCAGCACCGCCACCGCTTGAGCCGTGAGCAACCAGAGTTGCTCCGTCGATGCCCGCCGCCACAGTCGACGACACGCCCACACCGGCAGCGCCCGGAGAGTTGCCACCGTCGCCGCCAGAGCCGCCGAGGATGGAGAGGGAGGCTGTCGTCGTGCGAATCTTGACCCGAGTCGGGTCATCGGCAGGAACCACCGCAAGGCGGATGGAGTCACCCGTGAGAGCCGCGGCTGCTGACAGGCGACCGAAGAAGACCGCGCCGCCGCCGCCGCCGCCGCCGCCGCCGCCGCCCGCACCGGTACCGGCCTTGCCACCGCGTCCGACTTGGAACGCATATGGACGGTTGGCCGCAGGGATGTCGGCCGTTCCTTTCGTGATGACTGCCGTTCCGTCTTTGACCGTCGAGCCCGTGTAGAGCACCGCACGCCACCGAAGGGCGCCGCTGTTGAAGTCGACGGTATTGATGGCGTCACCAGCGAAGGCCGCCAGAGAGAAGACGGCACCGAAGCCAGGGGGCCTGTATCCGTTGCAGAAGGCTTTGCGCAGAGCACGAGTCATTGTGACGACCTCGACGTTGAAGGGTTGAAGGTTGAATCAGCCGACGTACTTGCGAACGTACACGAACGCCGAGTTATCGGACCAGAACGTCACCGCCTCATCGTCGGCGACGAAGACGAGGGGGGCCGCCATGGTGAAGGGGACACCGTTGCGTTGCGCGCTGTTGGCCGTGTCGCCGGGAGTGCCCGCGCAGGCCCACACAACGGCCTGTTCCGGCGTCGCCAGACGCCAGATGCGAGCCTCGTAGGTTTCGCCCTTCTGCCCCCGGAATGGCTTGGACGACTTGTTGGCCACCAGCTCGATGGCCATCCCTTCGAGGGAGAGCCGAGGGCCTTCGAGCTTTGCGCCCCTCACAGCTTCACCAGCGCGCCGGAGATGAGACGACGCCCGAGGACGACGAACCGGCAGGGGACCGGCGTACCGGCTGCGGGATACTCGGCACGAATGCCGATGCGCTGCCCCTTGCGGACAGGGTAGCGGAGGTAGGGCTGGTAGACGTTGACCTCCTCGCCCAGGTCCAATGCAGACACAGTGCCCGTGAGGATGCCCCCAATCCCCGGAGACACGTCGTAGTTGCCAATGTTGGCCTTGATGCTGGAGGCAGAGACGGTGCCCTCCACAAGCGACTGTGGAGCGGCGACGATGGTGCCTTGAACGATGACGTCATCGTTCACGTTTTGTTCCGACTGGTCGCCGTTGACCGAGACGTCTGGCGAGAACTGGCACGCGGCCGCGTACCATTCACCCTCGGCCATGATGAACGCCGCAATCTCGTCAGCCACACCGGCGAGGCGCGACCCATCACGAGAGCGCAGGACGAAACACCGAGCAATGACGCGGTCCGTTTCAGCGAACACTGTCCCGTTCTCGGAGAGGTCCAGCCCGATGGACAAGACGTCATCCCGGAGGATGACGATGGGCGCATGAAGCGACCGGGTTTCTTCGAGCGGCGTCACGAACGCATCGACGACGCGGAGGGTACGACCCTCGACGAGACGACGCGCGCCGGACTGCATCACGCATCGGGCCGGGTGCATCGTCGCCGAGAAATCGAGCCCGACGACGAAGACGGGACCCTCCGTCCCGTCGGCGTCGATGTTGAGGGTAACAACGCTGTTGGTGTCCTCGTTGGCCGTCACTTTTGCCGAGATGAGCCGAGGAGCGGCGACGACGCCGAAGGCCTCGGCAATCTCGACAATGCGACGCTCGACGACGGCGGACGAGGGAGGAGGAGCAACGAGGCCGCCACCGAGGGGGACCGTCGGCACTTCGATGGGCGATGCGACTTGGTAGGGACGAGCGTTCATGGTGGAGGCCTCAGGCGAAGAATGACGACGACGACGACGACGACGATGAAAAGGGACGGCGCCGAAGCGCCGTCCCTTTCATGCGCTCACTTCGTGCGAGCGATGAGGCAGTGCATCCAGTAGCGGACGCTGAAGTCGTCGGAGGGCAGCGCGGTGGCGCGCTTGCAGTAGTGGTGCAGGTCGATTTGCTGGTCGGTGCCGAGTTCGAACGGCTTCAGCCGCAGATAGGTGTCGTTCTTGTCGAGCAGGACGCCCGCAAGGTAGGGGTTGCTGGTGTTGTCGTAGATGGCCTGAGCCGCCCGCGAGACGCCGTAGGTGGCGCACAGGTCGCCCGTGACGCCGAAGCGGCGGACGCTGCCGTTGCCCAGCTCGATGAACGAGCCCTCAATCATCTGCGTCACCGCGTTGATGGAGTCGAGGCCCGCCGCCGTCGGGTCGAGGGTAGCCGGGGGGCCGACCGTCGCCGTCATCTTGGCGGGCTTGGTGATGAGTTCCGACATGTCGACGCGCATCCCGAAGGCGCCCGGCATGATGACCAGAGCGCCCGGGAGCTTGCCGCTGCCGTCAATCTTGGGGTCTTGGCTGCGACGGGTCCGGGTGCCGCTGTCGGGGGCAGCGGCAGCCAACTGGAGCGGCTGGAGGTCGAGGTCTTGGTTGCCCGCGACCGGGGTGAAGGACGTACCGTCCACGACCCAATGAAGGGTGACCTCTTCGATGTTGGCGCGGTCACCGAAGCCCTTCCGGGTGGAAATGGATTCGATGAACGCCAAGCGGTCGGCGTCGGAGAAGGCGGAAGAGAAGCGGCTGCCGTTCATGGTGTTTCCTGTGGTCGAGCGGACGTGTTGTTGATGGTGGTGGTTGTTCTTGTCGTCGTCGCCGGTTCAGTACCGGGCGATTTCCCCGCCGAGGCTCGCCCCGGCGTACATGCCGCCAGGGCGACGGATTTCCCCGCCGAGGTTGTCGCCAGCGTCGGCGAACATGCCGCCAGCGCGCGACAGCTCACCGCCGAGGGTGTCGAAGGCGAAGAGCCCGCCAGCCGGGAGCAGAGCCCCCGATGAGGCGCGATTGAGGCGGGGGAGTTCGACGTAGCCGCCCGACTTCGGCAGGACCTTCTGGAACTGCGTCCCGATGAACGAGACGGCCTTATCGATGATGCGCGGCAGGACCGTCGCCACGACGACGCCGCCCAGGACGAACGGAGCCGCGCCGATGGCCTTGGGGCGAAACTTGGCCGCCAGCATGAGGCCGCCACCGGCCAGCACGAGGCCGCCGCCAGCGTCGACAATGGCCGCGTTGGTTTCGCTTTTCATGGCGAAATCGTTGATGCCCTTCGAGACGCTGCGAGCGGCGAACCCGCCGACCTTCGCCGCCACCATGCCGACGCCCACGAGGCCGCCGACCTTGGCGGCTTTGACGAGGGTGTCCTTCTTCACAATCATGAGAGCCATGCTGTTTCTCTGTCTTTCTCGACGTCATGCGTCGAACTGCGTTGTTGAACACCCTCAGGAATGACGACGTCAGGCCTTGCGCTTGCGCGGCTTGCGCTTCTTCTTCAGAACCCGAACCCCGGGAGCCCCATCTGTGACGCTGGTTTGCGCCGCTTCTTCGTGGCCTTCCTCTTCGCCTTCTTCGGCGCGGCTTTCTTCTTCGCCTTCTTCGGCGCGGCCTTCTTCTTCGCCTTCTTCGGCGCGGCCTTCTTCTTCGCCTTCTTCGGCGCGGCCTTCTTCTTCGCCTTCTTCGGCCCGCGCTTCACGCGAGCCCAGGCCTCCTTCAGGCTGATTCCCTCCGTCGACACCAGCCGCATGGCCCGGGCCGCTTGCGGTGACGCTTTGCGCTTCTTCTTCTTCGAGGCCATCGTCGTTCTCCTGCGCTGTGACCACGACGAACTTGCAACGCGCACGATGCGCCCGCTGTTCTTCGGTGGGGTTGTTGAGGTGTTTCATCGCTTGGCGACCGCCGTCCCGATGGCAAAGCCAGCGACGGCGCCGACGGGACCGCCGACAGCGAACCCGGCAGCGGCACCGATGAACGGAGCGAACGACGACGACGTCTTTGGCGTCGTCGGACGACCACCGGCCCCGGGGAACGTCGGCGCCTTGCGGTCGACGCCGGACGGCGGACGGAAAACGACGGTGGGGTCGTTGAGGATGGAGATGGCCCTGTCACGCTTCCACGGGCCGGGTGTGCTGTTGGTGACGATGGCCCCGAGCCACTTGAGGACCGGCGCTGCCTTGGCGATGGCCACAGCGTAGAACGGACCAGCGGCAGCCACCGGCAGCGCCTTGGCGATGACGTTGGCTTCGTTCTTCGCTGCGTTCTTCAACAGCTCCCGCATATCAACGCCGGGCTGGAGCCCATCCGTTTCGTTGATGGCGTTCAGGAACGCGGTGGCGTAGGTCGCCAGCGGTTCGACGAGGCCGTTACGGGGAATCGGAACGAGGTTGGCCATGGTGGTTCCTGTCTGTGTCTGTGGCGATGCGTCGCCCGGTGGTAGAGCATTCAAGGCCCGACGGCAGATACCGCAGAGCCACTCCAGAGGCCCCACAGGCACGCCGTAGCGCGCGAGTGTCGGCAGGTATGGGCAGAGCAGCATCTGCCCTTCCAGCCAGCCACGGGCCGTTTCAATCGCCGAGCAGTCACGCATGAGCGCAACGATTCCCACCTCGACGCCACGAGCAGCGACAGCCAGCGGAGGGATGGGAATGGAGCCGCCCACGGCCCCGAGGATGCGCGCGAGCGTTTCCCACTCGTTGGCACTCATCGTCGTGAGCATCTGACGACGCAATGTCACCAGAGCCGGAGGGCATGAAGAGCCCCCAGGGACCGCAATCCCGCCACAACCACAACCGCAGCTCATGAATCCACCTGTGGCCTGTAGAGGGTCACAGGGGACCCGAAGGTGCCGAACATCGACGCCGGAGAAATCCACTCGCACGACGGCGACACGCCCCGAGGCCTGTAGCGTTTGTAGGGGTCGAGGGCTTGAGGCCTTCCGTTGAGGCCGTCGACGAGAACCCGGACGTGTGTGTACGTCTGGAGGTGCGCAGGAGCTTCAACACAGAGGTGTGCGGAGAGGCCTTGAGCGATGCACGACGCCAGGATGGCCGCCGCCGCATCGGCACAGGCGCCGTATCGTCGGGCCTCGCAGACGAGGTGCCCCACGATGTGATGACGTTCGCCCATGAACCGATATGGAATGTTGGCGAGGAACTCAGCTGCGACCTCGTCAGGGAGAAGGCGCCGGATGAGCCCATCCCGCAGGTTGGCTTGAACCGCCCGCTGTATGTCGACGCACCAAGGCGCCATCAGCGTCGCAGACGTGCCCTCTGGCGGACGATGCACCGCGATGAAATCAGCCATGCGTCACTCCTGACACGTCGACGTCATCGGGAGCCCGCGCACCCTCTGGCGGTTGCTCCGCGACTTCCACGCCCGCTTGTTTGGCCAGCAGGAGGAGACGCGCGTCCGATTTGGTTTCGTCGACACGGACCTTCTTCTCCTGGAGGGAAAGGAAGCGGTCGACACTCGCGAAGAGCTTCTCACCGATGGCCAGCACCGTCGGCGACTCAAGAGCCACCTCAGCCAGCGAACGAGCCCCCGGCGGGTTTGCGCGCATAGCTTGAAGCTCCGCAGTCAGGGAGCCCAGTTTGTAGGCCGTGTCCCGGTCTGGAGCTTCGGGAGCGCTTCGAGCCATCGACTCGCGGCGTTCCTCTTTGATTGTGTCCAAGACCATCCGCAGGGTTTTGTCCATGCGTTCTTCGGCGTCTCTCACGATTTGCCGAGCAGCCACGAGAGGGTCAGACGACAGACGACCGTCCCGCCCGTCGGACATCTGCGCCATGGCCGCCGCCACCGCCGCCGCAATTTGCTCCTGCATCGACAGAGGCGCCGAGGGCCTCGACGGCGCCGAGGCCGCCGCCGTCTGGCCCACCAGCTCGATGTCGGCGGACCATGAGGAGTAGCGGCCTTGCGGCGCATGGTTGGCGCGGCAGAAGCGGACCATCACCGGACCGCCAGAGGGGTCCGACCGGAGGCAGATTTCCGAATAGAGGTCAAACCAAGAGACGCCCACGCGCCCGGTCAAGTCGATTGGAGGCAGGCCCGCGCCGACCATGCCGCCACGAGAGCGCACGACGTACAGGGTCGGCAGCCACTCCCCAGGAGCCCCGAGGCGCCAATCTTCGAGCAGCTCGCTTGCGTCAGGTCTGCCGGGTGGTTGCTGTGGCTGCGTCATGGTGGTTCCCTCGTTGGTTGCCCAGGTAGCAGCCCCAAACGCTAGCCGCAAGCGCTCAGAATGGCAAATCTGGCAGCCCCAAGCCGCCAGACGACGGCAGCAGGAGCTGATTGTCTCTGGGTTTCAGGGTCGCAATCAGCCGCCGTTCCATCGTTGCGGTGTTGCGCCCGACCCACCAACGGACCTCGACGCCCTCCCGCTCGTAGATGGTGCCGGGGTCGGCCTGTCTGCCGAACCCTGCCCCCGTCCAAAAGGTCTTCGAGCGCCCCCAGGCCTGTAGGTGGCGGGTGAGCGTTTTTTTCAGCTTGCCGACGGATGAGCCGACGTACAGGACCTCATGAGACTCCCTGTCTCGGATGGCATAGCAGCCGCTGGACCCTTCGAGCCGACGGAGGGAGTCAGGGTATGGAGAGCCCGAGGTGCCGAGGTAGAGCCAGCGCATGGCCCAAACGGTAGCAGGGAAGCCGGAGCGGTCCAAGACCCCGGATTCCCTGCCAGCCCGCCGCATGTCCGACGAGCGTTGAAACCGTGCCATGTGGCGCGGTTTCTGTCTACTCGACTTCGAGGGACCAGAGCAAGACCAGCAGAAGGTAGACCTCAGCGACGACGAGAGCGCCCGTCATTGCTTACCCCCAAAGAGACCACCCGGTGGCCAGTTGTCGGAGACGTGCCGATTCTCTCCCTTGATGTAGTCCGACTCCGAACCGCCGCCGAGGACTTCGAAGACCTTTTCCCCGTCGTCGTTCGAGATGGTTCCCTGATAGATGAGGTCTTGAACGAGGTAGCCGACGACGACGAGGGGCCTTTCTGCTTTCCCCCACAGAGCCGTCGACAGCATGGCGAACGGTTGACGACGTGCCCACCTTGCCAGCAGATGGGAGATGCCGAAGACGCCGACGACGACGCCCAGCAGGAAAACAGCAGAGACCATCACAAGCGTATTCATTCCATCCACCTTGGAGCGTAAGGCTCGACGCCTTGGTTTTTGACGCGGACTGCCCAGCTCACCCAGACGTGCGCCCGGATGGCTCGGACCTTTTCTTCCCACGCCGGACCGCTGGCCCATTGTGCCTTCTGTGACGGCGTCACCCACACCCCGGACATGGTGCGCAGCGTCGACCGCACAAGACGCCAGCTTTCCGACTTGCCGGGAGCCGTCGGCCCGTGCTTTGTGCCGACTACAGGCCCCAGCTCGTTTGCCTCGACGGCCTCGGATTCCTCGACGTTGTCGTCGACGTCGTCGTCGATGAGCTTGAGCCCGTTCAGAGCCCCGCCCAGGCGAAGGAGGCGCCGCCCATGCGTTGCGAGGACGAACGCCGCGCCGACGGACACCGGGTCATGCTCAGAGAGGGAGATGGCTTTCACCGCATACTTGACGACGTCAGAGAGGCCCTTCTTCGGCATCGCGATATACACGCTGACGCCGTCCGTTTCGGCCTCGCCGGGTGCGCGGTGACGCTCCCAGAGGTCTTGCAGTTGTTCCTGTGGCCAGTAGTCGCGACCCCACACGATACAGTGCGCGTGAACGTGCCACGATGCCTGTCCGTCGTCGTGAACGTTGTAGGTCATCTCCAGTTTTGCGACCCACGCGCAGGCACGCCCACGCCAATCGTCGTCGAGGGTGAGGCGCCGCAGACGGTCGCTCATTCTGTCGAGGTCAAGAGACAGAGCAGCGCGCTTGACGTCGGAGCCCGCATCGGCAGGGAACATCGTATCCCGATGGGTGAAGTTGACGACGCGCCCCGTCGTTTCCTCCCACCCTTCCACCAGCCACATGGCCCGATGTCGTCGAGTCAGGATGTTTTTTGCCGAGCGCATCGACGACGCGGCAGCCCGATGCATGTCCGCCGAGGCCGTCTTGTCTTCGAGGATGGCCTTCGCCTCGACGGCACGGGCCTCAGCCTCGACGGCGTCATTGAAGAGCGGTTCTATCAGCCGCTGCCGCCCTTCTGCCGTCCCCAGCAGTTGAAGCCTCTCGTCGATGACCACAAAGTTTCTCGACGCCCACCGCTCGCCACAGGTCACACATAGTCGCCCGCCGCAGCGGTGTTCCTTGCGCTTTGGGCACTGTGGCCGCCCTTCCTTGTCGACGATGCACACGACCTCATCGCCGAGGGTGAGTGTCTCGCCCGTTCCACATTGCGAGGCCGCCAGCGCCCGCGATGCACGACCGGCAGCCCGGTAGGCCTCGCACGTCCAATCCCGAGCCCGCTGACGCAAGCGGTCTGCATAGGGACCCCAGGGGTTGAGACGTTCGCGGCCCGGCTTCCCAGAGCCGTTTAACAGATGTTGGGTGGTGTCAAGAGAAGCAGAGGAAGGCCCCAGGTCGAACCCCTCCCAGAGGTCCCCAAACGTATCCAGAGGCGCGGCGGCTTCCATCGCCGCCGAGCATGTGCCCACGCCAGAGGCAGCGCAACCCATGACCCCAGAGAGCGTTTCCGCTTGACAGCCGCCGCCGCCCATGTCTCCCCCTCTCACTCGTCACCCTCGCCATTCCATCGCAGTCCCTCGTCCCGACGTGCCCAGATGAACGGCGACGACGTCACCGGCCAGCCGTTGGCCTTCGCTTCGAGGCGAGCACTGACGACGGACGGAGCAGGCCCCGAGACGTCATAGACGACGCGCATCCGGTCACGTTCGCGCCACATCGGACAGAGCTTCAGGCACGCCGACAGGACCGCGCCGCAATTGCTGCATTCATGCGCCACAACCTGACGACGAAACAGGCCCACGCCCTCGACGCCATCCAGAGACACAAGAAGACGGTAGCCGTCAACCTGAATCGACGAGACTTCACGAGGAACCCAGACTCCACCGGGCTCGGCATATCCCCACCACAGAGTCAAGATATGAGACAGAGGCACCCGGAGCCGGTGCTGTTGACCGTGCGGCGTTGTGTCAGCCATGGAAACCACATCCCGCTTCACTTCTGCCGTTTGACGTGAGCGGCGCGACGACTTCGACCGTTCCACACCAGAAGGCGCAAACGGACCATGCCCAGCGTCGCACATGCCCTCGTGCCCTTCCTCTTTGCAGCATCGCGGCTGTCTGGTGGCATCACTCATGCGCCACCAGCGACCATGCTGAAACCGCTTCACACATCGGCACGACTCGTCAAACATGACCCGAGGCGCTGCCCCCTTGACTTGGAGTGCCTTCTGTGCCGCGTCACCGATGACTGTCCCGATGGCCGCGCCGAGGACGTACCCCAGCGCCGCCCCGTTGACTTCCCGCCGTGCTTGTGCCGTGTGCTCCTTCGCCTTGTTCCACGCCTCGTCAGAGACGACAGGAACGACGGGATTCTCCCGCCAGAACTTCGATGACACCCGATGGCCGTCGACGTCGCCGCAGTCGCATGAACCCGTGTGGCCCTTGCCGAGCGAACACGGAAGACGACACGCGCAAAGGCAAAGGTTGCAGCAGTCCAGCGTTTTTTTCTTGCTCATGTTGTCGGCCCTCCCAGGCCGTTTGCGCCACCCTCCCAGGCGACGCCCGCCCACCTTAGCGCGACTTCGCTCCCATGTCCAACCGTCGCACCCACGCGGGGACTCCGGCGGCATCTGGGGCGACCCTCCCACGGACGTGGGTCCCTCCCCAGAGGCGCGCCTGCGCCCCGCTTTTGCGGGTGCGACGGATGGACAAGGTAGCTGGCGAGAGACGACCCATGCCGACAGCAAAGACCACACGACGACGACGCGGGGACTGTTTCGAGCCGACCGGAGGGTGCTCGGGCTGGACTCTGGCCGAAAAAAAACCCCCGATGGGAGTCGGGGGAGGTTTTGCGCCGTAGGTGAGGGGGGCCGTTGACGCGCTACCGTTGGCAGAGCCTACTTCAGAGCGAACTTGAGCACAAGCGCCGCCGCCGCCGCCGCCCCGAGGACCTCGACGATACCCCAGCCGATGGCAGGAACTTTCTCCCGCGCATCGCGAGCGATGCCCTCAAGCAGCTCGACACTATCGTCGAGGAAGTCAGAGACACCCGAAATCCCCTTCGCTGCTTTGACAACGCCGAGCATGATTTCCAGAGCTTCTTGAGCCCTCTGTGGGTCCTTCTGCACCAGCTCTTGAATGGACGGCAGCCGAGCAACGGAATCTTCGACAGCGTCGATGCCGGTCAGCAGAGCATCCCGCCGAGTCTCAGCTTGCACGAGGAAATCGGCAGCGCGGCAGATGCGCTCGACACCGAAAAAAAACGCCGTCGTCGGTCCAACGACAGCCAGAGCGGCGGCACACTCCCCCAGGCGAACCGCTTCGAATGAGGCCGCCTCTGCCATGAGCCGCGTCCGCTCTGCCATGAGCGCGTCTTCAATGCCAAAGAGAAGTTGCTCAGCGGTTGCCATTGGCGTTGTCCTTCCCCAGACCACCGAGCGCCCGCAGTTGCGCCGCTTCGGCCTCGAGTTTTTGAGCCCTCGCCAGCAGCTCGACA
>Ga0181338_1000236_pt1 | contig 11888 bp, 13 predicted proteins | sample Sp13VDMM110SD_FD_122168 | JGI IMG/M metagenome (GOLD analysis project Ga0181338, IMG submission 122168) | Freshwater viral communities from Lake Michigan, USA - Sp13.VD.MM110.S.D | ecosystem: Environmental > Aquatic > Freshwater > Lake | place: USA: Michigan | collected 2013-04-23
TCATCGTCATACGAAGGCGAGTTTTGCCAGTCGGTGTAAACGTCGCCCGTAACCGTGATGTTCGTCACGAAGATGTTGCTGAAATCCAGCGTCAGGCCACCGCTTGCCGTTAGGCCGCTCATAGGTTTGTCACTCCCGACTGGCGGAATGTTCCTGTGACGGTGCCTGTGCCGCTGTTGATCTTGATGCGCGCGAACATCGGCGCAAACAGGTAGTTAGTTTGAGCGGTCGCGGTCGCAGCGGAAACCGAGGCATCCGAACAATCAACCCACGTCATCGCCATGAGCGTGACGGTGTTAAAGACCGAATTGGGATCGTCCATCGTCTGTTGCAGCGTATAATTGACGGTTCCAGACACGGTAAGCTGCACCGCAACCCCGCCCGTAGACCAATCATCCATCCGCACCCATTGCGACCCGCCAACGCCATTCGTGCCAACCGTCAAAGCGCCCGCCGCATTGCCTGAAATGGCAACCCGCGTGACAGTCTTGTAGTCCAGAACCGATTGGCCCGTCGTGGCGTTTGGCCCCGTCATCGTCTCGGAAATAGTGTTGTCGCTCCAATTCGTGCCGTAGAGCGTGAACGTCCGCGAGCTTTCGTTCCCGGCGGTCGTAATCAGCACGCGGCGCGGATTGTCCATGATCGCCACGCCCGACGTTACCAATGCGCCATTGAGCGTCAGGTTGCCGGCGGTTGGCGTCTGAGATTGACAAATCCCGTCAGCGTCTGCGGTAGCCAATGGCCCGGCGGTTGCGATCATCGGCTGCATAGGCCATCCCTCATGTCATAAGGCGATGGGGGCCGAAGCCCCCACCAGATCAGTTCATCTGCAACGTGCGGCCCTTGGGAGCCTCACCCGCCGCAGCCGACGAAAGCGGGTTCATATTCGATCCCGCTCTGCCACCGCTTTTGCGAGGCTTTCGGCCGGCGTGACCCTTCGCCTTCTTGCCCTCGACCATGCCACCACGCTTGCGCTCCTCGGCTTCGTCGTTGACGTTGCTTTGATACGTGTAACGCATGTTCTTCTTGGAGAGGTCTTCCGCCGCAGCGTTAACCCCGCCAGTAGCCCGCTTCTTGCGTCCTGCCTTCATCTCACACCCTCCTTAGGTGGGGTTCACAGCGATGCCGGACGTTCCGGCCGTCGGAGCGCCGCCATCCACGTAGACCTGGCCGCGTGTGGTCGCGTCCGTGCCAAACTCGCCAATGCCGACTATCGTGCACGACTTCATGAGCAACAGACCGCCGGCCGACGCCGGCAGAGTGCCAAGGCCCGTCATCGTGGTGCTGGTCGATTGCACGTTGTTGATGAACGTGCACCGATCAAAAAGCTGCCAGCGATCAATGCCGGAAGCCGCCGATACGATGTAACCAAGAACCGTCGCGGCGCTGGTCTGGAACGGGAACGTGCACCCAACGAACGTGTTGCGAGGCGAGCCGCCGGAGAACTCCAGCGTCGCATTCGCCACCGTCCGCGTGACGGTATCCGTGCCGAACGTGCAATTCACGAACGTATGCTCGCCAGTGGACCCGGAGAGCAGAAGCGAACGGCTGGACGTGCTCTGAGCGGAAGCCGCATCGGCCGCGCCCTGAATGTCCACGTTCTCGTAGTAGTTCCGCCCGCCGCTGTCCGTCCAAGCAATCTGACTGGCACCGCCGGTCGAAAACCCGTTGTAGACAGAGAAGTTGCGGAAGTGACAGCCGGAGGCCGTAACCACGATGAAGTTGCCCGAACCGAACGTCGCCTGCGTATAGGTTCCGCTCGGAGGGGCGAACCGCGCACGCTGGCCAACCTTGGTCGGCGCCGTCATGCCGATCAGATGACAGGCGTCCTTAGCCCATGTGAGCGTGCCAGCCGTGGCGCTGCTGTCGGTCAGTTGCGCGTTGGCCAAGGAAAGCCGCTGCGTTGCCGCCGTGCTGCCGTCGCCGACAATCACGCAAACGTCGTTGGCGCCGTCAGTCATCTGGCTGTAAGCCCGATAGACCGTTGCCAGAGGATCGTTGGCGGTCCCGGTGGCGCCGTCGCTGCCATTCACGGCATCAACGAAAAACCACCGGCCCGTGTAGAACGGAGCGCCGCCCATCCCCATGGTCGGCACCCCTGCGACGTTCAAGCCGCTAAGATGCGTAACACCCATTGGAATGCCTCCTTAGGTCGGGAACGAACCGTAGACCGAGCGGAAGTTGTAATAGCCGAAGCTATACCGCTCGTAGCCCTTGACCAGCAGGTTGTCGGTCGTGAAATCAACCTGCATGTCAGTCTCAAACTTGATGCGCTCCATGTAGGAAAGCCCATCAATGTTGGTCAGCAGGAACCAGAACTTGGACGACGTGAGGAAGTCGTTGACCAGATAACCTTCCGGCAAACCGCCGGCCGTCATCATGATCGCGTTCACGTCGTTGTCAGCCGTGCCAGGCCGAAGCTCCGTCTTCAAGAGCCGGATGGCGGTCGGTTCAAGCTGCGGCGGAACCAGCAACTTCCGGCCGCGCGCGAAGACCTTCAGACCAGCCTGATCCTTGAAGTTGGTCCGAATGGCAATCATCGCGTTCAGCAGCGTCGCCTCGTTCAAGTCAACATCCGCCGCCGGCCGGTTTGCCACAGTGCCGCCGTCAATCGGATGATCGGTCGCACACAGAGCCTTGCCGTCGCCGCCGATCGACGCGTTGTAGGTCGTGGCGGTGTTCAGGATGTTGGCGCCGTAGATTTCCTTGGTCTGCTGGAAACTTTCAATCAGACCGAGGTTGGACGGCGCGAACTGCGTCTTGTAGAGGTTGTCGTCGATGGCCTTGCGAGTGATCGCATAGCCAAGGCCGATTTCCGTGTGTTCCTGGTTGTAGACGTAGCGCTCACCCGCGCCATTGTCGAAGTCGGTCTGCCCGCCTTCCGTCTTCAACCGAGCAAGGCCGAGGTAGCGCATTTCGGCCGTGCGCTCCAAGGCCATCTTGGAGTTGTGCTTGGTGAAGATCTTGTCATAGACTGACGGAATTTGCTCGTATTTACCCTCAACGCCCCGAAGTCCGGGAAGCAAGAGGTCCTTGATTGCTGAAAGATTGACAGCCATTGGTCCTGCTCCCCTTAGATGCCGTTGAGGTTCTTGCCGGAGACGTTATTGAACGCCACGATCACGTAGTTATACGCGCTCGCGTAGTCCGTCCCGTTGGCACCAGGGGGATCGGTCACCAGGCCGACCACGCGGAACGGCAGCGTGTCGGTGGTGTTTGGTGTCTCGACATACATGCCAGAGATGCCGGTCGCGCTGTTGCCAGTGCCGACGTTCAGCTGGATGTTGGCGTTGATGCTGGCGATGCCGATGGCAGTGCCGCCGGCCTGCACAATGAACCGAGAGTTCACGTCGTTGACGACGTAAGCGGTCACATCGCCGGTATTGTCGGCGCCGGGCCAGTAGTTGCTCCAAACGGTCCGCTTCTGCGACGTGGACAGATACTTGCAGCCCTGAAAGATGCCGGCAAGCTGGACGGTGGATGCGGTGGCCTGCGCGATGTAGCCCGTATTGAGCGGGATCACAGCGTCGCCGAAATAAATGGGCGTGGTGTTCGTGGAAGCGATCAGCATTTCGACCTGTTCATAGGTCGGAGCCGATCCATTTCCCTTTGCCTGACGAAATCCGAACGGGGCATTGGTATTCGCCACGACGGTTCTCCTTCTAAAAGGAGGTTCCATCGTCGCGCGCCGGGGCGACTGTGAACCGGGGATACGAAACCCGACCCCGAGGCCGAGTGCCCGTATTATTTACGTGTTCCGTCTAAAAAGCAAGCGCGAAAATCGCGGGCGGAATTGCACGCAAAAAGAAACCCGCCAATCCGGAGACTGGCGGGCGAGTTAGTGGCAAAAGCCACGGAACGTAGGGGAGAGAAGAACCCCATATACGCCATCAATCCGGGACAGACAACGGCTCATATCCCTTCTTGATATCCGGCCGAATGCGCGGGCCAAGCGGCGTGTCCGCCTCCGAACCTGACAACTGCGCTTCCTTCGCCCGCATCTGCAACCGCGCGCGCCGCTTTTCCGCATCCCGAGCTTCCTCGACCAACTCGGTCGGCCGCTCCATCAACACCAAGCCCTTGCGCTCAATGTGCCGATGCGTGCCCTCAAACGGCATCATGTCGGGATGGCGCGACGTGGGCACTTCCTCCCATCCCATCCGCTTCAACTCGACCTGATAGGCAGGGTCTTCCTGCCCGTAGACCGTGCGGCGCTTCCATTCGTAGGTCCATCCTTCCGGTGCGCGCGGCGCCTTGAAATCGTCCTGTCCTTCATCCAAATCGCCGCCAAGATGCCCACGGATTTCGGCCGCACGTTGCGCCGCACGGGCACGGGGATCGTCGGGACGCTGCGGCGCGCGCGGATCGGGGCGCGCAATCGTCTCAATCGTCTCAGTCTCACTCACCAAACCAACCATTTCTGGCTTCTCCTTGCGTGGCCGCCCTCTAGGGCGCGAAATTGTGTCCATCTGCCTTACAACCGGCCCTCGGCGATCAGTTTTGCCTTGTTCGCCGCATATTCCTTCACCGTCATGCCCATGTCAGCCGCCATATTGGCCTCGGCCTGCGTCAAACGCATCACGTTCGGCTTCTGACCTGGCACATTCTGGCGTGAAACAGGCGCGGCAGGCGGTGCGGAACGCCGTTGCGCGGGCGCGGCGGCACTGGACATCGGGCTTTCTTCCTCTTGCGGCGCGGAATCGGGCGTTCGGGGCGTTTCAGCCGCCCGAACCGGCTTCAATTTCAGCGTTGTCTCGACAAAATCAAAGTATTCCGGCGTATCAGCGCCAATTCCGTCCGCCACGGCCAGATTGTGAGCCGCAACCATCTTTTGAAACATGCGCTGATCGGTCACGCACTCCGGATGCTTGCGAACCCATGCCGCCGACGCCGCCGAAAGCTGACTGGCCAAGGCTTCAACCGGATCAGCCGCGACCGGAACCGCCTTTTGCGGTGGCGCGGCCTCCATTGCGGCTTTGCCGTCCGTTAACCGCATCATATTCGCGGCATTCGTCGCCATCGCTTCCTGAATATCGGCCGCCTTGTCGTAATCGCCGATCGTCCATGCCTCTTTCAACGCCAGTTTCAGCGTTGCCGTGTCCTGACGCACCCGCTCAATGGCGCCGTTCACCATGTTCAGGTTCGCATCATGCGCGCCCGTGCGAGCTTGTGCGGCCTGTTCCGCCGCTTCCCGCGCCTGACGTTCTGCCGCAAGCCGCGTGGCCTTCTCAGCCGCAAGCTGCGCCCGTAGCGTCTCGATTGCCGGCGCTACAGTGTCCTCTTGTTCCGGAGACTCGGCAGTCACGACGCCTTCTTCAACGTCCAGATCAATGATGATTTCCGGATCGTCGGTTCCGCTCATGGTTTCACTCATGGCCTACCTCACCACACCATTTCGGGGGATGCCACGCGGCACCGGATGGCGTCATCACGGATAATCCGGCATTTCACGCCATGAATATCAATGCGCCAAGCATCCGAGGGGCGATAGATCAGCCAATCCCCGATGTTGATGTTGGCGTCTTGAAACCAAACGCCCTTAGCATCCTCGAACGCCGCCGGCCCCTTCTTCAACAGCAAGCCGGCCTTGCCCTGAAACTCGTCCTCCTTCAACACCTGATCCGGCATGATGATGCCGCCCGCCGTCTTCGTCGGACGCTGCCAGATGGCAACCAAAATATCCGTATTGAAGATGTCCAATTCTCGCAGATCGCCAATCTGATCGAACACTTCCTTGCGGAACATATCGACCGGCGTCATCGCGTGCCCAATATCCATTCATCGTCTCCTATCTGTTTCGCTGATTGGCGCGCTTGCCCGCTTCGCCCATCAGATCGTCCATAACCAGTCGCAACGCGACAATCTGCCCCATTACGTGCCGAAAATCGGCAACTGTCTCGTAACCGTTGCCTTCCAACTGATCCCGCAATTCCTCAATCCGTGCGGCAATCAGCTTTCGTAGCTCTGTCTCCCAAAGGCTCGATAGCGTTTGCATCGTATTCCCAATGTCTCCGGGGTGGGCGGGGACCCGATGGCAAAGCCCCCGCCCGTTCCATAGGCCGGGAGACGATCAGCCCATGGAATTGCGAGCGATTGCCGTCTTCTGCAACCGCCCTTTGCCAGACAGCGAACCCGCCGTCATGTCTTTGTATGACTTCATCGCGCGCCCGCCCGACTTGCGGCCCATCGGCATACCGCCCGGCATACCCGGCGGCATCATGGGAGGCGCGCCACCCGCTTGCGGCATACCCGGCGGCATCGGAGGCGGTGGCGCCGGCATACCCGGCATGGCGGCGTCCTGTGGCTTGCCTGTGGCAATGACGATGTTGATGTTCGTCTTGCCCTTGGCCTTGCCGCCCGCCGCGTGCGCCGAACGTCCGCCCGTGGGACGCACGCCCGTCAGGTCTGTCACGGTCGATCCGCCGGTTGCCCGGCCCTTGCGCGCGGTGCCGCCCTTCTTCAACCCGAGTAGCTTCTTCACGCCACCCGATGGCGCGGACGGCGCAAACCCAAGGCGATCAGGCGCCACACCTGCGCGACCGGCCGCCTCGGCCATCGCCGGATCAACCATCGGGCCGCCGCCCTGCTTCTTGGCGCGACCGCCGCGCTTCTTCGCGACAATGCCACCCGGAAGAACGCCATCCTTGGTGTTCCATTTATCCATGAGGCGATCGGCTTCTCTCTCGCCCGCCGTGGGGCCGGAAGCGCGCGCCGCCGGACGTGGCGCAGAACGGGCCGGAGCCGATGCCATCGCAGCGCGACCGCTACCCGTCAGCGCGCCCTCGCCAGGCGAACGCGGGTTCGGCGGCTTCACAACCGCGCCCTCATCCGCGCCCTCATCCGCGCCCTCATACACGACCTTGTAATCGGCGTTGTAATAGGCGTCACGCGGTCGCGTAGGCTCGGGCTTCTTCATCGCCTCCAACTGCGCGGCAGTCCGAGCGTTCCGGCGCTTGGCGACGTTAGAAATCCAACCGCCATCTTCCTTCTTCGTCCGCCCGCCACGCTTCAACGCGCCAACGTGCTTGATGCCCTCGCGATACTCGTTCGCCGTCTTCTGGTTGCGGTTCATCTTCTCCACAACCTCGCCGCCATCCTTGTAGGCGCGGCGGCTGATCGGTCGCATCCCGGTCTTCACGTCCGCATTCAACGGCTCGCATGGCGACCAACTCGACGCGTCAACCTTCTGACGCGGATCGCCGCCCGCTCGCTTCTTTGCCATAGCATCCCGCTTGGCACGCAACGCCTTGGCGTTGATTTCCATGACCTATACCCCTTCCTGCAAATCACGCACAAACTCTGGCGTCATCAAGCCTTGAACCGCGCCAAGTCCTTCCGGGTTCTGCAACGCATCCTGGATAATCCGCGCCATGGCCACCTTCTCCCGGCTCTCACGCTCCAACGCCCGGTTTTCCGCGTCGGCATGAACATCGGCGGCCTTGATCTCCAATTCCTTGACATTGGCCTGGGCAACCATCGCCTCATTCGGGTCCGGCTGCGCGTCCGCCTGCGCCGTCTGTTGGTCAAGCTGCAACTGCGCCTGATCCACCATCAGCTTGCCGTCAACTTCCTTGGCCTTGGTGGCGCTGTCCTGCTTCTTCAACTCCAACTCGGCCGTCTTTGCCAGCACATCCGGAGGCGGTCTGTTTCGCATCGCAGCCGGCGCAAAGAACTGGTCGGGATTGTTCCAGCCCAACGCCCGCAACGCCGCGCTATCGACCGCGTATGCGTCGTAAAGCATGGGATTGGCCTGCTGTAGCTGCTTGATCGCCATCACCTTCATAACGCGTTGCGCGTGGCTTGCCGTGTTCGGGTCCGCCTGCGGAACAAGGTCATAGTCCTTGACGGCCGCCATGAACGTCGCCTCATCCCAAGGATAAGCCGGCCTACGGTTCCGCTCCCAAAAGCTATTGGGGTTCTCGCGGAAGCACTCTTTCAACATCTGGAACTCATCGGCCTGCGCCGCGTGCATCCTCTTGTGGACGCTGTTCATGATCTTGGTAGCCTGCTCAATCATCGCAATCGTGGTTCCAACCGGCGCGTCCGCCCGGCCCTCGCCAACCTGTTGCTCCGACGTGCCGCCAATCCTCATGCCCGTCTCGGCCATGTTGGCCACCAGCGCCATGAGTGAAGGCGCGGCCTGGCTGTTATACGGCAACGCCATGATAGCATCGCCTAACTTCATGCCGTTCGTTTTGATCGGAGCGCCACCGCCCGGCGGAACTCGAAAGATGTTGGTATTCTGCCGCCCGCCGGTATCCGCAAACAGAAAGCCGGGGAAGTTGGCATACATGCCGCTATCGAGCAATTCACGCCACGCCGCCGTGATGGCGTTGGTCGTGTTGCCCAGAATGTGCAGCAACCCGATACCGTAGAAGCCCATTCCCTTCACAAAATGAAAATCCACAAACGACTGCCGCGCCGTGGGCAACTTTGCGTCGTCTTCGTCATAGTTGCGGACGATGGACAGGACCTTCTTCGTGGAAACGTCCAGCGTCACACGATACGGGATTTCCAGCCCGGAAGGCTTGCCCTTCCACTTGTGCTCAAACCCCAGAACATCCAACTCGCAATAGCACTCATAGATTTCCCGGTCGCGATCGTCCGGGTTCATGCTATCGGTGGTCACGCCCTGTTGCGCGGACTTCTCCCGTTGCACCGCGTCAACCTCGGGCTGCATCGGCGTAGACAGTTCCGTATCCCGATACACGCCAAGGATTTGCATCCGCTTGACGGTGGACGGCTTCATGTTGATCCGGTGCGTCACCCGCTTAGCGCCGGTCAAATCCGTCGCCGCGTTGTTCACAATCAGATCATCCGCATCCACGCTTTCCGACACGGGCCGGTTGCGGAGCGGGCAGAAATAGACCTTCTTGAACGAAGACCCGCCGAAACCAAGCATGAACAACATGCGGTCCGTATCGGGGTAATACTGCTTGTCCGTCACGGTCAGATAGTGGTTGAAATCCCGCTCAAACGCGTCCGCCAACCGTTCCTGTTCCAACGTCGCGTTCGTGCTGTCATTCCGAATTTTAACCGGCCCATCGGTGGGTAGCAGTTCACTCCGCGCGTTCGCCTGAAACCGCAGGACCGCCTCTAGCAAGAGGGGATGCCGCACCCGGCTCATGCCGTCGATCGGGGCGCCATCGCTTGCGCCTTGCACGCCCGGCAACTCAATCTTCAGACCGAGCAACCGGATGCCCGTCGCGCGATCCTCAATCCACTCTTGCCGCGATTGCAGATCGTCGCCAACGCCCCGCATCAAATCCTCGGCGATGCGGCCCAACTCCATATCGTCGATTTCGTCCGCCAGGTTCCGAAACCAATCGGCGTTGTAAGCCTCCGGCGCGTCTACCAGCGATCGGCCATCCATCGAAACCGTGATAGACCCGTCCGGATGCTCAATCTCAAGAATGTTTCCATCGACGTCGGCTACCGGCAAATCATCCTGATCGCCGTCGTCAATCTCGACCGAAACGCCATCCCCCACGCCGCCCGCCAACGCCGCCTCATCGTCGTCAATGGGCTGTCCGGCCGGCAGGTTAGCAACAAGGCCCGGGGTCATGGCCATTCAGGCAAGTCTCCTCGAACAAACGCATGCCCTCAAAGGCCGCACTCCGTTCATCGGGACAATGCACGATAAATGACCGGGGTTCAAGCGCCTTCCCATCTGGCGAGACTTGCCACACTTTCACGCGATATGCCTCGCCTTCCGGGTCTACGATCGCGGAGAGGTTCATATCGGATACAACGCGGCCGGCGCCTTGCCATGGTGCGTCATCGACCGCGTTAAGTCTTCCTCAACCTCTACACTACGAGCCAACAAACCGATATCGCGCAAGTGCCGAATGGCCTGCGACACGGTATCCACGAGGTCATCATTCTTTGCCTTTGGGAACGTGGCCGTCTGCTGGATCACGGTATCAGCCCATGACCGATCCGGCGCATACACCATCCCCTCGGCAAAGATCGGCTCAATCGAGTGCAACCGCGCCAACTTATCAATGGCGCCGGGGTTGATAAGCTGAACGCCAAACTCGGCCGAACCATACAACCGCTGCAACTCCTGCGCCACGGAATGACCGGCCGCCTTATCCTCAATGATCAGCTTATCCACCCGCATCCGCCGGCATGTCTCGCCAACCTTCACAACCAGATCATGCAGCTCCAGCTTCTCCTGCCAAGCGTGCATCATGATCACGCGCGGACTAAGAGAACCGCTCAAATCCATGCCCGTCCGAATGTGCAACCCCTGATCGAACATGACCGACTGCGCCGTCCCATCCCGTGAGATGCCCGTCCGATCAATGTAGCGGTTCGCCGTCTCGCCCTTGGCGCCCGTGAACACGCCCCACACCGTCAAGGCGCTGAAATCGTTCTCTTGCTTGGTCGTGTAGGCGGTATCCAAAGACGCAAGGATCAGATCGCACGTCGGGTAAATGTCGCTCTCCCATAGTTGCCAATAGTCCCGCTTGATAATGCCACCGCCGCGCGGCTCCGGGTCCTGCTGATACTGCCCAGACGTGGCATACGGGCCAAGCATCAGTTCTTCACGCTCAACCACTGCCAGCGGGAACCTCTGCGGAAACAGTAACTCGCCGTCCTCTTGGCGCGGGTCCTCAAACCCGATCATCGTCGGACGCGCGCGCCTCGGATCATACCGCATGGGCAGCATGAGATGGTCATACCCAAGATCTTGATCCAAGATCACGCCCGATACGTCTTCCTCATGCAACCGCTGCATGATGATGACGATCGCCGACCGGTCGGGATTGTTCAGCCGAGTAGACACGCCCTCGCGGAAAGACTGGATGGTCGTTTGCCGTTGCGTGTCGGATAACGCCCCATCGACCGAATGAGGATCGTCAAAGATCACCCGATCGCCACGCGCGCCGGTAATTGACCCGATCGCCACAGCCTGCCGAAACCCCGTGGCCGTCGTCTCAAACTTTGATACGCTATTCTGATCCTTGACCAGCCGCACATGCGGCCATCGTTCCTGATACCATTCCGACATAACCAGCCGGCGCATTCGGATGCTGTCGCGAAAGGCGAACTCCTGCGAATGGGCGATGCACACATACCGCAAATGCGCCATGTTCTGCGGTCCCCATTCCCATGCTGGCCAGAATACCGCCACGATCAGAGACTTCGCCGTGCCAGGCGGAATGTTAATCAGCAGCCGGTTATAAACGCCCATCGGCGTCTCAACCCCGTCCGTGATCGCCTCCAGATGCTCGCACAAGGCGTCTATGTGCCAGCCATGCACGTAGGGCTGGCCCGGCTCGATAATGTGCCACGCCAAGCGGATGAACGCCGCGAGGCTTTCCTTGCATTCCACACGGTCAAGCGCGATCAGCGACGATCGCACGTCGATGATTTTATCGCCTAGCCGGATGGTGGGGGAGGTCATTCCAGAAAACTAGACTTTCTCGCTCCGGCTTTCAATGTCCGCCAACGCCCGCGCCCAAGCCGCCCGCTCGCCATCCGTAGGCGGCGCCATCGCAGGCGATCCCGGCAGGTCCACGTAATGACACGCCAATGATCCAGGTCCGCCATCCTGGCACGGGCAGAACGGATCGCCGAACGGGCAGATGGTGCGGCTTACCATCGGTCGGGATCGTTCGGCTTAGACCAATCGACAAAGACAGTCGTGACCGGAAGCGTGACCGGCTCGCACCAAGCCACCGCCACCCGATCACGCGCCAGAACCGCGCGCGCCCGATCACGCAACGCGCCCAATTCCGGAAAGATCAGCGCCATATGCACCGCGTCGATGGCGTCCACCATCTCAGCTAGCAACGCGCGCTCTGTGTCGTGGTTGTCCGTCACGTCGGTTCCTCCGCGCTCATCTTCATCAACCATGACGCTAGGGCGCGGGCTTCGGA
>Ga0181338_1000237_pt1 | contig 11882 bp, 13 predicted proteins | sample Sp13VDMM110SD_FD_122168 | JGI IMG/M metagenome (GOLD analysis project Ga0181338, IMG submission 122168) | Freshwater viral communities from Lake Michigan, USA - Sp13.VD.MM110.S.D | ecosystem: Environmental > Aquatic > Freshwater > Lake | place: USA: Michigan | collected 2013-04-23
ATAGTCTTTTATGGCATCTGTTTCAGAACTTGGAATATATGAAACAAACTGCGGCATCTAATCTCTCCGGGAGAATATTTTTTTCTATTTAATTAATAATCTCAAACGGCAACTCCCGAACACGTATTCTTCATCGGGAGATTTCACTTCAAGAATAGCACCGCCGATAAGCCGGAAGTCGTTACCCTCTACCTTCAAGACAGCATTACCACCAGTTCTAACCCAATAGCCTCCTGCACCACCAGGACCACCACCACCACCATAAGTTTGGTAATATGTTCCTGACTCCCACTCATGCTCACGTGGCTCACCCGGCATGCCTCCTGTGCTGTTGTAAATCTCTTCCCACTCTTCATCCTCAGCAGTCATCACCACCTCGTGATCCTCATCCTCCTCCTCGTCATCCTCCTCGTCATCCTCATCGCTCTCCTCCTCCTCGCCCCACTCGCAGTCCTCTGTCCTTTTCATGTCACAATCTTGTGCCTCACCTTCAATTTCATGCTCAACACCATCATCATCCGTGTAGAATATATTCCCCCATTTGTTTCCAAATGTCCAAGGCTTCTTCGGATTGAATGATTGTGCGAACTCCTCGTGCTCTTGAGCCGCTTTCAATTTCCTTGCAACCTTATTGGGCACCTTAATAGTGCAATAAGCACTATAACACAGAGTCAATTCAGTGGGCATTTGGGGCGGGGATACCCAGCAAATATTTATCGCCCCATTCAATTTTTACCCCCGGGCTTTTTTTTGTCGTATAAAAATTGATTATTTTTATATACTTTATTTATATACCCCGTATAGATGCCGTTTATTCTACCAGATACATTCCAAAAGGAGGAGTTAGCAGAAAGCACCAAAAAAGTCTATAAGGGCAAATTGAATGCTCTGGCTAGAGAAGGCTATGATACTGTGGATAAATTAATAACCAAGCAATCAGAGGTCGTGCAAGCAATCAAGAAAATTACAGAGGGAGATGATTCAGAGTCATTAAGAAACACCCGGAGATATTTCCTCTCAGCAATATTCTGGGTTGCTGAATTACCAAAGAAAAATGCATATCATACATACTGGCAGAAAGAATGTATGCCCCAGAAAGTATTTGGGACTGACGACAATTGGGTCAAGAGGTCAAAGTATAAAGGTTAAGATTCCTCTTATACCAAAATATAGTAGATATATCTAGTGGAGGTGCTGTGTCGGATGGAAGTTGATTTAACCATTCTGTGGCTTCTTCGACAGAATCAAATTTTTTTCCTTTGCGTGTTTTATCGTCCCAATTTCTATAAGCCATATAACTATTTTTTACTTTGTAGATATAATACCCTCTGACGTATGGGACATATAGATTAGAAACACCAGATTTCCTCCAAGGCATTTTGTCTGAGAAATTAAACCTCCTCAGATTTAAATCCAACAAAAAATCTTAAGATTATTAGAATGTTTAAAGTTGCAATTCCATCCTACGGCAGATCAGATGTCATTGCATGCAAAACTATCGCCACACTCGCTCGTGGAAATGTCAATATATCTGATATCTTTGTTTTTGTTGTTGATTCTGAATACGAAGCCTATAAGACGGCATTACCGGGGTATCAGATTATTTGTGGAGAAAAAGGGTTAATTCAGCAAAGACATTTTATACATAATTACTTTGAGAAAGATACTTATATTTTATTTCTAGATGATGATATAGAACAAATCTGCAAACCCATAACTTCCAAATTGAAAGAAGAGATCACAGATATCCCGAGTCTCATTTCTTTAATGAAAATAAATATGTCTGCAGAGAAAGTTACAATCTGTGGTGTCTATCCGTGTTTCAATCTCAAGTTTGCACTAGGAAACAAAGAAGTCACAACAAATCTGAAATATATCGTTGGAGCAATGTATCTTCTTAAGAATACCAGAGACTCTGACTTTAATTTGAACCCATCAGATTATGCATCTCACGAAGATAAGATACGAACTATCTTACATTACAAGAAAGAAAAGAAAACTCTCAGATTTAATCATATAATAGTTAAGACAAAATATTTTGCTAAAGGAGGATTAGATTGCCCAGATCGTATTAAACAACATGGCGAGGAATCTCAGATTATGGCTGCAAGATTTCCTGAATTTCTGAGAGTTCAGAAATCAAAAAAATTTATAGATTGTAAATTCAAGAAGATAAAAGTCTGATACAACTAATACTCTACACCACCAGTCTCCCAGATAGCATTCTCGTGAGTAAATACAGAATTGCGATTGGGGTTACGGATATACTGTGGCTTACCATCCTCATCCTCGTCCTCCTCCATATCTGCATCAAACCAGTTATTGAGAAAGACATAGCCATCTTCCTCAAATCGCTCAAGAATACTTTGACTCTTGATATCACACGCAATACGAATATGCTCCAGGTTAGGGGTAATTACATTCTTCTGGAGTGAATTCCAGTCCCAGTCAAACATACCGTGCTCATTGATTGCTTTGGCTACCCGCCCCCAGAATTCCCTGTCCATACCACTCTTGCCAATCTCAATTTTCAGATTTTTTTTCATACAAGATCTCTCACCACATGCCCCCATCAAATACATAGGCACATTCAGAGCCAAGTCCGAACTCCAATCGTCAGGAGCAGAGTCAATATTGCACTTCCAGTAATCAGCAGTCTCAATTACAATCTTAGGCAGAGTAGTCATTTGAGCGGGGATACTTTCATTTTTTGCGGCGGGGCGTTTCAATTTTAGGGGCGGGCTGACAAAAAAAATTTGTTTTTTTTATATATATATTTGAAACACTCTGGAACACTTTGATATTATGCATCAAGCCCCTCCATCTCAAAACGTGCCTCCTCCAATCTCATAAACGCAGTTGTTAATATACGCCTTTCACAATTAACACGCCAAAACCACGCAGCAAATTCTGCAGGTGTCATTACGTTATTGACTTGTGAAAATGCCTTACATGTTTTTTCAAGGTTAATCTGAGCAAACTGATAATCCTTTTCAAGGACTTCAAGGGCTGTCAGGAAATAGCCTGCGAAGTGGTCAAAATGTTGTTCGTTCTTGTCGGGCTTGAATTTGTATGAGCCGTCAGGGAAATAGTCAATTATTTCCTCAAAGGGGACCGAATACATATCCTCAGGGTTCCACACAAAAGGGCGATGGTGCCCAAACTGCGGGTGATTCTCCTCCTGGTAATTGCAGCAGTGCGTGCCGCAATAGTCAAAGTAATGAACACGCAAGGACTGTGTTGGATCGTTGCCATCGCCATAAGAAGCACACCGTATTGTCTCCTTGTAAGGTGCATCGTCAGGATCACGATTGCATCGGCACACAGGCTGGGCATTCTGATTTACAATGGGCTGAGGGATGTGCATTCTGAAATGGGGCGGGGGGGGTAGTTACCATACCCTCAACTGGAGCGTTCAATTTTTTTTTGCTATTAATTTATATGAGCCCGTTATATGATTTATACAAAAAAAATTGTTTTTATATATATATATTTGAAACACTCTGGAACACTTTGATATTATATATTACCCCTCAAGTTGTGCAATGCTGCAAGTGCCCGACCAGCCCTTGCAGTATCGTAATTAATACGCCACATCCAAGCCCGCAGTTCTGCAACTGGTGTTGTGGGTGTAACTTCCCCATTATACCAATCTTGCGTCAGAGTGCTAGCGCTGATAGCCCAATCAGCCTCGATTCTGGCGTGTTCAAGGTCGGTAAGGAATGCGGGGTATTCGGCAATATTGTTGTCAGGCTCGCCATTTTCATCAACCTCGTCGTCCTCCACCTCCTCAATATCATCGTGCTGAAATGTGCCGTCAGCGAAAACTTCACCCATTGAGGAGAGGAGCCCAACCTCTTGCCGCCTGGCATACCACACCCAAGGCAAATGATGCCCCCATATCGGGTGATTCTCCTCCTGGTAATTGCAGCAGTGCGTGCCGCAATACTCGTGGTAATGAATGCGCAAGCCGACTTGTGTGCCACTGCTGGTCGCAAAATTCACTGTTTGTTGATATGGTGCATCATCATCAGCGCAAAGGCACACAGGCTGGTCGTTCTCATTTACAATAGGCTGGGGCGTAAGCATTTTGAAATGGGGCGGGGGGGTAATTACAATACTCCCAACTGGAGCGTTCAATTTTTTTTTTGCTATTAATTTATATCAGCCTAATATATTTTTATATATAAGTTTAGAATGGACAATACCGGCATAATGGCTGTATCTGGTTTAGTTATTTCAATTCTGGGAAGTGTAATAGCCTTAATTAATCATAAGCGGGTCAGGAGCCATTGTTGCGGTAAAGATATAATAGCATCTGTTGATGTAGAGAATACTACTCCGCCTCCACCTCCAGTGCTCTCTTCTTTGCCTTCTTCTCAGCAAGTAGTTGTTTAAGTTCTCTTTCATTCTCCATTCGTGTCATACCAAGCATGCACACGTAAGATAATATACCACCAGACACCTTCTCCCAATCCACATCATATAACTCTTTCAAAGCATAATGGAGATTCTCGTTCTTCTCATTCAAGGCAATATCTTCATCCTTGGATTTCAAACGCAATATATACTCCCACACTTCATCTCGCCACTTCTCCTCCTCAGCATTCTCTGCAGGGATTGATGACTTCTTGAAATTCAATTCCAGAGTAACATACACATTATCAACATCTGCAACTGGAGTTACCGTCACTTGAGAAACAAATGTATTTTCAGGAGACTCAGACATTCTATTCTTCCCGGACTTTTTCGGCATACCTATTTATATATTTCCCCCCATTCAATTTTTGTATCTAACCAAAAATTAAAAGGGGGTCACTTTGAAAATTGATTGGCTGGAAAAATAAAAATCTAGTATTCCAGTAGATGTCCGGATCCCCTGTATTTGAGACGGAACAGATATTTAATCGCCGTAGTCTTGGTTACTTATGGGATAGAAAGCACGACCTCGATCCGGGGCAAGTGGCTATTATTACCAGTATCTACAATAATAAGAAAAAGGAAGGTGCTCTGAAATATGCAGCCCAGAGAATTACTTACAAACTATCCCGGAGTGCTGCTGGGAAATTAGGCTACGGCAGGCTATACGGAAGCAAAGGATCATTTGAGACATTAGAGAAAGAATGCAGGGGAACCATCTGCAAGGAGTATTACCACGATATTGATATTGTCAATTGTCATCCTGTGCTCCTTCTACAACTAGCCAATGCAAAAGGCAAGACACTTCTGGAAATTCATAATTATGTAGAAGACAGAGAGATATATCTGAACCATCTGATGTCTCAAGATAATATAACCAGAGACCAAGCCAAGGAGTGCTTTATTAAAATTATGTATGGCGGACATTGTAACAAAGACTCCCCCCTTTACAACTTATCCCGAGAAGTCAAAAAATTTACAAAGGAACTATTCGAAGAACAAGAATACAAGGATCTAGCAGATGTCTGCAAGGGAGGTGATAATGTATATGGAACATTCTTATCTCTCATTCTACAAACAGAGGAAAGGAAATGCATGTTGGCTATGAGAGAATACTTCAAGTCTGAGAAATGGTCCGTGGATGTCTTCTGTTATGATGGGGTTATGATTCGCAAGCGTGAGGGGGTGGATTGTAATCTCCCTCTCTGTGCTAAATATATCAAGGACAAGACTGGCTATGACATAAATTTAGTCACAAAAGAAATGCTATCCTTTGATGTCCCTGTAGCCACGGAAGAAATAGTCCCTGGTGTTACCAAGGAAGAATATCTTGAGATGAAACGAGACTTTGAGCGTAGTAATTTCTACCATTCAGAGTTAGATCGTTTTGTAACAGTAAAAGAAGATGGCACACTTTCATTCATGACTCTCACTCACGCTCACGAACTTCTTAATAGATCCTGGAATTTCAAAAAGTCTGAGAAACATGCAGATTATATTCCCTTCTTGGATATCTGGAGAAAAGACCCAACAGCCAAAATTTGTGATACTACTTCCTTCAGGGAATCTGGACGTCCAAGAGTATTTCATGTGCCTATCAAATTAAAATATATGGATACCGAACCATATATCCCCAATGAGAATGCAATCCCTAAATTCTTAGAACTCATATCGTTGGTTACATGTGATGATGATATCTTAAAGGAATATGTCCTTAATTACTTTGCTCATATGATACAACATCCTACAGACCTACCTGGGGTGGCTCTGGTTATTACTGGATTGAAAGGAGTGGGAAAAGATACTCTGGGTGATTTTCTACAAGAGTGGGTTGTAGGGAAACATCTCTCTACCAATTATTCTAATAACAAGCAGTTCTTTGGGACTCACGATATGGGGAAGATTAATAAACTACTTGTCAAACTTGAGGAAACCAGCAGGAAAGATTGTATGGAGAATGCCTGTGAATTGAAAGCCACTATTACCTCTTATTTAGTTACAGCAAATCCTAAAGGGATGAAAGAAATTACTGCAGAAAACTTTGCAAGATATATCTTCACTACCAATAAACCAAATCCAGTTGATATGTCAGATAAAGAAAGGAGATTCGTATTATTACGATGCTCTGATAAACAAAGGGGCAATAGTGATTACTGGGTCACTCTTAGGAGCATTCTCTTTAATTACAGCGGCGGGAGGGCTATTGCTGAATTCCTATTAGGGAGAGACTTGACAAAGTTCAATGTCAGGGATCTTCCTGAGAATGTCTTTCAAAAGAGTATTATTGCATCTGAGGAAACTACAGAGCAGAAATTTATCCAGCAATGGAAAGGAGAGAAAGTTCAAGCAAATCAATTATTTGATATGTTCAGGACTTTCTGTAATGATAATTCACTTTCTGGACCAACCAATACTTCCTGGTTTGGGAAGAATATGCAGACCTTTGTAAGAGATGGAGTAATTATAAATACCTTTATTCACCATTCCTCCTATTACCATAAACCAGGGATGGAGTAGGGGGTGGGGGGGTGGAATTCCACAACCACGGTATATGGGCTATTATTTTGCCGAAATACAGGGGGGATACGGATACCCCCAGTATTTCCCCCATTTATATATATAATATATATATAAATATAAAAAATAATAAAATAACCCCCCCACGTCATAGAGATTAGGAAGATTAGTAATTTTATGACTCATGGGAGTCAGGGGGGGCAAAAGGGGGGTCAAGAAAAAATGAGCCCCCTCACCCCCCTACTTGCAGTGTTCTCCGGGATAAACTGAGAACCTTTGGTAGTTTTCCAGTCTCTCCTGGAACTCCGGTGGCTCCGGTATTTGCTCAGGTATTTTACTTTTTTCCTGGGGGGATGGTGGCTCCTTTCGTAATCTAATCTCAAGGGAGTTTCCTTCGTGGTTGATATTCCAGTCTTGCACCTTTAGTTTCCTTACATCAAGGGTAGGGAATGGGATACTTAATTTCACATACTTCCTTCCGACTTCCTTTGTAATGCTAAAGGTTCTGAACCAAGGGAATACCATATATTATCCCATGTGTTTTTTTTCTTTTCAATTTTAGAATGCCCCGAATCAATCTTAGGATATTACTTGACCATCTGGAGGGTTTAAAGGACAATCTGAGTTATCTGTGGTCTGTAACTAAGAACTATGACCATCTTGCTCTTATAGAAGAAGTAATTACCCATTTAGAAAAGGTAATTGCTTCTGTTAAGTATGTCAAAGAGTCTTAGGGGGGCAAGGGGACCCCCTTTGGTCTCAATTAAATGATACGGTAAATTCTGGGCGATGTTCAATCTTGAGGTTCGGTGTGTCATTCTCCTTCTTGGTTGCAAATCTGATAACCAAAGTCTTGTCGATAATTTCTTGAGAAATGAAATGTCCCAGTTTGGTCTCTTCCTTTTCCAGAGGCAGTTTGTATGTCACGGTTTCAGATGTCTGCACTACTTGTGCCTTGCGATCCTTGTCATTCAGAACGTTCTTGAGTCTCGGCATGTTTCTACTATACCGGAGAAGAGAATCCTTAGGCAATTTACGGAACGGTAGTATATTGTGTCTTAGTAATAGGAGCATCTATTTTGTGTGCAGTAGCACCTGCAAGAAGATTACCGTATGACAGAGTGACAGGACCTGCACCAGCAACTGTATCTATACAGTGAAAATTAGTAGGACCAGATCCGCTCTGTGCCCCTTCACATATCAGAAGATTATTGACACAATTTGTGATGGTGGCAGTTATTCCAGCAGTGGGATTAGATCTGATACATATCTTATTAAGAGCAGAAACGGCTGATGTGTATTGCAGGGTGCAGAATGATATTTCACAAGAAGTTCCAGATGCTGTTGGATTATAATTAACCAAAGGATTGACAGAGACAGAGGTGCTTGTATTAATAATATTGCACTGTCTTATAGTTAAATTTCCAACAGAAGTAATTATACTTGGAGTTCCAGAAGAAGTTATTAGACAATCTCTCACAATCAAAGATGCAGTGGCACCAGTGACACCTATTGATGGTAATACTCCAGCAGTTGGAGAAGTAATACGACACTCTGTTAGAAATAATGTCCCTAGACTTTGTGCTATTGCATAATTTGTAGTGTTGAAAATATTACAAGCAGTGATATTATATGTCCCAACCGTATTAATAACCACACATTGAGAAACAGCAGGAAAAAGATTTAATCCATATAACCCAACTTGTCCTGTAGCGCCTCCCTGTAGAGTTATCTGGGCGTTGATATTAACCGGTTGATTAACCTCACCAGTTGGAATTCCTACTAAGAATGTATTTTGAGTTAATATAATACCCAGACTAACGGGAGCATAGGTCCCAGGGAATAACTGAATAGCGACTTCTACTGTATTAGAAATAAGCGCCCGTGCTGTAATAGCCCTTTCTATTGTCAAATATGGATTATTAGCAGACCCTGTGCCTGTTGTATCATTCCCATTTGGTGCTACAAAGATACTATATAATGATAGAAATGATGGAGGTGGATATGCAGCCCCATTAATTGTTGATAAATTATTAATAGCCAGAGTATTACCAGTGCCAGAGACATTAGTTATCGTTTCAGTCTTGAGACTGCCCCCGCTATCTATCAGGACGCCTGCACCTCCAACCACGCTAACCCCACCGCCTCCTGTGACAGCGACGCCCCCGCCGCCAAGAACACTGACACCTACCCCACCTGTTACAGCCACCGCACCACCTCCCGTAATTGCTACGCCCCCTCCTCCTGTAATAGCGACGCCCCCGGCTCCCACTGAGACAACTCCTAATCCTGTGACTTGCACATCACCACCCCCTAGAGATAGATTCCCAACGCCAGTGATTGCTACACCACCTACCCCTGCTATAGAGACTCCACCTCCTCCAGATATCCCTACACCTCCTCCCCCTAATACAGAGACGTTACCAATAGATGTCAGATTAATAGATGTGGCTGGAGATGTAATACTACCAACATTAAAAGAACCACAATACGCATTGAAGTCTGGGCGCAGAGGTGCTTGTGATGTATTGCCGATCTGAACGTTTGCATTTAAAGAGGCAGTTGGGTATGATATACCTGGGCTTGCAGATGTTATATCTAAATTCCTATTTGGTAATGACACATTAGAAGAGGCTGGGAAGGTTGCCCATGTAGATACATCTGATGGTGCGGGTGCAGTTATCCAATTAATCGTTGTTCCATCCGATGTCAGATATTGCCCTGCGGATCCGAATGTTCCAGAGGCGTTGGTGAGTTGGACTGTCTGGATCTTTTGTGCATTAGTAATATTATTAGTGCTCATATTGATTGTTGAGACTGCTGGGAAGTTTGCCCAGTCTGATACATTCCCTGGAGTTGCTGGAGTAACCCAATCAATCTTTGTTCCATCAGATGCCAGGACCTGCCCTGCGGATCCGAATGTTCCAGAAGCGTTGGTGAGTTGGACTGTCTGTATTTGCTGAGCGTTAATTATATTACTACCATTCATATTAATAGTGCTAAGAGCAGGATAGAGACTCCAATCTGCTATCTGTTGAATGTCATTGGCTTTTGCTAAGAGTTCTGTGTCAAAGAATAGATCACCCCCTATTGTCTCAAGAATATGTGAGGGAGTTAATTTAATTGCACCAGAGCCTACTGTGAGATCTTGTGTCGTTAGTGTAGATTGGAAGAGGACATTACCAATGGAAGAGATATTATTTGCCGTAATAGAACCAGCAGCATTTATATCAAACCCACCCATAGAGACAGAAGAAACGGCTGGGAAGTTTGCCCATTGTGTTACATCTGATTGAGGATCTCCTTTTAATAAGAAATAAGAACTTTCAGCCGATGTAAATGTTTCCAGATTTGGACTAAAGGACGAATTTGGATCCGAAAATGGGACACCGACAAAGGGGGTAGTATTGGCGGCAAAATTAATGACGGAGTTTTGAATAGCCATTGGCATTTCTTGAGCGGTTGTGAATGGTCGAGAAATTGGTTGTGGGATTGGAGGATTTTTATACGGAATCGGCTTTTGGGGGACATAGGCAGGAAGTTGGACCGGAGGGGGTGGCGGTTGTATTATTGCTTTTTTAGGAGCAGGAGGAGTAAATGGTTTTCTTGGTGAGAAATCTGGTGTAATCTTTTTATTGAACATTCTAAGAATGCTCAATAAAAAAAGTAAAACCTATTAATCAAATTACGTCCTAGTGTTGGGTATAGGTGCAGTCCATCCAGGATCTGGGGTAACACTTTGGTTGGCTGAGTAGAGCATACCGGCTTGTGCAGGAAGTGCAGGCATCTTACCATTATTAGAATAGATATTTGCGACTACGGAATTTGCAGTTGGAGAATTCCATCCTCCCCAGCCTGCAAGCCATTGACTGGGATCTACTGGATTTCCCACCTGCTTTGCAATTAGACCATTAGCAGCAGTAATAGCATTATTTGTTGCAGGGGCATCTGTTGCTTGATTCCAGATTGGCGTGCCGTCATTTGTAGAGAAGCCGACAATAAGTTTTGCTCCCTGACCTGGATTTGTTCCACCACTCAAATAGCAGAGGTAGCCCCACATAGCCAGAGCGGGGACAAAAGATGTTCCAGTTGTTCCAGGATACCAAGAAGGACCCTGGTTGTAAAACTGAACGAAGATATAATTGAGACCACAAGAAAACATGAGAGGAGGATACATCCAAGCATCTGTTGATGTTGCGGTAGTATAGTTAGCCAGAGTATCTGATGGATATACGTGGGGAAAGGCAACCCAGTTTCCATTTGCATTGCCACCAAAAGGGTTTCCTGTTGTAATATTGGGTGCCTGAGGAGCAGCAGTATAAATAGCGCTACTCACAGCGTTTTTGCAGAGGCGTAGTAACTCTTTCTGGTCGCCAGGAAGAGGCGTATTTGCCTCTATATCTACATCTAGACCATCAAACGTAAAGGTAGCCCAAGGACTTCCTGACTTAGTCCATGCAAGAGGATTTGTTCCAGTTTCATTTGTTAAGAAAGTATATACAATAGAGGCGGCAGTATTCGCAGTATTTGCAAAGATAGTTGCAAGGTTGGGGTTAGCAGAAGACCCTCCAATAGATAAAATAATCTTACATCCTGCTGACTGTAGTCCCTGTAAATAGGCTATTGTTCCAGTTACTGTGCTACCATCATTTGCTAAAATCTGACCTTGATTAGGACCAGTCAAATACCAATTACCGAGTGTAGGAGCGCCAGAGAAGATGCCCCAAGCAGCGGGGCTTACATTTGTGTTGTATGTTAAGAATGTGACAATATAGAGACTGGTTAGGGGGTTAGAGGGTGGTGGAACAGGTGGGGTGGTGCCGGTGGTTGCACCAGCAGAGACAGCAGATACGAGATTGGGTGCTACACCATTAGATGCTATGAGTCTAACATAATATGTTGTATTGGCTGCAAGACCTGTTGCTGTTGATGTATATACTCCTGGA
>Ga0181338_1000239_pt1 | contig 11865 bp, 14 predicted proteins | sample Sp13VDMM110SD_FD_122168 | JGI IMG/M metagenome (GOLD analysis project Ga0181338, IMG submission 122168) | Freshwater viral communities from Lake Michigan, USA - Sp13.VD.MM110.S.D | ecosystem: Environmental > Aquatic > Freshwater > Lake | place: USA: Michigan | collected 2013-04-23
CGTGGAAAACGTCGCAGCTTTGCTTGGACGGGGCCTTAGAGACGTTCTCGGAGACCTGGCCGAGATCGGGTACCATGCGGAGTGGCACTGCATTCCGGCTTCCTACGTTGGTGCACCTCACCGACGGGATCGCGTCTGGATCGTGGCCTACCCCGACGGCGGTCAATATCGAACAAACCGTCGAGAGATGGAAAGAACGCCAAGTAAAATGGGCCAAGCGGGGCGTGAGCCTGCAATTCCCCCTGTGTGTCGCGGTGAAAATGTGGCCATCGCCGCCACTTTGGCCAACCCCAACGGCCCGCGACTGGAAAGATGGATCAGCGCGATCTTGCATGAACGTGCCGGACAACGGGTTGCTGGGTCGCGTAGTCCATCGATGGGCAACGCCGACGGTGTCCGGGAACCACAACAGGAAGGGGGCGTCGGCAACGTCTGGGGACGGACTGGCGACGCAAGCTGGTGGCAGTCTGAACCCGACGTGGGTAGAAACCCTCATGGGTTTCCCGCATGGTTGGACAGATACGTCGGACGGGGATTGAGCCATGATGAAAGTCTCCGTCGATCCAAAGTGTTGCGCGATCTGTGGTGTGATCATGTTTCGCAAGCGCTTCTCCGAGCGGCTGGAGGATTTGAGCGCCTTTCGCAAGCGGAGATTTTGTTCGCTTTCGTGCGCGAATACGAGAACGGTTCTGACAAAGCACGGTTACTCTTGGCGGGCACGGAAGCATCTCAAGATTTCCTGCGAAGCCTGCGGGACCGAGCGGTCGCTCGAAGCCCATCACATAGATCAAGACAAAACGAACAACGACCCATCGAACATCCAGACCCTTTGCAGCCCATGTCACGACTTCTGGCATGCGACAGCAAAGAGGGTTGGGCGGCCGGTGGCTGGGAAGATGCCACGCCTCGTGTAGCCTATGGGGTTCCCGCTCGGGTGGACCGACTTAAAGCCCTCGGAAACGCCGTCGTCCCGCAAATTCCCGAGTTGATAGGCCGCGCCATTATGGAGGCAACCCCATGAACATCACCAAAGGCACCTACACCGCCTGCCGGCAGGGCTATACCGATCGCGTGGTCACTGGCCTAACGCAACGCGGCGTTCTGTTCTACCCGGCCGGGCAGGATAAGCGCCCGATGGAAACGCCAACCGCCGACTTTATGGTGTGGTGCGAACTGGCCCGCGCAATCAGGATGCCGGAACATGGCTGAATGGAACGACGCAACCCATACGCGCCTTCGCGAGCTATGGGACGAGGGCCTGTCCGCCGAAAAGATCGGCCGGCAGCTTGGGTTCACGAAAAACGCCGTTTTGGGCAAGGCACGCAGATTACGACTGACACCGCGGGCCGCCGTCGTGGTCCGCAAAGCGGAACCGATGGATGCCGCCAAAACTGAACTGGCGCGCATTATGTGGCACGACCGCAAGGAACTGAGCGTCCCCGACATCGCGCGCATTCTTGGCGTCTCGATCGACGTGCTACGCGGCAAGGCGTTCCGGCTGAATTGGCCGGCGCGCGGGTTTGCAAAATCGTATCGGGTAGCAGTCGCTAAGACGATCACGGTGCCGCCAGCCACAGACGCCGCACAGCCGTTCTTCCTTACTCCCCCTAGCGATGGCGTGGTGTTCAAACCCCGCCCGCCTGGCGCGTGCTGCTGGCCGCTATGGGGGCATAACGACAAGCCGACGCATCGGTATTGCGATGGGCCTTCGCTTGTCGGGATGACGTATTGTCCCGAACATGCCTCGGTTGCTTACGCTGGCACGGCGGCGACGGGCGGGCGGTTTCAGCTTCGGATGATCGGGTAATCACGTAATCCGCGCCCGGCGGTATCCGGGTAATGGAGATAGCGGTGGTTGATATTGTGAATACGATGACGGAAGACGAGGCGCAAAAGATTGTTGAATGGTGGTCAAGGCCGGTTGATCAACCGGATCTGGCCGATAGCATCGACCGACTATCAAGCATTTGCCACGCATCCAGCGTCATCCCCGGATGGTGGGACAATCCCCGCAATCCGGGCGAGCTAATCGCGCTTATGCACTCCGAGCTTTCAGAGGCGTTGGAAGGCATCCGCAAGGACGCGCAGGACGATCACCTGCCGGAGTTCAAATCCGTCGAGGTGGAGCTTGCCGACGCTCTGATCCGCATTTTCGACTATGCGGGCGCGGCCAACCTGCGGCTTGGCGAGGCTTTTGTTGCCAAGCTGGCGTATAATGCCCAACGGGCGGACCACAAGCGGGAGAACCGCGCCAAGGTTGGCGGAAAATCGTTCTAACATCACACACAGGACACACAATGGCACACTCAATCGACATCAACGGCACCGTTCCCCTCACTGGCGACATGGTGAAAGACGCGCATACCACAATCGCCATCGCCGATGCGGTGGAGGCGTTCAAAGCCGCGATCACGACCAACGGCGGCACGCTCACGATGGTCCGGGGCTATGCAGGGCCGGCGGACGCCGCAAAGAAGGATCGCAAGCCGCGCGCGAAGAAGGCCGCACCGGACGCGGCGTAACCATCAAGCCCCGGCTTCGGCCGGGGTAATCGGAGGGAGAAAACATCATGATCCTGGCCATCGACCCAGGACTAAAGGGCGCGCTGGTCTGGATGGCCGAGGATGACAACCTTGGGCATCCGATCGTGGACTTCCTTGATATGCCCACCATCAAGATACGCGACCGCGATACTGTGGACGCGCATACCGTCCTGGCCGCCGTGCAAGCCCGCATGGCGCGGCTCGTCATCATCGAGCGTGTGGAGACCCGGCCCGGCAATGGCGCCGTGGCAGCGCTCAAAACAGGCTACGGTGGCGGGTTGCTGCAAGGCATCATGATTGGTGCTGGCATCCCTCACATGATGGTTCTGGCCAAGACGTGGAAGCAAAAGGCCGGCGTGCCAGCGGACAAGGGCGAGTGTCGCGCCATGGCGCAACGACTATGGCCGTCCAGCGCCCACCTGTTCAAGCGCGTCAAAGACGACGGGCGGGCGGATGCGGCGCTGCTCGCACGATGGGCGATCACGTCGCAAATATAATACCGCAGAGACAGCAAGAAACCCGATTGCCACGCGCCGCATTTTGCGCAAGTATCGGAATGCACAAACGCACTGGCATCCGCACTAGCAAAGGCACTAGCACATGACAAACGAAGCCACCAATACCAACCGCGTGACGCTTGAACAGGCGCTCGCCATGCCGGTTTCCGAACTGGCCACCATCCCCGCTGATCAGATCAAGGCGCTCATGGATGACGTGGCGATCATCAAGGCCGCCGCCGCGAAAGCGTCCGACATGATCCATGCCGTCATGGAAGCGCGCTACGCCGAAAAGGCGACGATCACTCGCCGCGCCAAGGGCAACGATACCGGCACCGTGCGACTGGAAGACGACGGCTACACCATCATCACCGACTTGCCGAAGAAAGTGGTCTGGGACGATGACGGTTTAAAGCAGGTTGAAAACCAGCTTGCCGCGATGGGCGAACCCGTCACCGACTACATCAAGATCAAGCGCGATGTGTCGGAAAGCTCCTACAAGGCATGGCCCGCGTCGCTGCAAAAGCTGTTCACGCCGCATCGGACGGTTTCGGGCGGTAAGGCAACCTACAAGATGGAAGCGAAAAAGGAGTAGGAACAAGCACGATGGCAATCAGCATCAACAGCATCCAGCGCCGAACGCAACCCAAACCGCCGAGGATCACCATCTTCGGCGTCGCGGGCATCGGCAAAACCTCGTTCGGCGCCTCGGCGCCTAACCCCGTGTTTCTGCAAACCGAGGATGGCCTATCGTCAATCGACGCGCCATCGTTCGGCGTCCTCCGCACATTTGAGGAAATCCTCGAAGCGATCGGCGCCCTTGCGATGGAAGAGCACGACTATCAAACCGTCGTGCTTGACAGTCTCGATTGGCTGGAGCCGCAGATCGCGGCCTATACCGCCGCGCAAAACCAGTGGGCCAATCTCGAAACGCCAGGCTACGGCAAAGGCTACGTTGCCGCGCTGGAAAACTGGCGGCTTCTGTTCGACGGGCTGAACACGCTTCGCGATGAAAGGGCCATGACGATCATCATGATCGCCCATTCCAAGATCGTGAAATTCGACGCGCCGGACACGGAACCGTATTCGCGATACGTCCTGAAACTTCATGACCGCGTAACCGCGCTGGTGTCGGAACACTCCGATATCGTCGGGTTTGCAAACTATCGGACGATCATTGCAAAGACGGAAGCCGGGTTCGGCAAAAAGGTGGCGCGCGGCGTCGGGTCTGGCGAACGGCTCTTGCACTTGGAGGAGCGCCCATCATTCACCGCAAAGCAGCGTTACAATGTGCCGGATACGATCGCGCTTGACTGGCCGTCGCTCGCCGCCGGCATTCCCTACTTCAACCAGCAACCGCACGAAACATCGCCCATCACCGCAATCGAACAAGCATAGGAACCCGCACACATGGCACGTTTTGGTGATACCTTTGACGCCTCGGCCGTCGAACCGTCCGCCCCGCGCGAGATCATTCCGCCGGGCGAATACAAAGCCTACATCGTCGCGAGCGAAATGAAGCCCACGAAGGCTGGAAACGGACAATTCCTCGCGCTCGACTTCGCCATCATCGAGGGCGAACACGAGCATCGGCATCTGTTCGCCAACCTCAATCTGATTAACCCTAGCTCGCAGGCGGTGGAAATCGCCGAACGCGACCTGTCCGCCATCTGCCGCGCCGTCGGCCGGATGCAGGTTTCCGACAGCGAGGAATTGCACAACCTGCCGCTGACGCTTGTGGTCAAGGTCCGCCCCGCCGGCCCCGACAAGCAGGGCATCCATCGCGAGGCGCAGAATGAAATCGGCGGATACAAGCCGGCTTTGGGTCCCGCGCCGGCCGGATACAACAAGCCATCTGCCGCTCCGCGTGCGGCCACGACGCCGCCCCCTGTTGCCAAGGCCGCAACACCGCCGTGGCGTAAGTAGCAGGATCAGCGAAGATGGCGCCATTGCCTCAGCGATCCATGCCCACGCGTGACGCCATCTTTGCGCATGAGGAAGCCAACCAGGATGACGGGTTCCGCCCGCATCTTGGCGGTTCCCAAATCGGCGCCGAATGCGAACGTGCCATCTGGTATGGCTTTCGGTGGACAACCCGCGTTCGCCATGGTGGCAGGCTTCTACGCCTGTTTGACCGAGGGCAACGCGAGGAAGAACGCATCATCGCAGCCTTGCGGGCGATCGGCGTAACGGCATTGGACATCGACCCGGATACGGGACGGCAATGGTCCATGCGCGATCCGACAGGCCATGCGGGCGGGTCCATGGATGGCGTCGCGCTTGGTCTACCCGAGGCGCCGAAAACATGGGCCGGCCTAGAGTTTAAGACGCACTCGATCAAATCGTTCGGCGAGTTGGCCGCGAAAGGCGTTGAGAAATCCAAGCCCATGCACTGGGCACAGATGCATTTTTACGCCGGATTGTCTGGCCTGACGCGGTTTCTGTATGTCGGCGTGAACAAGAACGATGACGATATCTATACCGAGTGGGTGCACATAGACCCGGCGCTGTCCATACGGCTGATCGTCAAGGCGGAACGCATCATCAAATCCGAGCGTCCGCCCGTTCGCATATCTAATGACCCGGCATGGTTTGTGTGCCGCTTCTGCGATCACAAAGACACATGCCACAGGCAGGCCATGCCCGAGCGCCATTGCCGGTCATGCTTGCATTCTACACCGATCGCGGATGGGAAATGGCGTTGCGAGCGGCATGGTTGCCAGATCACGACCGCCGAACAAAAGGCCGGATGCGAGGATCATCTATACATCCCGGAATTGGTCTATGGCGTTCAGGTGGACGCTTCCGAAGATGGCGCATGGATTGAATACGCGCGGCCAGATGGCAGTGTATGGCGGGATGAACGAAACAAGGGGAGATGATGTATGCAACTCAGGCCATACCAGAGCGACGCAATCGACAGCCTCTATGACTATTTCAGCGGTGCCGATGGCAACCCGCTGATCGTCATGCCCACGGGCACAGGCAAGAGCGTTGTGATCGCCGGCTTTCTTCGCGAGGCAATCGAGGGGTGGTCAGATACCCGCGTGCTTGTGTTGACGCACGTCAAGGAACTGATCCAACAGAACTTTGCCGCGTTACTCCGCATGTGGCCAACAGCGCCGGCCGGTATTTATTCCGCCGGCCTGAATAAACGCGACCTACACGCGCAAATCCTGTTTGGCGGCATCCAGAGTATATACAAGCGGGCTTACGCCGTGCAACGCTGCGACCTCGTGCTGATTGACGAAGCGCATTTGCTCAGCGAGAGCGATAGCGGCATGTATCGCACGTTCCTGACGGCGCTCTGCGAAATCAACCCAGCAGTCAAAGTCATCGGCTTTACCGCTACGCCATACCGGATGAAGACCGGCCTATTGCATGAGGGCGAAAACCGTATTTTCACAGATATTTGCTACGACATCCCGATCTTGAAGATGATCGAGCAAGGATACCTTTGTCCCGTCGTGCCGAAACGGACCAAGACGCAGCTTGACGTTGGCGGCGTCGGCACGCGCGGCGGGGAGTTTATCGCGCGGGACCTTGAGCGCGCTGTTGACCTGGCAGACGTGAACGCCGCCGCCGTGGATGAAATCGTAAAGCTAGGCGAAGATCGCGGATCGTGGCTGATCTTTTGCTCAGGCGTGCAACATGCGGAACACATACGCGATGAAATCCGGTCCCGTGGCATCGAATGCGAGGCAGTGCTAGGCGAGACAACATCGACCGCGCGCGATCGTATCCTAACCAATTTCAAGGCCGGCAGGCTTCGCGCTTTGACCAATGCGAACGTTCTGACAACTGGATTTGACGCGCCGGGTGTGGATCTGATCGGACTGCTACGCCCTACCAAGAGCGTCGGGCTTTACGTCCAGATGCTCGGACGCGGCACGCGGCTGGCCGAGGGAAAGGAAAACTGCCTCATTCTTGACTTTGCCGGCAACACGGCGCGCCATGGTCCGCTAGACACGGTGGACGGGCGCACGCGCAAGGAACCGGGCGAAGGCGACGCGCCGGTTAAAGAGTGTCCCGAATGTCAAACCATCTGCCATGCCAGCGTTCGGGAATGCCCATCATGCGGGTTTCAGTTTCCGCCGCCAAAGGTCAAGATTGACGCCATTGCATCGGCGAACGCCATCCTATCAACGCAGGTTGTCGCCGAGTGGGTGGAAGTGTCAAACGTCTCATATCATCGCCACGAAAAGCCCGGCGGCGTGCCATCTATGCGGGTGGATTATTGGTGCGGATTGGTGAAACACTCGGAATGGGTATGCTTTGAGCATTTGCCAACTAGCTACCCTAGGCAGAAGGCTTGCTCATGGTGGCACAAGCGAGCGCCAAGCGAACCCGTCCCGGCGGACGTGGCCGAGGCGATTGCGATAGCGCAAACCGGCATCCGGACGCCTATCGCCATCCAGGTTAAGCCCGTCGGGAAATATACTGAAATCCTCGCGGTGCATTTTGGCGAGTAGGACGGGACCGCAACCCGTCCGGGACGTTCTCGGTCATACCGTCCCAAAACTGATACTTGACCATCCGCTAGTGGCCGCCATCATGGCGGCTTTTCCAGGGAGCGAAATAGACATGGCAACCGCGCCAAAACCTCCGACGCCTCACGATCTACCCGCCCATTTCGAGATGGCCGCGATCGAAGCCGCCAGCGAACCGGCCGGCGTTTACATCGAAAAGCTGGGCAAAACGGACATGGCCACATGGTCCGAAAAGGAATGGTATGAGTTTCTGGAGGTCATCATCCTGACCGCGCGCGAGAAAATGACGCCGCTATTGACTCAGGATGAAATCCCCTACTAACCGCGAGGCGCCATTCCATGCCACCTATCCCTAGCCCGTTTCAGTCCTACTTGGCGGGCCGGAATGCCCAGCCGCAACAATCTGATCCCTCACCATCCGATCAAATTACCGAGGCCGCCATTCGCCTCGGCCTGCCCGTGTTTCCGTGTGGCGCCAATAAGAAACCGATCACGGCGCATGGCTTCAAGGATGCCTCGGCCGATCCGGCCACAATTCGCCGCATGTTCCGATCACCTCTCGCGGTCATGATCGGCGTTCCGACCGGCCCGGCGTCCGGCTGGTTTGTTATCGACATTGACATCAAGTCCGCGGCGTCCGGCATGGATTGGTTACACGCATCTTCGGCCGACCTGATCCCCACCCGCACACACAAAACGCAATCGGGCGGGCTGCATCTGATATTCAGCCTCCCCGCCGGCACCGAGGTCCGCAACAGCGCAAGCAAGATCGCGCCCGGTGTGGACGTGCGGGGAACCGGCGGTTATGTGATCGTGCCGCCATCCCCCGGATACGCCATCGCGGATGACACCGACATAGCCGAAATGCCGGAATGGCTCTATCGCGAGTGCATCAAGGAAACAGCAAAACCCGCCCCGCCGCCTCGCACTATGCCGCCGCGCGCGACCAATCCAAACGACAACGGCGGCACAGCCTATGGCCTGGCCGGCCTAGACGCGGAATGCCATGCCATCCGAACGGCGATCGACGGCACCAAGCATGAGACGTTGAACCGCGCGGCCTACGCCATCGGAGGACTTGTCGCCGCTGGCGAGCTGGATCACGGGACGGCTTACGGTGCCCTGTCCGGCGCATTGGAAAGCATCCGCCATCAATGCAAAGACTTCCGTGCCGCGTGCAAAACATTGGATCGCGCCTTTCATGAGGGCATCGGCACGCCACGCCAACCGCCTGAGCCGCTGTATCTTGATCCGCCCGCCATCCACGAGGCGGCGCCGATGCTTGAGGCACTCCGGCGCAAGCGAGCGGCCGCCGCAAGGCCGCCCGTCAACGATGACATCATGGCGGTCTCTGGCGTCCTGAAATTGATCCTGGATGAATGCACCCGCACCGCCATTCGGCCGCAACCGTTCCTGTCCCTTGGCGCTGCCATCTGTTGTGTCGGTGCCTTGGCAGGAAGGCGATACAGGACCACGACGGACCTCCGCACCAACATCTATATCGCAGCGATCGCCGAAAGCGGTGGCGGCAAGGATCACGCGCCCGAGATCGTCAAGCGGTGCATCGACGCCGCCGGTCTGGACCGCTACCTGGCCGGCGAAACCATCGCCAGCGGCCGCGCTGTCCTATCCTCATTGGAGCATCATCCGGTTAAATTGTTCCAGGTCGATGAATTCGGCATGTTTTTGGCCGGGATCAGCGGCAAGAAGGCGCCAAGCCACAAGGCCGAAATATGGTCCGAGCTTATGAAGCTCTACAGCCGCGCCAAAGGCGTCTATCGCGGCACGGAATACGCCAACAAGAAGGAGAACCCGAGGGTTGATATCCACCAGCCTTGCGTGAATTTCTACGGCACGACAACGCCTGGCACGTTCTGGCGTGCCCTTGAAGGCGGCGCTCTTGCCGATGGGTCGCTTGCCCGGTTTTTAGTTTTCGTGTCGCCAAATCACCGGCCAGAGCGCAACAAGCTGGCCGGTATATTTACCCCGCCGGCCGGGCTGATCGAGGCGCTACAGGCGATCGTGTGCGGCCACGGAAGCCCACCCACAAGCGGCGGCAACCTCGCCGCGCCACACATTCCGCCCATGCTCGCCAGCGAGGAACCCAGCCCCTACACCGTGCCCATGGATGGCGAGGCCGAGGCAATCCACGACGCCAACTTGGAGCGTGAGGACGCCTGGGCGCGCGAGGTGGTCGGCACGCCATCCGCTCCTATCGTCAACCGCTGGGGCGAAAATGCTGCCAAGCTGGCCCTTGTGGCCGCCATCTCCGACGCGCCATCCGCGCCCGTCATCACCGCCCGGCACGTTACCTGGGCGTGGGCACTGGCCGAACATTGCATCAAATCGCTGATCCAGGATGCGGACAAATTCATAGCGGACAGCGAGTTTGAGCAACGCCTAAACCGCGCGCTCAATATCATCCGCGACCACGGGCCATGCTCCGTCCGGGACCTATACAGGCACGGCCTGAAGCTACCGGCGCGGGATCAAAAGGACGTATTAGACGCTCTGATACAGTCCGGGATGGTCGATGTTACGCAAGCCAAGGTCAGCATTGGTGGCGGCCGCCCTTCCATCAAATACGCCATCCCTGGATCAATCCAGGATGATGTTTGTTGACGCCATTTCATCCATGAGTTGTGTCACCAAATTCTAAAAATGTGAGGCATGGTCCCATGCCATGCGTTAGGTTGTGTCACCAAAATCCAGAAATATGAGACTTAATATCATGCCATGCGTTAGGTTTCGTCACACATTCTCAAAACATGAGGCAACGTCTCATGGCGTGCGTCGGGTTGTGTCACCAAATTCCAGAAACATGATGCGCCGTCTCATGCCATGTGACGGAGGTTTCGTCACACATTCTCAAAACATGAGGCAATGTCTCATGTGCTGCTGAGGTTTCGTCACCAAATAGGTTTCGTCACAAGCCATAAATGACGAAACCTAATGGCACACATTGCAGTCAGAGACTGCGGTATTTCGTTGCCAAACTAGTTTCGTCATTTTTTGGTGCGGGCGGGGGTCTACGGAGGGCCGAAAGGGCGAAAAGGAAAGGAACTACCCCCCCCCATGAAAAAATGACGAAACTAGTATGTTAACGATTATATATATATATATTATATAGTTAATACCCCAAAATAGGGGGGAGGTTTCGTCATTGGGGGGTGTGACGAAACCCTAATTCGTGACGAAACCCCCCCCACCTCGCTTTTGGCCCATCCAACCCCAAACCCGGACCCGATCGCACATGCCACCTGCCAACCTGCTAGGCCCCACAACCCGACCCATAGGCACAACCCAACCGTGTGAGGGTAAACACTCGTTTGCGGGCCGTAGGATGGCGCTACAGGTCGCACGGGACATGGCCGCATCTGCCATAGCCAAACGACGTGACAAGCGGCCTGTGATGGCGTATAGGTGCCGGGACTGTGGGGCGTGGCATGTGGCCAGCGGGAGCAAGTGACAGCGTGGCGAAACCCGGACCTAAACCTATTTGGACCGATGCCATAGCCGACCACATCATCACGCAAATGATGGAGCATGGCCGATCGCTGCGGTCTATCTGCCAGGCCGACGATGGTATGCCGAACATGATGACGGTTTTACGCGAGTTGGACCGCAATCCCGAATTTGTGGCCAGATACGCGCGCGCGCGGGAGACGATGGCCGATCATGCTGCCGAGGATGCAATGGCGATTGCCCGCGCATCGACGCCCGAAACCGCTGCGTCCGATCGCGTCAAGCTGATCGCTCATCAATGGTATGCCAGCAAGCTCCGGCCGCGCGTGTATGGCGTGGATAGCAAAACCACGATTACGGGACCTGGCGACGGCCCGATCCAGATTGCCGCCGTCACCCTCGATGCAAGCGAGCTAGACGAGGATCAGCGGGCCGTGATGCGAGCCGCGTTGCTGGCGGCCGCCGCTCCGAGATAATCCGCTGATGCCGGCGCCGGAGGTGACGTTGGGCGACCCGCCATTGCCGCCACCGCCACCGAACCCGCCCAGCCCCAGCGACAGGGCCACGCCGCTGCCGCTGGTTGTGGATGCCGAGGTCCCGGTGGAGCCCGACGACGGCGCCGTCGCCGCCGAGGAGAACGACCCGCCGGTGCCGCCGCCGCCGCCGACGGACTGAGCGAAGATCGCCGGGCGTGCCGATCCCGTTGCCGGCCGCCGTTCCGAAATAATTCACGCGCGCCGCGTTTTTCGTTTGCGTCGGTCCGCGTTTTCCGGCAATCTCTGTTTCACGGAAGGCGATGGCGCCTCGGAACGGAGAGACGGATATGAACTACATCATCACCGACGGCAATCTGATCTACAGCGCGGCCGA
>Ga0181338_1000241_pt1 | contig 11752 bp, 10 predicted proteins | sample Sp13VDMM110SD_FD_122168 | JGI IMG/M metagenome (GOLD analysis project Ga0181338, IMG submission 122168) | Freshwater viral communities from Lake Michigan, USA - Sp13.VD.MM110.S.D | ecosystem: Environmental > Aquatic > Freshwater > Lake | place: USA: Michigan | collected 2013-04-23
ACCGCGAAGCGCACCCGTAGCCGCAGCAGACGCACCACCCGTAGCCGCACCAGTAAGAGCACCACCAATACCCGGGGCCATGCTCTGGGTAGCGGCTTTTACTGCATCGCCCGCCATCCCACCCACTTGCCCGCCGAGGTAAGAAGTGCCCGCAGACTTAAGCGCATCGACAATATCCCCGCCCTGAACAACAGCGTTCAAGCCCGCAGCGCCAGCACTTAGCGCAGGACCAATTCCGGGAACAAACGCGAGCGCAACAGGAGCGAGCTTTAGCGCCGTACCAAGTACACCACCGGGGGCATTGCTTTTCCAGCTAGGGACAATGACCGGATTGCCTTGAGCGTCCTTCTCAACCATGTAGTTGACAAGACCGGGACCTTGAGATGCCCATCCAAGCTGCTTTTGCCGATCCTTAAACATTTCAACAGGCGCACCTGTTGCTTTATTAAACAGCTTATCTTCGCCGTTTACGGTACGCCACTCAAGATCACCAACAGATTTGACATTGCTTTTCTCAAGAATCTTTGCAATGTTATAGGTATGGTGCCCAGCGGGCACATCTGTTGTATCCCACTTAAACCCGTAAGCGCCCGCTTGATTAAGTAGTTCACCTTGCAGCCCGGCACGCTGCTTCATATTCTCAGGCAACGCTTGGAACTTCTTATCGTAGTTAGCAATATACGTGTCGTAATCTTTCGCCGGTCGATTACTCGCCTTTATTTTGGCAAATGCGTCGGGCGTAAGTTTGGCTTGCTCGCTGAGGAACTTGTCTTGGAGTTCTTGGACGGTATAGGGCGTGTATGTTCTTTGCCCACTCAGTCCGCTCCCGCCGCTCCAGCCCTCTTTACCCAGCGTTTCATATACAGCAATATCCCAAGGATTGGCTTTATCCCCGTATAAGCGTTTGTATTCGGCGATGTCTCCAGCGGAATCGTAAGTGCTGTAAGTTGTTTGCATCCCCAAGCCATTGCCCGTATATCCTGTTGCTACGGGCTTAAAGGCCTCTTCCTTTTGCTTCAAGTAGTCTTGAATAGACGGCATGGCCGCAGGAGCAGCGGGTGCAGCAACAGGAGGAGGGGGAGGGGGAGCTATTGCCGCTTGGATGGCTTGGGTCGTTGCCGGTACTGCGGGGGCGTACTTGGCAGCAAGGCTTGCCAACATTGCCGGGTCAAACTTAGGAATGACCGGCGCAACAGGAGGGGGAGGCGGTGGAGCAATAGCTGCTTGGATAGCAGGTACGGTGGGAGTTACAGGGAGAGGCGCTGCGTAATCAACCCCGGAATCGAACTTCTGTATTGGCTCTCCGCGATATTGCGCGTCTTTGTATACCGGGGCTGGCGCAGCCACAGGGGGAGGAGGCGCAGCAGGCTTAGCTGCAAGACTGGCTAAACCGGCAAGGTTCAGTCCCGCAAAATTAAACGGAGCTACGGGCGCAGCAACAGGCGCAGCAACAGCAGGCTTGGGCGCAACGGGCGTGGTTTTGCTGGCCCCACGATATGCGGGCTCCGAATCTTCAAGGTACTTTGTGCCGCGAAAGATTGCCATGATTAAATCGTCAGGTCGTAGAAAGTCAGCGTACCAAACGCATCGCCAGTGGTGGCCCCAGACACTGTACGAATCTGCACAGTGTAAACGTCGCTAACCCCAGCAATAGAGGCCCCAAGTTGCAAGTCCCACTTATATCCGGGGGAATCATTAAGCACATTGGTGCCGCCGCTACCGCTGGCAGTCGTGTAGTTGTTGTACACAAGCGTTCCGCCTGAAGTTGCTGTCGAGCTTACGTCATACTGCACATTTGCGTCTGAAGGAACTGAAACCCATGAAGCGCCAGTAAGGGTTGGGTTTTTAACCAACGCTACTTCATAGTTCTGGCTGGTCGTAGGAAGAACTTCAATCTTGTTTGGCAACACCACCGCGCCCAGCGCAGCAGAATTCAAGCGGATTGACACCAGCGGTAGGAACGTAGTTCCGATAGTCGATAGGACTGCTGTTCTTCGGGCGAGGTGGTCAACCGTAGTTTGCTGATACCCGCCCATGTTAATGACCGAAGAACACACTTGCTTCATTGCGGACGATGAGCCGGTAGTGCTAGTGTTAGTGATTTCGTAACGTACCGGCAGGATGGCGGTCTGCATATAAACAGCCGTCTGCGTGTTGTCGTTGTGGAAAATGTGGCAGATTTGAGGGCTTCCGTCTACGTAGAACCCGCAGCGCACATCGCCCGTACCAAGCCACTCAAAGTCCATGTACAGGATTTGGTTCTTGGTCAAATCAAGCACCCGACCGCTTGGGCCAGTGCCGTCCATCTTGTCTACGTTCCAGTCGGCTTGGTTGACCGTGCGAATATCGCTGGGCGTGCCGGGGGTGGGCAGAGAACTGGACCGCAGGACAAAGGAAACAGTGGTCCCGTCCTGTTGCAAGAAAGCGCCATTGCTTGTGCTGAAGTACCCCACCCGCTGCCGCAAATTTGCCTTTGGTGAAGCCATCACAAAGGTTGCGAGGAACGTCAGCCCTTTCCCGGGCTGATACGGCATGGTTCGGAATGACTGCCTGACAACCTGATCTCCGCTGGCGGTGCCAACGCTCATCTGCACTGAAGACTCATTACTTAGAAACGAGGTACTGCCGCCGCCAGTTAAGCCAGTATCAAACTGATCGTCTGCGGCGTAGCGATTCTGGCTATCAAACAGCGTATAGGGCTGTGTAGTTACCAGTCGCCCAAACGCATCTAGCGCGTTGATCGGGAACGTAATCGGTACAGCAACAGTTCCGCTCACAAGCTGCCCCAAGAGTTGATCAAGTTGGTTGAAGTAGAGGCGAAGAATACTGTTGAACTTGTCAAAGTATTTCTGGTCGAATTCCTGCGGCGGATTCGGCAGTGACGGGGCGGTAAACCGCTTGATGAGCGTTGTCAGGATAGACATAGGTCAACGTCTGCCGTCAGGCTTGATATCAATTCGTGGTGCGCCAAGCTGCCATTGAACGCCCAGTTCCGTAGACTCCACCTTCATAGCCATCTGCCGACCGCGTACCCGGATATTGACCTGCCCCGTGAACTGCTCCACTGGGACGGTAGCGCTTCGCGTGATCATGCCGCTGCTAGACCCGGCAACAGACTGAGGGTTGTTATACCCAGAGCCTGAGTTCTGCAACGGCAGGAGAGTGAGGAGCGCCTGCGGAGAGGCAGCAGTAGACCCCCGGAAGGTAATGTCAGGCAATACCCGCCACACAAACCCGAAGTTATGCCCGTCCTCAATGTCGAACTCAGACGTTGTAATGTACGCTTCAATGGGCAAGCTAACACCGTTCGACCCGTCATCAACCCCCGCCTCTTGGTACAGAAGCTGGTTGTTATAAGCACTGATCGGGAAATTGCTGACTACGCTTGCATCAATCCAAGAAGAGCGATCCATAGTGCCGTAGTACCAAATCTTCTCAAGGTAGTTATAGATAACATACTTGTCGCATACCGTGCTGCCAGCGGACGGATAGAACCACCAGATTTCGCTAAAGCGCTCTACGGTTGAGGCAAACACTTGGTCGGCTTGGTCAAGGTTAAAGTCGCTGAATACATACTGCCGCAATGAGCAGGGGAGCGTTTGGACTCGACCGTCATAGACGTAGAACTTTTCCTCGCCCATCCAGTACGTCACGCCAGCGCCGGTTGCCATAGCGCGGTCGTTCAGGATAGTGACGTTATCTGCGAGGAGCTGTGAGCCCCAGACAACAGGCGGGCCAAGGTATTGAAGCGAGTAGAGCGAGGTGTCAGTCCAGACCAGAATTTCCTGCCTGACTTGAGCAAAGCCAAGAATCTCTGAGCCGTGAGACAGCCTCAAACTACCTGCCTGATTGGTGGCAGTAGGGGTCCAGTTCACTACGCTTTCTTGATCTGACCAGCGGATCAGCATGGGGTCGATTTCTACGCTACCGAAATCATTAGTCCCCAAGCAAAGGCAGAAACGTGACGTATCGGACACAACCAGCAGGTTTTGATACAGGGGGACCTCAGACGCGCCGGTAAGCGAAGTGACCGCAACGCCCCTAACGCCAAGGCCGGAGGTAACGTCCCAGTAATAAAGACCGCCACCCTTCGGGCCAAAGAGTAAATCTTCACCAAAGTTCTGGTTGTTCCAAATGCGGATGGTTTCAATAGTAGTAGAGCCGGTGCCCCAAGGCCCAAGGCCCCAAGGTCCACCACCCCAACCGGAGAGAGGCACTTGAATGGCGTTGCCTACATTTAGCTGGTAAGCGGCAGTGACAGTACCACCGCCCGGGGAGCCCGCAGCGTCAGTTGCGTTGGCGGTAGCAGTTGCTGTGATCGTGTAGGAGTCGTCATCAATGACGGTCACTTGGTACTCGGCGTTCAGGACAGTAGCGGTAATGTTTCCACCGAGCCCGGTAGCGCCGGAGAAGGTCACGAAATCCCCGTCTTCGCAGCCGTGAGCAACATCAGCCACGGTAATGATTGCAGACCCATTGGTCGCAGTGAATGGATTGGTCAGCGTGACCGTGCTTCTGATGGGCGTGATGTCGTTGTACGCCCCGCCGTACATGATGTAATACTTGAGGTTTGTGCCAACGCCAAGATAGGCCGCATAGGCAAACGTAGACCAAGGCCACAAAGATCGGGCAGTACCTTGAAAGGTGTTTACGTTGGAGACTTGCTCCCAGCCGCCGATCTTCTCAGGACTGCCCGACCGGAACCGAATCTTGTCGCAGTCGTACCAGCCGCCCTCAGACGTATACCGGGTTGTCTCGCGGTCGAGCCCCGGCTTGAACATCAATTTTTTCAGCGGCATAGTGGTATCTCGCTGTTAACATGGAGACTACTGCGTGAGCTTCTTGGGCCATGCTTAATCAGCCCTGAAACTACGGATACGTCCTTATTAAAAACCGCCGCAATCTCTTTAAGTTTAGCGCCTTGGTGCCTCATTAACCGCATTTGATCAATTACTTCTTGTGAAGTCTTATTGTTTGCAACACGGTTTTTCTTAAAGATGCCTCTATTTGTTTCTGCTTGTTGCTTTGGGTTTGCCCAACGACAGTTATCTTTTTTATAGCCCCCATCAGAGTCAATCCTGTCAAGCGTCATCCCTATTGGGCGCTCGCCCATATCGAGCAAGAATTGTTCAAAGCTGTCCCACTCTTTGCAAACAGTTATGCCGCGTCCACCATACCATTGCCACTTGTCACTTTTGGGATTAAGGCACCGCTGACGCATTTCTTTCCAGCTTCTGTGAGTTCGCGTACCAGAGTGTCCGTGACGAAGATTTGGTACAGCTTCAACCTTTAAGCATCCACAAGAACCTGTATGACCGGTCCTTAACTTCAATGAATTTACTGTAGCCTTGCCCCCGCACTCACAGGCGCAATCCCATAAGGCGCCTGAAATTTGCTTCTGTTCACTTTTCTGAACGACAGTTAGTCGCCCGAACTTTTGCCCTGATAAATTAACAAGGTGGCCCATAGGTACTCCATCCAATAAATGGTACATTGTACGCTACTTACTAGCCACGCCCTTAACTTTTTCGTAACTTCTCATTGCACCAAGACCGAGAAGACCAAACAAGATTTGCAGCGTTAAGTCTGTATTGATGACTGGAAACGTGCCGTTGTATTTATACACTACTGTTGCAACAAACCGCGCCATAGGCTCAAAAAGCGTTGCATACGCAAGCGATACGCCACACACCCACATAATAAATGGCCTTGGCCCCGCGACGAAAATACTGGGGTGAGCAGCTTCCTTGGCGTTGATTTCTAGCTGGGCGATGACTTGTTTAAGCTCGCCGTCTGCCGCCATGCGGATGAATTCAGCGTCTGCCTTGGCCCGCTCGGCTTTGTCTTCAGGGCCGAATCGGTCGAGAAGCGTCTTGCCAATATCGAGGAGGGGGCCAATCAGCAGCGGATTCATTTATTGCTCCATCAAAGAAGCGATGCGGTTAGTCCAGCCTCGGCCAAACGTCTGAAACGCATCTAACTTAGTCATGAACCGCAAGCGCTGAGAGAGGATTCGCATCCGCAGGGAATCGGGGTTCGCCGCGTTTACAAACTTCAACGTCTGAGGCCCAAGGATACCATCATCTGTAGCGCCAACGGCACGCTGTAGCCATTTAATTGACTGCCCCGGACCACTGTTTACAGCAGCGTCAAACACAGCATAGCGGCAGGTAGGAGGGAGTTGCTCGGCCTTAACCGAGTCCCAATACTTATCCTTGTAGATGCGCTTTGCAAGGTCAAGGGGAAGCTCGCGCATATCGCCCTTGTACCCAACTTCACGTGCTACGGCTTCAGTAACTCCGTAGCGGGTAGCCCCGCCGGGGTCGGCACTGTGGTTAGAAAAACCGCCTTCGTGCTTCAGAAGGATATCAAACGCAGCATCAAAGTCCACGCCAGCCCCCTACAGAAATATAGGTACAAAGATAGCCAGCAACACCGCCAGCAGCAGTGGCAACAAAATCAAGTGCATCAGGGCACCCCTTTCCAGAGACTTTATCGTAGACCTCTTTAGCCGCGCCCATCAGCGCAGCGGCAACTAGCCCCGCAACTGCGCCAAACGCAAAGCCGACAGCGATGAAGATAGCGAGCCCATAGATGAAATGGTTCGCCTTGTCTTGGGGCAGTTGCGGCAGCATGGTTACTCCTGCGGAGGTTCGGTCAGTTGCGCTTGGCCCTGCTCCTTGACCTTGCCCACCAAATCGGCCACCGCCTCAAAAGGCAGCTTGCCGAGAGCAGCGAGGATCAGGTTCGCGTCATTGACCGTCAGGGTCAGGGTGATTTCTTTGTCGTTCATGGGGTTTCCAGTGCGGTGATGCGGGCGGTGAGGGAGGTGATGAGGGCTTGCTGTTCTTGGATGGCTTTGACAAGCACCGGGATCAGGTCAGCACGGACAGACTTGTAGGGCTCCTCGCCCTCTGGCGCGGGGTCTTTCCACTCATCAATCAGGTCAGGGAATACCTGCTCAAATTCTTGTGCAATCCAGCCTCGGTCGCCCTTGATGTCTTTGCCTTTGCCTGCTTTCCAATCAAACTTGCGCGGTTTAAGCGCCATGATCTTGTCAAGGCCAACATCAAGGTCTTGGACGTTTTCTTTCAAACGCTGGTCAGAGATGGCGCTGATAGTGGTGTTAGTGGCAAACACCGTACCCGCCATATCAATATAAAACCTATTGGCGGACGCACCTGTTGAGTAAATTTGCAGTGTAGTTGTTGCACTTGTTGATCCTGCAATTGATGCGACGTATGTGGCGTTAGCGTATTGAACAGCACCTACGGTGCCTAAACCCGTTGTAGTCTTCCCCACCAGCAAATCCCCCCCGCTGGTGATGCGGGCGCGTTCGGTGGTCCCTGGCCCGCCCCCATAAAACGCCAATGCCCCGCCGCTTGCCCAGCTGATTCCGGCGGTCGAACTGGTTCGCAGATAAATGCCAACGTCGTTGGCAATGGTCGCAAAGTCACCAATCGCAAGAGTGGACTGAGGCGCTCCGGTAAACCGTTGAATGTTTACGCGCCCATAGGCATCAGTCGTCCCCACACCCAAATTCCCACTCGCATCCAGCGTCATCGCCTGGGTGAACGTGATTGCGTTACCTGCGGTGCCGGAGGGGGCGGTGTACCAGAGGTGTTGACCGACAAGTTGCGTATAGCGCGATGCTGTCGTAGCACCGATGTAGCGCCACACTGAGCCATCGTAGTAAGCATTAGAAGCTACGTTGGTGAAGTCGCCCGCGTTGTTGTTGGAAAGCGTACCGAGCCCAAACTGAAAAGCCTTAAATCCACCACCCCAAGCACTTGGCGTCGCCCCCAAGCCGAGGTTGCCGGAAGAGTCGATGCGGGCGCGTTCGGTGCCAGCCACATTGAACGCCGTTCTGCTGCCATCAAGCACCAGCGGTGCATAGTCGCTGTTGGCATTGTTTGTGGAAAGAACGGTTACACCGCTGGCTGCTGCGCCCGGAAACACATTCAAGCGGTCGCCAGTACCGTACACAAAAAAGCTACTTCGTACCCGAGCCGCGCCATTGACATCCAACGGGACCCCCGGCGAACTCGTCCCAATCCCGACGTTGTTACTAGCGTCAACAAACAAGCTAGAAACAGGAGAAGCGCCTGTTCTAACCTCAAAATTTAGCGCATATATTTTTCCAGCAGTATATGCAGACGTTGACCGGTTATAGGTCTGCATAATGGAGTTAACGGGATCAAACTCAAAACCATTTGCCCCAGCGTTGGAAACAACAAGTTTGTTGGCAGGTGAGGTAATCCCAATCCCCAGCCCGGTGCTGGTGATCGTCATAGCAGACGCGCCAGAGTTGTAGAAATCCGTTTGGGTTACGGTGGAAGATGCATTAAAAATTGCCGATGTCGGGCCAGCATCAATCGGTCCAACATACGCAACATTTCCGCTGTTGATGCCCAGCATTCGCACAGACGCAGCCGCGCTGGTGTACGAGCGGTAGTAGTTCGCATTCGTTACTAGAGCATCGCCGTTAACATGCAGCTTCGCCCCCGGACTCGCCGTCCCGATGCCCACATTCCCCGACGCATCCTTGTAGAACTGCCCCGATCCCAGATTGACCACGCCCGTGCCGCCGGTGAGGGTGCCGGTGTAGGACAAATTCCCAAAGGCAGCAGTGCCGGTGCCGGTGATGGTGGGGCTTGCAAGAGTCGGGGAGGTGCCAAACACCAGAGCGCCAGAGCCTGTCTCGTCGGTGACAGCGGCGGCGAGGTTTGCAGAACTAGGCGTACCGAGGAAGGTGGCAACGCCGGTCCCAAGGGAGGTAATGCCCGTACCGCCAGAGGCGGGGAGGAGCGGGGAGCCGAGGGTCAGGGAACTGAAATTAGTAACCGCATCCACCACATCCGTGCCGTTGCACATCAGCAGCATGGAGCTGCCGTTAGGGATACTGATCCCGGTGCCTGCCGAGGTCTTGAGCGTGATAGCAAAGCCGCCCGTGGTGGCGTTCTTGATAATGTAGAGCTTGCTGGCCGTGGGGCAGATGACGTTCCGAGCCGCAGTTAGCGTACCCGTCATGTTGAGCATCATGCGCCGAGCTTGGTCAGTCAGCCCGTTAGCCACTGTCAGGGTGTAGTCAGCATCCGTCATTGCGATGGATACATAACCAGCGATTGCTGCGTCAGTCAGTTCCGTAATGCCCGTGTTTACCGTGGTGCCCCAAGTGCCCGAAAGCTCGCCCGTTGCAGGGAGGGTCAGGCGTAGGCTGGTGGTATATGAAGAAGGCATTTCTTGGTCCCTTAAACAACTATGTCTTGCCAATCAGGGCTCTGTGCTGTGCCCGTTGCTCCCCACGATGGGGTTTGTGCGCTTGTAACTGCGGCCCAACTTGAGGACTGTGCGTTACTGATCGCATTCCAAGCAGCGCTTTGCGCGTCTACAACATCTGCCCAATCTGGCGTCTGGATATCAGGCACAAGCCCCCAGACATTTACGTATCCTACCAGTCCCAGCGCTTGAACGCCAGTGGGAATTATGGTAGCGCCGCCAGTAACAGATACTGTCCCGACAAACCCCTGAGCCTGAACTCCCGTGACCTGAACAAGCTGGAGAAGCTCAATCGTGACGGAGCCAATCTCGCCTGTGCCCTGTACTCCTGATGGATATACGTTGGCTGTTCCAGTAACAACAACTGTTCCAACTTCGCCAGTAGCCTGCACGCCCGTGACAGGGACGATGACTCCGAAGCCCTCGAAGATGGAAACATTGCCAATCTGCCCGGTGCCGACAACGCCGGTAACGGGCACATCCTGCCGCAACTCAACAGTGACTGAGCCGACAGCGCCGGTAGCTTGAACACCGGTAACAGCCGTATTGGCATCCGCCGTGATGGAAACATTACCAACCTGCCCAGTAGCTTGAACCCCAGTGACAGGGACAACAAGCGTTAGCTGGACGCTAACGTCACCAACAAATCCCGTAGCCTGTACGCCCGTGACCGGGACATCAAGCTGAAGCGCAACAGTGACTGAGCCTACCTGCCCTGTGCCTTGGACTCCAGTGACGGTGAAGGCGTTGCTAGCCCCAACAACCGGCGTGTAGAAGACGTTTACATTGAACGCATAGAACTCGACGTATCCCGGTGTTACATAGCCCGGATCAACGTAGTCTTCGCAGATAAGCTCATAGGTCGCCGTTACTGCGGGCAAGTAGAAGCTGTTGGTGTTGGTGTAAAGCGCAGGCGCTAGGATGTACGCGCTGGTAACGGTTGGCGAATAGAACTCGTTGGTATTGGTGTAGAGCGCGGGAGCAATTGTGGCGCTGGCTGTGACCGTCTGCGTATAGAACGCATTGGTGTTGGTGTAAAGGTCGGGAAGTATTACGAAGACATTGGCAATGTCTGCGGTGTAGAAAGTATTGGTGTTTGTATAGAGGCTGGGCGCAAGCGTATTGCTCGCGGTAACCGTCTGGGTGTAGAAGGTGTTGCTGTTTGTGTACAGCGCGGGGCTGAGAATAACCGCGCCAGCCGTAACCGTCTGCGTATAAAAGGTGTTGGTATTGGTGTAAAGATTTGGCGCAATGACCACGCCGCCAACGGTGATCGTTGGGGTGTAAAAGACGTTGGTGTTGGTATATAGGTCAGGCGCAAGGGTATAGCTTGCCGAAACCGTCTGGGTGTAGAAGGTGTTTGTATTTGTGTAAAGGGCTGGGCTAAGGTTTACTGCGCCGACAGTAATCGTCGGGGTATAGAAAGTGTTGGTGTTTGTGTAAAGATCAGGAAGTATCTCTACCCCGGCAAGAAGAACCGTGGGGGTATAAAAGACGTTGGTATTGGTGTAAAGGTCAGGGCTAAGAATGTACGCAGCCAGCGAAACTGTCGGGCTGTAGAACGTGTTGGCGTTGGTGTAGAGGTCAGGAGTAAGCGCGTAGCTGGCACTTACGGTCTGGGTATAGAAGGTGTTGCTGTTGGTGTAGAGCGCAGGCGTGAGCGTATTGCTAGCACTTACTGCTTGCGTATAGAACGTGTTGCTGTTGGTGTAAAGCGCAGGCGTAAGGGCGTAGCTGCTGCTTACGGTCTGGGTGTAGAAAGCGTTGTCGTTCGTGTACAGAGCCGGTGTCAGCGTGTAGCTTGACGTTACGGTCTGGGTATAGAACGTGTTGTTGTTCGTGTACAGCGCAGGGGTAAGCGTGTTACTGTAGGTAACAACCTGCGTGTAGAACGTATTGGAGTTGGTATAGAGCGCAGGGGAAAGATTCTGCGCTGCCCCGCCTTGTGTTACGTCAGGGCTGTAGAACGTTTGGGTGTTGGCATACAGCGCAGGGGTGAGCGTGTTACTGTAAGTAACAACCTGCGTGTAAAAGGTATTTGTGTTTGTGTAAAGCGCGGGCGTAAGCGCTTTTACCGCAGTTACCGTCTGCGTGTAGAACGTGTTTGTGTTTGTATAGAGCGCAGGATCAAGGTTCTGCGTTCCACCGCCGCTTGTTACCTCAAACGCATCATTTTGGAATGCGTCTAGTTGAAATGCGGCGGCCACGACTTACCCCAGAGAAGCCATGTACTCTAGATATTCAGGGTTTGCAGTAATGGCAACAATCACCCATCCATCAGGGACCGGATCGCCTGTAGGTATAAGCTGAAGATTGCCATCAGCATCCTGCAAAACATCCCAAGTCATAAGTCTTGCTCCAAGTACATCCGATTAAGCGACAAGATTTTTGCAGTTGTTCCAGATACTGACTGGGTTTGTGCCTGCATATATAGAAACGTGGCGGCTACCGGCAGTGTGGTGCTGAGACTCGT
>Ga0181338_1000245_pt1 | contig 11521 bp, 18 predicted proteins | sample Sp13VDMM110SD_FD_122168 | JGI IMG/M metagenome (GOLD analysis project Ga0181338, IMG submission 122168) | Freshwater viral communities from Lake Michigan, USA - Sp13.VD.MM110.S.D | ecosystem: Environmental > Aquatic > Freshwater > Lake | place: USA: Michigan | collected 2013-04-23
AGGTGGCGAGGGGGCTGTTACCATGCGCGTACCCAAAAGCAAAGTGCCAGAAAGCAAAGCTGTTAGATTTAAAGATGCAGAAAAAATGAAAAAAGGTGGTGCTGTAAAGTCAGCATCATCTCGCGCAGACGGAATAGCGCAGCGCGGTAAAACACGAGGTAAGATGCGATGAAAGCTCCACAGCAAAGCCTGAAGTCATGGGGTGACCAGAAATGGCGGACAAAGAGTGGCAAGCCGTCGTCAAAGACAGGCGAACGATACCTGCCAGAAGCGGCTATCAAGTCACTCACCCCGTCAGAGTATGCCGCCACAACGAAGGCAAAGCGGGCAGGGAAAGCCGCAGGCAAGCAGTTTGTTAAACAGCCCAAGGGCATAGCAAAGAAAACGGCGGGATTTAGATAATGACGACCTCTGGAGCCACAACCTTTAATATCAACCTGAACGAAGCGGTTGAAGAAGCATTTGAGCGTTGTGGCTCAGAGCTACGTACGGGTTATCACCTGCGCACGGCACGTCGTTCACTTAATCTGTTGTTTGCAGACTGGGCTAATCGCGGCGTCAACATGTGGACGTTTGAGCAGAACACGATTGTTCTAACCCAAGGACAGCCAACCTATGCACTTCCTGACGATACTGTTGATATTCTGGACCATGTTATTCGGACCAATGCAAACGTCGCTAGTAACCAATCCGATCTGACTATCACCCGTATTAGCGTATCTACCTACGCCACAATCCCTAACAAGCTAACGCAAGGACGGCCTATTCAGGTATGGATTCAGCGTTTAACAGGCGGCGAGTCACCACTGGTAGGCACGCTACAAGCGGGCATTAGTGCAACGGATACAACCATCCCTGTGACTTCTTTGGTAGGTATACCGACTGCGGGGTTCATTAAGATTGGTACTGAACTAATCGGGTACAACGAGACGGAAGCGGCAACTAGCACTACCCCGGCGTATTTGTACAACTGTGTTCGTGGCCAAGATGGCACCACAGCGGCTATACACTTAATTAGTGCTGCGTTGACCTTGGTACAAAAACAGAGCATTACCGTGTGGCCGACCCCGGACAGTGCCTATACCTACCAGTTTGTTTACTGGCGCATGCGCCGTATTCAGGATGCCGGATCAGGTGGTACGAATACGATGGACGTGCCGTTTAGATTTGTGCCGTGCTTGGTAGCAGGTCTGACGTACTACCTGTCGTTAAAGATCCCAGAGGCGGCTGGCCGTATTGATATGCTCAAAGCCATGTACGACGAGGCTTGGGCAACGGCGGCGGCAGAAGACCAAGAACGTGCCGCAGTTCGGTTCGTACCACGGCAGATGTTTATTGGCGGTGCGTAATGGGCAATAAGTTTGCTTCAGGTAAGAACGCGATTGCCGAGTGTGATCGGTGCGGGTTCCGCTATAAGCTGACAGTGCTGCGTAAAGAAATTATTAAGACAAAGACGTATAACTTACTGGTGTGCCCTTCTTGCTGGGACCCAGATCAGCCGCAGTTGTCTTTGGGTATGTACCCTGTTAGTGACCCACAAGGTATACGTGACCCACGGCCGGACCTGAGTTATTATCAGGCAGGCTATACAGGTTTGCAGTTAACGCAGACACCGGGCAGTTCGGAAGATGCCAGCGGTGATCCTAGCGGCGGTAGTAGGGTGTTTCAGTGGGGTTGGGCACCAGTGGGCGGTGCAAGTGGGTTTGATGAAGTTTTAACACCCAACTACTTAGTGGCCCAAAGCCCAGTTGGCATAGTAACGATCACGACGACATAGGAGTTTAAAATGGACAAAGCGGATTTGAAACAAGACAAGAAGATGATGGCTGGAGCCGTGCACAAGCATGAAGCAGCAATGCACCCCGGCAAGCCTATGACTAAGATGGCCAAAGGCGGCAAGACTAATATTCAAATGAAACAACTAGGTCGCGGTCTGGCTAAAGTTGCCAATCAAAAATCTGGCGCAAGAGGTCGATAATGGCTAAGTTCTCGCAAAAACTAATGGGTAAAGAAGTCGGTTCTGCTGAAGTTTATGCAGAGCCCCATACTATGGATGGTAAAGCCGGTGTAAGCCTTAAAAACAATGGCTATCAAGGCGGAAGTCGGTTGACTGCTAATGATGTGGACATGTCCGTTGGTAACATCAGCCGCGACGCATACAAAGAGCCTAAGACAACGGGCATCAAAACCCGTGGTAATGGCTGCGCTACTAAAGGCACGATTGCTCGTGGCCCGATGGCATAACCATGAATTACGCTGAACTTGTTGCGAATATTGCGGACGTTTGTGAAAACGAGTTCACAGCGGATGAGTACGCACTGTTCACTGAGCAAGCTGAACAAAAGATTTACAACACTGTTCAGCTTGCCAACCTACGTAAGAACGTAACGGGTACGTTAACGGTAAACAATAAGTATGTGTCTTGCCCCGGCGACTTCCTGTCTACGTACTCTTTAGCGGTTATTGAGAATTACGGATTGGCTACGGAGAACTACACATTCTTGTTGAACAATGATGTTAACTTTATTCGTGAGTCCTACCCAACGCCGGCAGATACAGGTTTGCCAGAGTATTACGCAATCTTTGGCCCGCAATCTACGGCGGTAAACGAACTGTCGTTCATTCTTGGACCTACGCCGAACAGTGCCTACAAACTAGAACTGCACTATTACTACTACCCGGAGTCAATTGTCACCGCTGGTACGACATGGCTTGGCGATAACTTTGATTCTGCATTGCTAAACGGCGCTCTTGTTGAGGCTATTCGCTTTATGAAGGGTGAGCCTGACCTTATCAATGTTTACCAGACAATGTACATGCAAGCACTTGAGTTGCTTAAAAATCTGGGTGATGGCAAGCAACGTATGGATGCGTACCGTGATGGTCAAGTTAGGATTCCAGTTAAATGATCTCGCAAACACAGACCACCAGCTTCAAAGCCGAGCTATATCAGGGGGTACATGACTTAGACACGGATGTGATTAAGATCGCGCTGTACACGGCTTTTGCTAATCTGGATGCGGATACACTTATTTATAGCGCGACTAATGAAGTGGTAGCGTCAGGCTACACGGCTGGCGGTGCAGTTATGACGGGCATTACGGTTAACACATCCGGCACTACGGCCTATGTAAATTTTGCTAATGTATCATTTACGTCTGCTCTTACTGCTCGCGGCGCGTTAATTTACAACTCCAGCCAAGGTAACAAATCTATTGCTGTGCTGGACTTTGGATCAGACAAAACGTCAACGACCACATTTACGATTACGATGCCTGCGAACACTTCGACAACAGCGTTAATTCGCAGTAGCTATTAGGAGCAATAAATGCTTATCGAACAAATGACCATTAACGGCTACTACCATGTGGTCTGCACAGACGCTGCGGGCAAGGTTAAGTGGGAAGACGATATTGAGAACTTGGTTACGACTGTTGGCAAGAACGCGACCTTGAACTCCATCTTAGGTAACGCTGGTGCTGGTGTTGTGCTGATGGGTTTGAAGGGTGTGGGTACAGCCGTTGTGGGGGATACCATGACTTCTCACGCTGCGTGGGCGGAGATTACGGCGATTGCTGCACGGGTAGCTCCTGTGTTTGCTACGGCAGCAGGCGGCTCCAAGACAACTTCTACGACTACAAACTTTACGATGACAGGTTCGGCTACGGTGGCGGGCTGCTTTATTGTCCTTGGTGGTACTACGGTGCCGGGCAATACGACAGGCATCTTGTTCTCCGCTGGCGATTTCGCATCTACCAGAACTGTTGTAGCTACAGATATTCTGCTGATAACCTACACTGCAACAATCACCTAATCATGTTTGCTAACGCCGCATTTGCTGCTGCACCTTTTTCTACTGCCTCCGGGGAGGCTTTTTTGGTTAGCATTAGTGAGAACATTGGTGTAATAGCTGAAGCGCAGAGTGTTATTGCACAGTTACCAGCACTAGTAATTGAAACGATGTCTATAGCGGATACAGAATCATCAACTTTGACAGCCATTTGGACAGTGATTGATACGACGCAAACGCCGCCTGATCCAAACTGGCAGACAATAGTTAACCCATAAAAGGTGCAAAATGGCTTTAATTATTAAAGATCGCGTAAAAGAGAACACCAATACGGTAGGAACAGGGCCGGTTACGCTTACTGGCACATTCCCCGGCTATCAGGCATTCTCGGTTATCGGCAACGCCAACACCACGTACTACGCCATTGTCAGCCAAGTAGCTAATGAATGGGAAGTGGGTATTGGTACGTACACACTGGTAGGTACAAGTGTGGCTAGAGATACGGTTTTATCGTCTTCCAGCTTATCTTCCATTGCAGCAATTTCGTCCATCAGCCAAGCAACCACTACGGTTACTGTTAATACGGCTGCGGCGCACGGCATAACGGCTGGGCAAGTAATTACTGTTAACGCTGTTGCCGACGCCACGGCGTTAGTTTCTGGCGCAACGGTTACTATTCTGACGGTTGGGACTACCAACTTTGTAGCAATTGGCGCGGCATCAAATACGGTAGGTGTTAGCTTTACGGCCACAGGCTCCGGTACTGGCACTGGTACGGTCACGCTTGACGCACAAGGTACAGGCAAAACAGTTTTAACAGCAGGCGGATCAATACTTACCTACGCAGGAGCTAGCGCAACGTACACGGCGGTTACGCTGTTGACGGGTTTTGCTGGAGTTTTGACGCCATTCACATCGGGTAGTAAAGATGTGTTCGTTACCTACCCTGCCGAGAGAGCAGTCTATGCGGACGGGTTAAATATCATTGCGGATAACGCCGCACTTACCCCAGTATCTTCTGGCGGTACAGGTTTGGCTACATTACAAGCTAACTTCATTCCTTATGGCGATGGAGCAAACCCTTTTGCCAACAACGTTAATTTGTCATACAACGGTACAACTCTACGGGTAGGTACTGCGGCTTTACTGGCGGTAACAAACCCAGCTATTGCTGGCACAGGTAGTGTAAACGACCACATTCAAAATTACATTTACAACGCCAACTCTGGAACAAGCGCTTCTGCCAACTATTTTGTATATACAAATAATAGTACGGATGCGGCTGGTTGGGGTAACTTTGGGTATACAAGCTCTACGTTTAATGACGCGGCATATACTGTTACTGGTTTTAATGAGACTTACTTATTTGCTTCGGCATTAAACGCGTCTTTCACAGGCAACATGGTTTACGCAACCTCAAGCACAGGTTCGGATAACGCGCATCAGTGGTACGTCGGCGGCTTTAATCAGGTCAAAGGCGCGTACAAGATGCAGCTTAATGCTTCTAATCTAACATTAGCATTGCCAATCGTAGCGGGGGCTAACGCTATAGGTTGTGGCGCGATTACTTCGGCCTCTGGGGGCATTACCGCTACAACGGGTAACATAGTAGCAACAGCGGGCAATATTTCAACAACAGCGGGTAGCATTACTTCCGCAACTACGCTTACAGCAACATTAGGTAACATCACAGCGACAGCGGGTAATGTTGTAGCCAGTTCAATTACGCCAACCGCAGGTACAACTTTAGTTTCACCTATTGCTTTAACGGCAGGTACAAACCTAACCTCCTCTGCTGCTGGTGCTATTGAGTTTGATGGCGTAAACATATACGGCACTTTAGACACAACGACTGGCCGTAGCTCGGTAGGTTTATACAACCAATTTAAATTAGCGGCTAACGGCGGGGCTATTGCTGCGGCTATTGCTAACTACTTTGGTACAACTTCAAATATTGCGTTGGTTGCTAATGCGCTGTACGAGATTGAGATTACGGCGTACTTCTTAAAGACAACCGCTGGCACGGTTACATGGACGCTGACTAACTCCGCTGCACCAACCTCTCAGAATATTTATTACGAGATGTCGCCGATTACAGGTATCGTTGCGCCGCCCGGTACAGCGACCATGCTGGAAGGCCAAGCAGTTAACTCAACAGCGGCCTACTCATTTGTTACAGTCTCATTGACCACGGCAGTTAATCATTATGCGCGGTTTAGAATTCAATTGGTTAACGGTACAGGCACTAGCCTTCGAATACAAGTTACACAATCAGCCGGTACGCTTACGCCGTTGGCTGGAAGTATCTGGACTGCGCGTCGTTTGAACCCAACTAACAACGGTACCTACGCGGCTTAATCGGAGTAAACAATGACTACGCAAGCAACATCTCTACTAGGTCTAGCCTTACCGATTACCGGAGAACTTGACGGTACGTGGGGTGATGTCGTTAATGATTCAATCACTTCACTGCTTGATACGGCGATTGCGGGCACGACCACGCTAACTGCGGATGCGGATGTTACGCTCTCAACTACCACACTAGCATCTAACCAAGCCCGTCAGGCAATCATTGTGTGGACGGCTAGTGGCACGGTAACACGGTATATCACTGCTCCGGCATCCAGTAAAACCTATGTGGTTATCAACAACACGGGCGGCACCCAGGCGATTGTGATTCGTGGCGTTGGCCCGACAACCGGCGTTTCAATCTTCGCTGGCGGCAAGGCTCTGGTTGCTTGGAACGGCACAGACTTTGTGCGTGTTGGTGCTTCAGCCGGTGGATCAGATACGCAGGTTCAGTTTAATAGCTCAGACAACTTAGCTGGCTCGTTGAACTTTACGTGGGACGGCAACGCAGTACAGATTGGCGGAGAAAAAGCATTACGGATGGCGGATGCAGACTCGTCTAACTATGTTGGGTTCAAATCCCCCGCTGTAGTTGCGACCAGTACAACTTACACACTGCCTAGCGTAGACGGCTCGCCCGGCCAGAACTTAACGACGAATGGTACTGGTGGAATGTCATGGGCTACGGCTGGCGCAGCGGCAACAGGTGCTATCTGGGTGAATAACACGACGGTTTCAACTAACTACACCATTGCCACAAACACAAACGGATTTAGTGTTGGCCCGATTACGATTGGGTCTGGCTATGCGGTAACGGTAGCATCCGGTCAACGCTGGTTAGTATTTTAAGAGGAATAAACATGAGTACAATTTCATCGGGTACCACCATCAGCACTGCGCTAGTGAGCGCGGGCGATACTACGGGTGCGCTTGTGTTTAAGACGGGTTCTGGTGCAACTACAGCCATGACGATTGGGTCAGATCAAAGCGTGACGTTTGCGGGGGTTGTAAGTGGTGTAAATAATGTTCAAGAGTTCACCGCATCAGGTACGTGGACTAAACCTACTGGCGCTACGTTTGTAATGGTCGAGTGTTGGGGCGCAGGTGGTGGCGGTGGTTCAGGCCGTAGAGGGTCTGCCGGTTCTTATCGTGCAGGCGGCGCAGGGGGAGGAGGAGGAGTTCATGTTAAATATATGTTTAAAGCCAGCGATCTTACTTCCACAGTAACGGTGACTTTGGGTGCTGGCGGCACTGCTGGTGCGGCTCAAACCGTTGATAGTACAGATGGAAATTCTGGAGTTGCTGGTGGCAATACTACATTTGGGGCTTACCTAACTGCCTATGGCGGTGGCGGTGGATTTAAAGGTACAAGTAGTACTGCTGGATATTCCCCGGGCGGCGGCGGTGGTGGGACAGGTACAGCAGGTAGCACTGGCAGTAGCGTTAATGGTGGAGCAAGCGGAGGAACCCCAAGAAGCACATATTTTGGCGCTGCTTCATCAGGTAATGGAGACAATATTGGTGGGGGAGGCGCAGGATATTTTGGTGGCGATGGATCACAGGCAGAATGGGGTGGCGGTAGTGGTGGTGGTGGTATTTATATTGTCAATACATCCGGGGGTAGTTCAATTTTTGGTGGCGGGGGCGGCGGTGCTGGTGCGGGTATAGACAACACAAATGCAATTGGTGCTGGTGGTGCTGGTGGTGGAATTGGCACTTATAGCTCTGGCGGCGGCGGGGCAGGGGGGGCTTCCGGTCTTAATGGCACTGCTGGATCTCAATCGGCTAGTAGGGGATCGGGTACTGGCGGTGGCGGTGGAGGTTGCTCGCTTACTACCGCTGGCAATGGTGGTGCTGGTGGGCAAGGAGGCGGTGGTGGTGCTGGTGGTGCAGGTTCATTAAATAGCAATAGTTCTGGTGCAGGCGGTGCAGGCGGTGCAGGTTATGCACGAGTTTATAGCTGGTAACGGATTAATTGGAGTAACACATGTCTATAACTATTGACGGCACAGCCGGGATAACATTCCCAAATACAACAAACCAAATTACAGCAGCAGTCACCAACTTTCAAGAGTTCACAGCCTCCGGCACATGGACTAAACCCGCAGGCTCTACGTTTGTAATGGTCGAGTGTTGGGGCGCAGGTGGTGGCGGCGGGTCAGGTCGTAGAGGAGCGGCGGGTACAAGCCGTGGCGGCGGTGGTGGCGGTGGTGGTGGCGCATATGTTTATCGTCTTTTTAAAGCTAGTGATCTTACCGCCACCGTAACTGCGACGATAGGCGCGGGAGGCACCGCTGGCGCAGCGACAACAGTAGATAATACAAGTGGAAGTAATGGGGTAGTGGGCGGGGATACTACTTTTGGTGCGTATCTATCTGCTTATGGTGGGGGTTACGGATCACAGGGTATAAATACGTCTTCTACTGGCGGTGGTGGTGGTGGAGGCGGTGCATTAACGTCCGGATCGGGGGCCGATGGTGGCTTTCCGCGCATCAGTGGTAGTGGTTTTGGTCAGTTTGGCGGCGGTAGTGGCGGCACTTCCAGCGCTAATGGGTCATCTGGTTTTGGTGGTGGTGGGGGCGGTAATTACCGAGTCAGCGGTTCGGGGTTATCGGGATTTTGCTCGTATCAAGGTGGTTCTGGCGGCGGTGCAGGCGGGACGCTTGAGCAAACAAATACATCAACTCTGGGCGGTGCTGGCGGCTCAATTGCTGGCGATACCGGTGGTGGTGGTACGGCTGGTGCTGCACCCGCTTCGGCTACAAGCGCTGGCGGCAATGGAGGTGCTGGAACAACATTCCGGTTCGGTGGTGGTGGTGGTGGATCAGGTGGCACTACATCTGGTGTTGGCGGCACAGGGGGTGCTGGCGGTATTGCTGCCGGTGGTGGCGGTGGTGGCGGTTCAATACATGGATCAGACTCCGGTGCTGGCGGTGCTGGCGGTTCGGGTTGTATTCGCGTTTATACATGGTGATTAAAATGACAAACAAATACGCAAAAGTAGAAAACGGTGTAGTTACTAATATGATCGTAGCTGACAGCGAGTGGGCTAGTGAGCAAGGCTTAGTGCTTTGCCCAGACTACGATGATGCTGGTCAGGCTCTTGGCATTGGTGCTACTTACGAAAACTGGCAGTTCACGGCTTACGTTGCGCCAGAGCCTACGCCCGTAGCAGCGCCGACTAAAGAAGAACTGATGGCACAACTTGCCGTACTGTCTGCGCAAATACAAGCGTTAACCCCGACAGAAGTGATTGCCCCAGTAGTCGAGCCGGTGGTTGAGCCTGTCGTAGAGGCAGTAGTCGAGACAATCTCTGAGCCAGTAGTAGAAGTCACGCCAGAACCAACACCGGAGTAATACATGACAACTTTGATAAACGCGGACACAGTAGTAGGCGGGGCAGTCATTACTGGCGATGCGTCAGGTAACCTTGCTTTGCAGTCGGGCGGCGTAACAGGCTTGACCGTTAGTTCCGGCGGTGCAGTGACGTTTGCGGGGGCTGTAAATGGTATAAATAATGTGCAGGAATTCACATCATCCGGTACGTGGACTAAGCCTACAGGGTGTACGTTTGTTCAAGTTGAGTTGTGGGGCGCTGGTGGTGGCGGTGGATCAGGCCGAAGGGGTGCAACAAGCAATTTAAGAAAGGGCGGTGGTGGTGGTGGTGGTGGCGCTTTAGTAAGGTTGATGTTTAAAGCAAGTGATCTTACCTCTACTGTTGCGGTTACTCTTGGCGCGGGCGGTACAGGTGGTGCAGCAGTTACCGCTAATGATACCGCTGGTAATGTTGGAACGGTTGGTGGTAGTACAACTTTTGGCGCATATTTAACAAGTTACGGCGGAGGTGCAGGCGCTGCTGGCGATAACGTAGCAAATGCTTCTTCTGGAGGAGGGGGTGGGGGATCTGCTGGTGCTGGTGGTAATGGGGGAACTTTATCCGGCGGCGGCGATCCGTCCAGTGCATATTTTGGTGGCACAACAAATGGTCTTAACACAGGCGGTGGAGGTGGAGGTTGTCAAAATGGCACTCAAGGATCAAGTGCCGAATGGGGTGGTGGCGCAGGCGGCGGCGCAGAATCTACTGGAGTTGCTGGTAGTGATGCGGGCAGTTCTGTTTTTGCTGCTGGCGGAGGCGGGGGTGGGGCAGGAATAACAAGTGCTAATGTTGCCAGTGCTGGTGGTGCTGGGGGAGAAACAAATAGTTACGCGTCTGGCGGTGGAGGCGCAGCGGGACGCCCCGGAACAGCGGGCACACAATCCGCGACAACTGGGTCTGGTAGTGGTGGCGGAGGCGGATCGTCTAATGTAACACTTATTGGTGGTAGTGGCGGTGCTGGTGGTGCTGGTGGCGGCGGCGGTGGTGGAGGTAGTGGCGCACTCAATGGCGTCAATTCAGGCGCTGGTGGTGCTGGTGGTATAGGTTATGCACGAATTTATAGCTGGTAACAAACAAAAAATGTATGGACCCAATAACAATCGGTGCGGCATTTGCAGTAGCCAAAGCGGCTGTTGCTGGGGTGAAGGAGGCCATTGCGCTTAGTAAGGAAGTGCAAAAGGGAGGTAACGAATAATGATGACGCTATTTACAACACTAATTTCTTTCTTGTCTGGCGGTCTACCAAAGTTACTGGATTTCTTCCAAGACAAACAAGATAAGAAGCACGAGCTAGCCTTGGCCCAGATTCAAGTGCAATCTCAACTTGAGATGCAAAAAGCTGGCTTTCAGTCCCAAGAGCATATCGAGGAAATTCGTACCGAGCAGATCAGTATTCAGGCCCAAGCCTCTGAGCGGCAAGCCCTCTACGCTCACGACATCGAGATTGGCAAAGGCGCGTCCCAGTGGGTGATTAACCTCCGCGCTATGGTGCGACCAACCATTACGTATGGCCTTTTCTTTTTGCTAGTCATTATTGATGTTGCTGGCGTCTGGTACGCATGGACTACTAACGTGCCGTTTCACGTCATGATTGAGGCGGTTTGGGACGACGATACGCAGATCATTTGGGCATCAGTTGTGAGTTTTTGGTTCGGGACACAAGCCTTTAGCAAAAAATGAACTTATTAGAAATCAGACCTAACTTAATGTTTGTCGGGCAAGCCCACGGCAAACAGGCGGCGTTGCCACCGCAAGTTAAGTCTGCTATTGCGCAGTATGGCGCATGGTACGAGGGTGATGGGGGCGACAAGGTACAGGGTGTTTCGTACAAAGGGTCGTGGGATGACGCTGCCGCTAAAGACGTAAAGGGCTACCCCAAACATTTTTTGTTTGTTACCAGCGATAAATTCGTGCATAACCTATACCACCAGCACCACCAGCGCCTGAATTGACGCCATTGAGTGCGCCACTACCTCCACCACCGCCGCCGCCACCAGCACCACCAG
>Ga0181338_1000250_pt1 | contig 11383 bp, 15 predicted proteins | sample Sp13VDMM110SD_FD_122168 | JGI IMG/M metagenome (GOLD analysis project Ga0181338, IMG submission 122168) | Freshwater viral communities from Lake Michigan, USA - Sp13.VD.MM110.S.D | ecosystem: Environmental > Aquatic > Freshwater > Lake | place: USA: Michigan | collected 2013-04-23
AAGAACGACGTCGACCTCGGCATTCGCCAAGCGGAAGATCGTGCAGCGTTGCGCAAGCAGACCTTCACTCCGGCCGCAACCGGCGGCGGAGACGTGGACGGACGGCGTGGAGCGGTTGCTCCGGCCCCTCGCGGGGCGGCCCGGCCCTATACCGAGAAGGAAATCGACGACCTGATCACCAATAAGACCAACAGCGGGGCGTACGGGACGCTCGACTGGTGGCAAGACGAGGCAAAGAAGAACGAGATCCTGTCTTCCCCTGACAGATTCGTGAAAGGCGGCGTCCTGTTCCAGACAGAGTACCCGACAGGCGCAACTGTCGAGTCTCCGACGATGTACGGGCTGCGGTCTGCTATGACTTTGATCAACGCAGCGACCGGAGCGGTCGGCTACGCTGCCACCACGCTGCCGCAGGCCGCTTACGACAGGTACCGCACCGCTCGGTACGGAGATCCAGCGCCCAAAGATGACGTCATTCAGATGAAGAAGTCAGCAGGGCGCTTTCAGAAGTTCAAAGGCACCGGGCTGTACGAGAATGTGCTGTACAACGTGTACACAGGAGGCGGACTGACGCAGGAAATTGGGGATTTGTACAAGTACAACCCCGATACGGACATGCAGAAGTACGAAGTCGTCGGACAGGTCGCAGGTTTTGCCGGTGATCTGCTGTCCCTCGGCGATCTTGCAGTGGGCTTGGGTGCAATCGGCGGAGCCAAGGCTGGACTCTCAGCAGCCCGGGCAACGAAGGCTGTCGAAGGGGCAGTAGACCTGGCCGCAGTGGGCAAGTACGCGTTCAAGGGCGCGGCGTCCTCCTACGTTGACGCAATCCCGGGGTTGAGCAAGCTCGCAACGAAGCTGGCCCCCGGCGATGTGCGCCTGGTGTACGGCGGCAAGCTCTCGCAGGAGATGGAGGCGGCCAGTCTGTACAAGACGGTGTTCGATGAGGCCAATGTTCCGGGCAGCATCTTCCCGCCAGTGGCTTTGACCGAAGGAGAGGCCCGCTCTCTGGCAGAGAGTGCGCATCTGCGGGCAGAGGACGCAGTCCGTGCGGAGTTCCCGAACACCAAGTTCGCGCGGGACCTTGGAGAAGAAGGCGGCAGGATGCGGGACATCCTCAACGGCAACTACTTCTCGAAAGGGCAGAAGGCATTCAACGAGGCAGATGCCGTAGCCCAAGCTGCAGCCAAACTGCGCACCTCGGTACCTCTGACCACGGCAGAAGAACTGTTGCTCAAGCCGTACCTCGCAGCCGCTGCGCGGTCTGACCCCAGCATCACCAAGGACATCGTCAACGCGTTCAAGGGCGCAGAGAAGAATCGTGTTACCGCCTCGACAATCGTAAATCAGATGGTGTCAAGCGGCGCTACGCCGACAGACGTTGAGTTCTTCGCGGGCGCCCTGCGTAAGGCAGCTGCGTTCGAAGCCGGAGTCAAGACGGTAGACACCGGTCTGTCCTCGGTGATGCAGCGCGGCGGGGCCGTAGTCATCGTCACGCCTCGGACGCTGGCTACTCCCGAGAACGCGGAGAAACTGGCGGCGAAGTATCAGTCGACTGACTTCTTCACGAAGGCAGTCAAGCCCTTGCAGGATGCAGGGCGCGTCGAGCTCTCAATCGCAGGCAAAGTCGAGCAGGGATTCCAAGTCACGCCCGAGATTGCCGCGCAGTTGACAGCAGCTGCGAACGAAGCACGCGCGTCGGGCCACATCACTGAAGCCGTACACACTCAAGTGCTGAAGAACATTGAAGAGGGTGTTGTCACAGCCGCTGATATCCGCACTTTAGCGTACGACCAGCTTGACACCCTCGCCTTAGCAGAGCAGAAGGGTGTCCAGTCTCGGGCCTTGGCGGAAGTAGGCAAGCCGGCAGAGGGACGGGGCCTCGGACCTACACGCGCAACGACCATCGCACAGCAGCGCCGCGCCCAAGAGCTGACAAGCGATCTGCCCTTGATGTTCCGCCGCACAACCAACGAGCTGTTGGATAGCTCCGACCGTCTCGGGCCCATCATCTCTCCGGTGCAGAAGCAGATCATCGCAGACGCACGCGGGAAGGTAAGCGCCCTCGACCGTACTCTACGCGACGACTACCGCCGCCTTGGCAAGGACGCTGGGTTTGCAGAGTCATACGGTCTTCGGCCTGACGCCTCCTCGACAGAGAAGATCATCGCCCTGGGTCAAGGGACTACGAACAGTGCAGGCGGTAAGGCCTATGCCACGGCCTTGATTGACAGCCTCATCTACGGGTCGAAGGATCAGAGCCCTTGGGTCCGCGCCTTTTCCGGACAGTACTTGTACGGCGAACAGATTCTGTCCTCCACGCGGGAGTACACCGCACTCATCGACAAGCTTGCGGACATGACTCCGCAGCGATTGGCAGAGAGCTTGGACGAAGTCTTCGCAGAAGTGCAGAAGATGGTGTCGACCACGGTCAACACGCGCATCACCGATGCCGGGGGGCGTGTGCTTGCTGTGCCGAAGACGCTGAAGAGCGAGGCACTTGCCGTGGCCTATGCCCGCACGCGCGCCAACGAGATCATCGCCGACGCCGCAGTGAAGCTGATCCCCGAACGCCCGATGGGATTGACTGACCTAAGCCGCAGCCTCATCGACGAGCTGACGCGTCTTGCCGGCGGCGAGAAGCCGGAGGGGCTGAAGTTCTTCTACGACATGGTGAAGAAGGAGGCTGTTGCCCCCGGCTACTGGGCGGACCTGCAGCTTCGTAGTCAGGCCTTCGGCGAAGTGACGCGGGATGGCGTGCCTGTGCTCGATGCCGCACTCGATGACCTGATCGCGAAGAGCACCTCACTCAAGCCGGAAGACGCGGAACAGCTGAGGAAGATCCTCGCGAACCGCTTCCGAGGCGAGGTCATGACCGGAGAGCTGGGACTTCTCGAGGACGTCACCACGCACGTAGACCTGATGAAGTCTGAAGGCCTGCTTGCAGACAACAGGATCGACGAAGCACTGCAGCGCGTCGACGATCTGTACACCGGCAAGCTGGACGCCTCGAAGCTGGCGCTGCCGGCAATAGCAGAGCGCATCAAGGCAGACCTCGGATCGGAGGCCAAGTACAGCCAGCTCCTCAAAGAACTGGCCAAGCTGTCTGATATTGCGCACGACGGGAACATCTCGGCAGGACGGGCAGTGCGGGTAGTGCGCCAAATGATCAATGCGTACCACTCTTTCTACTACTACTCCATCCTGTCATTGGCCCCTGCGTTCCACGGCGTGAACAACTTGACTGCGCCTGCGATCTCGTACTTCACCACAGGACGGGTATCCAATCCTCTTCGCACCCCCGAAGCTGCCAACATCCTGCTCCTCGGAAGTCGCTACGCGGACCCGGCAAAGCGCCTGGTACCTGTCGTCACGGATGCCCTCGGCAACGTGTACACGCGCGGAGACCTGTACGATCTCGCACTGCGGAGTGGCGTCTTCCGTAGCCAGATGGAGGCAGCGGTCTCGTCCGACTTCATCAACGAAGCCAACAAGCTAATGGGTACCGAAGGCAAGTTGACAAAGGGCTTTCAGGCACGCCGTGCTCTGACGACCGGGCCTCGCGAACTTCTCGCGGATCCCATCGCAACGTGGACAGACAACATGTGGCGCATGGAGTCCGTGACCGGGGCGCTTCGCAACGGCAAGACCATCGAGGAAGCGCTGTCCGTCGGCAAGAAGTCGCTGTTCGACTACGGCACCTTGACTCCGTTGGAGCAAAACATCAGCCGGAACTTCTTTGTGTTCTACAACTACTTCCGGCAGAGCGTGGTGCAGTTCATGCGCAACGCCGTGGCGAATCCGGAGCGCATCACGCGCATGATCAGGGCTACCACGCAGCCCAGCCGCATCGCTATCGGCGACCAGAACTACAACGACCTGTCGTTCTACGCCGCGCCAGAGCTTGGCACCACCCGCATCGTGGGCCGCTACGACACAGCCTCCTCCAACAAAATCGGTAGCTCCATGCTGCTGCCGATGATGCCCGACGCTGACGCGTTGAGCATCGCCGGTACGCTGTTCACCGATCCGATTGCGTTCTTGGCGGGGCCCACGGCGGAGGGGCGCGGGCGCGTCTTCACAGAGGGAGTGGTGGCCAAGCGCCTTGGCCCTGCATCGAAGATCGTAGGGGCAACGCTCTTCAGCGAGAATCCGGTAGACGACCTGCTCGAGGTGAAGCTGCCTCAGAACAGGCTCATGCCTGAGCACATCGCGCTGCTGATGACGGCCAACGAGGCTGCGGGGACTGCGTTCCTAAACCACTTCAATGCCAAGGTAGTTGACGCATCCCCCAGCGAGAACGCCTACAAAGGCAAAGCATTTGTGGTGTCGGACGAGGACTTCGCACGCTACAAGAAGTACATCAATGCGGTGCAGGTCGGCGGGATCAGCCGCATCTGGGGCGACTACGGGAAGATCGCGGGAGGTTCCGATCTTACGGGAGCCTATCCTGAGGGGATCTTGGAGCAGATGGCTGACGCCGTCGGCGCGGCCAAGTTCAAGGGCGCCGAGATGCCAGAAGCTGTTCAGCGTAAGGCGATCCAGTCCCGCACCACGGCAACACAGAAGGAGGCCAGCGAACTGAAGAAGGATCGCCAGCCGAAACGTGAGATAGATAAACGAAAATAGTCTGATATACTACCAACCTGTTAGGAGCTTCACCATGTCTACGTACCCCCGCGATGTCAGCTATGACGTCACCCCTGTCAAGAACCCCGGCAAGAGCAAGGGCCACAAGAGCGCCTCGTCCTCGAAGTCGCCGAGCATTCCGAACCTCATGAACCCCGGCACCTACACCATCGCCAAGCCTGCAGGTCAACAGACCTCCGGCGGGCGCGCTGCTGGCTGGAAGCCTCAAGCAGGCCGCTCGAGCCAGAGCCCCGAAGGCCAGAACGTGAAGTACCAGGCTCCGCGTGACACGGGCAAGGCCAGCATCAGCGACCTGCCCGGGCAGTACACGGGCACGCCGAAGGCAGGGGGCCGATAGCATGGAACCCCAACGCCGCCCCAACTTCATCCATGTTTTGGCTGCCGTCTTCGGTGCGCTTGCGGGCTCAGCGGGTGGCTTCACGCTTGCGGCCCATCGCTACCTATCGGAGCCCGCGCCCGCGTTCTGTCCGCCCTGCCCCGAGTGTCCCGTTGTCGTGGAAACTCCTGTGCCTGACGGTCCTCCTGTGGCTCCTACTGGCCAGCCTTCGGGCATGGTGCAGTAGATGATGAAGAAGAAGCCGCTGCCCAAGACCTACAAGGCTCCGCCGGGTTCTCCGCGCGCCAAGCAGTTGGCGAAGGCGTCGACCCTCTACAAGTCGGGGAAGAAGCAAGCTGCGTTCGACATGCGTGAAGGCATGGAGAAGAAGGTGCGCAATGCCAAAAAGCGTTGACTACTCCGGCATGGCCAAGAAGTACAACACGACACCTGCGAAGGTGCGCGCTGTGTACGCCAAGGGCCTTGGAGCGTACGGCTCGTCGGGCAGCCGCCCTGGCATGACCGCACACCAGTGGGCTTCGGCCCGCGTGAAGAGCGCGTTCACGGGCGGCAAGGCCGCTAAGGTGGACGCTCACATTATCAAAGGCAAGTAGCGCGGCGAGTAGCCGCATCAGTCAACTCTCGTAGTCGTAGTAGAAGGAGTCATCATGGCCGCAACTGGCAAGTTCATTCACGCCTCGACCTTCACGGGTCTTGCTATCCCCATGACCAACGCGTATGTCGTTGCTCAACGTCAGACGATTCCGTTGTACGCGGACAGCCCTGGTACAGTTGGCAACCGTGGCATCGGACGTCTGTCCGCGTTGTACATACACGTCAACACCATCGCAGCCGGCGCGACCACGATCACTGCGCGGCTCAGCCTCGACGCGGCGGGTGACCAGCCGTTCATCGGTGACTCGACCGCGACAATCAGCACGGGCGTCACCACGGCAGCGCAGGGCGCAGTCACGTTCAAGATTGATATCAACCTTGTGAAGGGGGCGAACGACAACCTGTTCTGCCACTTCAGAACGAACGCGGCCACGTGCACCGTGGACGCGATCACCCTGACGTGGGAGGAGTAAGCAATGCCACAAACTTCCAACAACACGGATGTCTTTGCACAGACCGTAGCGGGCGGCGGGTCTTCGGCCACTCTGTTCGACGGCTTCTTCGGCGACGGGTCTGACGGAGACGCGACCATTACTTTGGTAAGTTCTCCCGTCACTTTAACTGTTGACAAGTACTACAACAACCTGACCGTAGATGCCGGCGCCGTTCTGAAGCCCAGGGGTCAGCACATCTTCGTGAAGAACGTGCTCACCAACAACGGGTCTATCAACGACGACGGCAATGCGGGCGGCACGGGTATCAGCGCTGGCGCGGCCCTTAACATTGTGAGCAACGGCTTCGGAGCTGCGTCGGGTGCGGGCGGTGCAGGACGGACAACGACGGGTGTCGGTAACTCCGGTCTTACGTCGTCCAACTGTTCGACCAACGGACTCGGACAGGCTCCGCAGGGCGGCACGGGCGGAGGTGTTAGCGCACCGGTTGTAGCAGGCGGTGGCCCCGGTTCTGCTCCCGGCCCGACCATCCCGCAGCGGTGGCCTTCCCTTGCGTCCATGATCACGGCTCGTTTGTACAACGGTACTTCTACCTTCAACGGCGGCAGCGGCGGGGGCAGCGGGGGCTGCGACCTGACCGGCGGGACTGGCACGAGCGGATCTGGAGGTTCAGGGGGAGGAATTGTCTGGATTGGTGCGAAGGTTATCGCGAACGGGGGCACCATCAGCGCGAACGGTGGTGCGGGTGGCAACGGTGTCGCTACTGGAACTGCATCCTGCGGAGGCGGATCTGGCGGAGGTGGAGGGCTGGTTGGAATCGTGACCACGACCAACGCGTCCTTCGGGACAATCACTGCCAACGCAGGTGCCATTGGTACGGGCGCGGGCGTAGCGCCTACCGCTGCAGTAGTGGGCAAGAACGGAACCGTTCACTTCTTGGTGCTCTCATGACCGTCGTGCAAAAGTGGTTGGTGTTCGCCAAGGACACGACCGAGACTACGAGGCGCTGGCACCTGTCCCGCAACCTGGACGTGTGCGGCTACTTCACCGGCATCCCTCCGCGCCTGCAGGGGCAGGCCGACGAAGAGAAGTGGAAGCTGCCCTACGTGTGGTCTGAGACCGTCGAGGTGCCTGAATGAAAATCGTAGACCTGGCTCCGGCCTTCGACATCCTCGGCAATAGCGGGCGCAAGCCCGAACCGAAGGTCTCCCTGCCTGCACCCAAGGTCTTCGACCTGCTGCCCGGCAGGCTGGCCAAGGTTGAGTCCAACACCGACCGTGAACAGATCGCACAGCTCGCGCTGTTCCCGAGTCTTACATGGAAGGGCTAAGCGCTGCAGTGACCGGACCCCTCGGCGCACTGGCGTTAGCCGTTGGCATCATCGTGTACCTCGCCAAGGAGATCGTGCCGATGCTGAAGGCGTACTTCGATGCGCAGACAGCACAGCTCGGCAGCCTGGTGCAGGCACTCGAGAAGACCGTAGCAACACACGAGGCTGACCGCACTGCCTTCGAGCGGAGTATCGAGCGGCTGGGGAGCCGGCTTGAAAAGGTCGAGAACGACATCACGGCCATCGCCGCCAAGCTGCACTGATGCCGAAGTTCAGCGAGCGAAGCCTCAGCAGACTCAACACCTGCAGCCCTGTGCTGCAGCGGTTGATGAAGGCGGCCATCGAGATCGGTCCGGACTTCTCGATCCTCTGTGGGTTCCGTACAAAGGCAGAGCAGGATGCTGCTGTGGCGGCTGGACATAGCCAGCTGAGCTGGCCGAAGTCGCGGCACAACATCAGTCCGTCTATGGCAGTAGACATCGCGCCCTACCCCATCGACTGGAAAGATGAGGCCCGCTTCCACGAGTTGTCTGTCTCGGTGAAGCGGGCCTGGAATGCCATGTCAGCTGGAGCGAGGAGCGGCTACAGTCTTACATGGGGCGGGGACTGGACTACGTTTAGGGACCTGCCTCACTATGAGCTGGGCTTTGCGCGGGGATTCTCCCGAACACCATGAAGATGGGCCCGCCATCCATCTCGGACAGACAGAAGGTATTGGCGTTCAAGAACTCGAGCGCCTCGTCGAGGCTGCAGTCCTCCTTGTGCATGCAGGCGAAGATGACAGCCCGCTCGCTGTAGATGAAGCGGCCCGCGCTCGCATCGTACCCAACGACGCAGGAGTCGTAGACAGCAGCCGGCTCGAGCCGGATGGGTTTGTCATCGCTGATGTCGATCTCCTCGTTGCCGCGCATGTTGTGGTCATAGATCTCGAGCAGCGCATCACAGCGGCGGATGGCGCGGTCGAACAGTTCACGAATCTCGGTAGTGGAATCAAGCATGAGAAGCCTCGGTGAGCAGGAGTGAGTTGATGGAGTCGACTGAACATTCCACGGTCCACCACACGTGCAGGCACGCAGTGCATACACGCTGACGGGCGTACCAGTGAGGAGTTACAAAGCCTATGTTCTCAGCGATGTCATCTCGGACACCGGCGGGGATGTGGGTGTTAGCGGCGGCCGGACCACGGCTGGCTTTCACGCCAGTGTTCGGGCTGCTGCACTGGACGCAGGTCATCGTGCCTTCACATTGTGATCGCCCCGTCCGAGGTAGGCATCATTGGCTACGCACACCCGGTAGACCTCACGCTCCGCCGGGAAGCTGACCTTGCCCGGAAGGATGGCGAGCGTGCCGTCGGGCTGCATCATCGTGGCGCGTACAAGATTGACACGTCCGTCAGTTTCTTCCACGTCGCCGACCAGCACCGTGCCGTCCGTCAGGCTGATCATGATGCGTCCTGCTGCCGGGTTGTCGCGTGCGTGCTTAGCCTCACGTGCGCGCTGGTGGGAGGCACGCAGGCCGGCGACGACGTGCTCGGGGACATTACCCCCCATCACCTCAGCCTGCCGCCCTGAGTACCCCGGCACGGGCAGCGTAACGCCCTGCTCCAGCTGGTACGCGCACCACTGCTTCCATGCGGTGCGCGTGCAGTTTCTGCGGTGCGTGGGCCACCCGTATAGCAGCGCGGTCATAGACTCCGTTGTCAGGGGATCGCACGCAGCCAGCAGGCGCCCGACCGCAGTCGAGTACGCCTTGGCGCTGACCTGGTTGATGCCGATGGTCTTTTGCAGCCAGGCGATGAAGGGTTGAAAGTCCATACAGACAGTATAACCCACACTACCTACAGTGTGAAGTAAGTCTTATCGAAACCTTACTGTGCGCTTCGTAACTACAGAAAACCCTTCAGGCAAAACCTCTCCCTTACGAAGTGCCTCTTGTGCTGCACCCTTGTCCGGAACCACGGTGACCTTGCGCCAGTCCAGCGGCCATTGGGCGATGTCCTCGGGAGTGGCGAGACTCTCGGAGTCTTGAAGCCACGCCGTGTAGTTGGAGCCCTTCACTTTCGACGGCTCTCCCATCCCTTCGAGTTCGACCAGCAACATGGTCGCGTATTCTCTGCAGCGCAAGCGTCCGGCCTCCATCCCCTTGCGCCGTTGGTACAGCCTCTCCTCTTCTGCCTTCAGCAGATCAGCCTCAACGTCCAAGCGTCTGGCTGCCATCACGCACGCGCCGACCTTGTCAACGGAGGCGGAGACCCATGCCGCAAGCGCGTCCTCTGTGGACTCTGTAAGGACTCCTCCCTCCTCTTCGATCAGCCCGACCAGCGTTGCGGCTTCGGACATCAGCTCCCACGTTGACAGTTTCGACATGCAGTCTCCTATATGTAGGGTAGCACGGAACTCGGGCGGGTGCCACGGTGTGCTGCACGCGCAGCGGGTAAGGGCGAGGACCGAGGACCCGTCTTGGTTGTCTCGAGTCCGCCTTCTCGAATACCCCAACTTCAATCTACCATAAGCCATCCAAGACCAACAAGACAGATAGTAGAGAGATCTAATAGGAAGTAGATATTATATATACCCTATAGGCCCTATACGCTCTATGGGGAAGTCGTGTCTCGAGCGTCTTGTCCGTCTTGCTGTCTTGTCCGCCTCGCGGCGCGGCGCACCGTGGGCCAGGCCAGCTTCAGTTTCTGACGGCCCTGTCATTTTTGATTGTGCAGGTTCGCTGTACTCAATCGCCCCATTTTAGTCAGGACGAACCTCGACCACAACTTCTACTGAAAAGATTCTAAGAAAAAGGTTGCACATCGTAGGATGCCAGCGTATACTGATTGCAGGTCAGGCGAACCTCACACACCCCCGCCGACCTGGAGTCTCCCATGTCTACCTTCTTCGCGCTTCCCCACGTCGACAGCGACGTGACCGCCGTCATCAAACTCCTCCTCGGAATCGAGAACGGCAACGACAACGAGAACCTCGCCTCCCTTCCGGCCACCCTGCTCCGCGCTCGGGGGCTCGCGGACAACAGCCAGTACATGCGCGTCTTCGGTCGGCTGAGCGAAGTCAACGTTGGCGCCGTGGCTGCCGAGGACTTCGTCGACTGGTTCGAAACCAACTACCCCGGACGGGGCGTGTGGAAGGAGCCCGCCGCAGAGCCGCAGTACGGGCGCAGCACGATGTTCAGCGCGCACATTGCGAACGCACGAAAGGCTCTCGGCTACACCCAGGCTGACCTCGCCTCCGAGCTCGGAGTAGCGGTGTCGCAGGTCAGCCGGTGGGAAAGCGGCGGGGGTCAGCCCTCGAACGCCACCTACCTGAAGTTGGGCCTCGTGCTCGACACCGCCCCCAGCGTTCTTTGGCACATGGCCAACATGGGTGCAGAATGAACTGGAACATGACACGTAACGTCAGTCCGAAAGACCTGTACGCCGATGCGCAGCGCCAGTACGAAGAGGATGTCCGCGCCTGCTACGTGAAGTGGACCGAGGCCCGCGACGAGGCGCTCATCATGCTGAAGGCGCGGCTCGCTCTCACCGATGCGTGCGAAGACTACGTGCGGGAATCTGCGGCGGCCGACAGCGAAGCCGATGAGTACGCAGAGAAGTGGGGCGGAGAGAACGTGCGCCCGCCTAACCCCTGGCGCGGGGGCCCCGACGACGAGCCGTTGACTGCGTACGAACTGCGCGAGCTGCGGCACGACGAGGCCAGTGACAGGCGCGACAACGCCGAGGCTGTGTACGAATCCCTGGCGAGCGTTCGGCGCGGATAGCACACGACGGGTTGTTCCCGTCACCCATCCGCCGTAGTATGTGAAAGCCTCCGCCAGTTCAGGTACTGACGGAGGCCGTCTCACCACCACCCAAGTCCCCTCGACTACCACATCTCAGGAGCTCTCATGCCCACTGTACTTCCGAACCCCATCGCCGTCAAGGCCGTTGCAAAAGTCTACGTCGAAGGCATGCACCTCGCCGTTATCCCCCTGGAAGGGAAGATTCCTGTCCCCAAGAACTGGCAGGACGGACACATC
>Ga0181338_1000251_pt1 | contig 11379 bp, 15 predicted proteins | sample Sp13VDMM110SD_FD_122168 | JGI IMG/M metagenome (GOLD analysis project Ga0181338, IMG submission 122168) | Freshwater viral communities from Lake Michigan, USA - Sp13.VD.MM110.S.D | ecosystem: Environmental > Aquatic > Freshwater > Lake | place: USA: Michigan | collected 2013-04-23
CCGATCGCCGTGTCAACGTCGAACTCGCCTTTGAAACCGGCGAGAACCTCTTGCAAATCAACGAGCGAGCCTGCAACCGCTTCAAGAGTCGCGATGAACTTTGGGCGCTGCTTGTGCTCCGTTGTGATAAGCCGAAGATATTGAGATTCGGTTGTCATGTGATTATCGTGATGTCCGCGAGATCCGCTTCGGCAACCTCGTTGAATGCGAGAACGATGTTTGCTGTTCCAAAGGCTCCGGCGTTTTTCTTGATGCGGATCAGCGTGATGTCGAATGTGTCGCCCGCCGCTGTGCCGGGCAAGTTCGCAGGCACATAAAGCTTCGTGATCAACACATCGCTGCCGATTTTCAGCGCATTCAAATAATCAATCACAGCCTGCTTGATGAGCGTTTCGAAGCCGGTTGTGAATCCCGTCAGCGCGTCGATCGTGATCTCAACGCCGATAGTCGCTAGTGTTGGGCGGAAGAAGTTGATTGTGTTGATGAGCCCATACTTGTCCACCGTGTCGACGGAAGTCGTTCCATAAGTCTTCGTGCCTGGCGTCTTCTTCAATGCGATGGTGTCGCCGATCTCTTGCGCCAATCCGCCTTCAACGACAATTGCGATGCTGTGCGCTGGAAGGCCGTCTGCGTCTGGCACATCGTCGTCGTTTTCATAGCCCTTGAACCTCGTCACGCCCGCGAGCGAAGCGACCGCGCCAACGATTCCTTCAAGAACGGAAAGCGATGGAAGAGCTGTAGAGATTTCTTGGCGCAGGCGCAATTGAGCGTCCGTCTCAACAGGCTCTCCCTCTGTTGCGGCAAGAACATTGGTTACTGTTTGCCAGCCAAGCGTTGGTGTCGAGATTTTTTCGATCGTTCCTGCTGCAGCGGAAATAGCTCCAACATCTACAGCCGTAGCGGTGACGACGATCTCACCAGAACCAGGGATGACGACAGTCGCAGGCAAATTCCACTTCTGCGACAAAACATCCTCGACCTGTCCGTTGACGATCTCAGTTCCTTCCTGACCAACGATGGTCAAGTCGGCCGTCGAGAAAGTCGGAACACGACGACGAATTCCGTTGAGCTTCACATTGCGAGACAGCGCGTCTGCCAGCGCGGTGACAGGAGAGAAGCTGTTGTACACGCTTGCGGCCAGCGCCAAGGTCTCGTGGATCGACAAAGCAACAACAGCCAGCCACTGGCCGTCCTGAGAGTCTGCCTCCAGGTATACGTCAACGCCATAGATGGTTCTGTACTCGTCCTGCAACGCGGCCAGGACAGTCGGGTAGTCCGAGTAATGAAAACCCGTCGCGTCGATGTAGGCCAGTTCTGCGATCATTAGAGTATTTCGTTGAGTTTGGTTTGGCCGTAAATTGTGTCAATTGTCGCCGATACAGCATACGAGCGCAAGTCAGGATTCAGCGAAGAGCTGAACTCAACGATGGCCGTGACACCCTGTGTGTTCAGGGTCCTATCGCGCATCGTCAAATCGGCCGTTGCTTGGCTCGTCTTGCCAAGAACGCCAGCCTGGTACGGGGTGCCTTCGGTCGTGTCCAAAAACCACTCTCCTGCCCATAGGCGCAGCCGGGTGAGCACTGCTTGGCCGACGGCCTCTGGGGTGTCTTTGTGAAAGTCCAAGTTTCCGTTGCCGAACTTGAAGTCGCCGTCAGCATCGAGTGCGCGATATTTCATGCTGGTGTTCCTGTGTTGCTTGGGCCTGCTGTGACGCCAGGATGAACGTGAGTGCTGCCAACATTAGACCCGTTATTCGTGAGAGCGCCAGTCACCGAAGTTGCTCCTGTCAAGCTCGTCGTTCCTGTGCGCGTCAAATTCCCCTCATGGGTGATGTTGCCCTTGACTTGAATGCCGGCAGCGGTGAGCTTTATGTAAACAGACCTATCCAGGTTCCGCAGCTCCACCCCATCGCTCTGCACGGCGGGCAGTTTTTTGGCCTGGCTGGTCGGAGCTAGAACGGCGAAGCCATCGCTCAGGTCGTGCATACGCGCCTCGACAGGCTCTCCGACGCCGCCGCTTTGCCACCAACTGTCGATCGCCCTGCTGCTGAAAACGACCAACACCTCGTCGCCCGGCCCGAGAGGAAGCGTGAGCGCGAATGCCCCCGCGCGCGGAAAGCAGATCGGAACGTTGATCAGCAGCGGCAAGTTGACGGACGTCTCGTTGTTTTGTTCGTCCAGCAGGACACCCTTGATCGCGGGCTGAACAACGCAGGTCTGAGCGTCCAGATCAGCGCTGACAACGACGCCTGGCAGCGCAGTCCACATTTTCGCTTGCAAGCCTTCCAGCGCCTGCAGTTGCGCTTCCTCCGGGTCATTGAGCATCTCGTCGCGGTTCATCGCTTCACCTTCTTCCCGGCAGGCGCGCTGGCGTCAACGTCCAGGCACAAGATCTTCGCGAACCATTCATTACCACGTGTGTCGCCAACGTACTCAACCTTGAGCAACCTGTACTGCCCGTCTGCGGCAATCTTGGCAGGCTCCTTGTCTTTCTTTTCTGCCTTCTCGAGCGATTTGAGCTTGATGGAGGCAACGTCTTTTTCATTGATGATGACGCGCGCGCCGATCTTGAGCAATGGGTTGAGCAGAGCTTCAGCCTTGATGCCGTCAACGGTCTGCTCAGGCGTCCCGATCAATCCGGTTTTGCTGTTGAGCACGACTGCCTGTCCTGGCAACAAACCTGTCAACGGCAGGAACTGCATCTTGCCGTCTTGTATGGACCACGTTGTGTCAGTTGACTGCGCACTGCGTCGCAAAACGTCACGCCTCATCCCATACATCACTTTCCCTCTCGGCAACCTTTCGCCGCCAAGGTCGGGTATATAGCCGGGTTGCCCGATCATCGCCGCGTTGACGATGTCGTTTTGGCTCGCGCCTGCCTCCAAGGTCTTGTTGATCGTTCCGAAGGCGTAGCCCGCGTCGCCGTCGCCAGCAGCAATTTCCACAAAAGTGTCTACGCCGTTCTCTTTGCCTGTGCGGACGTCCTTGATGTTGCCGCGAAAGATGACGCCATAATTTTCTTCATAGCCAGCTTGAATGATGATGTCGACAAACTCTTTCTTGATGCGCGCAACGGTCTCCGGAGCCACGCCGTAGATCGTGACGCGCGCGGTGTTTGGCGTTTGCGCATCCTCTTTCTTGATGTAAAACTTGATGCGTAGGCGCGACATGTCCAGACCTTGACCAGAAGAGTCAGCAAGCAGCACGTCGCAGCGTCTTAGGTACTGATTCATTCTGTTGTCACCAACCAGACGTTGGATTCCGTGCCGAGGTTTTCCAGCGTTGGCAGAGCGCTGTCATCACCGTCCGTGAAAACAATCAACGAGCCTGGCAATGCAAGGTGCGCAAATTGCTGAAACAAGTCCGTGCCCGTGACCAGAGGAAGGTTCATGATCAGCGGCAGCTCGTCGGCGTCGTAGATGTCGATGAACCAACCGCCTTCCTCCATCGGGTTCCAGCGGTTGACAAGGTAATACAAGACCGCGCCAAGTTCAATGCTGAACTTTTGCGGGATGTTTGCGAACGGAATTTGGAATAGAGCCATTTAACGTCGAGCCGATGCAAGGATGGATTGTTGGCGTTTGGGCTTGTTTTCAACCGCCTTGGCAGACTTGCTTCCGGCATTTTGCGTTGACCCTGTGCGATCCGGACTAGCTTGCTTCGCGCGCGGTGGAACTGTCGTGACTTCGACCTGAACGATGATGATCTCTTCAAGAGTGAACGTGATGGAGAGAATATTTTCGCTCTCTGCATCCGTCGTCTGCGCCAAGCCTTTCATCAGCATATTTTTGTAGATGCGCTTGCCTGTCACAACATCGAACGGCAAGCGAGTGGCCTGAAGCTCCAGCAGCAAACGATAAGTCTCTTGCAGAGGCCTTTCGTCGTCGCCGAAAACAGCCTTGATCGTTACGCTGCTGGGTTTGACGTAGGCGTTGTCGGAGACGGTTGCGCCTTCCTGAACCGGGTGCTTTGTGATCTCCAACTCGTCAGTTGCATTTTCGTCGATCACGCACATCGTTGTGAACGATCCGACGCGCCGCTGAGGCCGCACGACGACTGGTTGAGGTGTTTGGGTGAACATCAACGAGCCCTTGGAGCGAGGTTGCGGGTCATGTCAGCGTTGACGCGGCCTTGCTCGCCCGCGACCGCGCGGCCTGTGGCGGCAGGATCACTCGCGCCCTGAACTATGATGTCTGTCTTTTGTGTGACGCTTTGGTTCGTGCCTCCGAGGCTCGCGGCAGCAGCAGGTGAAGGTGTCAGCATTGTTGCGTCACTGGTCGTTCCCTTGAGGATTGCGGGCATGATCCCTCCGATCGAAGCGACAAGGCCAATCGCCCGACTGATTGCGTCGATCACGCCCATCACGACCTCCTTGATCGCGAACCAAGCGCCGGAAAAATCTCCACTGAGCAACTTGACAACAAAATCGATGTATGCAAAAATGGTTGTAAACAAAGCAGTGGCCAATGCGTGCAACTCGCTGATCGCGTTCATCGCCAGGTCAATGCCCGGCTTCCACTTGTCCCAGTTGATCAAGGTCTCGCCACCCTGCGTCCAAACATAAAAGTCGTCTGCCAACAGCGCAATGGCCGCTGCCAGGGCAACAACTTGTCCGATCGGGGTCGCGAAGAATGCGAGATTGAATGCGCGCCAAGCCAACACGGCCAGTCCGATTTTGACGACCCAACCATCCATGTAATCGTTGAGCTTGCTGATCATCTCAATCACACCATACACAACATTGAATATGCGCGCGCCGACCGTGACAAATATCTTGCCAACGTACAAGATCTCCTCGATCACCTTGGTGATTGCAGAGATGATCTGCGGCATGTTCGAAACGATCAGCTTGCGCAACCGCTCTGTGCTCGCCGCCATGCTGTTGAAGAGCTTCGAGGCGACCGTCTTGCCGATCAAGCCCATGGCCGTTTGCAGCTTGCCCAGCTCGTCGCGGTAATTGTCGGCGTCCTTCACGGCTTGATTAGCGCTGAAGCCGGACGCCTTGACCATCTCGTTGTACTCAGTGGTGAGCCCTGCCATGTCCTCCGTCATCATCTTGATGAGGGTAGGGTCAAGGCCCAGGCGACTCAGAATGGCTTGCTGCTGGCCCAGGGCCATGCCCTTGATTTTCTGGCGAATCTCGTCCATCAGCACGGCGGTGTCTTTCAGTTCGCCGTTGGAGTCCTTAACATCGATTCCGATCTCCTCGAACACCTTCTTCGCGCGGCCCATGCCAATCGCGGCCAGGCCTGCATTGGTCGTCAGTGCCGTCAGAGACGCCGTGAGCGCGCCCATGTCTGAGCCCGTCTGCTCAGCTTGGTAGCCCATGCGGAAAATGTCCTCTGCCGCGACCTTGGTGCGCTCAGAAACATCATTGATCTTTTCTAGCTCTTCGGCGTAGCGGTTGACGTTGAGCAGCTCAGTGACCGCAGCAGCGACTTGCTTGGCAGCATCAGCAGCAAGTTGCCCAAGCGCCACAACGGCGACGCCGGACTTCATGATCCCTGTGTTGAATTTGCCGAGGCTTTTCTCGTCGACCTGGAAGCCAAGCCCGACGAGAAACTCCTTGATCGTTTCTGTGCTCACTTATTGGCCTCCTGAAACCTGCGCTCATTTTCATCCTGACAATCGATCGCATCGTTCATCAGGGCCACATCGGCCAACGACAAGGTGCCGTCGATCAGGCTCTCATACCTGCACCAACCCCTGCCGACAGGCCGAAGCATCCAACCCTCCCCACCGGGCAGGCCGACCCACTGGATCGGCTTTTTGCTTTCTACTTCGCGCCGGTTGAAGGTTGGGGAAGCGCGCTCAAAAAATCCTGGAAGTTGAATTGTCCTGCCTTGAAGGCAATCTTGATCAGGTCCGGCATTGTGATGTCTTGAAACATCAGTGACGAGCCTTTCACGACTGGTGCCCATCCGAGGCCGTTGGGTTGCTCCTGCTTGACGACGGAGAGCAGGCTATACAAGACAAACTCTGCGTCCTCGTCCTTGAGCTTGGAGAGCGCGTCTGCCAGGCCGGGCAGCACAGAGGACACCTCCTTCTGCAAGAAGGAGTTCATGTCCTTCATGGCCACACCAGCAGGCAGAAGCCCTGCGATTATAGGCGCCATCCTGCGGACAATGTGGAACTGCTTCATCGCGTCCAGCTTGTCCGCAGAGTATGTTTTGCCAGAGACTTGAAAGGTCAGCATCGCTTAGATCTCCGGGGTTCCAACGCCCAGAACGGTGGTGCTGTCGATCGCGTCGAACTGCCACTCGTTCATGCCGGCCTCGATCTGGAACTCCAGATTTGGCGGGCGCTTGAAGGCGACCTTCTCGAGCGTGATCGCATCCCCGCGCGCGATGTCGCGGACAGAGATGGTGTTTTTGCCGTGGGTGACGCTGGACATGGTCTGGTAGTTGTACATGTTCATCAACAGCGCGTTGATCGGCGAGGTCTTGAGCAGTCGGACCGTGACGGTCTTGGCGTTGTCGGCGCGCAGCGAGTGCTGGCCGGAGCCGTCTGCGCCGTTGATCATCGTGTTCTTGTCGTTCACCGACTCGATCGTGATGCCCTCTTCTGCCACGCCCGCGCCCGCGCCCAGGTTGATTGAACCGCCAGGACCGTTCATCGCAGCGACGACGTCCAGAAAGCTGTAAGTGCTCATGATGTGTTTGCCTTTCGAGGTTTAGCGGTTGACGTCGACGATGGCGTCGATTTCGTGGATTGCGCCAGCGAGCTTGAGCGCAATTTGCATCGGAGGAGCGACGCGCGTTTCGCGGATGGCTTGGTTCTGCAGAGCCATCGGAGGAGCGTAGATGTAGTAGCCCTTGGGCAGCGTGTCACCGCGCTCCAGTTGGCCAAAGCCGTCAGCATTCCACTGGCCTGGCGCGACAAAGCCGTTGTTCACAGCCTCGTTGCAGACGCCAGCAGCGGTGGTGATGATCTGATTCATGCCAGGGTCGGTCTGCGGGATCTTGGTCTTGCTTTGGTACAGCAAGTTGTATTCCGCATTTTGCAGCGCGTCCTTGAACCAGTCCAGGCCGTGGATCTCGTCGAAGTAGGCGTCGCCACACATCGTTCCGTACTGATAGATGGCCGTGTCGTTCTCGTACTCGGCATACACATTGACCCGCTTGTCCTTCAAGGTCATGGCTTGCGTTTCCGAAAGCAACTCGGCGACGATTCCGGGCATCTGCTTGTACATCAGCGTGATGGTGGAACGGTTGGCGTTGAAGTTGACCGAGAATGCACGCCCGAATGCGGCCGCAATCGCCACCGGGTTCGGCGAATACGTGGCAGTCGTGCGACGACGGTTGAGCGCCTTCAGTTGCGATCCCAGATCGTTGGTCACCACGGCGTCGAGCACGGAAGTGTTGGTGATCGTCACGCCGTAGATCCTGGAAAGGCTCAGCCCCTCGATCAACTCGGCCACGGCCAGATGCTGGTTGTCGGTGATCTCGGCAGAGAACATGCTTCCGTACCATGCGCCGCTGATGTTGGCCAGAGCCAAAACAGCGTCTACAGGCTCTTCAGCGTCAGCGCCGGGCACCGGAGCATTGGCCAAGCCGTTGGTGAGCTTGAACATCTCGGCGATTGGCTGGCCAACGCTGTGGTTGCTGCCGTAGCTGACAGAAGAGATCTCGGTGCCACCGGTCAGCGTTGCGCCGGAGACGGTGATCGATGTGCTGACTTCGGTCAGGGTGAATGCGTTGCCTGCTGCTCCAACGTTGTCATGGGTGATGGTTGTGACGAGGCCAACCGTGGAATAACTTGCAGCGGCAATGTTGGCGTTCGCAGACGCAGCCAGGAAGGCTTGCAGGTTGGCGGCTGTGATGGCCGAAGTCGCACCAATCAGCACCTGATTGCCGACCGGGTTGGCAGCGACAAAGGTCACCACGGTGCCGTTGACGGTCACGGTGTCTGCGGCTGCAGGGTTGCCTGTCAGCGTGATGTTGCCGGTTGCCTTGGTGCCCGCGCCCGCGCTGGTGCTGGTGATCTTGAAGCGCTCGCCGTCCCACACACAGATGGCGGACCCGGCCAGAGCCGCATTGACGACGGTTGCAACAGCATTCAGGTTCGGTGCCGCGCTGAAGTTCAGGCCGGTGAGCGTTTCCAAAACGCCGTCAACCGTCACGAGCATGGAGCCTGCCGTGATCAGGTTGAAGCCGTTGATGGCTTGTTGAGCAGCACTCAAGATGCCGCCTTTGACAAAACCGGAAGCGTCATCTTCCAGCCACCGACCAATCATGAGCTTGTCAGGCCGTGGGGTCTGGCCGAAGTACAGAGCCGCAGCTTTGTATTCTTCGGAGGCCAGGCCGAAGTCTGTAGCCACGGCGTCGAGCGTCGTGTACGAGCGAATGCGTTCAGACCCGTCAATGACGGAGCTGTTGCCGATCACGAGCAACGTGCCGAAGCCCCGACGCGCTGCTGCGAGAGGCTGGAGGTTGATGCTGACGCGAACAAGGCGACCGACAGGGAGTGCTTGGGCCATGGTGTTTCCTTCAGGAGTGTGTGACCTCGAATGGCAAGGTCAAGGTTTCGGTGATTATCGCGCCAATCGCGCCAGTGAAGCAAAGAATTTCATAAACCTTCCCTGTTTCACGATTGATCGTGAGCGTCAGGTCACACCGGTCATACCACCGGTCGTTGTGCAATTCTGGCAAGGTTGTCAGTTTGCTGTTGCCCTTGAATCCCATGGAGGCGATCAGCAAAGGCTCGCGGTTTTGAGATACCTGCATTCCGTCACGCAACACTTCTGCATAGGCTTCGCCAGCAGGACCGTAGAATGAACACAAAACGTCAACAGCCTCATGCCGCACGACGCGCGCGGAAAGCTCGTCCGGAGCAACATATGCGCTGGCGTCTGGTGAGCGCGTTTCGATCCCGAAGGCGCACCAGTTGATGTCTATGCCGGGCATCGGAGGAGGGTCTTTTTGGTGGCGCGGGCGCACCATGTCGCCTGGCAGGCCTGTGATCCCCTTGATCAAGCCTTGAAAGAACCTCCGCAGTGCCACGCTGTCTGGCAGCGGTGTGGTTAGGTAGCCACCAGTGGCGCTTGTGGTCATTGGCTGACCCCTTCGTAGGTCGCGAGCGCTTGCGTGAAGCCTTGGCCCCAATTGCCCCAATACTGCACAGGCATCAACGACCAGCGCCCGCCTTGCCACGTGATCATGTCGGCGTAGCCACCGGGCGACTCAGCTTGCAATACGGTACGGGTCCATATCCGGATCATCCGTGTCAGCTTTGCCTCGTCTGGCAAGCGCTCCAGCATGTCGCCGGGTCCGGCCTGGATGATGGCTGTGATCGGGGTCACGACTTCTGTCAGAACATTCTCGCCGAAGCCATTGACAACAGAGGAGCGCCGAATGAGCGTGACCGGATCCGGGCTGACAAAGTCCGGGTCATCCATGAGCTCAGAAACATCAACTGTCATTTGTCGCGCACCACGTAGTTGATGGCGTTCAGGTATTGGCCTGTCTCGATCAGCGCCTTGGTGCCCTTGAAGCCTTTGCGAGCGCGCGCCTTGACGGTGCCGGGCGCGAGCGCTTGGAAACCTTCTTGCGAGACGACCTTCCTGCGGACCGACATCATTGCCGTCATGCCCGCGCGCTCGAGACGCGCGTCCGCTGCGCCGGGCAGCTTCATCGCAGACTTGGCCGACAGGCGCATGTCCTTGATGATGGCGGGCATCGCCGCTTCAACACCGGGAACAAGATGAGGCCGGGCAGGGATGTTGTTGACAGGAGAGCCATTCTCTGCAATGTATCCGATCTGGGCATTGTTGATTGGCCCGGACCGGTTGGCCTTCTCGCCAGGAATGCCGACGTACACTCGCTTGCTGGCCAACGCTTCGATGTTGGCGAGAAGGTTCTTTGTGTTGTCCTTGGTGATCTTGACTTTCACAGCTGCACCGCGCCAGCGCCGTATCTCCGCATCATGGCGGACAACAGCACGCCGTAGCGGGTGCCGGAGTAGGCCATGCCGGTGACGCTGTCCAAAAACTTTGTGTCGTAACTGATGGCAACATCGCCAACTTTTTTGGAGGTCACCGCGCCTCCACCGGTGCCGGGGTTCGACCCTATGGTGTTGAGCTTCGCCGTTGCCAGGTAGTGGGCGGTGAGAAGCTCAACAGCGTAAGGACGCGAATCGCCGAAGCGTGTCGCGCTGATCTCTAGTTCAGCGAGCGCCGCCCAGAAGTTCACCAGCGTGTCCGGGTAGACCGTGACGCTTGCGAACTCTGGGAAGTGCAGCCTGAAGGCCGCGAGATCGAATGCCACTCACTGCCTACTTTTTGGAGGCAACTTTGGCAGCGGCCTTGGCAGCGGCCTTTGCGGCTTTGTCAGAAGCAGCCTTGTCGGCCTTTTCCTTCGCGGCTTTGTCGGCAGCAAGCTTGTCAGCAGCAGCTTTGTCCTTCTTGGCCTGAGCAGCATCGGCCTTTTCCTTGGCCTCTTTTTCTGCAGCAGCTTTTTCCGCCTTCTGCTCTTCTGTCAACTCGGTGTTGAGCTGGTTGGTCTTGCTCGCGGCCTTGACAGCGGACACACCATCAGCGGCCTGCGCAGCAGCAACGCGACCATTGAACTCACCGACCATCGCGCCACGCTCGACGGGCAGCTTGCTCAGCCACTGCTCTTCGCTCATGCCGGAGGCCTTGAACGCTGCCTGCTCTTCAGGCTGAACCTTGTCACCAGCGGACTCGGGCGCTTGGCCTTCGCCCACGATGACGAGCAGGCCTTCCTTGGCCAGGGCTTCTGCGTACTCGCTTTTTTCGAGAGCAGCAGACGGAACACTGTGGTACACACCGTCGCGATTCGGTCCGCCCACCGAGGAGTAGCCGACTCCGGCCAACTCGGTGGACTGAACAAAGCGGACCTGGAGGAATTTCTTGGACATAACTTTCTCCTGGAGTTTCGGGGTCGTCGGTGCTTAGAAGCCGTCCGCGTAGCGGAGGGTCTCAGGCTTGACGATCTCGACGGTGCCGACGCGGCAGTAGTAGACCACTCGCTGATACAGGTCTTTGTACTGCATCGGGGTGGACTGCATGGACGACAGCGGCAGGCGCTGGTAGTCGCGACGCTTGGTGTACGCGATCATGCGGTCGGTCGCGCCAACACCGGCACCAGCCAGCTCGCGCATGGGCACCAGCTCCAGAGGGACGCCGTTGGTGGTCATGGCGATGCTGTTTTCGGCCAGGTACTTGGCGATGGACATCGAGCCATTCACGATCTTGCGCGAAACGAGATACGCGAACTTGGCCGGTGGCAGACCCAGACGACGCGGCATCGAGGTGTAGCCGGTCTGCGCCCACGTTGCGGTCAGCAGCGTGTTCAGATCCTGCAGGATCTCGTCGTCGGTCTTGTTGATCCACAGACGGCTCGTGGCGCCAGCATTCAGC
>Ga0181338_1000253_pt1 | contig 11332 bp, 15 predicted proteins | sample Sp13VDMM110SD_FD_122168 | JGI IMG/M metagenome (GOLD analysis project Ga0181338, IMG submission 122168) | Freshwater viral communities from Lake Michigan, USA - Sp13.VD.MM110.S.D | ecosystem: Environmental > Aquatic > Freshwater > Lake | place: USA: Michigan | collected 2013-04-23
CCAGCACCATGGCCCGGTTGCGCTCGAACAGAAAGTCCGCCGCCTCCTCCTGGTACGGCCTCAGATCGAGAGCCATGCGTCCACATCCTCCTTAGACCAGATCACCCGGTAGTTCATGCCCAACGCATCCATGTGCCGCCCGAACAACATCTGCAACGGCGACAGTCTCCCGCCGGGCGCCTTGACCTCGATGAACCACACCACGCCGCCGGGCAGGCACACGATGCGGTCGGCAACCCCGGCATGGCCGGGGCTAACAAACTTGTAGGCGGTGCCGCCCAGCGCCTTCACGCGCACCCGTAGGTGCGCCTCGATGTCGCGTTCTTTCATAGCGAACAGACCCGGCACGTCGTGTTGCGCTTGTACTCGCGCAGCTTCCGGCCTCTGGCGAACTCTTCGCCAAGTGACCGCAGATCAGCCGGCCAAGTGTCGCGGCCGGGGCTGCGGAACGTGTGGCCCATCTTGTCCTCAAGCGCGACACCCTGCGCCCACAGGTCGGGATAGTTCTCGTACAGGTCGCGCCATTCGCCCAGACGCTGGTACGGGCACAGCGCGCAGTCAGTGCGGAGGGGGATAGCCACGCCGCGCTGGTCGAGGTACGACCACACGTCGGCTTCCTTCCAGCCCCACTCACGCATGGGGAACCGGATGCGGATGTCCTCGCCGTACAGGCCGCGCCGGGCTTCCTCGTCTGCGCGCAGGCCGACGTACAACGTCGAGCCTTCCGGCAGATCTTTCATGTAGCGGATCGTTGGTTCGATCTTCAGTATCCGCGTACACCAACGGCTGAACACGTTGGGCAGCATATGCTGCGTCTCGATGGTGCCAAGCAGATCGTGGGTGTGCCGCACGCGCAAGATAGGCCCCCCCCAGCATTTCCTCCAGCTTGGCCCAGTGCGCGTGCATGGCGGGCAACTCGTTGCCCGTCTCATTGCAGATGTACTCGTACTCACGCGGCTCTGTCTCCGCCAAGCGGAGCGCCAGTGCCGTGCTGTCCTTGCCTCCTGAGAGGCCAACGATGTGCTTTGTCATGGGGTCACCCTATCGAAAGATTTTTGTTGACGCAAACATTTTTCTGTCGCTACGATCCGAAACCAACAACGAGGGCCGACATGCAACACTCAACTATCGTAGGCGGCAGCACGGCCAAGCGCGTCATGCGCTGCCCTGGCTCTGTGGCGCTGGTCGCCAAGATGCCGCCGCAGCCGTCATCGTCCTACGCGGACGAGGGCACCCTGCTGCACGACACTATCGCGCAGATCCTCGACAAGGGCACCGATCCATCCGAGTATCTGGGTACCGTCTACAACGGTGTTGAACTCACACAGGAGTTGATCGACACCAAGCTGATCCCGGCACTGGAGTTGCTGAATGAGATCGACCCCGAGAGCATCATGGAGTTTTCGGTCGAGAACCGCGTCGGTTTTGGTGACCGTTTACCTGGTGTGTTTGGTAGCACCGATCTTCTGTGTCGCGTTGGTAATCGGGCTGTCTGCTTGGATTGGAAGTTTGGCGACGGCGTCACGGTTGAGGCCGAGGAAAACCCGCAACCCATGTTCTATTCCGCCGCCGCCCGTCGCACCGAGGGCTTGGAGTGGTGGCATGAAGGGGCTGAGACGTTAGAACTGGTAATCATCCAGCCCCCGCACATCCGGCGCTGGACGACTACGTTCGCGCGCATCGACAAGTTTGAGAAGGATCTGATCCGCGCGGTAAAGGTAGCCAAGAAGCCCGACGCGCCGCTGGCGTCTGGTGACTGGTGCCGCTGGTGCGCGGCCAAGCCGGTCTGCCCGGTAATGACCGGCGCGCTCGACCGCGCGGTCAACAGCCAGCTAGAAGGTATCGACGCCGCCAAGATTGGCGAGTATCTTCAGAAGGCAGACATGCTTGAGGACTGGATCAAGTCGCTGCGCGAACTGGCCTTTCAGATGCTGGAGGCTGAGAAGCCGGTGCCTGGTTACAAGCTGGTCGCCAAGCGCGGCACGCGGAAGTGGCGCGACCCGAACGAGGCTTACGCTGCGCTGCGGGCTGTAGGTCTGACCGACCATGACGTGTGGGAGCCGGAAGAACTGCTGTCGCCCGCGAAGATGGAGAAGGTTCTCAAGAAACAGAAATTGGCGCTCCCCGACGATCTGGTCGAAAGCGTCTCATCAGGCAACACGCTGGCACCCGAGGATGATCCTCGCCCAGCGGCGTTGACGTTCGGGCCGCATCTTCGTGCGGCCCTCTCGAAACTCTCATAACGGACAAACACACATGACTGACATCGTAAAGTTTGCTGGCGCGGGTCTGCCCAGCGCAAAGTCCCTGTCCTCCGCTCTGCGTTCCATGAACGCAGGGACCGACACCAGCGGCGGCATGGTCATCCTCAAGATGGACAAGACCGGCCATTGGGTTTTCGGTAAAGATCAGGACGAGGTCGAGGAAGGCAGCCGCTGGGCTGTCAACCCCATGTCCTTCGTGCATGGGTATATCGCATGGGGCGAGGGCGTGGTTCTGTCTGAGAAGATGGCGCCTGTTTCCGAGCCTCTGCCCGAGACTGAGCCTGCTCCCGCTGGCGCTGTCCGTGGGTGGGAGGTTCAGGTCGGCGTCAACCTCCGCTGCGTGAGCGGAGAGGACGAGGGCATGGAAGCCCGCTACACGGTGACCAGCGTGGGTGGCCGCAAGGCTGTCACTGCTCTGGGTAACCTGATTGCGGACCAGGTTGACAAAGACGAGAAGCACATCGTTCCCATCGTCCTGTTGAAGAAGGAACACTACCAGCACAAGTCCTACGGGCGTATCTACACGCCCGTGTTCGAGTTGCTGAAGTGGGTAGCACTGACGGGTGACGCTACGCCTCCCCCGCCCGAGGCTCCCGAGGCAGCAGTCGGCGACGAGGGCGTCCAGCCCCGCCGTCGTCGCCGCAGCGCCTAACACGGGAGTGCGAAAGCCGGCGGGCGGGTTGTCTCCCCCCAAGCCCGCCGGCGAGTAGCGCACCATGATCCTCTGGATTGATTTTGAGACGCGCTCTCGCTGCGACCTTCGGGCGCGAGGCGTCTATAACTATGCCCAGCACGGCACCACTGACGTGTTGTGCATGTCCTACGCCTTCGACGACGAGGAGGTGCAGACATGGGTGCCGGGTCAGCCTTTCCCTGAGCGGGTCTATAGGCACACCGGCCAGATCCGCGCGCACAACGCCGCCTTTGAGCGGCTCATCTTCTGGTACGTGTTGAGCATCAACTTCACCCTTGAACAGTTCTACTGCACCGCTGCACAGGCCCGCGCCAACTGCGCGCCTGGCTCGCTGGAGGATGTGGGCCGGTTCGCCAGCGCCAAGATGCGTAAGGATCATAGGGGCAACCAGTTGATCCGCGCGCTGTCGATCCCACAGAAAGACGGCACGTTCCGCCAAGACGACATGCTGATGAAGGAAATGGTGGCGTACTGCGAACAGGACGTTCGCACCACGCGCGCTTTCTCCCGCGTCATGCGCGATCTGTCGCCGGTCGAACTGGCCGAGTACCACGTCAACGAGCGGATTAACGACAGGGGCGTCCTGCTGGATCTGCCGCTGGCCGAGGCCGCACAGGCATACGCGCTCAAGGAACTGAACGAGATCGGCACCGTAGTGTCCGAGGTCACCAACGGCGAACTGACGTCGGTGCGGTCGCCCAAGATGCGCCAGTGGGTCTGGGACCGCGTCGGGCCGCAGGCCCGCAAGTTCATGATGGGCAAACAGGAGGGCAAGGTCAGCATCGACAAGAACGCCCGCGCGGCGCTGCTGCAACTGGCCGAGATCAGCACCGACGAGGTGCCGGTCGAGGTGGCCGAGGTCATCCAGTGCGCCGACGATCTGTGGGCCAGCAGTGTCGCCAAGTTCCACAGGCTGGCCGGTCTGGCCGACGAGGAGGATCACCGCGTGCGCGGCGCGTTCGTATTTGCCGGTGGCTCTGCCACGGGGCGGGCGTCGTCCTACGGCGCACAGGTCCACAACTTCACCCGCGTCTGCGCCAAAGATCCCGAGGCGGTGCGCGCCGCCATGGTGGCCGGTGAGCCTATCGTGCCCCAGTTCGGGCGCCGGGTAACCGACGTGCTAAAGGGTATGCTGCGCCCCGCGCTGCTGCCAGGCACCGGCAAGCATCTGGTGGTGGCCGACTGGGCCAGCATCGAGGCGCGGGTCAACCCGTGGCTGTCAGGGCTGGGCGAGGAAAAGCTGCGCCTGTTCGAGACGGGCGCCGACATCTACAAGACCAACGCCAGCGCCACGTTCGGTGTGCCGGTCGAGGCCGTCACCAAGGACCAGCGCCAGATCGGCAAGGTGCAGGAACTGGCCTGTGGGTTTGGCGGCGGCGTGGGCGCCTTCGCTGCCATGGGCCGGGTCTACGGGCTGCTGATGCCAGAGCCAGAGGCACGGGCCATGGTCAACGGCTGGCGCCGCGCCAACCAGTGGGCCGTCCACTTCTGGGGTCAACTGGAGCGGGCCTATATGGGCGCCATGCGCCACCCGAACCGTGAGTTCAGCGCCGGTCACATTACCTATTTGTTCGACCGCCAGCATCTCTGGTACATCCTGCCGAGCGGTCGGATACTGTGCTATCCCCATGCCCGGTTAGAGGAGCGCGGCGTCGGCTACGCCAAGGCGTCGTGGAAGCCAGCGCAGGGCGCGACTGAGTGGCCGAGGGCAAGGCTTTGGTCCGGTCTGGCGTGTGAAAATGTCACGCAGGCTGTCGCACACGACATATTGAGACATTCCCTAACCGTTCTGGACGGCCACGCACACGATGTGGTGTTGCACGTCCACGACGAGATCGTGATCGAAACGGACGATCCGGCCCGTGCAAAGGCGGATCTAGAGCGTATCATGTGTACCCCGCCAGGCTGGGCCAAAGGGCTACCCCTTGCCGTCGAGGTATCCACTATGGAGAGGTATGGCAAATGAATTTTGTCGAGTACATCACCAGTCTGGCACCCGAGGGCGAGACGGCGCTGCTGGTCCAGCAGAAGGCAATCATGCGTGACGGCGTCCAGAAGACGCACGGAGACGGCACGCTGGCCTATACCTGGCCCGCCTATCTGCCGGGGCGCAAGACCGACGGCGCGTGGTACCTGAACACCGGCTGCTTCATGCTGGATAAATTCCGTGACGGCAAGCCGTCCGCCAGCAGCGCCAACGCCGCCTTCGTTCTGTGCATGATGCTGGACGACGTGGGGACCGAGAAGGCACCGAACACGCCGCCCCTGCCGCCGACGTGGGTCATGGAGACAAGCCCCGGTAGCTTCCAGTGGGGCTACGCCTTCAGCGCCCAACCAACCACGGGCGACTACACCGCCGCCATCAAAGCTATAGCGGCGGCGGGCTATACAGACCCCGGCGCTACCAACGCCGTCCGCAACTTCCGCATACCAGGGTCCATCAATCTGAAGCCGGGCCGTGATAGGTTTGCCAGCCGGTTGGTCGAGTTCCACCCTGACCGGGAATACAGCCTGCCCGAGATCTGCGAGGCGCTGGGCGTCACGCCAGACGAGGCCGACACCGCCAGCCACAAGGCGCTGCGTCTGGCCGACACGGGCGCCGACACCGTCCTGCAATGGATGAACGAGCATGGGCTGGTGCTGTCGCGCACCAACGCCGAGGGCTGGTGCGGCGTGGTCTGCCCCAACAGTGCGGCGCACACGGACGGGCAGATTGAGGCCAGGTATCGCCCGCTCGACCGTTCGTTCTGCTGCTACCATGGACATTGTGAGGATCTGAATAGCACGGCGTTCCTCGACTGGGTGTTTGAGCAGGGCGGGCCACGGGTCCAGCACGGGCTGCGGAACGAACTGCTGGCCGAGCGCATGGCGAAGGTGCGGGAGCGCCTGACGCCTACCGACGAGTTCCCCGACGCCGCCGCCGCGCGGGTGGCCGAGGTCGATAGGGCCGAGATGGGCCGGATTGAGCGGGCAGCATGGTACGAACGCTTCGCCTACATCATGGCAGACAACGGCTATTTCGATCTGGAGACACGCCGGGATCTGACGCGCCCTAACTTCGACGCGCAGTTCCGGCACATAGCCTGTAAATCGATCAGGTCAGGGCGCAACATCGAGGCGTCCGTGGCCTTCGATGAGAACCGCCAAGGCGGCGGCGGGCGCACCTTGCAGGGTCTGACCTACGCCCCCGGCGAGACGGCGCTGGTCTATCGATCGGGCGACGTGTACGGCAACACATGGCTGAACGCCAGGCCGGTGGTAGTGGGCGCGGCGGGTGACGTGTCGCCATGGTTAGAGCATGTCGAGGCTCTGATACCCGAGGCGGTCGAGCGTGAGCATGTGCTGGACGTGCTGGCGTTCAAGGTCCAGAACCCTCAAGTAAAGGTGAACCATGCGATTTTGCACGGCGGTGACGAGGGTATCGGCAAAGATACCTTATACGCTCCCTTCATCTGGGCGGTATGTGGACCTGACCTTAAAAACTACGGACTGGTGGACGGTAAGAAACTCGATAGTGACTTTGACTACCATTACCAGTCCGAGGTCGTCGTCCTCAACGAACTGCGGGAGACAGACGCCAGCGCCCGCCGCGCCTTGGCTAACAAACTCAAGCCCATCATCGCCGCGCCGCCGGACGTGATCAGCATCAACCGCAAGAACCGCGCGCCCTATGACCTGGTTAACCGGCTGCTGGTGCTGGCGTTCACCAACGATTACGTTCCCCTTACCTTGCCGTCACAGGACCGGCGCTGGTTTGCCGTCTGGTCAACCGCCGCGCGCCTGTCTGCCGAGGCGTCGGTAAAGCTGTGGACTTGGTACAAGGCGGGCGGGTTCGAGGCGTGCGCCGCTTGGCTGTACGCCCGCGACGTGTCGGCGTTTAACCCTGCCGCCGCGCCGCCGGTTACGGACTGGAAGCGCAACCTTGTGGAAAGCAGCATGAGCGCAGCAGAAGGGTACTTGTTGGAGTTGATGGAGACGCGCCGGGGCGAGTTCGCCAAGGGCGTAGTAGGCGGCCCGTGGCACGCCGTCTGTTCGCGTCTGGCGGCGCTTGCGCCCGCCGGTACCTTCATAGGTCCGAATAACCTGTTCCACGCGCTGAAAGAGGCGGGCTGGAAGGATCTAGGGCGCGTGTCGTCTGGGGAACTGCCGACCAAGAAACACTTGTTTGTTGCGCCCGACATGGCCCGTATGAGTAAATCGGATCTGCGGCGCATGGTCGAGCCACCAGCGCCGCCCACCCTTAGCGTTGTGAAAGGATCTGGATAATGGACCCTGTAAGCGCAGTAGCCGGCCTGGCTGAAACCCTGATAAGCCGGATCTGGCCCGACCCCGCCGCCCGCGCCAGCGCAGAGGCGCAGCTAGTCAAGGCGCAGATGGATGCCGCAATAGCGGGCGTCCAGCAACAGATCGACATAAACAAGATTGAGGCTGCCAGTAGTAGCGTGTTTGTCGCTGGCTGGCGTCCTGGCATTGGCTGGATCTGCGGCGCGGCGTTCGGGCTTCACTTCGTTGTGCTGCCCGTCCTTAACTGGCTGGCGGTCCTGTTTGGGCATGAGCCAATAGTCATACCCTTTGATATGACAACCCTCTCAACCGTCCTCATGGGCATGTTGGGCTTGGGAACCATGCGATCAGTAGAAAAGTGGCGCGGGGTCGCGTCCAAGTAGCCTAATCCACCCCTCCCGGCGTAGCTTCAGGCTATCGCCGGGAGAAGGTGGGGGACGGTCATCCCCGTGTTTCTGTGACCGTCCGACAGGCGTTGTGGGGGTCACTAACACCGCCCACCACGGGACTAACTGGGTGGGGGCAGCATCCGGCGCTTGCGCTGCCCCCTACATGCGATGGCGGGGGACTAGAACCCCGCCCGCCGGACTAATCCCGATAGCTTACCACACTGTCCCGTGCGGGACATTAGTTTAGGTCTGTCCTAAAGAGGGTCACGCTGCCCCGCCACATGCCAGTACAGACATAGTGCGGATTACGCGCGTCCTGACATTCCCGCATAAACTCCCGCTTATCTGCGTTACCGGCCAGTGTGCAGACGATGACTATCATCGTCACGGCAACGGCCACCAGAACGGTAACCAGGTCACTTAGGGTCATCTGCTTCCCTCCGGTCATGTTCAGCCTGTAACAGGCGGCTGTTGACGCCGTTTGCCTTGTTTAGGGCCTTCTGTAGCCGTTCGATTTCAGCTAGCGCGCACACATGATGCACGCGCCAGCAATCATGGTTATGTGTCATCTCCATGCCCGATCAACCCCGCTATAATGATTGCCAGCACCAGCAATAGAAGGTGCATCATGATGGGTTGCCCCCATGATACTCATAGGCTTGCTCTAGCAGATACTCTTCAACCGGCACGTAACGCCAGGGCAACTTTATGAACAGGCCGCCAAAGTTGAAAGGGCGTCCGTTCATACTGATATCCTCTATCTGTAATTCCAATTCATGGCCGGGGTCTGGATCTTCTCCATAGCGTGGCGCCATACCGGGGTCGACTACGCTATAGGTAACCTCTACCTCGCCTAGTTCGGCAATCTCTGTGGTGAAGCTATACATCTCGCTTTGCCTCCCATACGGTTTCCACCCGGTCAACGCGCACGCCTTGGCGCCCCTCGCTGGCATATTCCAGCGCAAGCGCAATAGCGCGGCTCCTAGTGCTAAAGCGAGGCGCGGCGTCTATTGGCCCCTCGCGATCATAAATCTCATAAAAGACCATGGTCCTATCGTCATCCGAAAACACCATGGTCCTACACTCCCATGACGGCGCGGGCCAATACGGCAAGCGCAATAATGCTGCCCCATAGGGCCATAAGGGTGGCAAATTCAGCCAGAGCCAGCCATAGGCTGGCGCGGCGGCGCGGCGGCGGAATGTAAACGGGTTTCATGGTCTAGCCTTCTTTTAGTGCGGCTTGGATCGCCGCTTGCGTTGCCTCAGAGCCGAAACGTTTTGACGCTTCAATCATTACCGAATGGGATTGCCCGAATAATGGGGATACATGTTGCCCCCACCCATTCGGCGGCGCGTTTATGGTTTCAACATAGTGGCGGGCATAATCTTCTACCGTCCATACCGTTGTCATATCGTCACCACCCATGCGCGGCTAATGCTGTTAAGGCACCCGCCCACCAGGTTGTCATGACCACACAACGCGCGCGCGGCGGCGTAGTGGTTGCCGTCCGGCGTCAACCTATGGTCATAGGGCAACAGCACACTGTTAGTACCGTCCGTAGCCTTGACGCGCGACCCTAGCGTGTTGGTAGGGCCAAGGTATTTGGTGACGATAGCGTCACGCTCACATCTCACATGCTGCAACATGGTCTAGTCTCCTGGTTGTGCCGCCCCATGGCGGTCTATGGTGACGGGCGCCATGCGCCCATCACGTTAGACCGTCACGCGCGCATGGGCATTAAGACGTAGGTAAAGCCTGGCGCTTGCGCGCTGGTGATTAACACTGGCGCCAAGTTGTCCGCCATTGCCAGGGTGACAGTAGCGCCGGCAGGGAACGCCTCGCCAAGCGCCGCAAGATAGCTTGCCTGGAAAGCGGCCGGGACATACTTGTCACTGGCAACAGCGTCAAACACTGGCAGGCTTAGGTCCGCGCTGGCGCCCATCTTTGTGGTGGCGCTTATGCTGCAATAGGTGACAACCGCCTTGCCCATGTCCCGGCGCCCATATAGGCGCGCCAGGGCGGCGCCATGTTTTGCCAGTGTGTCCACTCGCATGATAATGGTGTTTGCATTGCTGGTAGGGATAACCCGCCGATAGTCGGGGAACGTACCGTCAACTATGCGAGAAGCGTAATGAATGGTGGGGGTCACCAGGCGGACCCATGTCCCGCGATTATCGTCGGTGCTGCAAAGCGCCAGAGTGCGCGTGTTGGTGTCTTTTGCCATGATCTGGTCTAGCAGGGTCACGGCATAGCGCGGAATAATGATATTGTCTTGCAGGTCTACGGCACCCTCTGGCAGACGCAACAGCGCCAAGCGATGCCCGTCCGTTGCAACGGCCGCGCCATCTTTGTCAACATGAATACCGTTTAGGTAGTAGCGCGTCTCTTCTGTGGACATGGCGGACCCTACCGTTTGCAGCATGTCGCGCCAGGCTGGCGCCGCCATGGTGACGGTACCCTGTACGGTATAACTTGCTTCCTCCCACCACTCACCAGGCTCACAAGCTGGCGCCAAGCTGGTAACCAGCGTGCCGATATCAGTGTGCGGCGCACCCTTCACCAGGGCTTGCAGTGTTTTAAGCGGCACCACGCGCGGCGCCATGTCTGCGGACCCGGCCGCGTCACAGAACAGGGTGATATAGTGGTCTGTGTCTGTGGCAGAAAGCGCCAGGGTGCCATCCGTAATGGACACGCGCGCGCAATTCAGTACGGGTATGCTGGCGCGCTTGGCAGCTACCTTAAGCGCCAAGGTCAAGGCTTTGGTGATGTTCATGGTCTAGTCTCCGGTTGGTGGTGCAGACATTTTGTCTGCGGTTGAAGCCTACTGTCAACTAAAATCTAACAGTATATAGTCCGGCGCCAGCATGGCGGCGCCGGACGGTAGACTGTTAGTCTGTCTGCCCTAGCGCCAGGACATAGGCGCGCAAGTAGGGCGGACATTCCAGCCTGATAATGTTGGGAGGCGGCGCCAGGATAGTATCGGCAATCTTAAGCGCCTTATCCCAATGGTCCGTTTCCGCCATGATATCATCATCACCAAAGCGCATGACCCTAAAGCGCAAAGTGTCTTTATGTTCGCGGTTTGCTACGTCCGGGTAGTCGATCCATATCAGTACGGCACCATCGTCGCGCGCGTAGCAGGGGCAAACATCCTGGCGCCAAGATGCATCGTACCAGCCAAGCGGCAACTCTGGCATGGCGGCGGCGGGGTAGTCTGGAAAGGCAAGGTAGCATGTCATGGTCTAGTCTCCTGGTTGGTGCTGGCAGTCTATGGTCCGGCGCCAGGGCGGCGCCGGACGGTAGACTGTCAACGCATCTGGTCTACTGACCCTGCCAAATAACGCTGGTAGGTATCGCAATAGACCGTCAGACCTTGCGCTATTGCACCCGCGACGATTAGCGACAACAGCCGCTTGTCTACCTGGTGCGAGATTTCTTCTGTTATCACCTTGACAACAAAATGGCGGCCGCCATTTGTGTGCCGCAAAACGTGAATGTCTGCCATGGTCTAGTCTCCTGGTTGGCGGCGCTTTCTTGCGCTGTTAGATAAAGTATAGCGTTTTTTGATACTCGCACCAGCATTAAGATTGCATGGCTGGTATGCGTAAAACGCAGGGCTTGCCGCCGTTTTTACTGACAGATTGTCAGTTGACAGTTTGTCAGTTGACAGATTGTCAGTTGACAGTTTGTCAGTTGACAG
>Ga0181338_1000256_pt1 | contig 11299 bp, 3 predicted proteins | sample Sp13VDMM110SD_FD_122168 | JGI IMG/M metagenome (GOLD analysis project Ga0181338, IMG submission 122168) | Freshwater viral communities from Lake Michigan, USA - Sp13.VD.MM110.S.D | ecosystem: Environmental > Aquatic > Freshwater > Lake | place: USA: Michigan | collected 2013-04-23
ACAACAACCAGAAGGATTTAAAAAAGGAATTAATGAAGTAAAAAAGAAAGATGGTCAGGGTACATATCTATTATTTAAAGAAAGAGATGGTTATTCTAGATTCAGTGGTGGGTCTGTAGTATTTATATTTAATGATAACTTTGGAAATACAATTGTAAGAGATTTTGCCGGTTCTCTAAACCAAATAGAAAATGAGGGAATTCAAATTAAAAGAAGATATGGATTAACAGATAAGAATTTAGTTATTGGTTATCATGATGTAGGTTCATTCAGTGCTAAAATCAAAGCTAATAATGATAATAAATTAAAAGCAAAACAATGGGAAGGATTTAATAATGAAGATTGGACAGGTGGTGCATTACTAATTCCTCAATAAACTTTTATTGTTTATTTAATAAATTAAAATTTAGTATATTTAATATATAGTACAATTTATGAAAAAACTTGTAACAATACGTAAAGCCCGTAAAGGAGAAAAACCAGAGTTTGTAAATAAGACGGCAAAGTTTCTGAAGAAAGCACAACCAGGTATGGAAGTAGAATCTGGATCTGGAGAATACAATGAAAAAATTCTTACTTATATAGCTGAACAAATATTGGAACTAGGACAAGATCCAAAAGCTGTTTATGAAACATTGGTACAATCTAAAATAGAACCCGAAGTAGCACTTGAGCATGTTCAAGCTATCTTGCAGTTTCAACAAAACATGCAACAAGAAGAACAACCACAACAACCAGTTGATCAAGAAACTGCATATTCAGAAGCAGCAGATGAAGTAGAACAAGATCTTGCTACAGATTATGGGTATTATGATCCATCCGGTCAAGGAACAGCATTAGCACAAGACACACAAGAAGAAGATGCTGCTAATGAGGAAGCTGACCAAATGGTTACAGATATTGTAAATAATGAATGGACTGGTCAAGATGGAGGTTCAATTGATCAGTATATTGTAAATAATTATCTACCTGTATTGGATGATTCTTCTCAAGATGATTTTAATGCATTTAATTATAAAGAGGGAGGAAAGGTATCAAAGAAAAAATTCATGAGAGGTGTAATGTCTGAGCTTAAAAAAGCAAGAGAGGGCATGCAACAAGAACAAGAGTCTCCGGGAAATCAGAAGTTTGATATGACTGATACTCTGCTTCTTGATAGAAATAAGAAGAAAGATAATTTTGTATCAGCATTATCTAAAACCACACAAGAAGCTAAAGATAAAGAAAGGGCTGAGCAAATGTGGCAACAGCAACAAATGATGATGCAACAACCACAATCTATGGATCCCTCTATACCTATGTTAAATAGACAAGAGGGGGGAGACACAGAACATCCTTATCATCATTTAGCTATGATGCAAGATGCTAATAACTATATGACTAATAACCCTATGAATGCTGGTTTTAGTGCTAAAAAAGGAATGTCTATGCCTTCTCCAAGAGAATATAAAAAAATGCATAGACAAGTATCTAGAATGTTGCCCAATATTTATCTTGATCCTAATATTAAAGCTTCTGAACTTAATGTTACTAGAACAGGTTTATTGGGTAGACCAAAAGAATATAGTATAAAGTTTCAAGGTAATCAAGGTATTATGCCTGGATGGGGTCATGGTACATTACTTTTAGGTTTGCCTGGTGGTGCTAATGTGGGACCTAATATATTTGGTGGGAGACTTGGTTCAAGTAATGTAAGCTATACTAAGGGTATTGTAGAAACAAGAAAAAGAGTCTATGATGGAACTCTAAGAAAAATAAACTCTCAAGCTGATCCACAAAAAAATTCTGAGAAAGCTAAATTATATCCTGATAGTAATCCTTATTCTGATGCAACCCTTGATAGTCCAGCACCAGCAGGAACTGAAATTACTAAAGATGAATTAGGAAGAGATATTTTAATTTCACCAGAGGAAGCAAAAAGAAGAAAGGAGCATAACAATCAAGCATGGCAGTTTTACACTCCAAGTATTGGACCCAAGTCAGATCAACTTAATCTAATTGGACCCAATACAGGTCAATTTGTACCAGGTTTATCAAACCCTAGCAATCCTGTTGCTTCTTCAGGTTCCTACTTTCCTAATGCAGCAGCTACATACGACCCTTATCAGCAAACATTAACTTATCCTGATGGAAGGGTGGTAAAGAATCCATCATCAGAAGAGATTCAAAAGGCATTGATGGTGAGTGGTAATCCTCAACAACAATATGGTGGATTTGTAGATCCAAATAATCCTGACTTATATAAATTTATATATGGTGGTAATGATAATATGTTTGAAGATGATATGAATACTGTTAATACGGCAGACCCATATTTTGGTAGAATGTATAGAGAGGGTGGTATGCCTTCATTTGAGGGTGGAGGTATGTGGGTAACAAAACCAGATGGTACAACTGTATTCTTAAAGGATGATGGTAGCATTGATAAGACAAAAGTCATGACTGATGCTGAGAAAAAAACATATGATGAAACAGCTGTAAAAGGACACAAAGATTATTATGATAAAAATAAAAATCAATTTGTAAATCAATCAGAACAACAAAAAATGATTGATAATGCTGTTAATCAAAGAATGCGTCAATATACTGATCAATATGGTCAACCTGGAAAAATGCAGAGTTACGGATATAATCCTACGCCTGGATATAGATCCAATGGTTTCTTAGATCAAATGTTCTCTGCTAATTTAACTCCAGAGTATTTAGGAACTTGGTCTAAAATGAAAGATGTTAGAACAAATACTGGGCAACCATTTACTGGGTTTAATAAAAACATGGTATTAAATGAAATTGATGTAAGAAGAACTGGAATGAGAGGTCAGCCTAAAGCTTACACAATGAAGTTTAATCAGTATAGAGATCCTAGAGATGCAAATAAGATTACTCTTGATCCTGCTGAAAATCAAGCTAATGACCCTGCTGGATGGAATACTCAGGGATCAACTCAACCAGGAACATCTAATAAAGCATTACAACCAAGAGGTACTTATAAAGATCTTAGTTTAATTAATCGAATGAAAATTAGAGCAGGGGAACTTAAGTCAGATAGAAGATCAAGTTATGAACCTGATGTAAATCCTGAAAATGAGCCAATGTCCAATGAAGAGATGTTAAAGTCTCAAGGAAGAGTATGGGATGAACAACAAAAAAAATGGATTCCTAAAACTACACCAGGTTCTGCATTATTCCCAGGATCCAATTTTATTACACCAGGTTCAGGAACAGCAAATATGGTAGCACCAGGAGAATCTCATTTAGAACTTCCAGCTAACAGACCTTCCCCTGAACCAATGTTTCAACAACCGGTAGGTCCGGTAGCTGACAATCAGTCTAATTTAACAGGAGAAAATTCTTCTGATCAACCGCTGAATCCAGATAGAGACGCTTATTTAAAAAATTCTTTAACTCTAAATCAACCAAGTACAGATATTAGCAGTTCTGAAATTCCAGCAGAAGATCTTGAAACTCAAAATATTGAAACTCAAAATCTTGAAACTCAAAATATTGATAGTCCTAATACAAATCCTTTTGAACAACCTAATTCTGATTTACAGAGATTTACAGGAAATAATTCTGAACCAATTACAAATACTGATACTGAAAATACATCAGAATTCTCACCGAATCCATATGCATATGATAGAAGCATGATGCCATTTAATCCAGATTATGAACAACCTACAGAATATGAATTTGGTGTAGATCCATTAACTGGTATTTCATCAAATGATATAGCAATTAGTAATCCAAATACATCAATTTATGATGTTAATAATAAGGATTGGTTTGCTAAACAACCAACTAATAAACCTATAATACCACCTAAAGTACAGAAAAAGGCATATGATTATAGATCAAATCCCATAAGTCAACAACTATTATCTAAAAATTTTAATCCGGACACTAGTAAGGATTACTTTAATCTTAAAAGTAGATTTAATCCAAAAATTGATTATAATAGAACATATACTCCAGAGCAGTCTAGAGCAATATATGAAGATCAAAGACAAGCTCTATATAAGGATAGAAATGCTCAACTAGCAAAAATATTTGGAAATAAAAATTATCAAATAAATACTAAAGAGCAAAAACGTCTCTATGATAATGTTTTGCTATTGTATGATCTTAAAGAAAAAGAAATTAATAGAAAGGATCCATTTTATATTAATGGAGGATCAATAAGAAAATTTAATCCTGGTGGAATTAATTCTGGAACAAATGCTGTATCATATACAAATAATCCAGCATTTGTTGGTAAGTCAAATATTGATCTTCTTTCAGAAAATAGTGGCGTTGCTGTTCCAGGATTACAACCATCATCATTTTGGAATGATAGTCAATCCTTTAATAAACCTCAGCCAACTATATTTGATAATTGTACAGAAGCTGAGAAACAAGATCCTAATAGTCCATGCTATGACAGAGAACAATACGGATATCAAATAGATCCTAATCAGCAGAATTCAGATACTTTGAAAAAAGAGATGATGGAAAAAACTGGAGAAGTAGAGATTGATATGAAAAATAAAAATGCATTTGCATTGAATTCCGAAGCATATCTAGCAGCTGGTAATAAACTGGCATCAATATTTCCTGGAATTGTAAATAGAAGAGAATCAAATAAAATACTAGGAGATAAAAAGTTGAGAAGAACAGCAGATGCACTATATGCTAATAATCCTGCAGGAGATCCTTGGCAATCTAAAGGACAGTACAGTGTATCAGGAAGTACATATGGATTATTTGATCCTAGAAATCAAGGACAAATAAACTATTCTGGAGCTTCACAATCTGGTGGATCAGTTTACAAAGCAGGTGGGATAGCATATATGACAGCTGATGAAATGCAAAGGTTTATGGAAGCCGGAGGTGAAATAGAATTTATATAATAACTTACCAACATGAAATATAAAGTAAGAATTAAAAAACTTCCTCAAGCCAGAATGGGCTATCAAGTTCAGGGTGGATTGAGAAATGATTATGTAGGTCTTGGAGGTGGAGACTATAATGCTAATATGAATGTAGCTAATACTAGAACTAATAAATATATTGGAAAGGATCCAAGAGAAGAGTCTAACTTAGAAGCTGAAGGTGGAGAAACTGTATTAGGTGACATCAACTTTGATGGGTTTCCAGAACATTACACAATCAAAGGACCAAGACATGCACAAGGAGGAGTTCCCTTAAAACTCCCTGAAGATACTTTTATATTCTCAGATTTTAGAGAAATGAAAATAAAAGATCCAGATTTATTAGAAAAATTTGGTAAGGTTGTAAAAAAAGCAAGCAAACAAAAATCTTATACTCCTGCACAACTTGCAAAGCAATATGATATTAATCATTACAGAGCTATATTACAAGATCCAAACTCAGATCATTTAGATAGAAAAACTGCTGAGTTAATGATCAGAAACTTTAATATGAAGTTAGGTGCATTAGCTCTTGCCCAAGAAGCTAAGAAGGGTTTTCCTCAAGGTATACCAATGGTTGCTCAACCATTTATGGAAGCTAATGGATTGTCTGAACAAGATTTTATTCCACAAGAAGAAGAAGCTGCAGCAGCAGAACAAGGTCAACCAGAAATGCAACAAGAAGAACCAGTTGCTGAAGCTACAATTCCACAACAAATGCCAAGTGGAGAACCAATAGCTCAACCACAACCAATGGGAATGAATCCAAAAGAAATGATGATGGCTTCCCAAATGCCACAAGAAGTAATGCAACAAGCACCAATGGCAATGTATGGTCTAGAGATGGGAGGTTTTTATCCTGAAATGGCCTTTGGTGGATATTCTAGATATGATGATGGAGGTGGTGTAAAAAGAAAATATACAGCAGAAGAGTTATCTGGAAAAGTACACGATGTTACAAATGTTGATGCTGTTCCAGAAGGATATGTATTAGTACCTGGTCAGGATGGTGTATATGGTACAGGAGAAATAGTTGGTAGAACTTGGACAGGTAATAACTCTGGAGGAGGTGGTGGTACATTTGACGGTTCCTTAGATGATTATGTTAATGCTATCTGTAACAGAATGAAGAACGGAGATCTTAAAGGTCTTACAGTTCAACAAGTTATTACAGATGCAAAAGCTTTCTACGCTAAGCACAGTAAGATTGAAGATATTAAAGCTAAGCTAAGAGCCTGTGAAACTCTTGATGAAAAAACTACTTTTGTTAAACTAAATAAACCACCAGATCAAGAGTGTGTTTGTAAAGATAAGGATGGTAAGGAAATAATAATGAAGCCAGATGCAAATGGTAAATGTCCTTGTGAAGAAGAAGAGAAAGTATGTTACTGTTTAGATGAACAAGGTCAAAAAATAGAGGTGCCATGTGGACCAGGTGGAACTGAGCCTGATTGTGCTTCTGCTGGATATACACCAAATAGAGCTGGTGCTAAATACTGGATTCAAGATACTAGAAACTCAGTGAATGCATTCATGGATATGGCAAGACTTAAAAAGTACTTACCGTTCACTCCAAGGGTAGATCTTGAAGAACCAAGACCATATTGGTTGGATCCTACAAGACAGTTTGCAGCATTAGGAGAAAGAGCTTCTACTGAGGCTATGGCTAATGCACAGTTTGCTGGACCTCAAAGTCTTGGTGCTAGAAATGCTGCAGCACAAGCTGCTACATTACAAGGTATTGCTGATATTGGTTCTGGTATTAATAACCAGAATGTTATGTTGGGTAACCAATATGATAATCTTAAAACAGATATAAGAAATAAAGAAAATTTATTAAGAGCTGATGCAGAGACTAAAGATTTTATGGGTACTACAATTATGAATCAACAGTTTGATAATGCTGTTGGTCAAGCTCTAGATGCTCAAACTCTTGCAGCAAATACTGCTGATACTAATAAATATAAAACAGATGCATTAAATCAAATGTATCCTAACTATCAGGTTGATCCATCAGTTGGTGGTCAGATGTACTATAATCCTACATATAAAGAACCAAATCCAATTAGACCTGAAGATGAACTTGCATATGCTCAATCATTAAAAGGTTCTGGATTAGATCCAGATGTACAAAGAGTAATGATGGCTAACTGGTATAAATCAAGAGGAGCGGATAACTCAGTTGCTCCTGATCCAAATGTATTAGCTGCAATGTATGGACAAAAAGGTGGGCCTATTATGTTTAGAGATGGAGGATTTATTTATATGGCATACCCAATGTTTTTATAAACTTATAATGTTTATTAAACTTTAAAAATTTTAATAATTTTACAAAAGATAAAATAAAGAAATGGCAACGTATATACAAGGAGTTACAGATTATATACCACAGTTTCAGCCGTTCCAACCGGACCTAAACTTCTATGCAAAATTAATGCAGACAAAGCAGAGTCAGTATGATTCAAACTGGAAGTCTTTAAACAAAGTATATGGTCAATATTTTTATGCGGATCTAACTAGAGATCCAAACATAAAAAAGAAAGAAGAACTCCTAAAACAAATTGAATTTAATCTTAAAAGAGTATCTGGCCTTGATCTATCATTAGAACAAAATGTTAATCAAGCTACACAAGTTTTCAAACCATTCTATGAAGATGGGAACCTTATGAAAGATATGGCTTGGACTAAAACTTATAATAGAGAAACGGGAAGAGCTAGTGCACTAAGAGGTTCAGCAAATGAAGTTGATAGAAAACAATATTGGGATACGGGTTTAAAAAAAATCCAGTATGAAAGAGATGAATTTAAAAATGCTACAGATGATGAAGCAATGAATTTTGCAAATGTCTCCTACACTCCATATGTAAATACTATGGAGAAAGCATTAAAGATTGCAAAGGATGCAGGTATTTCTGCTGAGAGTGTTACTTTTTCAGATGATCAAAGATGGATAATTACCCAAAAGAATGGTAAACAACTTATTGAACCATTATCAAAACTATTTGAGGCTACCCTTGGTTCCGATCCTTCTGTACAAGCTGTTTATAAAGCTCAAGCTTATGTAAATAGAAAAGACTATGCTTTTGCAAATGCATCTGAATTCAATGGAGATCAGAAAGCTGCAGAAATGAAATATCTTGAAGATAGTTTTAGTATCTTAAAGAAACAAAGAGAGACCCAGTACAACCGAATGGAGAAAAATAGTAAGGTATATGATGAGAGGATTAAAAACCTTGAATCAATGATTGCTAAAAAACAAGCTCCTGTTGATGCTGAAGAAAAACTAGAAACTCTTATAGAAAATAAAAAGATTAATGATGATGTATTAGGTAGAATTAAAACTGAATCTGATATGTTCAGTAACACAAATTCTACAGCAACAACATCATCTGGTTTTCTTAATCCCTATGAAGATATTAATACCTTAAGATATAAGGTTGATGCCGGTATGGCTAGTACTTTAATGCAAAAAGATTTAGGTGAGGCTGCTGAAATTTATGCATATAGAGATTCTAAAACTAGTATAAAAGAAAATCCATATAAAGTTCTTGAGATTAAACATGCTCAGGAAATGCAACAGATACAAACTGCAGGTGCTTACAAATTAAGAGCACAACAAATGGCAAATGAGTCTAGAGAAAAAGTTGCTAAAGATAAAATTGCATCAGATAAACAGGGGGCATATGAGAAATGGGCTGTAGAATCTGGACATAAAATCTATGAGGAATATACTGTCACAGATGATCAAGGTAATCCTGTTAAAGATGCTAATGGAAATGATGTAAAAAATATTAGACTTGCAGACAATCCTAATCAGAAAGTTGGTAAAAAAATAATGCCTACCCTTACTGTCGACCCAAAAAATCCAGCTTCTTCTTATGATGTTGAATTTGATAATCTTGATGTTAATCAAAAAAGGGCTCAAACACAACAAGCACTAGAGGAAGTGTTTAGTATTCTTAATGATCCTCAAATTAAAAATAAAATAGGACCTGGAGATTTGGCAATGATAATGGATCCAAATTATGCAGCTCCTGGTCATTACTGGGATAAGGTTGGTAAAGCAAAAACTTTAGTAGATCGAGTAACTGCAACAATAAGTTTAGATAAACAAACTGATGCTAAAACAGCATTAACTCCAGAACAAGTTGCAAAAGGATTTCAAGCAAAAGGTTCAAGATATTTATATGATTTATCTGAAAAATATGGAGATACATATGTAACAGGATTAGTAAGTAGATTAAATGGTTACTTAGCACAAAATGCTCAGTATGTTCCTCAAATGGAAACTGCGAGACAATCTTTATCAACTTATTCTAAAGGACTAGTTGAATATGACAAATATGAAGATGTCGTAAGAGATTGGAAACTAACGGCTGATGGTATGATAGGTCAACAATTAAGGAATAAAAAAGTAACTAAATATTTAGAACCAAAACCATCGTCAGATCCATATTCTAATTTGGGCCGTTCTGGTGGTGAATATAATTTAAAATTAACAGATAGAACTAATAGACCTTTTCAAACTAAATCAGAATTTATTGCAGCTAATAAGGTATGGAGTGATTGGGCAAAAGGCTATTATACTGGACAATCAATGGGAGTTGGTTATGGTGCACCTGGTGCTGGGGGATTGGGTGTAACTGTTAAAGGGGAGACATATAGTCAAGCTGAAAACAGTTTATGGAAAGAGTATTTAGGTATTGTACAGGAACTTTCACAAGATAAAGGTATACCAGCCCCGCCATCTGCTGTATCTATTAGTGGTAAACCTGTTAATAATGCTTTTCAAAATGCAGCTAATAGAGTTATAGCTTTACAAACTGCTGGACCAGGAAGAGATTACTATAATAATATGGTTGGTTCATTAAATTCATTAGATTTTGATGGAAATCAAGCTGTTATAACATATGGTGGTTTTACTCAATCAGCAATGACAGATGCAAAAGCAGCCGAAACTCAAAAAAAATTAAATTCTCTCTTTACTGATTTTAATAATTACTTTAATGATTTTTCCAGTAAAAAAGCTGGTGTGGAAATTGGAGGAGTTGCATTTGCAGCAGGTGAAAAAGATAAAGTTGGTAACTTTATAAAAATACCAAAAGAGTTCTTAGATTTATATTATAATGAGAGTGATCCAGATAAAGGTATTTTAAGTAAAGAAGAATATAGTGGTCTTCTTCAAAATGGTCTCTCTTTTATTAGTAGCAAGAATGCATTAAATAACTCATTAATTGAAGGTACTTATAGTGGGCCATTAGAGACTGTGTTAAGATATAAGAAGAATTTAAACTTTGTAGATCCTATTGGAGGACATGAACTAAACTTTCAAGTTCCAAAAACTGTTGATCCAAACTCTAACGTATTCTCATATAGTGCTAAATTTAAAATTTATAATCCAGAAACTGGACGTTATGATGAATTTGGTGGTATAGATCAATCCTTCACAGAAGGTCAGGATATAGCTGATATTCAAGCAGATTGGCAATCTACAACAAACCTAATAAACATACAAAATCAGAATATTAAATACGGTTTAGAATAATAGAAAATGGCAGAAAACGATGTTCCATTTAATCCATTAGATCCGCTGGGTCCTGAGTTTGGAAAAATTAATCCCACTTCTTTAGATCCAGTGAGCATGTCTCCCTTTGAAGGGGATAATATTGATATGCCAACATTTGAAAACTATAAAAATGTTTTTGAACCAGTTAGAAACTTATTTCCACCTGAGACTTCATTACATAGTCCTGTTCAAAATGTAAAACAATTTGCCGTTGGTATACCAAATCAAAAAACACCAACTGATGTAGGTAGTACAGCTGATAGAGCTAATGCATGGTTGAGTAAATGGAAAGCAGATAACACTACCCGCAATGCTAAACCAAAAGATAATTTTGGAAGAATAATGATGTATAAGGATGGTCCTAGTGGGGATGCATTCTATAAAAGATATAAAGCTTTTGGGCAAGAAACATTTGATAAGATAGGTTTCTCACCTTTAAGAAATAATGATGCTATATATAATGATAATACTACTTGGTGGCAAAGACATAAGAGAACTATGGTGAACTCTTTTTGGCCATTGTTTGGTAGAGGTTTTATATCTGGTCCAAAAAGTTTAGCTAAAGCACTTACGGGTGATTTTAGTCCTGACCTTGAAGAAGCAAAAGCATATGAAGAAGCAGCAGCAATTGGTCAAGATACAAAAGGTGGTTTTGGTTCCTTTATGAATAATACTATAATGAACTTTGGTTATACTGCTGGTATTATTACTGAAGCTGTAGCAGAAGAATTTGCTGCATTATTATTAGTACCTGAAACGGGTGGGGCATCAGTAGTTGCTGCTACAGCAAATAATGCTATCAAGTTAGGTAGAATACCTAATA
>Ga0181338_1000257_pt1 | contig 11277 bp, 19 predicted proteins | sample Sp13VDMM110SD_FD_122168 | JGI IMG/M metagenome (GOLD analysis project Ga0181338, IMG submission 122168) | Freshwater viral communities from Lake Michigan, USA - Sp13.VD.MM110.S.D | ecosystem: Environmental > Aquatic > Freshwater > Lake | place: USA: Michigan | collected 2013-04-23
AACGACAAAAGCCATGATGATCCTTAAAACTTATTGAGGTATGAACTTAGGCAGGTATCTAAGCCAAAGGGAATGGCAGGGCAGGTGGAGATTGTTTGGCCTCTAACCGCGCCACTCTCAGGAACAAAATATATGTCACCATTGGGAGCTAGTACGCCACCTGCATATGCATTAACTGCTGTATAAATTAATGAGTAAGTTGAAACAATTCCGTCTGCTGAAATTTTTTGCCCTCTATTTGCTTGCAAAGGCACAAAATGAATATCTCCGTTTGGTGCTAAAACGCCACCTGAGTAAGCCGAAGTTGTTGTATAAACTAACGAGTACGTGGAAACAACTCCAGAAGCGGATATTTTTTGTCCTACTGTTGCACGAAAAGGAACAAAATTAATATCCCCGTTAGGCGCTAAAACGCCACCACTGTACGCATTTGAGGTTGTATAAACTAGGCTATAAGTGCTGACTACTCCGGAAGCAGAAATTTTCTGCCCTCTGTTTGCGCTTTTAGGAATAAAGTGTATGTCCCCGTTAGAGGCTAGTACACCGCCTTCATAAGCAGCAGCAGTTGTATAAACCAAGCTATATGTAGAAACAACTCCGGCAGCAGATACTTTTTGGCCTCTGTTAGCTGTATTAGGAACAAAATGTATATCCCCGTTAGGGGAAAGAACACCGCCGCCATACGCTACGCTAACCGTATAAACCAAAGAATATGTAGAAACAATACCGGAAGAATTTAATTTTTGTCCAACTGGTGCGGCACTAGGAACAAAATGTATATCCCCATTAGCTGCAAGCACGCCACCAGAATAAGAAGCACTTCCAGTGTAAATTAATGAATAAGTTGAAACAACACCTGTCAAATAATTAATTTTTTGACCTCTAGGAGCGCCTAACGGAACAAAATGAATATCACCGTTTGAAGCTAATACACCGCCTGTATAACTACTGCTTACCGTATAAACCAAACTATATGTACTAACAATTCCCGCCGTACCATTGTTATTAAACGTCACACCACCGTTAACACTAGCCTGTATGTTCTTCTGGAAGTTGTTAAACGCTACCTGATCTGTACCGATAGACGAGTTGTCACCTGTAGGCGCTGTGCCTTGTGTATTGATAGCTGGCTGTGGTACAAAGACATTCTTAGACCCTGCTGCCCAGTTGACCAACGCATTGCTGTTACTTGAGGATAGAACCTGTGTACGGGCTAATGTCGTGCCGCTAGTAGCATACGTGCCAATGCCTACTTCCCAATCAGTACCGTTAGTGATCGTGTAGTAAGTAGTGTTACCGTCACCTATGCTAGAGAAGTCCTGATAGCCAGCAGTAGCCGCGCCAAGTGTAAACGTACCTGTGCCTGTAGTTGTGCTGGTTACTAATATGCGATCACGGATAACGAATGTCATGATTAGAATTTATTAAGGAATGAACTCAGACATACGCCGAGGCCTAATGGCTGACCGGGATTCGTGGAGATTTTCTGGCCTACTGCGGCGTTATAAGAAATAAAATAAATGCTCCCGTCGGGAGCTAAAACGCCTCCCGCGTAAGCGGTTGCTGTTGTATAAATTAGTGAATACGTAGAAACAACTCCAGATGCAGAAATTTTCTGTCCTCTAACGGCACTATATGGGACAAAATGTATATCTCCATTTGGGGATAAAACACCACCCCAATAAGCAGCACTTGCCGTATAAACTAATGAGTACGTAGACACAACGCCAGCAGCAGATATTTTTTGGCCTACGGCAGCACTGGTAGGAACAAAATAAATATCTCCGTTAGGGGCTAATACACCGCCTGTATAAGCAGTAGTAGTTGTATAAGCTAGTGAATAAGTGGAAACAACTCCTGCGGATGATATTTTTTGCCCTATGTTTGCGTTATAAGGAACAAAATTAATATCTCCGTTAGGAGAAAGTACGCCACCCCTATATGCTTGGGCTGCCGTATAAACCAAAGAATAAGTTGATACAACGCCAGAAGAAGATACTTTTTGACCTACTACTGCGTCTCTTGGAACAAAGTGTATATCGCCATTAGGAGCTAATACACCTCCTGTGTATGCGCCTGCTACGGTGTAAACAAGCGAATAGGTGGAAACAACTCCTGACGCCGAAATCTTCTGGCCTCTAACGGCAGAGTAAGGAACAAAATGTATGTCGCCGTTAGAGGCTAGTACGCCTCCCTCACCTATACCTGCTACGGTGTAAACAAGCGAATAGGTGGAAACAACTCCTGTTGCGGATATTTTTTGCCCTATGGCTGCAATTCTTGGGACAAAATATACATCACCGTTAGGTGCAAGTACGCCTCCTGTATATGCGCCTGTCCTCGTCTCAACCAAGCTATAGGTACTTACAATCCCATTAGTACTGTTATTTCCAAACAGCGCACCGCCTGTTACACCACTCTGTAGCGCAGCTTGAAACGTTGAGAACCCCGATAGATCAGTGCCTATAGATGAGTTATCACAGTTAGGCACACCGCCTGCCGTAGCCGTTGATGGGTAGCCTACGATTACAGTCTTAGTGCCAGCGGCAAAGTTGACTAGCGCATCACTGTTGCTTGACTCAAAGACCTGTGTACGTGACAGGGTAGTGCCCGAGGCTGTGTACGTCCCTATGCCTGATTCCCAGTCCGTTGCATCAGAAATCACATAGTAAGTCTGCTGACCGTCGCCAATGACCGAGAAACTCTGATAACCAGCCGCTGCGGAGCCAAGCGTGACAGTGCCCGTACCAGTTGTCGTGGTCGTGGTCTTAACTCGGTCTTTGAGGACTAATGCCATTGTTTAGCTCACGTTTCCAGTAACTACACAGGTCGTACCTGTAACAAACAAGATATTAGCTACACCGCGCGTTGCCACATCAATTGTAGCCTCATCCGCGTCAGTTCCAGCGATATAGGCATTAGTAATCGTCATGGTCATTGTGATAGCGCCACTCGTATTGTTGAAAATGATGATGGCATCACCAGCCGCAAACGTAGCGTCAGGCACCGTAATGGAGCCGCCTGAACCTACCTCAATGACCTTACCTATATCAGTGGTTGCCAGAGCGTAGCTAGTTGTCTTAGCCGATCCTGATTGCGGGATGTTTAGGTAGCCCAGCGTAACACCATCCGTCTGCGGCAGGGTAAGAGTGTAGTTAGAAGTAATGGCCGCCGGCGCTTTGACAGTAGCGGTATTTACGCCGTTATCTGAATCTTCGCCCAGGGCAATACCGCCAGCAGTTGCCGCTGTACCCGTAACCGTGATTAGCTCACTGAATGTTGAGATTTGCGCCAAAACAAAATCAGATCCATTCCACACCACTAATGCGCGTGTAGCTGTGGGGATTGTTATTCCTGTGGTTGGCCCCGCTCCTACTAACTTAACTGCGTACCCACCAGAAGTGTTATTAATAACAATATAAGTTTTACTTTGTGCAGGGGCTGTAATTGTTTTAATGCTTGTTCTCGCGCCAGTACATAACAGTACCGCATTACGTGCCTGATTAGCCGCGCCATTAGTTGTGGTCAGCGTTACATCGGCATCCGTACTTAACGTCGTTGTTCCCGCAACCGCAGAATCAATAAGGCCGGTAATTGAATCATTAACCGTTACACCCCAAGTGCCAGACAAATCCCCTGTGGTTGGCAGTGCCAGACCAAGCAGGGGTGAGAAATTTGTTACGGCCATAATTTATCCTTACACAGTCATTTCAACATCTTGCCAATCTGGAGTCTGCTCCGCATCTACTAGGCCCCAAGTCGGTGTTTGTGAATTACTTATTATTTGCCAAGCTGGTGTTTGACCATCATCTATTAATGTCCAATAAAATATATCTACCGAGCCAACTTGTCCTCTAGCCTGTACGCCCGTTAATGCCACCGTGCGGCTAGACCCTATTGATCCTACCGCACCTGTAGCTACAACGCCATCTTCGGTTGGGCTGTTTTCTTCAGTAACGTCACCTACCGCGCCCGCCGCTACAACTCCAGTTAAAGCAATCTCACGATCAGCAAGAGCTACAGTGCCTACTTCGCCTGTAGCTACAACGCCTTGCAGCCCGGCTTCAATGCCAAGGACCCCAATAGAACCTACTGCCCCTGCCGCCTCAACACCCGTTAACGCTAACGACCGCTCCGCAACAACAACAGTACCTACTTCGCCCGAGGCTTCAACGCCAGTAATGGCTAATGTTATAACTTGCCCGTAAGTTACTGTACCAACTTCGCCGGTGGCTTCAACACCTGTCAGTGCTAATGAAATCTCCCCGACTGTAATTGTGCCTACTGCACCAGAAGCCTCTACGCCACTGAGAGCAACTTCGCTTGTTTCTGTAACTGATCCTACAGCCCCGCTGGCTGTTACCCCCGTGAGGGCAACCTCCACATTTGCGGGCGCGGGTAACGCAGCAAAAGCAGCTTCAGAAAATGCAAATATTCCAAAAGACATAGCTGCTCCAGCGAGTTACCCCGCTATCCCTATTAGGTGGTAGCCAAACGGATCAATGCAGTTGTCGTTGTATTCGACGGCATCGTCAGCGTAAACGTACCCGCCGTAATAGTCTGCGAACCAAAGGTATGAACGCTAATTGCCTTGTTGGATTGCGTAGAGTTATACAACAACACCGCGTCAAACGCAGTAGCCAAAGTTACTGTCGTGTACGTAATACTGGCCGAAGGCGTAAAAAACGCAACACCCGCTGTTGCCGATGCGTTAGTAGAGTTTGGCGCTGTTGCATTAGTTACCGTTACTCCGCCAGCAGTATAGCCAGTGCCTGACACTTCATTACTAGCACTGTATACTGTGGTGCTTGCGTCTACCGTAGCAGAGGCTAGATACAGAGCAGCTTTAAGCGTGTCGGTAGTCGGCGAAGTTAAACTGGTACGTGAAACAAGCGTTGCCGTGCCAAGTTGATGTTCCCCCAGCATAAGCTGGCTCATAAACGAGGTGCACATGCTTTGCGTATTGGCCATTTGAGGCTCCTTTAAAAATTAACCGAAAGATGCGGCTTCGACTTTTAACCCCACCGCTTTTTTTAATTGAACATGGGCAGAACGATGTACCAGTTCACCATCTAACCAATACTCTACCCACGTAGTGTATTCATTATCGTTATCAACATTACCCTCGCGCTTCTCCAGCAAGGATTCGTCCATTTCACCTTTAGTCGTCGTAATCAATTTGAACTCCTGATAATGGCAGATGTAGCTGTGTTGGTAGGCGGCGTAACCGTAAAATCAGTAGACGTTTTATCAGATCCAAAATCCAATACCGCAATTGATTTGTTACCTTGCGACGCATTGTAGATTAACGCGCCGCGCGCTGTAACAGAAGCATTGAAGTCAACCGCATTAAAACTGACATACGCCGTATAACCAGATGAGTTAATTGTCACACCGGTTAACAAAACCCCACCGGCAGTATAGCCGCCGCCAGTAACTTCGCCACTTGTTGTGTAAATCAAAGTATCCTGATTAAGATCTGCGGTCGCAACATACAGCGCCATGTAAAGATCATCAGTAAGAAGGTTATGTACCGCTTCGTACAGTTGCTTCTTAAAGCTAGTAGTTTGGGTTTGATTGATTGCCATATCAAGTCACCGGTTGTCGATATTGACCTGAACGGTAAGCATCCTGGCGCTCCATACCATCGCCCAGACGTTTCGCTAATATCATTGCTTCTTTGTACTTGCCATCATACAAGTTAATCAAATCAGTCTCGCCCTTCATGAACGTATAGGCTTCAACCAATGACCCGTATAACAGTACAGAATCAAAGTTGTCGCCAAGCCATGAAGAGCCAGCAGTGGTGATTGACTCAGGGTAATAGTAGAAGTGTAACTCTGCTGTGTACGCACTATTCGGCGTTGGGCCAAGAATAAACGTCAACTCATTAGTAATCGTACTTCCTGAAATAGCCGGACCAAATAACGCATAGTACGCAGGCAGACCTGTATCGGCGGGAGTAGGGTAAGACTCACGGATAAAGTTAACGTCCTTGTTCAACAAGAAAGTATATGTCTCCGTAGCCGTTCCATAGTTCTCAATAACCGCTAAGGAGTACACAGCCAGAAAATCGTTAGGCGCCTGTAGGTACTTATTGCCCGACTGCAAATTGCCAATCATGTTCTTACGAATAGACGGAAACTGAACCGAGTTGTAAATGCGCTGCTCCGCCTGCTGAATGAACCGATTGATCTGTTCAGCAGTTGTCTCAGTAGAGCCGTCAGACAGCGTTATATCCGGAAATTCATTCTCGGTGTACGACTGGATCGACGCAACAAGCTCAGTGTAAGTCATGGTTATGCCATCGGGCCGCGAGCCATTACGCCCTTAGTTGCCGCTCCAGTACCGCGAATCTTAATGCCCGTCTTTTTTACATCATCACGCCCTGGATCGCCCGCGCTTACACGCTGGACACTTTCACGTGGGCCAAGCTGACGCGCATTTAGCATGTTTGGATCAGTAGGTTTCTTCATCTTCATAGGACCTCCGGTCATTGAATGGGGCTTAGCATACACAGCGGCTTGGCCGACTTCTTTGCCCATAACCTTCTGCGAAAACTTAGCCATATTAACCGCCTTTTTTGTACGTAAACGACGACTTCTTCTGGTTAGCAACTTTAGCTAGGCCACGACCTAGCTGCTTCATCTGAAGATTAGTCTTGCCGCCTTTGGCCAATTTAGTCATAGGCTTGCCTGGGTGCATTGCTGCCTCATGCTTGTGAACTGCTTTTTTTGCGTCCATTTTAAACTCCTCTAGGATACCGTTACTGTACCAACACTTGTTATTGCTACCAAATAATTTGGCGTTAAAACTGCATCAAAACTACTTGCCCCGCCAACTGGCGCCCAACCCCACTGGAATACACGACTACCGCCACTTGGGTCACCATTGTCTGAATTTATTGTTAATTGCAAGCCTGTATAACCTGCTTGCCTATAACTGTTATCCGGTCTTGGTTCGCGCACTGCTTGCGGGTCATTAACTGGATATAAGCCCAACGATAACTGTGGCTGATCCGGCTCCCAACAAGTATTGCATAACTTAATATTAACTTGCTTAGTCTTGATCGTTAGCTTTCTTAGTTCTTTCAGCTTATATCTAAAGCCGCAGCGATCACACTCTGCAATACTATTCTTGCCGCTTGCATATTTACTGCTCATACATCACCGATAGAAGCTCATGCGCGGCACATAACGATCCGGCGCTTTTTCCCGATCTTCTGCCGCAGCAAGATCCCATGCCTCATCGTATTGGGCTTTAAGTATGGCAATCCTTTGTTCTGAAATAGCCGGCAACTTCATTGCAAGCATATATGCTAACCCAGCAACAAGCGCATTTTGCAAGCGAAATGGGATTTGCTCAACATTAACGCCGTTACCAGCATCTACCATTCTCTTTAAACGCCAGTAAACAAAGTAATAGTACGGACTCAATAATGTCCCTTGATCGGGCGACGGCCACACATTAATCTGAGGATAAGCAGGGGTGGCGGCTACTGCATCTGTTGTCTGGCCAGACTGGCGGTTAATCCATACTTGAATTGGCCGGCCTTGGGTAATCTTGTTTGGTATTGTCGAGTAAGTAGATACGCTGATTCGGCTAATGTTAATGTCCGTCTGGTTGCCGATCTGACCAGGCTCAGTACGGATTACATGCTCAATCAAATCTACCGTATCTATTGGTAGATCATATGTAATCTGGCCTTGTATCAACGTAATCTGACCTTGCTCAATCGTCCACAAGTTAATACCGCGATTAGCCCATTCCGTTAATAGAAAGTTTAGGCTTCGGCGAGCAGTACGAAAATCATAGCCGCTACGCAACTCCTTACCGCAACGCTCAAAACTTTCCTCAATCAACTCATTAAGAGTAGGATTGAACGATGTGGTAGAAGTTGTGTATGCCATTACTTTCTCGCCATTCGCATGTTATCTATCAAGTTCGGATACGGCCTACCAGCCGCTTTGGCCGCCGCCTTAGCAGCAGACTTCTTTGCTGAGCTTAACTTCTTAGGCTTGCCAAGTTTCTTAGGGCGAGCCTTATCCCAAACTTCGCCGCCTTCCGCGTACTGAGTAAAATCAGTATCATCCCGACGCGCCTTCTTCTTGGCGCCGGGCATCTTGGAAGGGTTGATGTCACCCATACCTCGGCAAGCTTTCATCTCAGCACTTACCGCCTTTAACAGCCGCACGAACTCCACCCATCTTAACCATCGCACCTTTGGTCTTGCCTTTAGAGGCAATCCCGTCGCGGCTAGGGGACGCTGTACGCACAGAACCCATCTTGGAAGCAACTACGCCACCTTTTTTCTTATAATCTTTGGGCCCCGAAAGGAAGTCATTAAAGTTCTTTACGAGCGCTCCACGAGGGCCGGAACCAGTTCCAATATCACGAGGAGGCAGCGAAGGGCGAGGCATTGAACCGGGATTACGAGGGCCGGAACCAGTCCCAATGTCACGCGGTGGCATACTGCGAGGGCGGGGCATATCAATCGCCTGTGGCAATGGGCGACGGGGGCCATTGGCAAGTATGGGACCCAACAAATTGCGAGGGCCTTCATTACCATACCCTTTGTCAATTTGGACCCGACGGGGCTTATCAATCGCCTGTGCCAACGGACGACGGCCGCCACCGCCGGTGCTAGGAGCGGTGATATTTTCCATTACTCCTTTCAATGGGTTGGGCATACCACCCGCTGCCATCTTGCCAGTGCGGCGTGGCAGGTTAGGATTGCCACCAGTTCCAATGTCCCGAGGAGGCATACTGCGAGGACGAGGCATATCAATCGCCTGCGCTAACGGTCTACGAGGACCAGCACCAGTTCCAATGTCACGGGGAGGCATACCACCCGCTGCCATCTTGCCAGTGCGGCGTGGCAATGGAGCGCGAGGACGAGGCATATCAATCGCCTGCGCTAACGGGCGACGGGGGTTAGGCGGAAGAGACCTACCACCCATTGCCATTTTCTTTACGTTACCACTTTTTTTCATACCGCCTCCTGATTTAGTAAACTCTTTACCTACGCTAGTGGGGACGCCCACTTTCTTTGCAAATTTAGGATTGTGAGCCACGGCTTGCATAAACCGTTCTTGCTTCTTCGATACTGTAGGCATTATGCCCTCGTTTTACCACGAATAGCACAACCATCAGCGCGGCGGGAGGCGGAAGATACTTTGCCACCTTTTTTAAAAACTTGCTGCTCTGGTTGGCCAGCCTGCGCGCTAGGCGACATATTAAATGTTTGGGTTACCCCAGACTGTCCTGAATCAGTTTCACCAGTGCTTACCGGCTGCACGTTAGTTCCAAATGGATAGGTTGGCTGCTGAGTAATGCCGCCGTCTGCATATCTTTTTGTGCGGGCAATTCCACCAACACGCTTCGCAACTGGCTTTGGCTCCGGCTTGGGATTTACTACAGACTCATAGCCTTTTCGTGTAAGTGCATCCTGCTTTTCATACAGCGCGTCTAATTGAGGAACAATCTCCCCCTTAGCGCGGCGAGCTTCTAATTCACGAATTCTTTCTTCTAGCGTAGCCATGATTAACAGATCCTTCCTTTGGTTTTGCCGCGTTGGGCGATGCCGTCACCACGGCTAGAAGCCGATGTCATTTTAGGTTTTGCCGTCTTTACAGAACCCATCTTAGATGCCTTAACAGATCCACCATGTTTAAACCGGCTAAGCTTAAGTGCTTCTGTGCCAAGTTGTACTGCTTTATTCGCCAACTTAGGAATGCCGTCATCATAAATGGTGCGTAGATCGTCCATACGCTTACCGACTTCTCTGCCGCCTCTTGTGGCCAGATCTCTACCCGTGCTTGCTATGTATGGTTCAATCCGCTTACCAACTTCTTTGGCGCTGCGCAAAGCAGCTAAACCTGCGCGACCGGCTTTGAGTAATGGCCCGCCAATAATTAGTGCTTCTGGATGCGATTCTTCCAAAGCTTGCGCACGCTCTTGTTTTTTCCGCTCAGCAAGTTGTGCTGGAGTTGCTTCTGGCACTTTTGTTTCTGCTGCTTTTTTTGGCGTAGCAGCACCTCGTGGCTTTAACTTACGCTCACGGTTTAAAAACTCTCTGAGGGTAAGGCCGGAATCTGCGAGTTCTTTCTTGGATACAATGCGTTCTTTCCATGGCACGCCTGCTTCGGCCTTGTAAGATGCCGTCTTATCGCCAGAATATTCTTCCCCATGATCTATGCCCCTCGACCGAGCAGTTTCTTTGGGGTCAAGTGGATTGAAATAATGGCGGCTGTTTGCCTTATCAATTTCTGCTTTTCTAATAATTTCAGCAATTGGGTCGTCAGCAGAATCTTCAACGAAGCTTTCATCCTCACCAGAATAACGCTTAACTTTGCGGTTCATAATTTACCCCTTGCTAATAAGCTGGTCAATTTTTTCTTCCAAGCGGTTAAACCGTTGGTCAATATGATCTGTACCTCTTGCCACTTCTGCTTTAGTTGCTGTATCACGAGCAATTTCCTCACGCGTTTTGTTCAACAGCATCGTTACCCGCGCAAGTTCAGAAAACTTATCATGCGCAATATATGCAAATAGGCCGGTAAACAATGTCAATCCCCCAGTCCACGCCACTGTAATTTCCATGCCTAACATTTCCATCTTTTCAGTGACGCCGCTTTGCGTGTCGGTTGGCCCTTCTCGTCCTTCATTGGACCAGGCATTCCACTCATACGGGCGCAGAATGACTTCTTACGTGGGCCACCCTCGGGCTGTGGAGCCTTTAGGTTCGATCCAGTTGCTGCGTTGTATTTAGCACGACCTTTGGCGGTAAGTCCCGCCCCCTGCTTAACTGGCAGCTTTTCACCACGGCCAATAGCAAGGGAGGGAGTTTTCTTAGCCATAAAACACTACTGCGGTAGTAGATGCGGCACACACTGCTGAAATATTTGTGGCGCACTTAATACCTTCTCCGGGAATCACAACATAGATTGACCCGGCTGCGGCTGGCGCAGTAAAAGAAAATCTAGCAGTTCCGGCTGTACCATCATTAAGCACAACCGTTCCACCTGATGGGTAGCTAATAGTCAAACCCTTAATACGGGCTGGCCCATCAAAAATAGTAGTAGTTGCATTAGCCGCTGCTGCGCCTGATTTTACGTCTGTCTGCATCATAATCAATCTCCTTTTAAAAGGGAGCCGAAGCCCCCAAGATTAACTATGTAAGATTACGAGCTTGAACGTATTCAACGCTGATAACACCTACACCACTACCAGTGTTTGTAGATGTAACAACAATTTTTACATCCGTAGTGCCAACGT
>Ga0181338_1000258_pt1 | contig 11254 bp, 16 predicted proteins | sample Sp13VDMM110SD_FD_122168 | JGI IMG/M metagenome (GOLD analysis project Ga0181338, IMG submission 122168) | Freshwater viral communities from Lake Michigan, USA - Sp13.VD.MM110.S.D | ecosystem: Environmental > Aquatic > Freshwater > Lake | place: USA: Michigan | collected 2013-04-23
GACATCTCCCGATCTAGCAGCTTGTAATTTTTTAAGTGATAGAACTGAATTGGGATTCAATAAGTAAAGTATACGAGCTGACTCAGCAGCCGCCTCTAATAGAGACTGACGCAATCCTTCGTAAGACTGTAGATCACCAATGAAGTCTTCGACGTACGATCGTCCATAGTCTTCTCCGTTGTCTACAAAGGGAACAAAGATATAAGGTAAGTCTTGCGGTTTGAAAGTTCCATCAGTACCTTTTATCTTCACATCTTTAATCTCTTGCCATACCTGAAACATACCTGCATCTTTGATGATACACGTGTACATATCCAGAGGCTTTTTACTATTCTTGCAATCTTCATCAATTTCAACTAATTGTTTTTGGACTTTAACTGAGAGCGATTGGTACATAACAGATTGTTTTAAAACCATCTTGAGTACGTTACCTTGTTTATCTCGCTTGATTCCTATTTCATTCAAATGGAATACTTCAGGTGATCCATCATCAGGGATGTACATTACGAATGATCCACCGATGATACCTTGCTTAAGGGCGAGTACTAATTTTGGTCTTAGTGAGCTTAGTTCCATCTCGTTAACGATGGCTCTCTCTAGTACATACATAGCTTCCTTAACATCACCTTCTGACTTGCCTGTGGCAGCTAAGTCTGCAGGGCTTAACCCTAGCTTGAAGAATGCTTGTGATGGTGGAAACAAACTCAGAACGATTTTATTCGCTAGGTTGTTCACACCTTTACCACCTACTGATTGGTATGGCGTAGGATACTTAGTGTTACTATCTGATCCCTCTGGGGGATAAATCTGAGGGAGAGTTAACAAAGATGCTTCACGTGCTCTGTCAATATAGTTCTGTCTATCTTTGGTAGTCAGCTTCCATATCTCAGCACCTTTCATTCCTTCGTATTTCATGTTCGCTCCTTTAGAATAGTGGCTTACGCCCCATCTTTTCCCAAAGAGATTTTTCTTTAAGTTTATCTTCCTTAGTCTTTGGTTTAATCTTTACGTCATCAGTCATAGGTGGAACATTTCTGCCCATCTGTTCCCATAACGATTTCTTTTTCTCGGTCATGATTGTACTCCAGTGTCTCTAGATGATCCAGTTCCGGCACTGCCAGTTCCTCCACCCTTACCACCTTTACCACGCTTACCAGTAGCTAGAAAGATATTGGTTGCATCACCACCTTGACTACGTGCCATCGCATCAGACACCATAGCTTGACGCTTGGCTTCTTCCTCATTAGCTTGTTGTTGATCCATTGCTTGCTTACGCAGAGCATTTGATCCAGTGATTTCTCCAAGACCTTCACCAATGTTTCGCATTGTGTTCTTCAGGTTAAGTGGATTCGATTCTGCTAAAGCACCTGCTGTTAAGGCATAAGCTGCAGCATCTTTTATAGTACCTTGGTTTGCTGCCATCAAGTTAGCTGTTCCTGTAAACAATCTGTTCGCAACAGGTATCTTATCGCCAACACTACCAAGGGGTTTGTTTAATACGCTATTACCGCCTCCCATAGTCCTCCTATGTTAATCCATATGCTTCATTACCTCTAGGAGATTCTCATCTCCCTCTGCAATCTTCTCAAGCAATGTGATAACTTTCTGTACACCCTGTTGTTCCAAGGTGTGATTAATAATTTGTTCATGTGTATGTTCTGCTGAGCATGACCACACTCTTTCACTTACAGTCATCTTCTTTACCAATCTAATTATTAGGTCTAGCTTTTCCATCTGAGCCTCCGGCTACTACGGCATAACGCATTCGTTTGCCTTTGATAAATTTCTGTCCAACTAGATCAGCTTCTTCCCATGACGTTCCGTAGCCATCTAGATAGTAACTATTGTTGATCAGTACTCGGTAGTGAATCTCCTCGCTCTCTGTTGAGTCCGGCACCTTCTTGTACTTGCGATCCTGCTTCGATGTTCCCATTGTCGTTTCTCCATGGATTCCAAATGATTACTGATTTAGTTGCAAAGTCAAAGTCACAGCTTCGTAAGATACGTGCTTGTCCTGCTTGGATGATCATCTCTTGCTTAGCAAGTTCGTCATCTTTGTAGTGCTTGCAATATAACTTGTATGCTGCCTCACGCATCTGTCGCTCTGTGGTGCATAGCTGTAGGACATCCATAGCTTTCTTAGGACCAATCTTAGGACAGCCTTTATAGCCATCACAGATGTCTCCAATAAGAATCTGGTAGTACAGGAAGCGGTTGGCTTCTAGTTCAGATGTTCTCTCTACCTTGTTACTAATTCTGTTCCAGAGTAGAGCAGGAATTGTTTTCATATCTTTATCAAGAGAATGAATTACATATTCAATACCATCTGGATTCTTTTTGGTTGCCATGATTCCCATGACATCATCAGCTTCTAGTTCATCATAAATTTTATATGGATGGTTATCCATTGCATACTGTTTGAGCACTGAGTACCCAATCGGTTTGCGAGTTTCTTTTCGGTTAGACTTGTATTCGGGAAAGTTTGTCTTACGGAAATTTCTATCTCCAGTAAGGCAGAGAATGTATTCATCTGCATCAACTTTAGCAACGATACCTTTGATTGTTTCATCGAACACTACCTTAGCAGCTTCAATGTCACAGGTCATAGTAATTGTGGCTTCATCCCATTGTACTTCTAACTGAGCCTTCTGAGTAATCTGATACAGATCAATGTCTGCGTCAATGAGCACTATACGTTTCATTGTATGTCCTTTAGGAATTTTCTAAGTTCATTAAGAGGTACTGCAACTGTGTGATGGAATGGTTCACCACTTCTAGCGAACACTACACCAACAACATCTCCATCTAGATTAACGATTGGCGATCCTGATTGTCCACCAAATGCTCTGCCAGATATCATTAGTACTCTTACGTTCTCTTTGTTCCAAGTAGCTTTCCAATCAATGTATTGAATAACCCTAGAGTCCTTGGCAATCTTAGCAAAGCCTTCAGGATATCCTACGGTGTAAACCTGAGACATATCTGATGGTTCATATTCAGCAAGTTTCAATCCTAGTCTAGCAGAGGATGTAATGACGCATAGATCATCTTCAGTTTCACTGATGGCTATGATAGATTCTTCTTTGCCATTAACAGTAATCTTTTTGCCTTTGATAACATCTGCATTCTCTGGTATGTATCCTTGACACACATGACGATTAGTCACAGTAACAATTCTATTACCAACTCTGAGATCGAATCCAGTTCCAAATGATCTTGCATCTTCTACAAGGTACACATAGGGTGCTACGCGATCTCTAGGTACGTTATCATGCACAACAGGAACAATCTTATCCGGCATACTACTAATAGCAACCATACCAATCCCCATTGTAACTACGACTAACTGACAGAACAGAATCAAGAATGATAACCCATTGCTAGGTTTATCCTCATCTTTCTTCTCCATAATCTTTCTCCAAATCATTTAATGTTTTAAATTCAACTGCGCCAAATTGAAGGATACAAGCCATCGTATATGATGTAATGTAATCCTTAGTGCCCTTAGTATCCCTAGTCACAACGTAGGCGTTCTCCAGAATGATCTGGCTAGCGTCAGGACAGATGTGATCAGGGACAAAGCGATCCATAATCTTAGTGTGTTTCAGCATAGCTATCTCCTGAGTTACCCTCCGCATCCACTGGAATCCGAAGTTTGAATAGTGTTGTTACCATAGCCATTGCTTTCTTACTGTATGCAACTAATTGTTCATTAGTTAATCGTTTAGGATTATAACCAATTTGTAATTCATCATGTACCCAAGCAAACTGAGCGTAGTCTACGTTGAGTTTATAGCCATCAGCTCTCAAGAGTTCATGAATATAAATGCACCATTGCTTACATACAATAGCTCCTGCAGATTGCAAGAGGGTATTGAGCGCAGCGTGTTGGTGGCGAACAGGAATGATACGACCATCTAGAGCTTTGAGAGTTCCAGTGGCTATTACTTTGGCAGATACAGCTTCTTTGAGTGACTTAAGTGCAGGTGTGTTCTTCAAGAATCTATCTCCCAAGGCTTTACCTTGAGCTTTAGTTCCATCGAAGATATCAGCAATCTTTTGAGGACCGCCACCATACAACCAAGTGTAAATAAATTTCTTAGCTTGATCTCTTGAGCTTAATCCTGCAGCTACTTTGTTGGCTGTATGTACGTCACCCTTGAGGATTAGTTCACCATAAGCACCACCATCATAAGCTGCCATGTAATGAGCAAGCATTCTTAATTCTAGTCCACTAGCATCCGTACCAAACAACTTCCAACCCTTCGGACATTCAAATAGTTCACGGCACTCTTTACCATATGGTGAGTGATTCGCAGGAATTTGAGCGAGGTTAGGTTTGCTGTGTGTGGCACGTGCAGTGATAGCACCCATGGTATTAACGCGACCATGGATAGCTCCATCCTCTCCAACGAGTGACATCCACGCTTGCTCACCTTCAGCTAGTTGACCTAGACGTTTCTGCAACATCAGGAACTCAGCAATAAGTGGAGCGATTGGAAGTTTCATCTTGTTGAGAACTTCATCATCTAAGCTAGGTAATCCATCTTCACCAAACTCTGTTGGTTCCCATTTGAATACTTCGATCAGACGTTTAGCCAAGTGAGCACGTGAGTTGGAATTGAACTGAACTATTTTAATCTTAGTCCATTGTGATCCTGCAAACTCATTACCTCTCTCGACATCTTTATACTTAACAGTTCTGCTTGAGGTTCTATCCTCCACTCCAACAACCCAAGATGGTCCAAGTTGTAAGTAGACAGAAGCAAATAGCTCCGTCTTACGTGCCAACAGTTTAGCTAAGAGGACTTGAGCTTTACGTTCGTTAAACGGAAATCCATGTCGCTCCTGATCCAAACAGATCGTGTGAATGTCCTGTTCCATGCGAAGCACAGACTCAGGAAAAGCTTTGAATAAAATCTTGTGATAGAGCTTGCTTGTTACTCTGACATCTTGCTGACAGTATGTCAACATCTCTGGAGTAAAGTCAGCCCAATCGGTAGTCTTTCCGTAGTCACCCTTTAGCTCACCAAGGCGTTCGCCCCATGACTCTAATGAATGTCTACCAATGTTCTTACCACTGATCTTACCCTTGCGGAATAGACCGTGATCTTGTGACTTGATATCAGACCAGATAGTTCGTGTCATACACAATGTGTCTTTCACAATCCCTCTAGGTTTGAACCAAGGATAAATCTTTCTGATTGCTTGTAAGTCAAAGCCAATGATGTTGTGACCAACTAGTTCATCTGCTTCTTCTAGCTTACGAATACCTGCTTCAATCTGATCAGGAGTGTAACTCCAAGTCACACCAGTATTGAAATCTTCAATGACGATACAATGAATCCGATCCATGGTTTCTAACAGTCCGTTAGATTCTAGATCGAAGATGTATGTCCTTAATAGTCGTCCGAGGTGTTCAGGCTTTACAGCCATGACACCCCAATCGTACATTAATTGTTGCATATTAACCCTTGTGTAGTAATCCAAAATTATCAATCTTAGTATCTAACACATCAAATAAACTTACGTCAATATCCTCACGATCCGGTTCGATGATGAGTTCAAAGGGTAACTTGATTTCTGTGTATAGTTCTGTGAATGCTAGTACATGATCATCGGTTGCATTCCAACATCTGATCTCTGCACGAAAAGGTTTTACTTGTGATTCTGCTTCGCTCATAATTACTCCAATGTAATTTGTGATTCAACCCATTTACCATCTTCTTTAGACCAGATTCTACCTGTTGGAACTAAGGTGTACTCAGCTACATAGGTGTCTTCTCCTCTACGAGATGCATGCTGTTTAGCTGCACCTGCAGTTACTGAACAGTTCCCATTGTTGGTACTGATCTGAGTATTGTTGCCACGGTGTGCAATGTATCTTAGGTTATTCTTATTCATATACTTCTCCTAGAAGTCTGTTTTGACATCTGCAAATGATGCTGCTAGTTCAGGATTAACTCCTGCTTGCAAACATCCAGTGTCGTTATTAAAATAAACATAGTCTGCTCTACCTGTACTTCCAGTGTATCTACACTTGAGTACTGTGATTAAGCTTGTGTTACGAATTACTTCGTTCTCGTCTTGTTGGTTTCTACTGAAGGCATACACTGTGTCAGACAATTGCTTGATACCACCTGAACCCCTGAGGTTGTTAAGGTTTGGGATAGCACCTTCCTCAAATGTTTTTCCTTGACCCTTTGTATCATTGTTGAGATGTACAATGAGTCCAATATAACATTTAAGTTCAATAGTAAGTGACTTGAGATTGTGCATAATATTATCAATAGCCCTACGCTCATCCCCATCCTGACCCAAGCTAGACACAAGGATGCTAAGGTGATCCAACCAAATAATTTTACACCCCAGACCATTAACCATAAATCTAATCTTATTATAAAGTTCTTCTTCGGCAACTGAGCCAAAAGCATCATAGAGATTAAATCTATTAAAACCATCTGCGTCTTGTGCGAGGAAAATGTCGGCGGCTTTAGCATCTATAACCTCTTTGTCTACGAACTCCATGTGAAGTCGTTTCTGTAAATCAATACCAATCAATCCATTCGCTGTGTTCTTGAGTGGTTCTTCTAGCATCATCAATCCCTGATTCAGATCAGTAGTATGGAAGTAATGCATTTGTAATTGTTTCATCAGGGTGGTCTTACCACTTCCTGTACCTGAGGTGAAGACATCTAACTCCCCTAGGCGAATACCTTTGGTCTTCTTATTAACCTCACCTATCCAATCTGGGAAAGCGTAGGAGGTATCTGGTTCAGATTGATTCAACCTGTCCAAGATTTCAGTTCCATTCAGGATTCCATCAGGCTTAAACTTCTTAGCATCCCAAAGACATTGGACGAGATCGGATGCCCGACCTGCTTTCAACATCTCATTAGCATCTTTCAACGGCAGGGTACAAATAAATGCTTTGTTGGGTGGAAGAAGTGCCGCACATTCTTTAGCTGCAGCAATACCTACTGGATCATTATCAAAACAGAACACGACTTCCTTGAATCCTGAGAGCCATTCTAGGGAGCGTCTAATTGCCTTAGGTCCACCGTCTACACCACTAGGGATAGAGACAACAGCCCATTTGTTTTCTTGTATCTGAGAGACAGAGAGAGCGTCGATCTCACCCTCAGTGATAACGATGCGTTTCTTAGGATGTGGTGTCCATAGTTGCTGACCATACAAGGTAGCTTTCTTTGGTTCACCTATCCAAGAAAAAGTTTTATCCTTAGCGCGTAGCTTTTGAGCTACTGGATTTCCTGCGGCATCATAATAGGTAGCGACTTGCTTACCATTTGCGTATCCGTAGTTAAACTTGGTTACTGTGTCTAAGTTGATTCGTCTTGCGTCAAGAGGTTTAACTTCTACCTGTAAGAGTCCTGTAGGTGTAGTTAGTTCTGGAACCCAAGAAGATTCTAGTTCATTAATTTCTTCATCTGATTCGTTCATACTATTTACCTTATTAGTTTTAGTAGTTCCTCTATCTGGGAAAACGTGGGCACCACAACTAAAGCAATGGCTGCCACCGTTAGCATATACAGCGTTAGCATCGCTGCTACCACAACCAGAAGCACTGCATCTAGTTTTGTATAAGAGCGTGGATTCTTCATACTCAATTTCCTTTTTCATAATTCCCTCAACCATAGTTCTCGATGACCATCCAGTTGTCCTGAGTTAGTCATACCAAAGAACTTGTGTAGTTTCTTAATGTCTTCATAGGTATCTAAGGTAGGATCGTTGGCTCCGCAGAGGTGAGTACATCCACAATCTCTTGCGAGTTTGAAGAGTCTTCTTGCGAGGTCAAATCCGTGTCTGTAGGTTGCTCCTCGTTCGATGAAGATGTCATCAACGTAGAAGACTCCATCTCTAATTCGGTAAGCTGCGAATCCACACTCGACTGTGAGATAGTATCCTCCGAGGCGTTCGCTATAGTAAGCTCGGATGTGCTGCTCAAATTTTGACATACAGGATTCTCCGGTAGTGAGTTTAAAAATAATTGAAAGTTGTGTTGTTTGTTTGTTTTAGCTCTAAACATTGAGAACAATTGGTCGTTTGTATATCCGTTGTACATAGTATTATTCCTTTAGAATAAACAAACCCTACCTAGTGCTTCCTCCGTTTTCGGGAGGGTTTCTAGATAGGGTAGGTTGGGATTAGTCACCACTGTATCTGCTAGGGAGTTTGTTCACAATCCCACAGCTACAGCAGTTCAAAAGCTTCCTCTTCAGTAAGCTCATTAATAGTAACTTTCATACCGAAATCTTCTTTGGGTTTCTGATATCTCTTAGTGCCTTTCAAGCTGATAACTTGAATGTCTTCTACCCAAAACATTTCTGCTTTGGTAATTGCATCTAACGGTCCTTTAAGGTAATTGTCTATGTCACCTACTGGATACTTATTACTAGGATTCTTAGGTCGTTTACAAATAAATTCAATCTCCACTGCATATGCAAAGGGAGTTGTGGGGTACTTGTCTCTGATCTTAACTAGCTCCTTGTACAAATCATTTCTGAAATCTGTATAGGTCTTAGGAAAGTGAGCACCAAAGCGAGTGATTCTCGCTCTGGCAGCAGGTACTGGTTTGGTTTTAAAGTCTAGTTTTGTTGTCTTCATAGTATTGCTTAGCCTCCAACTCAGTTTTAAATGATTTAGAATATCTGTTAGGACCACTACAATATTGAACCTCAAAGGTTCCATACTTAGTTTCCCGATATCCTTTTGCATCAGTTACAAACTTTCTATTTAAAGATTGAGTAGTTTTAGAAGCCCATCTGCAATTATCTTTGGAGTAACCTAAATCATTGTCTATTTTGTCTAGAGTAAATCCTTCTGGTCTTGGTCCCATATCAATTAGGAATTGGTCAACACTCTCTAACCATTCCTTACAGACAGTTATTCCTTTAGCACCATAATATTTAAAACTAGGATGCTTAGTATTATAACATCTGTACTTCATCTGATACCAAGTATTGTACAGAGGATTTCTTTCTTTAAAAGTCGTCATTGCTAGTAGGTTTAGATTCTGAACCTTCCTGCGCAGCTTCTTGTTGAAATTCCTCTTCTTGTGAATCGTTAGAAAATTCACTTGCAGAGAAACCAAATTCACTGGCTTCAGCTTGTCCTTGTTGAATCTTCAGGATCATAGCTGCTTTAGGTTTAAGGGTACAACCTACATCACCACCTGCTAATTTATAAGGAGAAATCTCAAAATTGATTTGTCCAATAGAACCATTGAATACCTGTAGTGAAGCCTTAACTTCTGGACTATATGGTTTAGCGTCTGGTCCAAATACTGCAGGAGCTGCTACAGTATATGTAGTTTTATCTCTCTTAGTACCTGAGGCGGCTAAGCGAAACTTCATTACAAATTTACCAGTCTCTCCACCCTGCGCATTCAATTGTGGTTCGATAGGCATTTGCTTAGCAAGTGTAATTAGCTTGCGCTTCTGAGGTGACTCTGCATCTTTTTGCTCTTGAGAAAGACGGTCATTAACGGTCTTCTCCATAACTGAAATAATCTGTCTAATCTCTGGAGTATCCTCCACGATTAAGTCGACTGAGTACTTATTAAATTTAGCATCTGGTTTAATAAGTTTGAACCACTGTAATGTACCACGTGGTGAAGTGGCTTTGATAACTGCTTTCTTTTCGCCTGACATAATAACTCCTGTGTTGTTTAGATGTCTTCTCTAATTTGTAATCCGATTGGGAACTCTAAGGAACCATCGGGGGTGTAACTTTGAAACTGTACTGTGAGTAGCTTACCTTCCCACAATGAACTGTCATGTAGATACTTTTGATTTCCGAACTTTGGTCCTGACATAGTAACATCACAGAACACAGTAGAGAAGTAATCTTCTGTATCGTTTCCTTCGATTGCTACTTTAAATATAATTGTTTGATCCTTTCCAGAACAAACACCTACAATTCTGAACTCAGCATCCATCATCTCTTTCATTTTCAGTAGAGAGTAAGATCGCTTGTTCTCATAGGCTGTCCAGATATCTCTAAGCATAAGACCTTCATACTTGTCACTCACAAATTTATCATGACAGATTTTTAATTCTTCATGTGAATGTAGAGTACTAGTGGGAACAATCACTACGCTAGATAAATTGTAGTAAGCCTTTAGTTCATTCAGAAATGATTCTCTAGAATTGTATCTAACAGGAACTCCTTCTCTACCACAATCATACAAGTGAAATTCAAGCTTAGATGAATCTTCATTAACTTTCTTACCTGCACTTGAGATGCGCTGTAAGCTCCAACCATGTTTGTATAATTCTCCATCAAGAAATGATCCATCAGGACTACTCATGAGTATGTCAGAAACTTCTTTTAGAATGTGAGGTACTGTTAGAATAGGCTTTCGCTTACGAGTCCATAGACCCACTACACCATTCTTCTTAAGAGCAATACAACGATGACCATTTAGTTTTGGTTGAACATAAACTGGAAACTTTACTTTGGCTTTGTGATCTTGATATCTGTGTGCCAACATAGGTTTAATTCCACCCTCAACTGATTCATCTTCTTCACCATTAACTGCCATCTCAAGACTAGTAACATAGCCTTCCTTGAGTTGCTTCTTGTGCTTTGCAGCAGCTTCTTTATCTGCCTGTTGATATGGAGTAGTTTCATTCTTCTTACCCACGTTCTTACCAACTTTAATACAATTTGTTTTAGTAGTTAGCTTACCACCTACCTCACCAAATATTGTATCAATGAATCCATAGTCTGTTTTAGTTTCTCGATAAGCACCAATTTGCCACTGTTCAATCTTTCCTTCACTGGATTTCTTATACAGGGTTTGCATTGACTACCTCACACGTACATGAATTTTACGACCATCTTTCATCTTAGCATTAACAGCAACATTCACCTGACGACCAACAACCCCTTCGAGTTGCTGAAGTTCACCAATAAATTTCTGTAACATGTTATGCATCACGGTATCAATACCCATTTGCAATTGTTCTGTAGACATTTTACTTACGTCTACTCGGGTAGCTGCTTCCGCTAGTTCGTTTCTTTCTTCGTTGGTTAGCTTTTCCATTGGACTTCCTGTTGTGTTTGTTTAAATATTTGTACGCTGATAAAATTATATCTGGATCATCTGCTAGCTTTCCAATTCCTAGGTTGCATGGTCCACACAATAAGCCTCTGATGGCATTTGTATCATGATCATGGTCTACGCATAGGCTAGGACGCTTAACAAAGCCCAACTCCCGAACATCACCTC
>Ga0181338_1000259_pt1 | contig 11192 bp, 18 predicted proteins | sample Sp13VDMM110SD_FD_122168 | JGI IMG/M metagenome (GOLD analysis project Ga0181338, IMG submission 122168) | Freshwater viral communities from Lake Michigan, USA - Sp13.VD.MM110.S.D | ecosystem: Environmental > Aquatic > Freshwater > Lake | place: USA: Michigan | collected 2013-04-23
AATTGATGTCTTCAACAGACTGCGTGATCAAGGAAAGTTAACTGCCCGTGATCTTGATGAAATTGCAGAGACCACCCTGTCTTTCTATCGCGCCAACAAGCGCATCGGCCTTGCCGCCATGGATGCAATTGGGTCGGATGCCCGTGAGGTCAGACGCTTTGCTGCTCAGAAAGAAATTCGCGAGGTCCGGGAATACGGACGACGATACAGCGAGGCTACGGGTATAGAGTTTAAACGAAGAACTGCTCCGGGCGCATTTGCCGGTACTCCGATGACTCCAGTCAATAAGGCCATTGCCGATGCTCTTCAGCAAGGTGATGCAGCCCGTGCGCGTTTGCTGGTTCGGAAGGCAGTCAGTGGTGTTCGTGGTGAGGAAAGAGATCGCGTTGAGGCAAGCATCCGTTCTTCAGCAAGGAGCCGTCAGCCAATCCAGATTGGCGGTAGCGCACCTAGTCAGGACGAGCGCATGAGATTCCTGAGATGGGCTAGGACAAATCTTCCTGCTGAGAAGTACCAGATGATTTTGCGCTCAGACAGAAATTACAGACGAACAGCCAATAGGGCTAACATAAGGATTGGCGATTGAGCCGATCCAAGCACGAGAGTGACTACATGGGCAGGGTGAAGTCCCTCCCATGTGTCCTCTGTAGCCTCTTAGGGCAGCCTCAGGAAGGCGTGACAGAGGCTCACCACATCCGCACAGGGCATGGCATGGGTGATCGTGCCAGTGACTACCTGACCGTGGCTCTCTGTGTAGATTGTCACCGGGGTACCAATGGGTTCCACGGAACCAAGGCTCTGATGAAGGTAGCCAAACTATCCGAAATGGATCTATTGGCAGAGACTATCCGTGTACTGGATGTAAAAAGAAGGGGGCCATAAGACCCCCTTTGTAGTACACAACAGACAACAAACAGGGGAAAAGTTGTCTGTGTTCATGGTATCAGTCCGGTTCAGTCCATTCAACTCCTCGCTCCGACCCGAAATGGAAGATCAGTTCTATCAGGTCTGAGATATCTTTCTTGGACATCTTGGATGTAGGTTCACCAAGGAAGACCATGCCGCCATCGATACCCGGAATCATCCTCTGCTTACGCAATGCGGCGGTGAAGATCCATTTCCAGTCGCTCTTGGACAGTCTTTCTCCGTGCCATTCGACTTGACTGGATATGTCACTGAGCAATGCCCACATCAAGGAGTTCTGGTCGATGGTCCTGCGATCTTCCTTGACGGCACGGGCGATAGCAGTTTCAAGTTCTGGATTCATATGCGTTTAAATACTCCGTGCCGATGAGCCGGGTATCTGCGTCATAGTCAGACTGGATGCCGACCTCCCATGCCTCGTCGTATTTCATCCATCCATAGATCTCTACGCTCCGTATCTCAGGCATGATCGGCTTGGCGACGAACAACACTAAGCCTTTCCCTACCTGTATCTTCCTGACAGCGGCCTTGTCCCTTGTCCTGATACGGCGAACCTCGATGTTCGTACCCACATCCGGCATTGTCTTGTACTGATTGTGGTCGCGGTGATCCCAGACATGCCCTGACCAGTACCGGTTAATGTGCTTCGCTACCGCCAGTTCCGCAGCACAGGCGGCGACTGAAGCCGTCCTGTCATCCTCCATCCTTTCCCTGTGATAGTGCTTGGCATCTGACCTGCACCAATTCGCGGCGTGTCTCCTCGCCCCGACATGGCATACCCATTCATATTCCCAAGGAAGAAGGTTGATGATGGGGTTCATGGACTAAAGGTTTCAATGACTCTGATATCTAAGACAAATTCTGTGGGGATCACATAGAACTTCATCCCATCCTTCCCATTGGCTTGGATGACAGAATGCTTGGCCTTGGTCGTTTCCACCAAGAACTGCGCTTCTTCCAATGCATAGTCCACCTCCGTGAAAAAGATGGCATCTTGAAGATTCATGGTTTTCTCCTGCGTTGTTTCTTCGTTTTCAGTTCTGCTATCTCTGACCTAAGGGAGCGTATTTCTTCAGCGCACCTTTTAAACAGTTCGCTGATGACTATAAATTCCATCTCTGTGGCGATGCTTCTTATCTCACCAGAAGCATCTTCGACCCATTGCAACACCTCAAGGATGTCTTCTTTCTGCCATATCATCATTCTTTCTCATTCATGAGTGACTTGGAGAAGTACTTGTTCAACAAGAATAACTCTTCGGCAAGTTCTTCTATCTTTCGGTCGCGCTTTTCTATGTCTATCAAATAACTTTTGATCCTTTCCCTGAGTTCCTTTATCTCTTGGCGTAACTCATCTGTGGTATGCGGACGCTTGTCCCATTCCCTTTGCCAAGATCCGGGGTCTCCCCCATTGTTTTCGTTAGACACCTGAAAATTCCTTACGAGATTCTTCTCGCACCAACCACATAAGTTTGGCAATCAACATCTGTTCGCTCCTGTCCTGTGGGCGAGTGATATCGAACTTGTCAGCCATCCCCTTGATGATCTCCCAATCTACAAATTCCAAGTTACCGGCTTCGCCTATCTTGCACCATACTTTCTCGGTCTCCTTTTTAGGGATATCAAGATACGAGACATCTTCTTCATTCATGGTTAATCCTCTTTGCGAATTCCAACCACTCATCACCATACTCGACTTGCTTGTGTCCCTTGAACCAAGGGCCACCACGGGTGAAGTGAACGCCTATCGGATCAGGGCATTCCTCCTTTGTGTTCCAACCCTCAAGGTAGTTGTAATGGAGCGGCAACGCTCCTAAGTCGGCATTCTTTAGCCAACTGAACCTATGCAGATACAAGCCTGTCTTTGTGTTCACCACATCAGGGGTCAACGCTTTGACAGACGGGTGTTCGCAGTTCATAAGCATGAAGGAACTCCAGTTCTTTCTGGGGTATTGGGTCTGGACTTTGCCGTCCATCTTGACCTTCTCAGGTGGGTTGTATTGGTGCTTGACCACCATCAATGCCTTTGATGGATCCATGTATTTCTCAAGGCCATCGATGCTCTTGCGGAACAGGAAGTCGCAGTCGCAGAACAAAGCCCACCCTTTGTATCCGGCAAGGTACGGCGTGAGGAATCGTGTAAACGAGAACTCTGTAGATGAAAGCGGGTCTTCGCCTCTCCAATACAGCCCCTTATCACGCATCTCATATTGTCGTATCGGGGATATGCTCAGGGGCTTTCCCTGATTGTTATCAAGCATAGAACCCGCGCAGACCCGGTACGCAATATCCTCGCGGCTGTCGTAGCCGACAAACACTTTCATGCTTTCTCCGTTGTCTTGACCTTTCATCCGTTGTTCCCTGCCGTTTAATCGCGGTTTTCTTTCTTCCAGTCCGATCCTTTACAGACTGCGTATCGCATCCAACCATGCCATTTTTTGTGCGAACACCAGATGAGTCCGGTCTTTCTTGTCATCTCAGCAGACCAGAAACAATCATCACATATCATTTCCAACTTCATTCCGAATCTTCTGCGCGGAGCCAGTCATGTTCTCCAAAGGTCATTTGTCGTCCTTCCATGTGCCATCTCTGAAGATGAACCGCGTGAACAACAGATTTCCGTCTATGTCGTAATGCACTGCCATGCATGGTGGATCTCTGAATGCAGGGCCAGTCGGTGGAATGGAGGTGCTACTTTTCTGCTTATGCGGGAAATAATACAAGGTTGTATGTAATTCCTTGGGCATGTCCGGTGAGATAGTGAAGTCGTATAAGTCGCGTTTCATTCATTCCCCCTCGCACGAATTGCAGCGGCGCAGTCTATTGACCAGTTCGTAATCGGGTCGCCGTACTGTGTGTATCCGTCACAGATTTTTGCACATGCCTCCCGCTCGGCAGCGGCAACAAGGGCGGCAAAGCGTTCAATCGTTTCGATTTTGATAAGTCTAAAATCAAAAGGGTTTGCGTTGGAAAACTCAACGACCGCCTCTTGCACCATCAGGATAAGTTCTTCGCGTTTCATTAACTCCCCCTCTCTACTTATGATCTTGAATGTTTATAGTTTCTTCATGATCCAGTCATCGATCACTTTACCAATAATTCGGTACTGCAATTCTCGCATCATAAATCGCACCGCCGCATGTTTACCCTGCTCAGGGATAACATACCGATCCTTCTGCTCAATGATCACTACCGGATCGTTGTTCTTGAAAGTATCGAATCCACCCTTGATGACTTCTAGTTCATATCCCTCGACATCGATCTTCACAAAGTCCACATCGGTCAACTGGAAATGATCAAGCGTCATCATTGGAACATTGCCAGAAGCCTTACGATCAACATGGGTTGAGCCTGTGTTGTCAGGCTCGATCACCATCTTCACCAGTCCAGATCGTTCTCCCAAGGCAACCTTATGGATGGTCTTCACCTTCGGTGCGTTATGGGCAAGTATCTGCGCGAACTCCTCGCAAGGTTCGAAGGCTATGACAGCATCAAATCTTTCTGTAAGTCCACGCGCCCATAGCCCTACATGCGCTCCGATATCCACTGCTGTGCGGAACTCCTTGCAATGTTTAACCGATTCTTTCTGGTGGATCGGTTGATACTCTCCTTCGTTGATGGCCTCGAAGTAATGACCGATATGATGCTCTTCATCAGGCAACCACCAACCTTTAACCTGTTTCATTTCAGCATCTCCAATTTGCGATTTCCTTTGTAATGGATAATCTTCGGGTTCTTTCCGGAGAGATACTCAGGAAGACAGGCATAGTCTTCTTCTGATATGACCCCATATTCATCATCATCTGCGGTCTGAGACCATATCCTCATGCACTCCTGATCCCCGTACCACTTGCGGTACTTAGGTGAGATGTAGTCCATGATGAACAGCAAATCTGCCCAGAACATGTAGTCCTTGGTCACGGTCGCACAGGCAAGGTATGGATAGACCTGATGTATCGTCTTGCCCTTGTGTTCTTGGAAATCTATCCCTTTCATGTGGGTGTTGAACTGCGATTCTCGATAGAATGATCTCTCGCAGAGCAGGACATTCATGCCCCCCAACAACTTCTTTGGGTCGATGCTTGCGTTGACGATCATGTCATCGTCCAAGTACATAGCCGGTCTGTCTAAACGAAGTTCGGCATAGGCTTGCATCCGATACTCCATCCAATCGTTGGAGTTGAGGGTGAGTTCGAACCTTCTGGTGACCCCTTCAATCTCAGGGGTATGACGATTCGTACACATGATGATCTCTGCATCCGGGTTCGACGCACGAAGAGATGCCACAAACTTCTTGGCGTAAACAAGTTCCTCTTCAGTGCCTGTCCTGAAGAACACAAATGTCGAGATAGATTTCTCTCCAGACAGATGGTCTTTCAGATCCTTGACCAGAGTGTCGATCTGGGGAGTCCAAGGCGCGATAGCATTGTCCTTTGGGTAGGTAGTCACAGAGGGGTACCAGAGGTTCTGGTTCCCATGACAACTGTTCCAGTACCAGAGTTTGTTGCTATCGAGGAGGAAGGTTCTGGCACCGACCGACCCCGCCAGATGTCCTGTCACATTGCTGACGGTGACTACAACATCACAGGCAGTAATCAAGGCAACAAGACCATCCAAGTCTTGGGTGTTATCGATATCCAGAACCTGTTCGATCTGGATGCCATGGCTCTTCTCCAGTTCGTACATCTCCGCATAGTGGTCGCCATACTGGAGACTCACGAAGCGGGTGTTCGGCACCTGAAACAGGGGCAGGAAGTCGGTCAGGGCGGCAGACTTGTGGTTGCCAATACGAGGCGCACCAGAAGCCCAAGAGATCCCGACCAACCTCTCCCCCGGCTTGAGTCCAAAGTCCGCCCTAATGGCACTAGAGCGGCTGTAATCGGGTACCAGATAGGGGTCTGCCCGTAGCCTTGGTATGTCATCCATCGTTGGAACCAATGTCTTGGCTATGCTCCCCATGGAAATCTGGGAATCAATCTCCCAGACCTGTGCATTCTGGGGAACAAAGTCGATGTCATTGAATGATCGTTTAAACAACGGTATCAGTCTGGCATCTATCAGGACAGTCAGTTCCGGGACAAGGGATTTAAGGGAACGAAGCAGGGAGCAGTAGAGGATCTGATCCCCTACCCCCTGCTCCGACCATACCAGTAGGTCTTTGTAGCCCCTATCAGGCTCCCATTGCGGCTTAGAGGTCTTTAGACGAGGGCTGTCGAACTTCTTGGATTGCCATCGAAGGTCGAAGGTCTCCCACCCCTTGGCGAAGTCCTGCTTCTGAAGGTTCATCAGAGCCATAGTCCATGGGATGTCCTTGTTGTCGGAATCCATGGCACTGGCTTTGAGGAAATCCTCCTCCGCCAATGACCATCTCTTCATCTCCCAGTGACCGCGCCCCCTTTGGATGAGGGCTTGAACCATGGGATTGTAGAGTTCGATGACCTTGTCGAACTCCTTGATGGCATCGTCAAACCTGTCCTCATTCGACAGGTTCACCCCGATCTGCAAAGCCTTGAGAAAATCGTCTTTCACCAATACTCCTGCCCGTTCCTTTTCGATGCCCAGTTAGGATTTGGGACATGCCTCCAGTCGAAGTCTCTGTATGTCCTCCATCTACGGATGACATCCATCAACACCGAAAGCATCAGTCCATCCCCTTCAATTCACGCGCCAGTGCGCGGATGATGGCGATCAATGCAGCCTTGGTTTCATGGTTGCCTTTGACCAACTTGACCTTAGGCGGATTCTTGTTGACAACCTTCTTTTTGGTATTGGCAAGAGATTGCTTTTCAAGAAGATAGTTCCGTCGAACAATGTGTACCAATTGCGGAGACACGAACAACTTCTTGATGATCTCTTGATCAGACGAACCCTTGTCTATCAAGGCTCGGATGAGAGGGGACTTCTTGACTTTGCTCTTCATATATCCTCCTTCAGAAAGGGATTTCGGAATCGTCAACCTTGTCGGTCTTCTTGTACTCAGCATGGATCTGACCGGCGATGCTCATGAAATCGTTTCCTGCCTTGGACTTCTTCTTCCAGACAGCCAACGCCAACTTCGGCTCTTCACTTGCCTTCGCCTTCTCAACCAACTCCTTGAGCAGGGCTGTGCTGATAGTCAGTTCCCCACGAAAGTCGGGTTGGTTGGGCGAGTTCTTCCTGTTGTTGACGAACAGCGCACCTTGAGTGATATCACGGTTCTTGTAATCAGACATTGTCACTACCTCCAAACTTTGTTTTAAGTTCAATGAAACCCTTCTTCAAGACCTCGTACTGAGACTTGTAGTTGCTGTCGAGGATGTCGATGATCTGCTTGTTCTCCTTCCAGAAAGACTTGAGTCCTGCCTCATCAGTGCAGAACTTGTTGGCGAACTCCAACAACTTCCCAACAACCTCTGCGGCACCTTCCTCTGTGGGGATGTTGTTGACACCCGACTTAGTAGGCACCTCTTTCTTCACCTTCTGCGGCGGCTCACTAAGTGTTGCAATCTCCTCGTTGCTCAAAGCAGGGGAAGAGTCCGTAGAGACCGTATCCTCACCTGCGTAGATGTAATGACCCAATCCAAACATTGCGAGGCACTTCACTAGGCAGCGCATCTTGGTGTCACTGATCTTCCGCGCATCGGGGTTCTTGATCGCATTGTTCCGGTGATCCATCACAGGCAACCACATGGCGCGTCGGCAATTCTTGATGAGCACAACGCAATGCACCGTCACCGTCGCATCTGCGTGAACCTCAAGTTCGTTGAAGTCGTACTGTGCATCGGGGTACTTGTCCATCAGGACACCCCATGCCCAAGCCCAACTCAGGTACGAAAGTCCGTTCTTCTTCTCGACATGCTTCGAGACATCTATCTTCGAAAGCGTTTTCCAGATCTCAGCGTATTGATTTTCTTCAGTCATAGATCCTCCTGTTGAAAGCACATGATACCAGTTGATTATAAGTCTGCAAGTTGTTTATCTAAAAAGTTCTTATGTTGTGAGCACCACTCGTTTACACGACACCAGTTGGCGGTGCATCGACTGGATTCTCCTTGACGGAACTCGATCTCTTGACCATCGACAAGTGCAGCCTTTGCCTCACCCTCGTTGTCGTACAGTTTTGTTGCTCGTTTGGCACTGATCTTTTTCACAGCCCAGACAGAGGGCTTCTCCCAACGCTCTTCCTTCGAACAATCTGGAAGTTCCGTGCCAGTTAGTCGTTGGAACTCAGCGGACTGGTGCAATGCAACACGGCTTTCAAGGTATCGGTCTTGTTCAGACTCGTCCCACATCGGGATGTCGATCTCAACGATGGGAGCCTTGGGGTAGTCTTGCTTCTCGATTGCATCACGCCGGTTCCAGTCACGCAGGATGGCTATGACCTTCAGCCCCTTGACTGTCTTGCTCTTTGCGCGGCGAACGAGCGAGGCATAGCAGTTTAACTGCGTCTCCCATCCTTCCTTTCCAAGGATGACAGACCAAACAGATGTCGTTTTGTAGTCGATGACGGTGATGCCGTCCTTTTCGATGCGCTGTACATCGATGGCACCAGAGATGACCCACCCTTCGATCTCTGCATAGAGACGCTCTTCGGTGATGTGCCTGTCATCGCCGGTCTCTTCGAACATCTTGTGCGCTGCTGAACCCAAGACAGCCCACATCTTCTCGCTCACATCCTCTTCCATGTTGTCCCAGTTCTCCTGTCGGAGGATGCGGACACGGGGTGAGTCGATGAGTTGGGTGATGGATCGATTGCTACCACCCTTGCTGTACTCGCTTCGCGTGAGAGCCTTGACAACGGTATCTGGCAGCCCAAATTTGTTCGTCAATCTCATACCGATCTCCAGATCCGAACGCCCTTGGCTTCTTTAGATGAACTGAAGCGGAACTTGGGGTTCTTGGAAGCAAATCTGCCAAGCCGAACACGCAATGAGTGCAAGATGCGAGAAATCTCTGCATCACTCTCATTGATCTCGATGAAGAGACTGTCACCCGGATTCATGTCCTTGAGTGGCAAGGCTCCAATGCGATATCGCTTGGCGATACGACTTGGAAGTGGCACATTTTTTTCAATCTTCATGTTAGGCTCCTGCCTTGTGAGGAAGATGCCACGATAACAGATTGAGATAGTGATATGTCAACAAGCGTACCAATTGTTTCGTTTATAATTTTAGGTGAACCTGCAAGCAAGGCGAACAGTCGTCAGTTGGTTCATTTAAACGGCAGACCAGCATTCATCAAGTCTGCGAAGGCTCGTGGATATCTGAAGGATTTCCAGCGGCAATGCCAAAAACTAGATTCGTTGTTACAGGGAGACCTTGCCGTACATCTACGGATCTTCTACGCATCACGCAGACCTGACTTAGATGAGTCTGTGATTCTTGATGCGATGCAGGGATTGATCTATGAGAACGACAGACAAGTGAAAGAGAAGCATGTCTTCCATGCTCTCGACAAGGTCAACCCACGAACGCACATCGTGATCACGAAGATGGGTGATGGTTGGCTTTGGGGATAAAAAAAAGCCCCGGAAGATTTCTCAACCGGGGCTTGACCGTATGGGGGACAGACGGTAGTCTTGAGTTGCAAGAAACAAGAACTGGGGAGAATCCTATCTGGATTCCTTCCACATAGCAATCCCCCGTTCTGTTTCGCCGGTCAGGCGAGCCGTAAATGAGTACAGGGGGATCATCCTGTCCGCCCCAAAGTGCCTAGGTAAATCCATGCTCTGTCTGCCCCTGACAACATGGTGGGTGGCTAACGGCCAAACCGGTCTGGACTTGTGCAAGTAATGCATGAACCTTTGGGTTCCCATGAAAGCAGTTCCAGAGTCATGCTGAGATGCATGGCGCACTGAGTACGGACTGGCAGGTACCCACCGGCCACCCGGAAAAGGGGCGAGGTATTTAAACAGGAAACAGATATGACTCCATCAGAGATCATCGTCAGTCAAAATCAAACAGGCAGAATCCAATGCCCACATTGTTCTGAACTGCGTAAGAAATCTCATGAGAAGAGCATGAGCATCACCGTAGAATCAGACAGGGTGGTCTATCAATGCTTTCACTGCGGCATCCGTGGTGCAATCCGTAAAGGAACGCTTATGACACAAATCCAGAATCAAGTTTCGACTCTCCCAAAGCAGCGAAAACCAGTTGATCCGCCGACAGAACACATACCAAACATCGTCACAGACTTCCTCGTCAGTCGAGGAATCGACCCTGACATCGCCAATCAGTTCCCACTAGTTGGGTCTGAGAAATACTTCGCGGGGATCGGCAAGTCACCCGCCATAGGGTTTGTATACGGAGACCCTCATGCGCCAGAGGCCATCAAGTGGCGAAGCACAGGCGATAAAGAGTTCACCCAACAAGGTGCCGCAAGATCCTTCTTTGGTTTAAACCAGTTGCCCAAGGGCTGTACGGACTTGGTCATCTGCGAGGGTGAGATGGATGTCCTCGCACTCGCCTCTGCCGGTATCCATGCGGTGTCTGTCCCGAATGGCGCACCGGCTAAGGTCTCCCTTGGCAAGGTCGATCCGAAGATGGATGGCAAGTTCTCGTATCTCTGGGAGTCTCGCAAACTCATCGAGTCTGTCGAGCGGGTGATCTTCTTCCCCGATGCAGACGAACCCGGACAGGCACTCGTTGAGGAACTCGCTAGGCGTATCGGTCGAGCGAAGTGTTGGAAAGTCACCCTGCCTGAGAAGGATGCCAACGAGACCCTCCAGAAACGCGGCTCCCAAGCCCTCGCAGAAGCCCTATTGGCGGCTAAACCCCTACCATTGGAGGGTGTGTACCTTCCAGAGGACTTCGAGGCTCAGATCGTGTCTCTGTACGACGAAGGGGTAATCAAGGGTGCAAGCACAGGTCTTGTCACACTTGACCCCCTCTACACCATCCTCCCCGGTCAGTTGTCGGTGGTGACAGGACTCCCCGGCTCCGGTAAGTCGGAACTGATCGACCAGATATGTATCAACATCGCCATGCAGAAGGGTTGGCGATTCGCGGTGGCAAGTTTCGAGAACCCACCACACATGCACATTGCCAAACTCGCGGAGAAGGTGATCGGCAAGCCCTTCTTCGGTAATGACAGGATGACAAGTGACGAAAGGGACTATGCCCTGTCGTTCCTCAATCAGCACTTCGTGTTCCTCCAGTCTCACGATGGTTCACCCTCCACGGTGCAGTCCATCATCGATAGGACGAAACAGGCGGTGATGCGGATGGGTGTGCGGGGACTCGTCATCGATCCCTACAACTATCTCGACATGCAAGGTGACAGCGAACA
>Ga0181338_1000260_pt1 | contig 11188 bp, 12 predicted proteins | sample Sp13VDMM110SD_FD_122168 | JGI IMG/M metagenome (GOLD analysis project Ga0181338, IMG submission 122168) | Freshwater viral communities from Lake Michigan, USA - Sp13.VD.MM110.S.D | ecosystem: Environmental > Aquatic > Freshwater > Lake | place: USA: Michigan | collected 2013-04-23
AGCATCTTTAATGAGCGCAACGGATTGCTCATTAGCAGCTGCGGCAGCGCGGTGCCGATCTCCGCCGCGACGGGATTCTGTTCTCGGACGGCGTTTACGAACTTCTTGTACGCTTCAGGTGCAAACTCTTCCTCAGCTTTTCCGCCAAGATATGAACCTGCGATTGCGCCACCGAGTCCGCCAGCAAATGGCATTGCCGGCGCAATAGGTCCAGCGAACGGCGCCGCCGCAGTCCCGCCCATCACACCAAGTCCGCCGCCAATTGCGCCTGTGATTGTTTCGGGTAGTGCACCAACCAGCGACCGACCTGCCGTTTCGAACGGTCCGATCTCGCGCGGCGCTTCGGGCGGAGCAACGGGCGCAGTGACTTGTCGTTGTGACAAAAAGCCATTGTCACTGATCGTCCACTTAGTCGGATCAAGTCCGCGCTTCTGCAATAAGATTGCTTCTCGTTCTTCGCGTGTAGTTGGCATGTTAATAGGAGATACCGCGCGGAATTCCGGACGGAGTTAAAAGTTCTTCAATGTCGGTCATCTGGTCAGTCATTTGTCCGCCAGCATCAGGCTCAGGTTCTTCCTCGCCTGTCTGAAGAAAGCGAAGTTCGGACGGACTGAATCCACCAGACACGGGAAGTTGCTCAGTCTCCGGCGGCGCACCTTCAGGAACACTACCCAGTCGCATCAGTGTCCGCGACGCAGGATCAAATAATCCATTTCCGCCGATCGGGAACGGACGGTTCAAGCGTTCGCGTTCATACTCAGACATCGCCGCGGGGGTTTGGCGGAGTTCTTTAGCCTGACGGAAACGCCGACTCGATTCAGTCATATCATAAGCGCGGCGCAAGGCTTCCTCTTGCGTGCGAGAATTAAGCGCTTCGACTTGCCGTCGGTCTAAGCCTTGCTGTGATTCCTGCGCAATGGCTAGTGCATTCTGCCTGCGCGCATCGTCTTCTGCGCGACGCTGTGCAAGGAACGTATCATCCTGTTGTTTCTTGAATCCGAACTCGTTCCCTTGTAGTTTCTCCTGCGCTCCGACTTCTGCCTCAAACGGCACTCGTCCAGCGTCAACGTCAGCCTGACGCAGCAACGACGCTTGATTGATTCGATTGTTGTCATTACCAGCGAGCGCGCCGAAAAATCCCGCGGGCTTGCGCGGCAACGCGCCGACTTCGTTTGGTCCACTCACGCCTGGCGCAAGACCTTCTGGCCCGCGCGGCGCAGAGAACGATTGCATCGCGGCAATGATGCGGTCCGCAATCCAGTTCCGTCCTGTCGGCGGCTGGTAGTACGGATTTTGTTGAACGTTATAGGAGGCCATAATTAGATAGAGAAAAAGCTTCCAACCGCACCAATAGCATCAGTCGTTCGATCAACGGCAGTCTTTCGATTCTGGTTACTGATTGCCGTTTGTGTTCCTGTATTCTGGAACTGACTGAACAAATTCCCCGCGGCGTCAAACGACTCAGAGCCAGTTTTTGCCGGGGCTCCAAGTCTCGACTCTCCGGAATTGATAATGGGCCTGTTAAGTGTCGCCGCGCCAACGTCAATGCCGGACTTAGTCGCGCCAGCAGATCCCGCCGTGAGGCCCAACGCGCTCTCGATGGCTTGTTGCTTCTGTCGTTTTCGATTCGCTCCGGCCGTACCGAAGTTCATCGCATCCGAGACGGTAGATGTGGCCGTGGGCGCCTCGGTCCCGCGCGAGAGATTATTTCTTGCCAACGATCGATCTACCTCTAGCCGTTCTGTCGGTGATAGCCCGCCGTCCGGATCTTCTAACGATGAATTTAACCGTTGAGCCTGCCCAAGTGCGAGTTCTCGCATCTTGTAGAACTCAGGATCAGCTTTTCGCTGAGCTTCCGTAAGCGCTTCCGCGAGTCGCCCGCCCGAGCCTTGCACCACCGCGAGATCATTCGCCGCTTGGCCAAGTTGCTGCTGGCCACCGATCTGCGTGCCCATCTGGCTAAACAGTGGCGCAAACTTAGAGTAAATGTCATACTCCAGCTGGGCTTGCTGAGGCGCTAGTTGCTGTGACGCCGTTAGCTTAGCTTGCTCGGTGGGCAAGATCTGCCCCGCCGCGGCCTGCATGTATTGGGGCAGGTATTGAACGAGATTTTGCAGCGACTGTGCGCTGATCTCATTAGAATTTATTTTTTCGCTTCCCATAAAATTTTACGTTGATTCAGATTAAAGTTATAGTTCCGTCCTCGCCGCAGACCTGTCACGCGCATGTCAGGATACACGTCGCGCCACACAGCAGCGGCGTCGTGAAGAAATCCGGGCTCGCCAAGAATAGCATACACATGCATATGATTTTCACCGCGCCAAAGACCGAGAAGGACGCCGCGCTCCGAGACGACTGAAACACCCCCGTGTATGACGCGCCCGACCAACGCGACAACCTCTGCCCTAGTCCAACCATGAAACAGTCGCTGCGTGCGCGGCGTCCTAAATTCGAGAATTTCTTTAACATACTTGTTATCACAATAGTCTTCGGTCAAGTACGTTGCCATTGCTATCGACGAACTCAATGAGCGCGCTGAGCGGGAGTAGTGTAAGGCGCACATAACCTAGAGTTGAGAGTCTAATCGCCGACGTATCCAAGGGTGTGCCAAACGGTACTGCCACGTTGCCACCCGTTCCAGCATTGACGTAAACAACTCGGTCCGTAGCTTCAATGCGCTCGTAGTTTCCGAGCCCAGAAAAGACTGCGTCAATGCCTTCGGCTGCGAATGGGATTGCTGCGAGAGAAGATTGACCAACGCCTGCCGAACTGAGCGGCGGCGTTCCAAGAAGCACAAATTTGAACTGCGAAGTGCTTTCGTTGGCTTGTGCAGATAACCAACTTGCTTGCGTGGATGCAGCAAGCGTTGGTCCGTCGAGATTGTCAGGCTCCACTTGCGTCCCGCTGGAATCAAAGCCAGCGTTAAGCAAGAAGAAGGTCGCGTATGGAGTGACGAATTTAGAGTATCTCGATGGATATTGGCGAACATACTGGAAAAACGGTTCGCCGATACTGGTGTCCAGTTCTGCTGGTCCTGGGACAGCATAAAACGTACCAAGAGCGTGAATGGCGTTCCAATGCGGACGGAGTCTTAGTGCTATGTCGTCCGCCGTGCCATTAAACGTATGCGAACCCAAGCCCAAAACGTAATTAGCGTTCTCTTTCTTAATTAGAATATTCAACGCCTCCGAATTGCTTGTCAAATTAGCGTCCGATCCAACTAGGATTATCTTAATCGGGTCCGCCGCGAACGCCGTCGTGTAAGACTTCGTGCGCGGGCCTTGCATCGAGGTCACAACTGTGGTTTGCAGCAGCTGTGCGTCTGTGTTCCATGAGATTACCGTCGAAACTCGCGCGCCGAGGAAATCAAACTTGCTTGTTACGAACGACAGCGGGACCGTCGATGGCGAATCAACTACAAGTTGTCCGCTGACTGGCAAAACCCCGCCGGTCGGCGCGACTTCCTGTGCTTCTAACACAGTCGCCAGTGAGTTTACGTACTCGCCGTCAACTGTGCAACTAACTTCGGCATAACCGCTGACAGAACTGTACGAGAACGTCGCATAGACGGCGCCGAGGGTGTGCAGTTTTCCATCCTCGATTGGCAACAGGTCAGGCAAATGCACTACGCATCGCTCACGTTCCCCAGCGAACAGTTCATAGACGCGGCCGGACACGGTGCGCATGAACAGCTTGTTGACTGTGCCGACTGTCACGGCTGCAAACTGCTCCGCGGCGTCAACGTTGTCATACAAATCAAGCGACACCCAACGATCGAGTAACATGTCATACCAAAGCAAGCCGTAACCGTACACAGTGTTGATGCTGAACACCGCATAGTTCTCCCAAGTTGTCGCCGCGGTCGAGGTCTGGATGATTCCTTCCAACATCCGATTGATCCGGAGATTGAACGGAGAGTATTTGCCCTCGAACTTTAGCTGCTGAACGCCGTTAAACGAACGAATTCCGCGGCCATGTATAACCACGGTGTCACCCAACACATCCGTCACGGATTCATCGTTGATCGAGCCAATTCCAAACAGGTATTGTTTTAGAAACGTAGGCTCCGCCGCGATTGTGTTCTGATAGTCTGGCGTGACAGCATACGAATTTTGAGCCGTGGTCACGAGAAATGTCCCGCTATCACTATTTATTGCTCCGATGTAAGTGACCTCGTCATAGTCAACGCGCTCAGCCAGCGCTGGCGCACCGCGTTCTTGCTCCGTGCCTGTCTTATTCCCGGCGGCGTTGACAATGATTAGAAAGTCACAAGGCCGTCCGGTGACAGAACGAAAGATCTGATTGAAAGTTCCGGTCGTATCTTGTCCGATGCAGTACAAGATTCCGTTGTAGTAGAACGGATACTTCGCAATCGGCACGTATTCCGCGTCGTCCGTTGACCACTCGTTGAACGTCTTAGTAATCCGCGCGGTTCCGTCCGGAAAGATCAGCCACGGCTGAGACACTCCGTCCATGCAGATGATTGCCTGCGGCGAAGAGTTGCGATTGCCTGACAACTTCATGCCCGCCTTGAGATCGTCGTCGCTGACAGCCTTACGCTCGAAGTTGACCGTGCTCGCGGGGATTGCCTCCGCGTAGATCTTTGGCGCTGTCGCGGACATGGTAAACCCAATGACCGTGTTCCATGCGGTAGTCGTCGAGGTGTAGTCGCGATAATACGCCGCGCCGCCCGCGAAAACAAGCAAGAACTTTCCGACGCCATAGATGCCTTGAGGCACCGCGCTAACGGGAAGCCCGGCGGTGATGTCTAATGGCCCAATAACCGGCGTGACGTTGTTATTACGCACCCGGCCATTAACCAGTAAGCTATACTCTGACGCGAAGTCAACCTTAGACCTATCGGTCAGTTGATTGATTCCGCCGTACCAATTGCGTTTAACGAAAGAAGTTTCCATAAGTATTTCCAGCGCGCCGAGTTCCGTATCGCCAAGCACCTTCGTACTGATTACGTCCGTAGGTTACTTTCTTTTCGCTCTCAGATTCTTGATTGATTACGATTGTGTTAATGAGCGCCTGACATTTGCTGTATGCAAACTGCGCGGCGGACTGTGCCTCTTGCGTTTCCTGTGATCCGAACCAAAGTTCGCGCGCTTTCCATACGATTGCATCTTCGACCTTAGGATAGATGATCTCGTCGGTGTCATAATACAACGCGGACAGTTGTAACTTATAGACGATCTTCGCGCCGTTGAATGGCGCGGTAAAGACAGGCGACGGAGATTGATCAGTGACTTGAATCAGAACGTATTGAGTGGACAAATATCTATTCCTTAAAGTTGCGATCTCGGTCCCCGTGGAGTTGACATAGAACTTAATGTCGTGTTTCGTGGGCTTATCTTTTGTGATTGACGTTAGCGCGTACGGATTGTCCGCGACCCATTGCGCCGTGGTAATGATCTCAGTCTCGCCGGGCGTAAACGTCAATGTCTCGGTGTGCTTTGAGGACGTAGATGTTTGGCCAGTGATATAGACGTTAACGGTTTCTGTTTCGGCGTCCAATAACACAACGCGAATTTGGTCTGTCGCGTCCATCTGCGAGGACAAAGGAACTGTCCGTCGCACGCGCCATTCGTAGGGCTGCTGAAATTGCGGCGTGACACGATAACCACTCCGGAAATCCGCAATGGATAGCGGAACCCGAGCGCACTCCGCACCCGCGCCGCGAATCTGATCAACATATTCCGGAAGCACAATTTGTCCGTCCGCGCCGTCAATCGAGAAGAACTCGTCCGTAACGCTGCCGGGAAGATCATAGGTGTCGTAGATCTCTTTGTACGCGCGATTGAGATAGCGCAGTAAGGTATCGCGGTCAGCCTCTTTAATGCTGTCCTGCAAATCCGCTAACATGTTTAGTAGCATATGTTTAAGCGAGTAAAGTTGCTTTGAAGATGACGTTCCACTCGGCTGGGTCAAAGGTCGCCGTGGTGCCAAGTGTCTTGCTCAGGAAGTTTCGCTGCGTCGGCGTTATGTTTGCCTGAACTAGCGTTAGGTTAGTGGTGTCCGCCGTCAGACAGAATGCAGGTCGTTCATCATTCGAGCCGCCAGTAGTTACTTCGTTGTGTCCGATGTAATCCCCGGCGACATAGTTGTTGTTCGGCGTGACACAGACAAAGTACGCCGCGAAAGTTGTCGGAATAGTGGCGAGTGTGTGAGGATACGTGATTGATGCTCCGACACCCGGCAGCGCGGCAGCAACAGACGTTCTTACGGTCACAGTGGGAGCGGCAGGCATTGCTCGATACTCAAACGCCGTTCCGGTCGCGTTAACCACGGCGGCCTTGTTCGCATTACCTGATCCTGGAGCTAATAGCGTGATCGGAATCTCACCCGCATCGAAGATTCCCGTCGGAGTAATCCACTCAGCGTACGCTGCGTCCGTGCGCATTCGAAGGATGTATCGCGCCGCGCCTTGGTTCAGTTTGTTGACGCTCAGTCCGCCGGTGGGAATAGCTAAGTTGATGTCGTACGCAGACAGAGCGCCCCAATAGTTGGTAGTTCCGTTTGAACGAAGAAAACCAAGCGTGGCTGACGCTCCGGTCGGAGAGATAGCCGTAAGCGGAACTGCGCCATTTGACAAGATTGAGCCGAGCGGAACCCACTCAGTTGCAGTACCAGATGCATTAGTCCGAAGTAGATACAGCGCCGTGTTCGGAGCAATCTTCGCCGCGGTCACGGCCGCGTTCGCAAGTTCGTCCGTGCCGATACTGCCCGCCGCCGGGGTAATTGGCTGCCAACCTAAGCCAGTGACATAGCCAAATAGATTTCCGGTCGAGGGATCGAACCAAATGCAGCGCTGCTGCCACGCGTACCAGTCGGTCGGATAACCAGTCGGCTCGCCGGACGTCGCCGGGGTTGTGGTGCTTACGATAACCATTCCGCGATAGTCATTGGGTAGCGCTAGTCTTAAAAATGACAATAGCGCCGTGGCTTCGGGGCTCGTAAAGACCGCGGAAGGATCTAGGCCTTCCTCGAAAATGTAATCTGTCGTAGTAGGATATGGCATGTTAGGAAACTGGATAAACGATTGGAGAATTGTCGGAAATTGAATTAGGATCAGTTACGAAACCAATGGACATATTCCAGGCGGCGACCATCGCCGGGGTTGTGCTGCCCTGAACGGTCCAAATCTCTAGAACGGGAGAGTAAGACGAAACAATCTTCTGTCCGGAATAAAGTTCAAACGGAACGATCTCGGTTCCAGTAGACCAGAGTTTATACCGGTAATATGTGGCGCCATTGTTAAAGCGAATGACTGGAACGAACGAGGACGCCTGCGCGGTGATTGGGAGCGTGAAGGCATAGTTAAAGCCGGGGTTCGCCGGAAGGGTTGTGACCGCGTACGATGCGCCGGGCCACGCCGCCGTGACTGCGCTGAACGCAGAAAACTGCACCTGTGCGTTAATGCGCCGCGCGCCGCGCGCAAGTCTAAATTGGCGGTTGTTTACTGTTTGCATTTTTAACAGTTGAAAGATGTTGGTCGATATAGGCTCGTAGCGTGGTTCCTGCGGAGGCGAGCGCGCCGAGGATTACTGCTCCGACAGCATACCAGTTTCTCGGCGGTGTCTCGCTCCAACCTGTGAACGCTGTGGCGAGCGCAGTGAAAATTTGGATGCCTGCGTAAAGGAGTCCGCGCGCGACGCCGTTATTAGCAAAGCAACGTTTAAGGAGGTTGTTCATAACATCGTTATGTATCTTCTGGTTTTGCCAAACCAATCCATTCAAAGAATACAATAATACCAGCCGCTAAGAACAAGATTGGAGCAATCAAAAGGAACGGAAGTTTCCATCTAATAAAACGCATAACATTTTTCATGGTGTAATCATAATCCATTGCACGCCCTGGGTGTCTGCAACGTTGCTGCTTCTGACCGTGAATGAAACACCGTTGGTTCGTGTGGATTGTTCCTCGGTCAGCCACCCCGCCCCAGCACCGCCGCCGCGAGGAGTTAGTTGAATTACAGAGTTCTCCGCGATTGTGGGATCGTAAACAACCACGACACCTCCCGCCAAGATGTTGGTTCCGTATCGGATACCCGTGAACGTCAGGCTGTTTTCACCAATACGCACAGCGCCGTTGGTCCTGTCTATTTGCATCGGAATCCCGAGCGACACACCGGAGTCATTGAAACGGGTAGTCGTGAGGTAGCCGTCGTCGGTTGTGGATTGAAGCTGCCACCGAGTTGAGGCCGCGCCTAATCGGAGTGATTTTGTGGATGAGGCAGGACCGCTGATTGTGACTATGGATGGGGTTGATCCGTCAGACGCGAACGTAGCCACGTTATCGAAAGTCAGATCACCGCTCGCTCTATTCGCTATAATTGACCATCCTAAAGCAGCGCCACTATCCGAAAACCGTTGGAGCGCCCAGTTATCTCCATCGTTGCTGACGCCGGTTCCAGCGACTGTTACATTCGCTGACCAGCGATTAGTACCTCCGTTACGATAGAAAATTGCCCGGGTAGCTCCGTTGGTTGCATTCAACCGGACCTCACCAGCGTTGTTCGTGTTGCCGATTGTTACTGGACCGAGGTTTACGATATTCCACAGCCCACCAAGGATTCCTCCAACTGTCGGATTTGTATTGCGAAAAATTGTAATGTAATCAGTCCTTACACCTGAATCGTCGTAGCCAGACAAGTAGAATGCGCCACCTGAATTATTGGTTCCAGATTCAGCTCCGAATGATTGAAGACGCCACCGCAAGTTGTCTTCACTCCACATATCAAACCCTTTGGTGGAGATGGCTCCACTGATGGCTTGGAAAAATGCCCCCGCGTTTGTGGCGTTGCCAGACGGCCGACCAGCGGTTTGGGTTTGCTTAATGTCACTGTTCCAGGATAGGCGTGTATTTTGACGGGTTGTGGCGATTGTTCTTCGGCCAAGAGTGTCCAGCTTTGAAGCCAGTTCAAAAGCACTAGCCACATATCTTTGGCCGGGACGGTTTGGATGGTTTAGGTCACCTGAGTTGAGATAGCTGTCAGGTAAGAAATTGCCATACACATCGGCAAAGAATACCGGCAAATCAGACAGTTGGGCGGCACCGGCAGCTACAGCGGAATTCCACAAAAGGCACCCGCCAGATCCAGTGTCAGAGACGTTGTAGGGAGAGTTGATTTGACCACCCACAAGCACCTGTTTTCCAGTGGCCCCAAGCACCCAGCCAATCGCAAGGATGTTGTTGGTGCCAGAAACATTAGTTATGGAAAGGCTTAAAGCGCCTGCGCCGGGATTTCGGATAACAAATGCCTTTGGGTAACGGTCCAAAACAGACGCGCTGTTAACGTAAAAAAGATTGGTTACAGTTCCGGCAGTTGTTCCGTTGGTGCCAACATTGAAAGCGCCACCCAAATATGGATTGGTTTCCGTGAAAACAAAAACATGGGAAGCTCCAACAGGTGTGCTGATGGTAATGGTTTCAGTTCCATCAAGTTGTGTCGCCTCACGATTGGCAGTCCCTGTATCAAACGCCGTTGCATCAGTGCGCGCCCACGAAGTGGTTGAACCTGTACTAGCCCAGCTGGCGTAGGCTGAACCATTCGGGTTTTTACCGACCGATGCGTAGCCATCTATGAGCAATCTAGCTGTGGTTGCAACAATGCCATCCTCAATCCAAATGTCTGAATCAGTGTCAACAGCCAGCATGTAAAGCAAGTTGTTGTATCCGATCATTAAAGTTGAGATACCCGACCAATTAAGTGGAAGTGTCTCCCCAATTTGGTTTAATGTGGATTGGCGCAAAAATGCTGAACCACTATCTTGCCATGAAATGCGACTTCCAGAAACAGCGTAATTGTTAACAGTAAGTGCCCTGCTTATTCCAGAGACTTCACCGTTTGCAAACAAAGTCACCCAGCGATAAGGTTCGTCGTATCGATTGGCAGTTGTGTATCCTGGGTCATCCAACTGACTTCCAAACGTCTGAGAATCACCGTAGGCGTAAAAGTTTCCGGTCGTTGGAATGTCGGCAGTTTCAGGAATTCTCCAAGTTATCAAATCTGAACCAAGAATGTACTCAGCTCCCGTGGTTAATCGCGCTGCTTGTCCGGCCTGACGCTGTGCCGCAGGATACCAACTTAGATCTTGCAACTGCGAAAGACTGGAAGCACCTGTAAGCAAGCCACCAGTTTGCACGCGAGGGGTGATGTTAGTTGCGTTTGCACTGAAAAAGTTTGTTCCTCTTCCTTGCACAACCATACTTGTGTTAACAGGCACAGTCGTACTAACGACGCTTTGCGCTGAAACGCCAGTACACAACAATAAAAATAACAGAAATTTTTTCATACAATCCAAATATCTTCTTCATTATCAATCGGCGTCTCGTCAGGCATCGGCGGCCAAATCGTCGGTGGCGCCGCGGGATCTTGTGGCGGAGGCGGAAGGAACAATGCCGGCGCGCCTGTTGAACCAACGACAACAATCACCGCGCAATGATTCTCATACGAAGCTACTTCCGATTCGAGCCAGTCTTGAATCTCCTCGCCGAGGGTCGTCAACTGCGTCTTGACCATTCCGGTCACGCCCGTAACTTGCACGCCGTGGAACGTCGTGTTCGTATAGCGGATGTGTACCGGCGCAGAAATAAAGGCGCGCATTCGCACGCCAAGCTTACGGATCTCAATGCGGAGTTGGTATGGTGTCATCGCAGATTAAGGTGACGGATTTCGGTTTCAAGAACAGAAAGCTTATTGCGCATCTCAGCAGTTTCGCTTTCTAACCGTTGCATCTTTGCGCGGCTTTCCGTTACGTATTCCAAGATCGTATTAAGTTTCTGTCCTGTTATTCCTCGATCGGCTCCCCAGCCGAGAAGTACTAACACGCAGGTTAGCACTGTTGCGAAGTTGATCTTGATTATTTTTTCTTGGCTCATATTAAACATCGTATTCGTGCTCCAACGTTTTACGATAGGGAAAGTGTGCAGTCGCCGTAGAGTGACGGGATCAAGGAGCGGGACGAGATGATTGTGTCTCGCCAGAGATCACCAAGTGTGACGCCGGGTTGGAACGCGCGGCGAAGATTCCAGTTCGGACCCATCGAACCCGACGCTAACGAATGAACAAGCAAAGGAGTTTGGAGATTGTTGGACATGTAGTCAATCTGATACGATCCGTACGACAAGTTCAACACCGCGAACGGATCAGCTAGTCGCGTTTGCCACGCATCGAGCGAC
>Ga0181338_1000261_pt1 | contig 11172 bp, 28 predicted proteins | sample Sp13VDMM110SD_FD_122168 | JGI IMG/M metagenome (GOLD analysis project Ga0181338, IMG submission 122168) | Freshwater viral communities from Lake Michigan, USA - Sp13.VD.MM110.S.D | ecosystem: Environmental > Aquatic > Freshwater > Lake | place: USA: Michigan | collected 2013-04-23
AGTTCGTTTATGTTTGTTTCGCGGATGACCAAGGCGTGGCCCCCCGCCGCTTGTATTGCAGCAATCTGCCGGTCTTGCAGTGCTGTGGTCTTACCCTTACCCGCCTTAGCCTCTACCGCTAGGAACACGCCATCGACGCAGCACAGGAAGTCAGGCACACCGGCCACCCCAAAGCCAGCCCCAAGGGGCATGGTGTAGTAGACCTTGTGGTGCGACAGCACAACCTTGATTGTCTTTTTTACAAGACCCTCTGGCGTCACTTGCTCCCCTCCACCATTGCCCTACGCGCCGCTTCCAGCGCGGCCTTGGCGTCCAGCTTCAAGTGTTCGTTCTCCTCCTGCATCTCTTGCATACGCATGTACGCCTCGGTGCAGAAGTCAGCTAGGTTTTTGTTTGACCAAGCTGCGAAGTTGGGGATGTCTTTATTGTTACTCATTTGTTTTCCTTCGTTTGGGTTTGATTGCGGCTATGCCATCTTCGGGGGTAATGGTACGTGCTTCCATAAACATGTCGGCCATTTCAAACGCAAGGGAAACAATCGCTTCCTTTGGGCTATTACGCGTTAGCAGCGCTGCCATAGCAAACATTGCTGCTAGGTCACGTAGATTTTGTTCGTGCTCGGTCATGTGTGTCCTTTGGTTTAGGGCAGTTTTGCGGTGGCCCTATCACACACCACACAGCAGCCCATTGCTTTTTATGTTCTTTGTTGGATACCCATCTATCTATGTACGCATCAGGCATCTCAGTTAAAGAACGATGTATAGAATTCCTTGGTTTCTCAATGCGCTCGGCTATCTCGGTGACGGTCAGGCCATCGTGGTACTTTTGTAGCGCCATCCTTATGGCGTGGTGGTTGGACTTATGCATTGCGTTCCTTAAAATTGTTTAAGTTACTTTTTTTGGGCCACGGCAAAGACCCAAATCTTCTCAATGAATACTCACTCATTGACGCACACAAAAATAAATTGGAAAGCCGATTGTCAAGACTTTGGTTATTGATATGTATAACAACTTCGTTGCGCGTCAACATTCTTCCAATACACTTAGCAATAAGCAAACGGTGTTCTGCTGTGTACTTACCAACATACCCCTTGCGTTTACCAATAAGAACCATTTTGTGATTGGAGTCTTTTACTATGTGCGCCCCTCCCTGAAAGTTGTGTGCGTTTACGCCAGAGAAAAACGCTGCTTTACATTTCGTAGAGCATGTTTTTTGCGTTGCGTCATGCTTAGTGCTTACCGGGTAAAAAATGTTTCCGCAAAAACTACAGTTTTTTTCCTCAAATAAACGCGCACCTTCTACAGAACATTTTTTAGAACAATACAACCTTCGCCCATCTCCGCGTGTAGCTGTAGATGATCTGAATGCCGTAAACATGCCGCCACAATTCTCACATTCTTTGTCTTTAGGCTGAACGCAGTTTTCTAAAAAACATTTACGACTACAAAACTTTCTAGCTTCGCCGTGGTCGGGAAGAGCCATAAATTTGTCGTCGCAATTAACACAAGTATATTCAAGACGCTCAAGCAAACCTGATTTATTACGACAAGTAATTGTGCAGAAACGTGCTTTGCTTGCCCTGCTGTTGGGGCACTTGTATTCTTTTTTGCAATACTCACACTGTTTAACTACAGGGGGGCCATAAGTCATGTGTTCTTCTCCTTTGGTTTAAATGTACCGAGTGCTAGGAACCAATCTTGGAACACATCAGCAGGGCGGCATGCTAGGTATATGCCTCTGCTATCACGCGCTTTGGATATGGCGGCAACTATGTCTTTCCAATCGTCTTGGTTCATGCCGTAGTGCATGTCAGGTTGTGGCCCAAAATCAACGGGGCGCTCAGGCCACTGTGCTACCACATCGGCACGCACCAGCATGAAGAACCTGTTTATCTCAGGTGTCATTTGTTTGATGCCAGCTTCAGCGCCAAGCCTAGCCAGCTTTTCCATCAGTCGTTCATCCATATTTTTTCTCCAGAATTGTTAAGTGTTCAGGTTCATACCAGCTACTGATTTTTGGCTCCTGCTTAAATACCCATAGCTCTACGCTTACAGGTGGGTATCTGTCGTCCAGCGCAGGTAAACGGTGCGCTACACGAGTGACAACAGCAAACAAGTCTTTAGGCAATGGCCCGTATGAATCATGGATGTAAACAAGGTCGCCAACTTCAACCACCGTTGTTCTCCATTGCTTTTCTCCTTAACTCTAAAGGCCATGCACGTACTGGTGGGCCGTTTAAAACAGTAACCATCTGTTTGAAAGTACGCATATCCCAGAAAAAGTTACCGCCTGATGTGCGTATAACTCGGTTAGTTTCTGAAATACGCTCTTCAATATTTTTTAACCACTTGGCATACTCATGGGTTGTGTGTAGTGCGCTCATGCGTTCATCTCCTGTGGTGGTGTGCAAGTATGGATAGTGGTCAAGTCGCGTGTACGCTTACCGCACCTCTCGCAGAAGTTCCACTCCCGCCCAGCCAATGCTGCTTTCTTGCCATCGTGATAGCCGCTTTGGTATGCAATGGTTAGCGCATCGCCGTGGTCTTTGTATACCTGCGTGTCGTCATCTTCATCCATTGTTCTTCTCCTTGAGGTTGGCAATATGCCCGTTTTTGAAGCCCTCGTAGTGCGCCACCCACAACCATTGATAAAGTTTTTGGATGTACTTAGGCGGAGGACTGAGCGATTTCTCCACGGCTTCATTGAACTTATCTTTCCTCATGTTGGCGTAGTCAGCCGCGAGTTGATGCAGTTCGTCGTTATACATTGTTCCTCTCCTTAACCCAAATGCAAGCGAAACACACCCGCATCATCCAACGCACAAATCTATTTGGTTCTTTGCCTTTACGGGGAATGTAAACAATGCCTTGGTTGTCTTGTGGCGTGTTGCCAAACAAATAGCACTTCCATTCAGATTGTTCGGGCAGTTTGAAGGTATGGTAGCTATCAGGTGCAGCACCCAGCTTGTCCTGCGCCGCAGTCTTTTTGCTTTTAAATCCTGTCATTGAAACCACCTCATGTAAATATAAAATAACAAAAATAGAAGTCCCGTCACAAATGAATAAAGTGGGCTAGTAAGTCTAGCCAAATAAATGTGTGCAAGCAGTAAAGCAGTTTGTGCATCAGTCACGCTTGTCCCCTTGCGCGGATAAGGTCAGCCGTTCTGTACGGTTCTGCAATGTCTGCCAACTTCGCACACTCTTCACGCTCTTGTGCTGCTACCAGCGCGGCAAAGGCTTTAAGGCCATCCACGTCGCAGCTAAATTCCATATATATTATTTCTCCAAGCAAATTTCTTTCCAATAAAGAATCAATATTTGCTTGCTTTGCCATTTCAAAGATGTTCATCACTTCCCCCACATAAAAAACAGCAGCGTCATGGCGATGCAGAACGCCAGCACAACCACTAGTGCCCGGAATGTGCCAAACAAGTCTTCGTACGGGTCATCCAGCTTTGCATCGTTATAGCCATTGGTATAGGCAGCATTGACTTCCTTGATGCGCTGCTTGCGTACCGGACAGTCCTTGCCTTGGTCGCACACCCCGTTTGCGTTACAGCAGTTCATTTGTATTCTCCAATGTGTTTGTCGTACAGTTTCATCATGGTATCGCGGTCAATGTAGTAATTGCGTATCACCGCCAGTTGGATTAGTTCAGCTATCAAGTTTCTAATTGCTTGCTTGTGGTGCTTGTCGTCAATGTCGTACTCCTCCACCAGCTTGGCGCTCCACTTCTCAGCAGTGCCGTGTACACGCAAGTGCCTCACTTGTATTCCTCCACGCGCTCGTTCAAGCGTTTGATTCGCGTCACGTTGTAATCGACAATGCTCTGTGCGTACTCACACGCAGTCTCGGCCTCCAGTTTGGACAGGTGGGCATCAGCTAACTCTGCCGCTATCACTTCCAAGGGGCTAGGCTTTTTGAACGGCTCCTTGAGCATCTCCATAAGGGTTACTTTACGCATTTTTTTCTCCCTCAAAAATAACTTTAAGTCTCAGGTACACAAGCCGCGCTTGCATCAGCGGCACTTCGCTTAACCACTCCTCAATGTCCATAACCCTACGCTCTTGCTTGTGTGGCGCAGCCTCGATGGGTGAGTATTTTGGCTTGACCTCTTGCTTGGGCGTAGGTACGGCCTTCAGTTTGGCTTGTGTTTTTACCTTGGCCTTGGGCTTGTTTGAACCCTTGAGTGGCACGTATTCCTTGAAGTTGGCGTACAGCGTGCCATCGTCTTCCTCACGCACAAGCCGCTGCTTAATCATCTGGGACAAGATACTGGTGGTTGATGCCAGCTTGTACCCGTGCGTTTCCAACCCCGCAAGGATAGCTTTGCGCTTGCAGCCGGGGTTGTCCCTGACAGCATTGAACGTACTGCGCGTCACGTTGTTGGTGGTTTTGAATAGGTTTTCTTTGACACCCGTCAAGTCCTTGGGCTCCTCCCATTCGTTGAGGGCTTGGCTGAGTGCTGTTTTGATATCGGTCATTTATCTTCTCCTATGAAGTTTGTTTGGAAAAATAGTGTAGCGGAAAAAGCTCCCTTTTGTCTATTGCTTGACAATTATTTTTTGGTTATCGTCCAGCCCATCGCCTCAATGACGCGGGTCAGGCTCTCCTCTGGCATCCCCCCATTGGTGATGACTACCTCCTTCTTGCTAGGGTAAACCCTGACAAGTGTCTCGCTGCGGGGGATGCCCCATACGCCGCCCTCACGCATGAACGCGAACAGACTCTCAGTCCATGCCACTGCGTGCGCCATGCCCTCTTTGGTGTCTATGTTGTAGTTCATTCGCTCTCTCCTTCATCATCAAAGTCATAGTCGTCATATTCTTCGTACTCATCGCACTCGCGGGCTTGCTCGTCAATAGCGCACTCACGGGCGGATTTGTAGTTAGGGCTTGGTCTGTCTTCGTTCATATCAATCTCCTTTTAGTCTTGCTTTGAATGCCTCGCGCTCTGCCTTTATCTGGGCATACTGCTTGGCGGCGTTGGCTCGGTTCTTATCGAGCTTGGCTTGTGCTAGTTCAGCGGTCTTGTGTGCCAGTAGCTGTTCCTTCTCAGGCGTTGGCTCCAGCAGGTTGTCCCGGTCTAGTCTCTTGCACTCCTCCCTGAGTAACTCTATCTTTGATGGCTCTCGCTTGGCCTTGCTGCGTGGAACTTGCAGCCGTGGCTTGCGCTTCTTGACGTTGTGCGGGAACGCAACGATGGGCACTTCAGGGTACTCATGGACAGAGGCTATGGCCTTGGTGAAGGTCAGCTTTATCTCATCGGGTATCCAGTCCACCCAGTCCTTGCCCACGTTGGGTAGCTCCTTGGCCTTAGCCACAGCCGCAGGCGTTTGGTCTGCCTTGTCCTTGTACTTGCGCAGCCGCACCAATAGCTTCTCCAACAAGGCGTGGTAGGCCTCGTACGCCTCCAGCCTGCGCTTGGCAGGCGGCGTATCAAACTGCTCTGCGTACTGCGTCAGAGCCTCCTGCTTGGCCTGCTTCTTGTAGCGGAGTACCCTTGTGCGGGCTAGGTTTGCCGCTGACTCCAGCGGGGCAATGATTTGCCCCCACATCGTCTTGATTAAGCCTGTGCGGATAGCCGCACGCGTTTGTTCATCTCGCATGGTTGTTCCCTTTCACTGGGCGTATGCCACATCAAATAACTCGGCAAGGATGGCATCGGGGTCAGCTTGGCCGAGCATGTCTATTGCAGCACGCACCGCCTCGGGCGTGAGCCTGTCCTTGTTGATGAACTTCTTTGCCATCTTGGAATCCTCTGGGTAGATGGACTCGGCCATCAGCGTGACCAGTGGTGTCTTGAACCCCACCTCGGCATCCAAGAGCGCCTCGTATAGCTCCTCCTCTTGGTAGTTGAAACCGAACCCCTTGATGCGCTCGTCCTTGGTATCCCACATGGTTGACATGGTGTTCCACTTGCCCATGTACATGTCATAGCTCTCGTCCTTGTACTCGATGACCTTGGGGTCACGCTCGGTGGGACACATGTCCCAGTCAATCAGCACGATGGCAGCAGCAAGCTGGTCAAAGTGCACCATGTCAAGCTCCTCTTTGTCGGTGTGCTCGAAGTAGTACCCGCACGAGATGTTGGTGCACTCAGGGATGATGTCGGTGAACTCGGCTGTGTCTGTGTACACGCCCGTGTCATCAGGGGAATACATCAGGTTGTCGTTGGTCGCGTTGAGCGCATCGGCCAGCCCCTGTGCGAATGCATCCGAACAGCAACGCCCGTAGCCTTGGTGTGATATCACACTGTCAGTGCCCTTGCGGTCAAAGGCCACAGCCCGGTCGAACTGGGCAAGCAAGTCTTTGTGCTGGTCTGCAATATGCTTGGCCCCGATGCCGCCGCACTCCTCACCCTGCGTGAAGATATAGTAAGCAGGCACGCCAGCGTGCATCATGTGCATCAAGAGCGCACAGCCCACGCCATCATCCGCACCAAGCGCTGCGCCATCGGCATACCACTTGGTAGCGGTTTTGCGTATCTTGTTGGGGCCGGGTACGCGGTGGACTGTATCAACGTGCGCTGTGAACAGCGTGCGGTGATGGTCTTGTGTGCGTGCGTCGATGTGTAGGTTGCCCGCCTCATCCAGCCATGCAGCACCGAGCAGATGCTTGGGCAGGTGTTTGAATATCCACGTAGTGAACTCCATCGTAGTCACCGAGGCGTGAGGCCGAGCGAGTGACAGCGCACGCGCTAGGGTCTTGTGAAGAATGTTTTTGTATTGCTTGGTCATAATTTACTCCAAAGGTAGTTCGGTTTGTTCAGGTGTGTAGCGGTCGGCGTAGTCAATGTGTACTGTCTTGCCGCACTCGGTCTCGTAGCGTATGCCCTCCTCGTCGTTCAGGTAGTACTCGTTGCTGTGCTCACAGCGCCACACATCGTCCATGTGTGCCCACTCGCCATCGGTAAGGGCTTCGCAGTCACGCGCTAGCTCGTACTCGCCGCTGTGCTCACAGTGCACGCAGTCATCGGAGAGGTGGTATTCGCTTAGTCTGTCCACATAAGTGGCGTCATCCTCATGCGCATGGTCGCCATCGGCAAGCTCGACAATGCTGTTGTCCGATAGGTAGTCTGCATCGTAGTTCTCACCACCTACATTGACGATGCCCTCGTTGTCGTGCAGGTAGTACCTGTTGCAGTTGCGCCCATACACATAGGTGTAGTGGTTGTTGACACAGCGATCACAAACATACGTCTCCTCATGCATGCCTGTCCAGTGCCCATCGCCATCGCGTACCCGGTCATCGCAGTCGGCGCAAGTCTCACCGCTTACCATCTCCGCATCGCCATCGGTCTGGCTGAACGTCCACTCAGCATCACTGTCGTCATCGGTTATGTAGAACCCATCAGTCACGTACTTACTCTCGCCGTCCAAGTAGGGTGCAAGGAAGCCACAGTTGTTGCCGCGCACCGAGATTTGCTTGAGCTGGTAGCCTGACCATGAACTGGTCTTGCTGTAGCCCTGTGCACGCAGCCAAGCCTCAAGCCTGTCATCGGTGCATGAGTAGGTACTGCCTGTGTCAGCACGATATGAGCGCACGAAGTACGTCTCGTTGCACAGCGCACGGCCTGTGATCCGCCCACCCTCGCTGTACAGCGCCATGTGCCAGCCAAGCTCAGGGGCATATGCCTCGTAAGGATGGCGGTCATCGGCGAACCTGTCCCTGTCCTTGGACATGCATGAGCTTGGGCCGTTCTCGATGGCGTGCACCATCTCCGATGTGGTGTGCACGAACTTGCACTGCCCCGGCGCATACTTGGCTGCAATGTCGCGGATGACATGGCTCGGTATGGATGGAAAGTGTCGCGTCAAGTACTTGGATACTGTTGCTTTTACTTGGTCGTTCCGAAGGCCATAGGCCTCGTCCCGTGTGTAGGCAATTTTGTGGTTGCCCTCATCGGATGTGTGCGGCCACTCCAGCACTAGCTGATGCCAGTTGTGGGGGTCAGCCTCGTAGACTGCGTGCACGATGGCCGGATGCATGTCATAGCCTGCGTTGCGTTGCTCACGCTGATGCCACGGGCGTGTGCGGTACAGCACCCTAGACAAATGCCCCATTGCATCAAGCATACGTTGTGAGCGATGGGCTGCCCACTGGTCTAACTCTCGTTGCGTCATTTTGCGCATGATTACTTCTCCTATTTACTAGTGCAGCGTGAGACGGCACGCTGCGAACCGCTTGGTGGGACAGCTTGTCCCACTAAACTTATTGACACCCGTCATCCTCTTGGTTGAGGTACACAGTTATCAAGTACCCGGCGTTTGCGCCTGCCCACACGAGGCCAGCGTTGAACAACCACCCTTCCCTGCCCCAGCAGGTGAATAGGAAGATAGTGGCGAGTACGGCGATGCCGATATCGGCGATGACTTGGGATTTGTTTGTGGTGTAGTTCATTTGATTAGTCCTTTCTCGAACATTTGTTTCAGCAAGGTGCTGTGAATAACTGAGTAGCCGTGGGTCAGGTCGCTGTCGTCCATCCAGCGCAGTTCCTTTCTGACGCTCAGGTCGCATCGCTGCCCAGCGTGTTGACAGCAGTGGTGGATAGCGTTTGTGAACAGCAGCGCTGAGTCGAACCATGTGCCATCGGGTGCAACGCACCCATAGAAGCTATCGCTTGCGTGAAAGCGTTTGAATTTTTCCCATGTAGTCATTTGTTTTCTCCTTGGGTTAGTTGGTCGATGCGGTACTGTCGGTAGAACTTGCAGAACAAGTCATCAAACGCTGTGAGTAAGCGCTCTCTGTTGGTTGTGTCTGCTACGTAGAACGCTTGGGCTATGCGGCTTGCGAAGCTGCCGCCATCACGCTCCATCAGTCGTGCGGCGGCAAGCGCCATGTCTTGGTCTAGTTCCATTGCTTTCATTTGCTTTCTCCTTGTGGATAGTTGTCAGTGAATTGGAATGTCCATTGCTTGCGCAATGCCTCGTCTGTGTAGACGCGGTAGCCGCCATCAGCAAAGAACTGCGCTACCTCGCCAAAGTCCCCATTCATATCGAATAGGTACTCCAGTTCCTTTTTGGTCAAGTCGTAAATCATTTCTTCTCTTGTCTTCATTTGCTTTCTCCTAGTTCGGTTGGTAATTCAATCTCGTCGCCCAGCTTGGATGCAACGTAGCACCGCATTGCTGCTATTAGTGGGGTTGGGCCGTAGCCGTATGTAGGTAGGATCCCAACGTGCCGCGCAGCCCTCCAAGCACCACGGTAAGTGTCAACGTCAATCGCCCAAGCCTCAATAATCGGCCCGCCTTGTGCCCATTCGGTTGATGGGTCGTAGTAGCATTTGGGTTCCGGCAAATGCGGGATAACAATTTGATGGCTTGCATGGTGAACACCTATGCTGCTACCCCACACTAGATCGGGGTATACACACTTTGCCACCGCCCAATTAAGGGCGGCTCTTGTTAGTTCACTTGTCTTCATTTGCTTTCTCCTTGGGTTAGATTGATTCAACGTTGAACATGCGGGCTGACTGGTCGTCATAGTGCTCAACGAATGCACACACGCAGGCGTTGCGCCAATTCCAGCGCTGCATATCACCTGTGTCCATGTCCTTGTACACGCCGCCGCTATACGGCAGGCGGCGCTCGACTTTGCGCATCGCACCACGCTCGGTTGTCGCGCTTACTTTGAAGCGGTGCACCCAGCAGTAGTTAGCCTCGCCACCAAACGTGTCGGTGACCTCCACAAAATAAAGTTTCTTCATTTGCTTTCTCCTAGTTTCAGGTGCGGCCTGAGACGGCAGGCCGCTAACCGCTGGTGGGACAGCTTGTCCCACTTAAGTCAGATTCAGTATCTCGTTGCGCTTGGCGTCAAGCTGCGCTAGCACCTCGGCGCGAGTGCCCTTGTAGCCCATCTTCTTGAGCATCGAGTAGGCTGAGGGCGCACGACTGCGGGGGATACCCTTCATCTCGAGCTTGAGCATGGCACGCAGGGCAAGCAAGCGTGCCCCCTCGATTTGGTGGCCGGTGAGTGTGGTCATTGTGGTTTCTCCTAATTACTAGCTAACCAGTCCTTGAGCGCGGCGATGGCCTGCTCAGGTGTGCACTCGCCGTCATAGCCCAAGTCCCTTGGACTCATGCAGGTCTGGCCGTGCCACTCAGGGCACGCCTCAAGTGGTACGTGAAAGAAGTTCCAATCCTCGCCGTCCCACTGGGCAATCGTGTCTGACCATGTGTTCATATCGTTTCTCCTTGGGTTAGTAGTTAAAGCTGACACGTAGACGCACCGCATACTCACGCTTGGTCAAGCGCTTGACACGGGCTGACTGGGATGCACACCCACAGCAGTCGTGCTCGTGAGCGCACCCGCTGTGCGATAGCGTGGATGAGATGGCTCGGCTCAGGTCTTGGGACTTGAGCGTGGGAGGGGCGACTACCCTGAATAGGTACGTGCCGCCATCGTCATAGCCTGCGGGTGCTACGCTGCGGGTCAGGCCAAGCTGTTTCACTTGGCCGACGAAGGACTCCTCGTCGAGGTGGCGGTAGGCATCCACATACCTGTGGGTCAGGCGTTTGTAGAGGTTGATGGTGTGCATTGTGGTTCTCCTAAAAGCGTGTCACGGTGACACAGTTGGTTAGCGTGCGCCTGTGCCACGGCGCTTGTTGATGTTTGTTCTACTCACGTAGAACTTCCAATTGTACTCCTCTATCTCCTCTTGTGCCCGTGCTTGGCGCAACCTCTCTTTCTTGTCGTAGTTGGTAGCCGTGGCTATCTCGTTGCGCAGTAGGCGCAGCTTTGCGAGCTCAGTTTCGCGGATGTGGGTGAGTTTGAGCATGGGTTCTCTCCAAAATGTGCCCTGAAACGGCAGGGCACGCACCGATTTTGATTAGGGTAAACCCTAGTTTGAGGTAGGATTTTGCCAAATAGTCAAGTCTGTTCGCGTGTTGGCAGGCGTTTTGCCAAGGGCAAAGCCTTGCTGCGTATGGGTTTGCGTGTATATCAGGCAAGTATCCATATAAAAACAACTATAGCTAGGAGAGGCATATGTAACTGGGTGTGTAGAAAAGCGTAGAAAACAAAAGTTCTACTCACCCATATACAAACACGTCTCCTTTTAGTTTCTATATCTATATAGATAGATGGATGATATGTTGTGAACGCCTTATTTGGCGCGGGTTTGCGCTTGGCAGATTGCTTGGCAGGACGCAAACAGACTTGACTATTTGGCA
>Ga0181338_1000263_pt1 | contig 11116 bp, 5 predicted proteins | sample Sp13VDMM110SD_FD_122168 | JGI IMG/M metagenome (GOLD analysis project Ga0181338, IMG submission 122168) | Freshwater viral communities from Lake Michigan, USA - Sp13.VD.MM110.S.D | ecosystem: Environmental > Aquatic > Freshwater > Lake | place: USA: Michigan | collected 2013-04-23
GTATGGGCTGGCAAAAGCCTGCGTCCCTGCAAGAGCACCGACCCTGTACACCATGTACCGAGAGTCTGTGATGTATCAACTCTCCCGATTCAAATGGATACCCAAGCCAAACTCAGAAGCAGTTGTGCACGAGCTACTGCAACCAGCAATACGTTTTACCAAAAAGGAATGTCTTGACCTGCCCGATGTAACGCACACATCTCGCTTTGCACCGTTGAGCGCCCAGCAGTTGAAATACTACAAGCAACTCAAGAAGGACTTTCTAATTGCGGCAGTGGGCGAGGAAGTGTCTGCGGTTAATGCGGCGGCTAATTTGAACAAGCTGCTACAGATTGCATGTGGCGCTGTCTACACCGATACAAAGAACGTCATTGAATTTGATGTGTCGGCTCGCCTCAATGTGTTGCAGGAAGTGATTGAGGAGTCAGCACAAAAAGTCTTGATCTTCATACCCTACACCCACGCCATAAACCTTGTCAAAGAGTTTATGGATAAGAACAACATTACTGCGGAGATAATAAATGGTAGTGTAAACGTCAACAAACGTACTGATATTTTTAAACGCTTTCAAGAAAACACAGAGCCGAAAGTATTGCTAATACAACCACAGGCGGCGGCGCACGGGGTAACCCTAACGGCGGCTAACATAGTGATATGGTACGCTCCAGTTACGTCCAGCGAAACCTACCTGCAAGCTAACGCACGGGTACACCGCCAAGGTCAGAAGAATCCTGTAACAGTAGTGCATATCGAGGGTAGCCCCGTCGAGGCTAAGTTATATGAGATGCTTCAAAACAAACTGGACTACCACGCAAAAATAATTGATTTGTACAAGAACGAAATTAATTCTTGACAAAGTCAACAAAGAGGGTATAATCAATACCCCGAGGCAACAAAAACATAGAAGGAGAGAGATATGGATATACCCATAGAGCAGATAGTCTCTACGTACATTAAGTTACGTGACAAGCGCGACATGATGTACCAAGAGTTTAAAGAGAAAACTGCGCAGATCGAAGAGGACATGCAGACCCTCAAGCACAAGTTAGTAGAAATCTCCAAGGAAACTGGAGCAACTAGCTTTTCTTCGCCCTCAGGTATTGCATACCGCACAGTCAAAAACCGTTACTGGACTAATGACTGGGGTAGCTTCTATAACTTTATGCAAGAGCATGGGGCTATGGGGCTGTTGGAGAAACGCATCCACCAAACTAGCATGAAAGAGTTTTTGGATGACAACCCCGAAGTGCATCCCCCCGGATTGCATGTAGATAGTGAATACGAAATCACAGTTCGTCGTAAGTAATTTTTTAACCACAGGAGTAGCCATGAGCGAAGTAACTTTGTTCCAACAAGAAGTCCCCGCATATCTCAAACGCGCAGGGATGGATGACTTAACCAAATCACTGGCTGGTAACACCGGCCTCAAGCGTATCTCTATCCGTGGCGGTGTGTTCCGCATGATGGTCAACGGTGAAGAGATCGCCAAGAACGAAGGTCGCGCAATGGAAGTCGTGATCGTCAATGGCGGCAGAAACATCGCCCGTCAGTTCTATGCTGGTAAGTACGTAGCTGGTGAGTCGTCTGCACCTGACTGCTGGTCTAACGATGGCAATGCACCCGATGCGTCAGTCGAAGAACCCCAAGCCAAGACCTGCGAAGGCTGCTCACAAAACATCAAGGGTTCGGGTCAAGGCGATTCCCGCGCTTGCCGATTCCAACAGCGATTGGCAGTTCTGTTAGCCGACGATATCGACGGCGATGTGTTCCAACTGGTGTTGCCCTCCAAGTCAATCTTTGGTCGTGGTGACCTTGACAAGATGCCCTTCCAACAGTACGCCAAGTATGTCGGCGCTCAAGGCAAGAGCATCAATACTTTGGTGACTGAGATTCGCCTTGACAGCGACAGTGATACGCCCAAGCTGACCTTCAAGCCCCTTAAATATTTAACTGAAGGGCAGTGGGAAACAGCAAAAGAGAAAGGCGATAGCCCTGCCGCCCGTTCCGCAGTAATGCAAACCCCTGCCACTACTGACGGAGCAAAAGCCAAACCCACTGCAATGGGCAAGATGCTTGATATAGACGAAGCTCAAGCTATGGCAACTGTAAAAGCCGCTAAGGTTGAAGCTGAAGAAGTACCCGAGCCTACAAAACGTGCATCCAAGAAGAACGCCGAGCCTACCCCCAAGAAGGACTTCAAGGATGTAATTAGTAGCTGGACTGACGACGAGTGACGATGGACAACCGTGGCTACATGTCAAGAATCATCCGAGCTAACTTAGAGGCAAGCACGGATAGCCCCGGCGTCGTGCTGGGTAGATTCTGCATTGCCAAAGAGATTCCGGTGAAAGATGTTTCTGAGTTCTTTAAGGTAAGCAGGATGACCATATACAAATGGTTTGTTGGCGAGTGGATACCCCGCAAGCCACATGCTTTGAAGATTCAGGAAACTCTTGAACGGGCTAAGTTCAGTTTGTAATCGGGCAGGGCATCCTAATACGGGGCATTGTTGTGCCTCTAGGATGCCCATCTTTTCGCAATTCAGGGGCGGCAATGACAGAACTGTTATCAGCAGTGCTTTCCCCACAGGGGTGGTACTGTGTTGTAGGTCTGAAAAAGACTGGGTTGCCCAAACAAATATTTGTTCGGGAACTTGAAGAAGTTGAAAAAGAAGTCGCTGACTTGCTGGCTAAAGACTACGATGTGTATTTTGGCTGTGCAAAGTATGAGACTAACAAGACGCGATCGACTGACAATGTGTTGGCGATCAAAGCATTTTGGTTGGACATTGATTGCGGGGAAAACAAACCCTACGCAACTCAAGCAGACGGCGTAGCCGCACTCCAGTCTTTCTGCAAAACACTCGGCCTTCCAAAGCCGACGCTGGTTAACTCCGGTCGCGGACTCCATGTGTACTGGCCTCTTACTACCGAGGTAACGAGACAAGAGTGGACTCCTGTAGCCAAGCGGTTGAAGACGCTATGCCATGAGCACAAGTTGGAAGCCGATCCAAGCCGTACATCAGATGCAGCGTCCATACTGCGTATGCCGGACACGCTTAACTTCAAGGGCGATCCGCCTTTAGATGTAACGGTCATCTGTCATTCCAAGCCAGTTGATTTTGATACGTTCAAAGCATGCCTTGGTGCAATCCCCGATGATGCTCCCGCGCACATACCCTCTCAGGCTAACGAGCTAACACGTGCTCTGATGGGTAACAAGCAACACAGGTTCAGCGTTATTGTTGCAAAAAACGCCAAAGGTACGGGCTGTTTGCAGTTGGCAAAACTAATCGGTGAGCAGGATACTGTGGACGAGCCGAAGTGGAGAGCAACCTTATCTATACCGGCGTTCTGCGTAGATTCGGCAACCGCCATACATGCAGTATCAGAGAAACACCCAAGCTACACGGCTGAAGCAACAGAAGAGAAAGTACAGAAGATCAAGGGGCCGTATACCTGCGCTAAGTTTGAAGAGTTGATACCGGGAGGATGTGACCACTGCCCCCACAAAGGTAAGATTACTTCTCCTATTGTGTTGGGCGCGGAGATCGCCGAGGCAACCGACAACGACAATACCGTTGAATACATAACCGAAACTGCAAAGCCAGCCATATATAAGATTCCTGAGTACCCGTTTCCATACTTCAGAGGTAAGAACGGCGGGGTCTACGTTAAAGCCAAGGATGAAGATGACGCCGTGCTGGTGTACGAGCATGACCTGTATGTAGTTAAGCGCCTTAAAGACCCACAGCGCGGCGAAGTTATATGGATGCGACTCCATACCCCAAGAGACGGCGTAAAAGAGTTTGCTTTGCCAGCAGTTGACCTGCTGACTGCGGACAGGTTACGGGAAAAGTTGGCGTGGTTCGGTGTTATCGGCATGAAGAAGCAGATGGACGCCATCATGGGCTACATCGTCAGATCAGTAAAAGAACTTCAATGCAGAGAAGGAGCAGAAATTATGAGGTCACAGTTTGGCTGGACGATCGACAACAAGGCGTTTGTAATTGGCGACACCGAGATCGGAGTCACTAGCGACGGCTACAGCCCGCCCTCTAGCTATACAGAGGAGCTGTCAGATTGGTTTATACCAATGGGGTCGCTGGAAGAGTGGAAGTCCGTAATCAATGTGTACGACCGCCCCGGCTTTGAGCCTATGGCGTTTGGGTTCTTCACTGCATTTGGCGCACCGCTGATGAAGCATTTATTCCTTAAAGGCGCAATCATCAACATGATTAACAACGAGTCTGGCACTGGCAAGACTACGGCAATTAAAGCCATGCACAGCGTCTACGGGCATCCTGAGGAAGTAATGTTAATTCAGCGTGACACTATGAATGTAAGGTTGCACAGGCTTGGGGTTATGAACAACCTCGGCTTGGGATGCGATGAGATTACCAAGATGAGCGCGGATGACGTTAGCGACTTTGCCTACGCTGTTTCACAAGGCCGAGGCCGTGGTCGCATGAAATCGCACGAGAATGCCGAGCGTCTTAACAAAGCTAAGTGGCAAACCATATTGTTGTGTAGCTCTAATGCTTCGATCGTGGATAAGCTTAAGACATTGAAATCTACCCCTGACGGCGAGTTGATGCGGGTTATTGAGTATGAAGTGCCGGAAACTAAATTGTTATCAAAGCAAGAAGCTGACGAGATATTTCCTAAACTTTACAGCAACTACGGGCATGCAGGGCGTATATACATCCGCGATCTTGTTGAGAATTTAGAAGAGCGCATCCGAGAGGTCAAAGAACTTCAGGTCATCATTGACAAAAAGATTAGCTTCACCAACCGTGAGCGATATTGGTCGGGTGTAGCGGCATGTAATATTGCCGGTGCTTTGTTTGCAAGACGCCTTGGGTTGATTGACATTGACGTTGGTCGCGTCTTTAAATGGATGCTTAACGAGTTTTCGCAGATGCGGCAGGATATCAAGCCCCCTGCAAGCAGTCACTCTAGCGTTGTTGGTGAGTTTTGGAATGAGCACCGCCGCAATACGCTGGTCATCAACGATGAGGTGGATAAGCGTACAGGAGTCGAGATGTTGCCGATTGCCGAGCCGTTTGGTGAGCTTATTATCCGCATGGAGCCGGACACGCAGAAGCTATTCATCGGGGCTAAGAAGTTCCGCAAGTGGTGTTCAGAGCATCAAATCACGCTCAAAGATATCCTTAACTCCCTGACCGCTCAAGGCGTTTACGTCGGTATGGTGAAGAAGCGTATGGCAAAAGGCACGAAGATTGGTGGCGTTCCAGCCGTTGATGCTCTTGTGTTTGACTGCTCTAAAGGTGACTTCCTTGACCCTGATGTGTATATAAACGCCGTGCAAGCCGACGACACACAAGAAGATGCAAGTTAATGGAGTCCCTTACAACATAACATGGCGCAGGTTCCACGTAGGCTGGTCATTTTTTGTACCATGTCTTCGTATTGAAGAAGGGAAAAAGGACATACGTGTTGTGGCAAAACGTCTAGGATTCAAGATTGCCATAAAGCCCGTGATTGAAAACGGTATCAAGGGCTTGCGAGTTTGGCGAATAAGGTAGTATGATTGGCAACAGGTGGTTGCCTCTCTCCGAAAACCCCCCTCTTCCCCCCGCCTATGTGCGGGGGTTTTTTTATTCGTTCTTACCAAAGACGCTATAGGGTTTGTACTGAAGCTTTGACTCTACTTCGGCAATCATCTTAGGGTTAGACAACTGCACACCTAGATTTTCCGCAATGGCTTGGTTCTTGGCGCGATCCTTAAACGAATCTTGTATAGTTCTACCAGTGATTGCCAAGACTGGGTGGCGGGCGTTAAAGTCATCTACTTTGTCCAAAATGTCGTCATACTCATCCGTGTCTCGTTCCATCCATAAACGGTTAAGAATGGCGTTCTTTTCTGCAAGTACTTTTTGTTCGTGCAGCTTCGCGTCGATTGCGTTCTTTTGAGCTATGGCAAACCGCTCAGGTTGCAAACCGATTGCTTGTATTGCAATTTCCCACGCAGAGAAGTCCTCTGCCAACGCTACACCTCTACGGGTTCGCCCTTCTTCAGTGGCTATACGAGTAGCAACCAACGGCTTTGAAGCAATCGCAGGGAGAAATTTCTCAAACGCACGATCAAGTTGACCTTCGTTTGCCAAACTATATCCGTCTACGAGGTTAAAGCCTAAACCCACAACGGGGCCAGAGTTAGCGATTACGGTGTTTATAACGCCTTCGCGTGCATCGGGGGAGAACCTGCCGTCACGATACCAAAGATCTTTTAAGTCAAGGCTTACACGTTCTGACAAAGCACCGCTTGATACCGCCGTACCAAGACCCCTAGCTAATATGGCCCCGGCAGCACCACCAAATGTTTCTTGCATGTAGTTACGGAACCAACTATGCCATTCAAACAATTTTGGGTCTTCATCATCATCCCCGCCAGCAAACATACCTACTATAAGGCCGAGTAACGAGAAAAACGGCATGGCTTCCGTACCGCCATACAAGAACGTCATACCTAAGACGCCTGCCAGACGGCGGCGAGCTTCCTTGTACAACTCTTGGCGTTGAGCTTCAATTTCTTTCATTTGCTGTTCAATAATCGCTTTATTATCGGGTTCGTTCTTAAGCTCTATTTCTAATTGCGTACGGAACTCTTTAAGCTCGCTTTTAGAGAATGGCGCACCAATAGACAGATACAGGTTACGCATCACTACATATGTAGCCAGCACAGCGTATTGTTTGAATTTAAACAATAAACCTAGTACTGGCGGTGTAAAGTATCGTGGTTTCATCTGCCGACTGAAATCGCCCAGCGTCTGCCCAGCTATTTCGCGTGCTTCGGCAATGGCTTCTGTAAATGCTTCTTCTTCGGTGTACTTTATAGGCTGACCAGTTGTCTTATCCCGCGTAATAACCCCTTGCAAATCTTTCTTGTCTGCGTTTTTAAACTTCTCATATGCAAGCTCAAAGGTTGTCATCAAGACAACTTCGCGGTTTAAGCGTTCTGATTGATGAAACAACCCCGACAACACTTGTTTAACTTTATCGTACCTACCTGTGTACAAACCGGATGGGCGCTCACCCAAGTTAGTGATATCGTTAATTAGAGAGATAGTAATATCACCGTCAGCTACAAACAAGTCTGCCGCACGTTGAAGTAACTTAGAAAGTTTGCCACCTTCAACAATAGAAGGAAACTGCACTTCCAATAATTTACCTGCTGCCATTGGCGCAAATGTTCTTGTTGGCGCAGTAGCTGTGTACTTACCCAAATTTTTCAACATCAAAGCGTTTGCTTTAGCGTACCCATACCGTGCGCCTATGTACGGCATTGCAATAGTGGTAGCACCAATAATGTTAAGCATTGCGGTAAATGGTGCTGACAACATGAAGTAGAACGTAGATTCAGACAGCGCACCCGCCACTTTTGCTGTGGTGCTGGTGTCCTCGGTACTTAAGATAGTCTTAGCGCGGGCAGCTACTTCTTTTATGTAGTCATCATATATAGCTTGTCTTTCTGGAGAAAAACTTCTTTTAACATGTGATTGAGCGTTTACCAAGCTACTAAAAAAATCTTCTGAATATTTAAGTCGTGATTGTTGGTAAGCGCTATGCACGGCAGTTGTTGCAAACACTCGCAACATATCTTCGCTTGCACCTTGAATAGATCTACGGTTAATAAACATCTTACGCATACTAACCTGCGGTAGTGTTATATACAGCAGTTGGTTAAGCGCATCTTTCATTTCGCCTTTTAAGTCTGCAATATATTTTTCTGCATCTTGCGTTGGAATAGCGCCCGGGTTTTTTTTAAGATCATCTGATATAGAATTTCCTAAACCATCAATTAATTTTTGCGCGTCTTTGACTACCTTTGTTGTAGACATAGACGTAAGTATGTTTGACGTACCAGTGCCGGGAGTTATAAGTCCTGCTGCTTTTTGCTGCTGTGCGTTGCCCGCCATAAGTTCTTTGCGGCGCTTATTCATCGTTAAGTCGCGTGTGGAACGGCTTTCAAACGTATAAAACTCTTTGTAGTCACCCTCTCCAACTTGAAAATAGTGTTCTCCAAAACGACGTAGCGGGAAGTAAGGTCTAATTAATTTATCTGGGCCAAATTGGTCGTTAATTTGTTTAAGCCTTTCAGCAATCTCGGTGGGTGTGCCGTGCGCTTTTGCACGTTCTTTTAGCATGTCTACCATGTCTTTGACTGAATCGGCGTAGAAGTCTCGCACTTCACGGTAGATCTCTTTAAAGTTGTTATCCAATCCGTTCCACGCATCTTCAAGCGGCTTGTTAAGCGTGTTTGCTTTAGCCGTATCGGGATCGATGCCGCGCATTGTTGCTTCCAACATTATTCGGCTCATTAAAGATGACATCTGTGGATCTTTGCGTTGCGCTGCTATCCATTTACCTGTAATGCCTTCGGCACGTTTAAGCTTTGTGCCACGGTACGCAAGCATCTGCTCAATAGTTTTAATTGCGCCAGTTAACTGTGGGAACTTTGTAGCCGTCAGATCAGCAATTTGCCGCAAGTTTAAGAAGCCAAGTGTAGCCCTCCTAACATTACCACCCTCCGCACTCCATAAAGTTGAAGATAGTTCCTTACGGCCTTCCTCCCACGGCATACGACGATGCAGTATGTCGTTAATTACATTCATGTAAGTCCGCGCATTCGGTATGCCTTTGGAATTTACCCCCTCTGCTGTGCGCCATTTATCTTGAGTAGATACAGGCCCTTTAATTTTTGGGGTACGTTTACCTTTAGCAAACTTTGGCCCCGATGGAGCAGTAGTGCTAGGTACTTCCGCAGAGAAAAGTTTTTCCGCCTGAACCATTGCGCTTGAGGCAAGATTGTTTATGCCAAACAAATCCAGTATTTTTTGGATAAACGCAGTGAGGAACCCACCTTTTTGACCTTTTACTCTGTACGGTATGGCTCTTAGCTTATCTTGAAATTTCTTATTGGTGAATACTTCGGAGACGAATTCATAGATGTTCGTCATACCATACTCGCCCAAGGGTAAAATCTTTTCGGCGTACATATACATATCTACTAAGGCAACCACGGCTTCTTTTTGCTCTGGTGTTAGCTTAGTAGTGTCTTTTGCCAGCATAGCTACCGTAGCTGCATGCACAACCTCATGCAGCATGACTCTGTTACCTGTACCTGTGCGGGTCTTGGTATTTAATGTAATTTCATTGAATTGAGGAAAGTACGCGCCGGGCGCGGTGAGTCCGGGATATTCTTTTCGTACTGTTCTACTACATCGCTGTACTCGCTAGTTACGGGGCCAAGGTTTAGTTTAGAAATGGCCCGCAAACCGTCATCAACTTTTTCAAGGTTTTCTTCGCGGTCGTAGTTCTTGAAGTACTTGTTGTAATAGGTTGGATGCGTGACTCGTATGTACGTAAACAAACGTTTTTGTTGCTGCGTAGTCTTAAGGTCAATTGCACGCCGAACCAGATTGCGCTCGTTGTCAAAGCTGATACCAGTCTGCAACTTGAGTTCTGCTAAACGCTTGGCAAGATCAGAGAAGAACCCTGACGTATTACGCGCCATTGCTCGTAACGCACCAGTAATGTCATTCTCTTGAACAGCAGTTGCTGTCTCAGGGTGCATACCCGCCAACTGTGGCAGTGGCTCTTCGCGTGCAGGCAATACCGACGGTGCTCCCTCATCTGGGAGCTGCTCTTTTAACGCCTCAATTTGTTTTTGCAACTGGTCATACTGCAAGCGTTTTGCTGTACCGGTTCTGGGGAGACTGCCAGTTTTTGTTTGTAGCTTGTAGGCTTGGGCTTCTAGCTTACTAATTTTATATCTGATACTCTCCGCCGTCGGTTTCTCTAACATATATACCGACATTCCCGCGTCAATAGCAGCTTGCGCATCAGCAAGGCTAGTTACACGCCGTATATTAGTTAGAGAATTATTTCTAAATCTGCCCCCTCTGGCTGTAGCAGCGTAGTACTCATACCCTGATTCCAAACTATTTGCGTAGTCTTCTATATCATTTTGCACAATACCATCGTCTTGAATCCGAGCGATTATTTTTTCTTCGTTCTCAACAGCTTGTAGATTAGTACTGTCTGCAATCTGCTTGTCCTCAAGGGCGTCTAGGTTTCGATTTCCTTCTGTAATCGCGTCTCGCGCAGCTTCAAATTCTTCAAAAGCAACGCTAACCTTTTCTTGAATTGCATCAAGCTCACTAGGCTTTAAATTTTTCCAATCCTCTAATTGTTCTTCTAGGGCATTAAGTTTGTCTTTAGTCGTGTCGTAGTTATTTTTGAGTTGCGCACGTTGCTCATCAATAGACAGTGGCGCTTCTTCGTTTGCAGCTGGTGCTTCTTGCTGAAGATTTTCTTCATCTGCTTGAGTTTCTTGCGCCGCTTGCTCTGCCGCCATTTGCTGGGCATCAGCAGGTGAAAACCCGCCGTCTATAAATTCTTGGGTTAATTCTGTTACACGCTGTTGCCGCCCTGAAGTAGCTTCAACCTTATCCAACAAATTAGCGATGTTGCTACGCACTGTGGTTAAAGTAGCATCGGTTTCGTTTTCTGAAGGGGTAAAGCCAGCGTTAATTGCGTCGATATGAGTGCCAGTCCTACCCACCTTTGGTATAGAACTGTCGTTACGAATATCCCCAATGGTGCTGTCCAACATTGAAGCAGTGTTCCGCAATACCTCACTGCCGTAGTACCCAGCCATCTCTTTGCCGCCGGTCTTATTTATCCAGCCGTCACTGCCGATACCAAAGAATGGATACCACTTACCGGCGGGGACATCTTTTTTGCCGCCGCTACCAGTGCTTAAATAGAACGGCACTTGCACACCATTTATATCGACAAGAACAATTTTTCTACCGCTGTAGTCAATTATGTTATTTTCACCCGTATTTTTTACAACAGGTTGGCCTTGCCCAGCTTGTGACTGGAATTCGTAAGCTATGGGGGTTATATTAATACCGGGCGCTAATGCGCTTGGCTGTGTTCCCGTTCCCACTCCAGCTTTTCCAGCAAGTGCAGTATCTGGAGCCAGTTCTCCACCGATAGGTGCTCCAGCTTCTGTGGTAGCTCCTGCGGCGGCTCCCCCGTTAGGAGTTGGAACGCTAGCTCCAGTTCCTCCACCTCCAGTTCCA
>Ga0181338_1000265_pt1 | contig 11071 bp, 14 predicted proteins | sample Sp13VDMM110SD_FD_122168 | JGI IMG/M metagenome (GOLD analysis project Ga0181338, IMG submission 122168) | Freshwater viral communities from Lake Michigan, USA - Sp13.VD.MM110.S.D | ecosystem: Environmental > Aquatic > Freshwater > Lake | place: USA: Michigan | collected 2013-04-23
AAAGTAAGCTACAAAAATAGCAATTAACGCCATCGGTCTAATATTCTTAGATAACCACGAATCCGAACCCATGTCAGACTTCCATCGGTCACTAATGTTAGTTTGTTCTATCTCATACAATTTGGTATCGTTTGCCATCTGCGCCAGCTCGCCATTTTGGGCTAATGTCGCCAACTCTAGCTGTGCCTTGGCTTTAGCCTCTGGGTCGGGGATTAGCTTATCAATTAACTTACCACCTATGTTTAGTATTGCGTCAAGTCCTAACATTATTTAGCCTTTCTAAAATGTAGCAACGCCAAGTCAAATATGATAATAGATGCGCCAATATCTTTGGTTATCCATAACGGAAACAAAGTGTCTATGGGGTACGCGCCATACTCAAAGAAATGTAATGAGCGCATAACCTGAACCATCAATCCCGTAGTCATTACAAATATGCCAATCTTAGATAACATACGCATATCGGTAAAGAATCCCGAAAACGCTAGAAAAGCTACTACAAAGACTGCAATTAGTTCAATTACTAGGATAGACATGAGCCAATGAACTAATGTCATTTCTTTGCTCTTTTATGTTTAATTTCGTCTGCCACTTCACTAATATCCATGTGTTCGCGCTTAACCATGTAGTTAGACACCCAATTGATGACCGCTACGCTACACATTCCAAGCACCCACGCTAGTCCAATTAACACGTCTAACTTTTCAGAACTAATGCCTAATTTTTCAGCAGCTATACCTGTGAACGCAAAGCCAGCCATCGCGCTAATCCCGCCTGCAATAAAGACAGACGCAACCTTACCTTTTTCTTGTAACTTCTCAGGAGTCCAAAACATAGCAAGCGACAAACCCCCAAACAAACCACCTAGGGCAGGCGCTAGCTTTTCAATCAGAAATCCGTCTGGCATCATTTTACAATGACCGCTTGTAGCAACTCCATCAAGGTGTCTTTGCCAAAGAATGTAACGGCTATCAATGCGTATAACATATACTCAATGCGAGCCATGCGCTTATCCCCACGATCAAACGATTCCTCAATGCGCTTGTATCGTTGCTCACAAACTTGTTCGTGAACGCTGATCCGTTTATCGTTTTCAGCTATTGAGTATTCCATATTTACCTTGCAAGCGCGTTTTGGTTTTGTTGTTCAGGTGCTAACGAATTAACTATACTTGGCTCGCCTAGCGTCACAGTAGCATTTGGTGTACTTAATCTGCCTTCAATACCCATCATTACTTTGCCTGTAGCGGGTACGACAGCTTTCCATGTTGCAGGATCGTTTATTGCTTTTAACACTTTATTACGTTCTTGCGCCGGTAAGGTAGCTAATAATTCATCAAACGATTTAGCTGTTTCACCTGCTTTAGCTAATTCAATAAGTGTCTTTTTACCTACTTTGACGCCTAAAGTATCTAAAAATTTATTGGCGGTTGTTGCAATTACGTTGAACACATTAGGTAAACGATAGTTAGGTAACTCATCTTTAAGCAACTCTGTGGCGCGTTGCTGACCTTGTGAGATCTGTTTACCAACAGACGCTTGTGTTTCTAATTCTTTTGCAACTTCTTTTACTACTTTTAACTGGTCAGGCGTTAATACTTCATTGAGCGCTTCAAAGCGTGGGCCGCCACGACCACCGGCACGTTTAAGCATAGCTTCTTCGCCACGCCCTAAAGTATTTAAGAATGGCCCAATACGCTCGCCCCCACCTGGCTTTTCTAATACAGATACCATTTCTTTAAGCACTTGCGCTTGATTAACAGGCGCTGACATATCCGAAAAAATTTGACGGGCTTGACCGTACTCAGGCACTTTAGTTTCAAAAACTTTAACATAATCATCTAGCAATGTACGAGCTGCGCGTTGCGCGTCTTGACCAATTCCTGTTGTAGCTGTTGGGCCATACGCTACATCGCCCAATGCACGTTTGATATAGTGCATAGTTTCGCCAGTTACATTACCTGCTTTAGCGCTTGGGGTAATCATAATTGGCTTACCAAACATATCTACATCACCTGTAGCAATCGGCGTGCCTGCGCCTGCTTTGCCCATAATAAATGGGCGGTTTTCCATCTTAGCAATTTCGGCTGCTTTTGCTAGCGTGCCGTCTGGCATCCGACTTAGAATACTTGATATGTCGGCATCAATAGGAACAATAGCTGTGTCCGCGGCCTCATACAACGGTTTAGACGCCACGCGTCTTGCAGTAATTGCTGCGTCAATATCAGGTGTAACGTTTTTGATGGTTGACATACGTGCTGCTTCATCTTGAAGCAATTTAGTTGCTTGGATTGATGGCGCAACTTTAGCCTGTACTTTTTGTAATACCGCTTGAGTGCCAGGCGCAACTATGCCGCCTTGCGCTAACGCTTGTTGAGCTGTTAAATTTTGCCCTGCTTGTACAGATTGTTGTAACGCATTACGGCCTGCTTGTACGTTAACAGGTGTTTCAAATGATTCCCGCGCTATTTTTCCTGCTAATTGTTTAGGTAACTGGTTAATATCTGCTACTTTACCCAATGCAGAAGAACCTAAATTAACTAGTTTGTTAATTGCAGGGCCTACAACTGTTCTACCTAATATATCGTATGTAGCGCCTTCAGCAACATTAGTTGCAGCGGCGGGTAATCTTTGTGCAACTGTTTGTGGCGGTCTAAGTCCTAACGCTACATCGGCAGCTTGCAATCCTTCTTTAGCAATACCGTACCCTAATGCTGAACCAGCAACACCGCCAGTAACAGGATTGATTACAACTGTAGGACTTGCTAAAGCGCCTGCGCCTGCGCCAATAGTACCGCCAATTACACCGCCTAACATCTCTACGCTAGGGCCGGCAATCTGACGTGCTTTAACAGCCGCTGAATATATCTTAGGATATTCTTTAGCCCATGCCGGCACTTCAGCACCTACGTTAGCGCGTGTTTCTTCAACGGGCGCGGGTTGATCAGTTAGCCACTTATCACCAATTAAAAAGGCTTTAACACCTTCTTTATTGGTTGCGGATTCCTTAATAGGTTGCCATTGATCGCCGATTAAAGCGACGCGCTCACCTGTTTGTGGATTGGTTGCGGTTTGAAGTGCCATATCAACCTTTGTTATTTATCAACAGTAAAGCCAGGCGGTAATGCTGGGCCACCGCTACTAATGCCTTCGTTTATCATACTTTCAGTAGTAAATTGGTTTTTACGATTTTCCATTATCCGTATGATAGTTTTTGCAGCTGCTTTTCGTGTTGCAACAGGTAACGCTGAATTAGCCAATTCACCCGCCGCTTGTTTATAAGACGCCGTATCTTTGTCAGATTGTGGGCCTTCAAAGCGCGGTACCATTTTAAGTGCCATATCAGCAATTGGTGCTAGAGATGCGGCGGCAATAGATCCTTTAGTAGCATAACCAACAAAATTACCCGCAGCATCTAAAACTTTACCTGCGCCACTAGCGGTTGATTCTTCAAGAAGTCCACCAGGTTTAATAGCATCTTTAAGTTCTGTAATTGTTGTGCCAAGGTTTTTCTGTAACTCGGATTTGACATTAGCGGCTTTTTCAAACGTAGCGCTAGGTTTACCCGCTGCGTTAACTTTACCAACAACCTCACCAAATTTATTAAATTGGGTAACATTACCTGCAGCATCCGTAGTAGTGTTAGCAACAATATCTCGACGCTCGCCAAGATTTATACGTTGTTGTTCACGTGCATTGGTTAATAATTCACCTGGCGTTGCCGTTACTTGAGCAGTTCTTGTAACTACTGGCGCGCCACCCATACCTGGCGTTTGAATTTGTTCTGATATACCGCCACGATTTACATTTTGAATAACGGGTTTATTTAATTCAGCAAACTTTTCAACACCTAACTTTGATTGATTAAGCAACGCCGCAAAAGCTTGTGGGCCTTGATTAATTGCGCTATTAATATTTGCTCTTGATTGATCAGCAGTAACACCTCTAGCGGCTAACATTGGCCCTAAAACAGGATCTTTATGATTAGCTTCATGCCAAGCTAAATATTTAGCAGGCGCGCTAGGATCAGCAGGGTCGATTGTGTCTAAAAATTGACGCGATTGTTTTAACTTATTATCTACAATTTCTGATTCAAGTTTAGTAGTTTCTAAATTTGCTTTTTTTATAAGGGCTTGTTTTTGTTGAAACTCTAATCCTTTAGTTGGCGAAATGCCATACATTTGACGTATTACATCAGGCGAATTAATATCACCCCCACCGCTAAGTAAAGTACGTAGTTTATTTTCTTCTTCTAAACCGCGTTGATATTCTTGCATTTTTAACGCATTAAGTTGTTGACCTTGTTGCGCGCCTTGAATTTGCGAATACGCTGCCAACTGATTTAAAGGATTTTCAATCTGCACAGGCTTATAGCCCATTGCAATATTTGAGTCAATAGTTGCCATAATTAGTCCTTATCCTATTGCGCTTCCGCCATAACTAACAGGTGCAAAATCACCTGTTACTGATGGCCCAGAAAGATAGTTTCCACCAAATTGACTACCTAATCTATTAGCTTGTAAACTATTTATTAAGTTCTGATTTTGGTAAAAGTTTAATCCTTGACCTAAACCGCTACTTATTGTGTTAGCTCCACCAACATAACCAGAGGCTCTTGCATTACCCGCGCCAATAATGTTACTGCCGGCGGCGGCTCCGTATGCACCTAATGCGCCTGTTTGTCCTGCACCTAAAGTACCTAAAGTTCCTGCCCCACCTGTGGCATAATTTTGCGCTGCTTGTTGGGCTTGTTGAGTAGCTGATTGTCCAACACCTGCTAAACTTTGCAACGGTGCGAGCGTGTTAGTTCTTTCAGTTTGGAAACGATTAAAAGCGTTACCGTATTCTTGCGCTTGTTGCGCGCGATTGGCTTGATAACGATTAAAAGCATTTTGATATTCTTGTGACGCTAAACCTTGCCCGTATTGTTGCGCTCCTTTAAGAGTAGCGCCTGACAATAGCCCACCTCTTGACGCTGCTGTACGGTCAAGAGCTTTCATGCCTTCGGATAAACGGAACGCATAGCCTGGGTCAGTTTGAAAATCACCTGCACCAAAGTTCCTCATGGCAGATGCTGGATCGTAACCTGCTACACCGCCAAATTTGGCTGATGCGTATGGGCCACCTTGCAACTGCGCTAACAACATATTTTGACCAGTAATACCCGCTTGCCTAAATGGTTCGCCTAATTCAATTTGTTTGTTATATTGTTCACGTTGCAACGCCATTTGCTTTTCAGCAATATCGCGTTGGATTTCCATCTGTTGACTAGACACATCCCTTTGCGCTTGCGTAGCTTCACCCGCCGCTTGTGATTGCGCTCTAGAAGCGCTACTAGACGCTAGGTTACCAATTAAGGCGCTACCCGCTATTGATCCAGCTACCCAAAAAGTCATAATGTCACTCCTACTTGTTTGTCTTTAACTATATTTCCGACAGCGTACATATCATTCGGATCGGATTCAACTAATTCAATTTCGGCATCTTCAACAGTTTTAGCATCTACAACATGAAATGTCATACATAAAGCATCCGTTTCGGCATAAACAGCTCGTTTTGTGCCAGGCGTACTACATAGCAATTGAGGGCCTGTGATTGATTGTACCCCATCATTTGTTGTTATGGCTACTGTACCTGATACGATTAAATAAAAATGTTCTTTTTTATGAACTTTTCCCACAACTAACACACCTGCTTGACGCCATACTTCACGACAATACATTCCTGCGTGAAACGTATGTTTTGTTTCAGGTTCATACTGAGGTAACTTACATAGCTCAGCTTGTAATGCCTCTACCCTATTCCGTAGGTCAAAAGACTTATTAGGTAAAAACCCTTGTCCGTAAGTGACGTTCATCTCAATTTGCATATTATTCTAGCAATAAGTTGTTGTATGTTGCTGCTTGCGTTGTTACCCAGCTTGTGCCATCTGACACAATGGTTGCCCAATTACCTGCTACGTTATCTAATATGGCTGTACCCGCGGCTCCGCCTGCTCTTGATACAACATTACTAGACGCGGACACTAACAGTTGATTTTGATAATTAATAAAATATAAAACCCGCCCTGTGTTAGCTGATGGCGACGGTAGCGTAACCGTGCAAGTAGAACCTGTCTTATTGTTTATTAACCATGTATCTGTAGATGCTACACTAAAATCAGCCGTTTTAGTAACTGGCGCCGTTGTTGTTACGGTGCCATTAGTAGCTACGCTAATTGAACCTGTACCGTTAGTAATGGCTATTCCTGTACCAGCCGTCAATGTAGCTTTAGTTAGGGTATTTCCTGTTGTGTTACCAATCAATAGTTGACCGTTAGTGTAGGTTGTTTGACCTGTACCGCCATTATCAACGTCTAGGGTGCCAGCAAGCGTTACCGCACCTGTAGTAGCCGTATTAGGTGTTAAGCCTGTTGTACCCCCGCTAAACGACAATACGCCTGTATTGGCAACGGTGACATTGCCTGTTGCGCTTGATACGGAAATACCTGCGCCTGCCACGTTAGATAATACGCCTGTATTAGCAACACCAATAGTTCCTGCGCCGTTAGTAACACCAATGCCTGACCCCGCAGTTAAAGTATTTAAGTCATATTTTTGACCTGCTGTATTGCCAATTAATAATTGACCATTAGTAGGGTAACTACTTAATCCTGTACCGCCATTGGGTATTTGAACAATGCCTAGGTTAGCGCCTACAATTGTATAGATGTTATTAAAAAACCTAAACCATTCCCGTGACATTAAACCTGTACGTGGATCTATTAACTCAACTCTAGGCGCAGGAATCTGCGTGATGTTAATTGGATCAGGCATTAGTTGGTGATAGCAATAATTCAGCGTTGGTAATGGCAATCTTTACTGGATCGGTGCCTGACACTTCATAAACACGATCACGCAACTTAACAGTCATACCAAGCCGACGCCAGAAAGTACGAAAGCCATACTGACCAATTTTGCCCATTGATGCCCAATGTTCATTAGACCATGTGTGACCGCCATCATCTGACCAACGTAACATGGCTTGCGGGTTATAGCCAGGCGCTGCTGGATAACCAATAGTCGCTAAAATATAGCCGTTAATATCAGGGCTTGTATTAGTACCTAAAATTTCAAATTGATCATTAGCTTCAGTAGTTAACTCTAGCCCAGCTTGTGTAACTAAATCAAACTGTACATACTCAGCAACAATTTCTTTGCCATCTTCTGTTGCTAAATCTTCAGCATCATATCCTGGGTATAAATTTAACCCAACGCCTGTCTCGGCATTAAGTTGCAAGGTATGTTGAGATGTACGTTTAAAATTATTTTGTCCTGGCATTAACGCTCGCCATGAGCGTAACCACTTTTGCGTTTGACCATTATCAGCGTAAGTATCTAAGTCAAGCTGATAAATATTGCCGTTTGTGTAATCACCAACAATAATAATACCGCCAAAGTTACATTGGTTATTACTACGATGCCTTGTAAAATTACCATCAATAAAGCCTGCACGCTCATGCCACGCTTGCGTAGCTACGTCATAAACCCATGTAGCGTTGCCTGTTGGAAAGTTAAGCACATAGAACGCATGACCGTCTTGCTGATAGGTATACGCTACCGCATCGGATATATTGCCGTACTGCTGTATTTGCCACTCAATCGCATGGGTAGAAACCCGAACGCCTGTGTAGCCGTTAGCACGGTAGACAATACCTTGACCACGGGCATCTGTGCCTAACCAAAACAAACCGTTATCTAATTTAGCAACTGAAAATGGTGCAACGCACCCAATTTCATTAAAAGCACCTTGAATACGGGTAAGAGGAAAGTCGGCAGCGCCTGAGTCATACCAAACTTCTACTGAATCAGTACCAAACACCCACAATTCGCGGTGATCGGATATAAGAGCAACCACGCCGTCTGGTGAGCCTTCAGCGCTAGCAAAGTCTAGCGGATCAACCGATGTACCGTCTAATAATTGGGAAACCCATATTTTTTGACTATTTGGTTGATTAAACACAAAATAACCATCTAAGTACGATACGGTTACAGCGCCAGGGAAATCAGGATCCGTAATCTTAGCAAATATATTAGTTACTTCATTGTAAATAAAACCATCGGGATTACACGCTAAAAATATCTGCGTACCGTTATCTGCAATAGATACGGGGCCTGAACCACTTAATGTACCTAAAAGTTGAGGTGTAGCGGATGTGCTTGTTAGCTTATAAAATTCTTGCCCTGATACTACATAGAAGTCTGAGCCATTTGTTTGATGCGCCCACAATGCGCGGATAGGGCCAATACCTATGTTTTGTAAAAACTTTAGCCCAGGCGCTCGCTGTAAATACCCTGTTTCTTCCCCTTCAGTTACAACTTCAGGAAAAAGATTAACCATACGGGCATCCGCTGCATTAACGCTACGTGCAACATACGATTGACCTAAAATCGGCGTTTTCATTGTTTATGCAGCAGCACCTTTAATTACTGCAAAATTAAACACAGGCGTTTCTGTAGTTGAACCACCTGTAGTTCTAAAAGTAATGTTAAAACTACCCGCAGCAACGGCAGTTACCATTAAGTCATACAAATCCGTACCTGATTTTTGATTAAGAATAATTACATCTGTTGCCACAACTGTACTATTTGTTACAGTAAAAGTTGCAGCTACTGTTGTTCCTGCTGCGCTAAATAACGTAATTGAACCAGTTGTTTTATTAAGCGTTACACCTGTAGTTCGGCTAGTTCCTTGAACTACAGTACCACCAGCTCCACTCCCGTACCCTATACCTGCGGTGCCAGTTGAAACAATTGTACCTGTTGCAGTCAGGCTTGTGCCTGTAGCTGCGCCAATTACGGGTGTAGTCAATACCATGCTAGTGCTAGTACAAGCAGAAATATTGCCCGATGCTACCGTGCCAAGCGCAGGAGTTACAAGCGCAGGGCTAGTAAACAAATTGGTTACAGACAGTTGTTTAGTTGTGCTAGTAGACGCTTGCACAATTGGCAATACATCAGCCCCAGCTTGAGTTGTTGCAACGGGTAAAGCTGAAATAGCAATCGTAGCCATGATTTATCCTTAATAATTTCCTGCGAATATATTGTATCGTTGGCGTGTACCAACAATACTGTATGGTAATGACATAATATCATCGGGGTTGTTAATACGTTTTAGGTTGCGTTTAGACGCCATTGCAATCCGTTTGACTTGGGGGCTTGGCTCAACGCCAAACTCGGCAGCAAACTCACAAGCCAAGTTATATTTAAAGGCTCTTAAATAGCCTGGTGGAAACAATATATTAGTTGCAAGCGTAGCAGGTTGTGTTAGCTCCTGAACCGAAATAAAATGCCATTGCAACACTTTAGTTGGCTTAGGGTATATGTACATCTCAATATTAGGGTACGTCATATTGGTAAATATGACTTGCGGGTAAGTGCTAGTGACTGTCTTAACGGCAATACCATTGTATTGCTGTTGATTAATCATCTTAATACCAAACGAGATACCGTTGGCAGGATCAATAAAGTAAGTCGAATCGTCTAATAGAACGGGTCGATTACCTACAAAGTCACCTGTAGGCCCTAGCGTTCTACTAAGTACATTTGGAGGCCAATTGAATACTTGGTCTTGCGTAGCAAATATTGATAGACGCTCAGTATTCCACGAATCAATCATTTGATTTAAAGCATCTAAAGCATCTTGCGATGTAGCAGCAGATGGCGTTTCACCTTCCGCCAATACCCCTAATAGACGTAGCGCCCCATTAATTTGATCGTTGGCGGTATAAATTGCCATAACTCACCCTTTACTCGATAGTTTTACGACGTCTTTTTACTTCCAACGTATTGACTGGAGCCGCAATCACTTCTTCTTCAGATGGCGTATCGGTAGTATAACGCACCCAGCCATTTTGTTCATCATATTCTGCTTCTTGTTCCATTGTGGCAACTTTACTGCCGTGATCAGGATGTCTTAGATATATGGTCATAATTTATTCAACTACAGAACTTTCAGGTTCGTCTATTTTATTAATAAGCATCTTATATGCAGTAATAGTCGCTTGAGCCTGAATTAAAAAGACTTGCGCCTTATTTGTTTCAGACTCTAGCGACTGGATTTCTGCCACTAAAAATTCTTTAGTAATTTGCATTACGCAATGGTAGAAACCATAATGTAATACGTTACACCACCGCTAGTTACAGGGATAGTGTGTGTAGCTGATGGAGTACCAACGGCTGCACGGAACACACCTGTTGTAGCTGCTGCGGGGAAAGCTGCAAAGTTACCAAGGGTGCCAGTGCCAGAGTTGGTTACACGCAAGAAAGACGCGTTAGTCCAAGTACCGCCAGACGCAATATCGGAATCCAATTGCAACGCAGCAAGCGTACCGCCTGGATTAGTAGACGAGCCACCAATCGTTGCACGCAAAGCGTTGGCTGCACCGCTAATTGTGCCGCCAGTATTGACTGCACAAGTAACGTGAGCGCCGTTAATAGTTCCAGCTGTAGCAGCGTTTGCGCCAGTTACACGGGTTAAAAAACGCGCAGTTTCGCCAGAGCCAGTTGACGTAAAGGTTAAACGGTTAAAGTTAAGACGCGTATCGCCCGACGTTGCCGAAGTAGTAGCATACGCGCCGTTAAGGACGCCAGCAGAAGTAATTGCAATCGGGTCGTTAGATGCGCCAACTTGGAATGAATCTAATTGGGGATCGGCGTATGCAACGCCAATAGGTTTATTATTTGCCATATTAAAACTCCTTTATTATTTCCAAAAAAAGTTAATCCCGCCCCAAGGGGCGGGGGATTACATTAAGCAATACGGTAGCAAGTCCAAGAACCTTCGCCTGTTTTACGAGCGCGGAACTGGGCTGAAGTAGCTTCAATTACGACTGGATTTCCAACAATTGTCCAACCTGTACCAACAACTAGCGTAACGTCGTCTGTTGAAGCGTCTGCATTAATAACGATAAAGTCAAACGCAGAGTCTACTTTACTTGCGCTAGAAATATCGGCTTCAAGCAAAGCTACAGTTGGCAGAGTTAAATTGCCAGCAGTACCGTTAAATACAAACAAACCGTTTGCTAATTGAGC
>Ga0181338_1000266_pt1 | contig 10980 bp, 17 predicted proteins | sample Sp13VDMM110SD_FD_122168 | JGI IMG/M metagenome (GOLD analysis project Ga0181338, IMG submission 122168) | Freshwater viral communities from Lake Michigan, USA - Sp13.VD.MM110.S.D | ecosystem: Environmental > Aquatic > Freshwater > Lake | place: USA: Michigan | collected 2013-04-23
GACCTGCTCACACCTAGGTAACGAAGCAATAGAATAATGTATCAACCCTTGGTTACCAATCGACTAGACACCCCTAGCATCGTTTAAACCTCAGAAAACACGAGGGGGTGATGACCTTAAGTAGTACCGGTACTATGTTTATATTTATCCCACCCTCATTTCACACGTAAATAACTTTCTCAGATAAACTAAAACTTTACTCCCATTAACTTCTGCGGCGCATGTAACCTTAAGGAAAATATTCTTCGCTTCCCTTTCTCAAACAAATAAAAACTTTACTCCCAACATTAATCTTCCTCATAGCATGCCTGCGTAAAAATTCTTGAATATGCATACGCTTAAAAAAAATTCTTTTCAAAAAATTTGTAATTGTATAAACAAAGACTTTTCGTAGAGGGATAAGATGAATAGCATGAGGGTGATCTTTACAGATGTTGCGCATAGGGATATGGCTATAGGCCAGCAGATAGGTGAGAACTACAGGTTAGAGTCTGAGAAGAAGTTGGAGGGGGATAGGATAGCGCTTCTCTTCAAACCTATAGTCTTTATGCCTCCTCAACAACCCTCGCGGGAAATGAAGGCCAGGTTTTGGCAGGTGAAGAAGAAGATTGATGGGGTGAAGAATTAGTTATAGCAGAATGTTGCTATAACCTCATATAACTTGGAATAACTATGATCGCTAAATGCAAGAAATGTAAAATCGAAAGAGAATGTAACTATGTTCATCTCACCCCAAAAGAAACGATGTACTTTTGCGAAGAATGCGCGTTTCGTATAGATAAAATGGGTTATAGCTGTATTCAGGACTATCTTGATAATAAAATAGATCCTTGGAAAAAAACGAATGCCCAACCCTAGGACTTTATGAAAGAGAACAAATGCGATAGATGCCATGCAGGATTATTCATGGGGAATGATAAGAGTATGCTTTATAAAGGCAGGCTTATTACACTTTGCAATACATGCTTCACAAGAATGGATACAGCCATTTCGCAAGTTATGGAAGACTTTATGAAAGAGAATGATGATGTCTAGATACTGGGATCAGTGGGACAGGGAAGACCTTGATAGCTGGCAGGGATGTGACTGGGAAGAGGATGAAGAACAGGAAACGGAGAAAGTTGAATATGATAAATAATGGGTTTATAAAAGATAAAGATGGGGCATGGCATAACTTAAGCCATATTATACGCTTAAGAGTTATGGAGACTAGTAATAGCTCATTCGCCATATTCGCGATAATGAATGCAACGCAATCACTTGTACAGATATCTTCAGATTGGAAAGATGAAATAGATGCCTTTGAGGAATTACATCATTTAATGGGGTATGTGTTATGAGTTATATTGATAGAATAAAAAGTCATGTCTCATCTTTACGGGAAGCGCAATATAACTTTAATAGAGCGATTTCAGATCGCCTGCAACGAGAAATACTTAAACAGCCTAAACGTTATACATGGACCATAAACGAGAGTGATGTTGCTGAGCAGTATAATAAGATGTTCCTCTGGGCATATCTGAATTACATGCGACCTACGGAGCCTTTGCAATATTATCGAGATGAAGCTTTTGGGACATCTCCTGTGAAGAATTCTTATTGGGCATATTTACCAGAAAAAGGTGCTACAATGGTCTTTAAAAGATATGAACCTCTTTGTACACAAGAAGTTATGTCTTATGAAAGACTACCCACTTTAACAAAAGCTTTACTAGGATTTAAAGATGATGTAGGTTGTAAACGCTTATCCAATAACTGCATCTTAAATAACGCGTGGATGGTTAACCTAAAAACTTCAGAAAGGGAAAATGTTATGATGGATTCATTCCTAAGAGGATTTAAACAAGATTTAAAAAAACAATGGGAGGATAAAATTATGAACACAATTGACATAAGCGAAGAGCTTGCTGACTTGATGAAGGTTTACACTGAAGCAGAAGAGCATCTGAAGAAGAAGGAAGCTGGAGAGCTTGAGACGATGAATAACTACATGCGAAGATATATGCAGGTGCAAGATGAGCGCAGGAAAGTAACGGATAAACTTAATGCTTTAAAACATAAAATGGAAAGAAAAGCCTGTGATGAATGTGACGAGGAGGATGATGAATGAAACAGTTTGTCATTCTTTGCAATGAAGATGCTATGAAAGGATTACAGAATGTATTCACCCCGCTGGGCTTGCAGTTTCTAGAAGTGCAGGGAATACCTCAAGTCGAAGGGCAATTCCTAGTGCTGGCAACTCCTAATCATCCTGTTGAGGAGAAAGAAGAGGTAATAAGCTGATGAAATACCTATGGATCTTTATCTTGGTCTGCATCATGGGTTTCTATGCCGCTAAAGCAGAATATGAGGCTGTTAAGAATTATTACCCAGACCTAACCTTCTGGGAATATTTCTTGATCAGCGATAAAATTAGGATAACTCCGAGGTAATATGTGCCTAGATTATGAAACAGGTGTTTTCTTGGGGTACATATTCGGAGTAATCTTGGGATTTGTAATATTTCAAAAGGTAAAGGAATGACCGACAAACAACCACTCAATGAAGCCTATAAAAACGAAGTCTTAGAGGCCTACCAGAAGATTTCTGACACCTTTAATGACTTTACCTTGCTCATGAGAAAACGCGTGCCTTACGACGAATGGCCAAAGCATTGCAAGATCGCGGGAGTGAGTGAGGAGCTGATGGGGAAAGCACCTCCAGACATTGAAGAAACATTCAAGGCAGATATCGCAAAGCATTCTAAAGATGTCATGGATGAACTAGACAAGGCAATTTTATATGGATGGCCCATGTTACAATCAGATTGCCGTCCTGATCAGTCTTTCCGTGCTATGATTGGGATTATGAAAGCTTGGAAAAAATATATGGACAGGAAAGAAAAGAAGGAAAATCAATTTACCAGCATAAAAAAGAAAATACTTTCAATGATTGATGATTGCAATCCTAGAGTAAATTGCAAATGTCAAATTCAATTTGAAAACTTATGGGATTTATATCGAATGGTCACTAAAAAGGAGGCAGAATGCGAAGAGTAAGAGCTAAACTTCTTAGAAAAGAGCTTCAAAGAATGATGGGTGATAGAGTTGTCACTCCCCGCATTTGGCGTCACCATAAGAGGGCATATGTTAGAGGCTGAATGGGGATCAAACGCGCCAATTAGAAGTATTTTTAGCGGAAATTCTTATGAATATCAAATTCCTACTTGCATGAAATGCGGAAATTATAAGAATATAGTCCTTGAAAATAATCTTCATGAGTGGGAATGCATGTATTGTCCTCCAGATAGTAATAATATAATGATTGAGGTCTTCTTAAAAAATCTTTAATCTAGGTGCAACACGGAGTTTGAAACCCTTGTCGTGTTGCATTCTGTTTTCCAGGAGCTTGGGTAGAAACTGGACGCATATGGCATTACTGCGATAACAGGATGCCAGCTTTATTCCAAGTTGGCTGAGAGGTTTAAGGCAGCATCTCGATAAACCATGAGAGAATAAAGAGATGTGTTGGTGGAGAATTCTAAGTTCTGAAGCTTCTTAGATCCACGACCGTACGTTCGAATCGTACACTTGGGCATTTTTATAACATGTTAGCTCAAGGGAAGAGCGCCGATACCCTAATTCCTCGTCCAAGTAGATTTAGGGGTGTAGGAGGTGATAGTTCGAGTCTATCACATGTTAAACCATAGGAGGTTATTGTGTTGTGTTACGATGTAGCTGAATATGTTATTGAAGCCCGCGAAGAAAATCTGGTTTTCATGACTACTGCTCAAGATTACCAGAGTTTCTTCTATTTCAAAGGCAAAGTGTATGCCTACAATGAAATCCTCAGAGTTCTTGAAGAGGATTAATTCTGTACTCCATAGAGTTTGAATGTGCCTGATGTTATGGTTCCTGCGTTCAGGTTGATTTGGATTGCATTAACAGCTGTTGTTAAAGAGGCGCAATAACCAAATGTCGCCCACTGATTAGCTCCATCATATAAAAATCCAGAAATGCTTTTGCATATTGATGATGATTGAAAAGTGTTAAATGTATAATCACCAATTAATCCAAAATCTGCTGGTAAAGTTGCAAGTGTATTTACAAATCTAAAGGCACTACCATTAGTAACATTATTTCCATAAAAATTACCTACATTATCAGAACATGCACCAGAGTTATAATAGTTTGTTGAAACATAAGTAGCTCCGCCATCAGTTGAATATTGTAAAAACATGCTGGTTGCACCGCTTGTTATCACATTATAAAACACTAATTTATATTGATCATAACCTGTTAAATTTGTCGTAAAATCAATTGTCGCGCTTGCTGCTGCCGTCTGAGATTCAATCAAAACAAGATTACCCGATCCTCCTCCGCCTGTGGAAAATGTTGGGCCTGGGCGCGGGTTGGCTAGGGCTATGTCGATATAGAAAAGATCTGTATTTATTTGTGGCGTAGTTCCAGCAGTATTATTTGCAAAAAAGAATGGGGTTATAACAGCAGTGGGAATATTTGTAGTTATGGGACTATTAGCCACTTGGACGTTATTGATATAATAAGCTACAGATGTAGCTGAAGCATTGACGACAATAGACAATGTAACCCAATCAGTTGTCGCGGGCGAAGATGTATTTGCTGTAGTCGTGACAGATCCAGATGTGCTTTTAATTTGCCAGTTACCACCATTTACAGTGTCCGTATATTGAAAATATAACCCATCAACAAAAGCGCTTGAATTTGCTTGTAATGTTGTTTCGTCAGCTAATCCACAACTATATACATATGTATCACCACCGCTAGATAAAGCTGTTAATTGTATTGTCCAACTAAGGGTTAATGTACCACCACCCAATTTAAATGGGCCTCTACCAGTAACCGTACCAGCTTTATCAACCTGTTTTATATAAACCCCAACATCTTGTCCCGCATCCGGTAAAATAGTTCCAATACCTGGATGGTCAGCAGTTCCAGGAGAATTATGAAAACCAGATGTTGTTCCAGTCCAACCAAGTTTATACCCTGAATTAGTAGGTGAAATAAAATCGTCAAATTCTTGATAAACAACATTCGGCTGAAAAGTGCTTACGTTATAAATGGTGTTAGTCCCTCCACCACCACCTGTATTTATGCTTCCTGCTTGTGACATAATATTTCCTTATGGTAAAACTTCTGTTATGATAAATGTCATATTTCCTATTCCTGGTATTAAATCATTATAATGGAAAGTTTTTCCAAAATAACTGCTATGATAGACAGAAAAAGTTGTAGATGAAGTTGTACCAGCTGTCATAAAATATTTAGGTGAAAATGTGCATTGTGCATTGGAGATTCCATTGTCATTGGCAAAGATTGCATTAGTTACACCGCTTTGAAAGATCGCTATTAAAGGATAATCTGGAGGTGAATCACATGCAGCAGCTCCATAAAAATCAAATATCAAAATATTTGATGCGCTGAAAGGTGTAATTGTAGCAGATATTAACAATGCCATATCGGATGTCGTCGGTAGACTAGTGCTATAAAACGCAGCAGCAACATCAATTTGTGCTGTTGATTTAGCTCTTACCTGCTGGACTACAGTTCCTGATGCTGTAGATCCTGAAGTTGCAAAACTTCCTGCTTGTGACATGTGAACCTCTAAATAATATTAATAAGGGACTGATTTACCGTGTACGCCTGCTCTTTTCTTGTCGCCCTTAGCGCTTATCTTGGGTGTCAAACTTTTAGGCTTAGGAGCCTTTGTTTGCTTACTTCCTGTTACGAACTTTGATACTGGATCTGATTTTGCTTTAGCCATAAATACTCCTTGGTTTAATATTCTTTTCTCATTAAAATAAATTTAAGTAAAGGTATTATTTTAAAGAAGAATCTTTTTTTGATCTCTTAGATCAAGCTAAGCAAATGCTGGAAGACAGAAGCATGCCAGAGCAGGATTTGATCTATTATGTTGCAAAGTTGGATTCAGAAGAAAGAACAGCGATTATATTAGCTTACAGAGAGTTACACGGATATGAGTGAATTAGTTCCAGCCCCAAATCCTCAAGATCCAAACGATGCTCTTTATCAATTTATTGATACGCAGCCTTTAAGCGCTTATCCTAACAACCCAGATTCAAGCCCTAGCCATTTTACGGTTAGACAATTTACCCCTGAAAATATTACAAACGCATTGCCTGTTGTGGTAACAAAAACAGCTCATGGTTTAATAAACGGTCAAGCCCTTAGAGCAACTAAGTTTTATGCTATCCCGTTTTCTGTCGCCACTGGTATGGAACAACTAAATAATCGCTTATTCTATATCAGACAAGTCACAACTAATACTTTTCAGCTGTGTGATGCCAACACTGTTCCTATTGATGGTAGGAATTTTACTCCTTATATTCAGGGAGGACAATTTACTTTGACGGGGCAAGATCTGCCAATTGTAAATCCTTCAGAGTTTCCACCTGCGGGAACTGTTCCTTAAGAAGTGTGATTGACTTGATGGCATCAATATTCCAGATACACCCACTTGCACAATCCCATCCATAATACCAGGATGTTGGATTTCTTAGACGGCAGTCCCAATTATAAGGAGCTATTATGATGCCATCGTATTCTTTACTTAATAATTCCCAGTCTATTATGTAGATGTAGGGATTTTTAGTAAATTGAGAAGCAAATCTTTCATAATTGAATGGATCGTTCCCTTTATATTTTAGGCTGAATTCTTCTAATTCTCGTGTAGTCGATAAATGAAGTATTTTTGCTCTTTTCTTTAGTTCTATAAGATATTTATAATTTAAGCTTTTTAAAGCAAATTCCTCTTTTTCACACCAAGTTTTCCAATTTTCGTCATCTTCATAATCTTCTACGCTAAGCCATAAACCAAAAGGCTTAGAAAAATAGTTCATTCTAGAGCGTGCAAGATCATGATAATCGTGTCTTAATTCTTTTAGTAGTTTTTCTGAGTAATGATATAATTTAGTTGGCAGACTCATTTTACTTTTTTAATCCCGCAATTCTTTTGTTTTCTTTCAAAGTCTTCTTGTGCTTTTTTTGGATCATATAATTCTTTACAACCTAGACGCTTAGATTCTCTAACAACGCTCGTGCGAGATCGACCTACATAAAGGGCTAGTTGTCTTGTGCTTAATCCAAGATCAAGACCTACTTTTATTAATTCCCTTTCATGTAATTGTAGGGGGTTTTTAACGTGCCATCTAGGCGTAATCGTCGTCATCATCTTCTTCATCCTCATCAATTTTATCATCGGGGATTGTGGATGGTCCTCTAGAATAAGGATTTTCAGGATCATTATGAAAGTAATATTTAGTTCTTTGAGGGTCAAATTGAATCATCCAATTCTTAATATCACCTGATTGGTGATCTTGTATCCAATTGTAAATCTCTTGGCATATTGGCTTGAACATAGGTCTAAATTCATTCTCAATTGAAAACTTAAGATTATCTAAAACTCTCACAAAAGCCTTTTCTTTGGCTGAATGTATAAGACCTTTAATATCATCCTTCAGTTTGTTTTCATCTAAAACTACTCTTTCAATATCATCTTGGCAAATCTCTAAGAGTCTCATCATTTGATTTTCGCTCTCTCCAAAGCATGTTAGATGCGGCGAACTAACTGTTATCGTAAAGACTAAATTGCTTTCTGAAGTATGTGTACGATCTACTGTAATTTTCATGTGGATCTCCTGGTTCGACTACATTAGCAAAGCCTTGTTTATGCCTCAATAAAAAACTTCTATCAAATATTTACTTTATCTGATAAAAAAATGTTTATATATTCTAGGATAGGCATAAATGATTTGCACACAGGAAGATTCGCTTAAAATCTTAGGTGATCAAGATTGGCGGCTTAGGAATCTTTACAAGATTAAAGATAAGCAGGGAATGATCGTAAACTTTGAGCCTAATTGGGCACAAGAAGCTTTATATCATCCTCATTATCTAAATATCATACTAAAGGCTAGACAGTTAGGAATTACTACATACCATGCGATTTTATTCTTAGACACCTGTCTTTTTAATCACAACGTTAACTGCGCCATCGTAGCGGATAGCAAGCCCATCGCGCGGGAAATCTTCATCGACAAGGTTAAATTTGCCTATGATAACTTGCCACAGTTCGTACGCGATATGTGCCCAGCCTACAGGGATAACGTGCATGAAATGCGCTTTGCAAATGGATCGGTTTATAGAGTTTCTACAAGTCTCCGCGGAGGAACCCTCCAGCTTCTTCACATCACTGAGTTTGCCAAGATCTGTCAAGAAAATCCCAAAAAAGCTAACGAAATCGTATCGGGAGCGCTTAATGCGGTACAGGCGGGGCAATTCGTATGCATTGAATCTACTGCTCGAGGCCGAGAAGGTCACTTCTTTAATCTCTGTAAAGAAGCTCAAGCTTTACAGGATTCAGGCAAGGAATTAGGTAAGCTGGATTGGAAACTTTGGTTCTTTCCATGGTGGAAACATCCAGATTATGTAATTGATTCAAAAAATGTCTTGATAAGTAAAGACCAAGAGAAGTATTTTGAAGAATTAGAAAGTAAAGAAATATTTTTAAAGCCTGAGCAAAAAGCGTGGTACGTAAAAAAAATGACGACAATGGGCGAATATATGAAGAGGGAATTTCCCTCTACGCCTGAAGAAGCTTTTGAGTCAGCGAACGAAGGATTTTATTTTGCCAAGCAGATTAGTCAAGCGCGTCATGAAAAGCGGATTTGCCACTTACCTTACGATGACAATGCGAAGACCTATACAAGCTGGGATATTGGTATTGGGGACGCGTGCGCAATCTGGGTCTGGCAGCTTGTCGGGAAAGAGATCCACTGCATCGACTATTACGAAAACAGCGATGAAGCTCTGGCGCATTATGTTAAATGGCTTAAAAGCAAGCCGTACATATATGAAAAACACTTTCTACCTCATGACGCTGCTGCAAGAGAAAAGGGATCGGGAAAGTCTTTCGCCGACATTGCAAGAGATCAAGGACTCAAGGTTGACATTGTTCCAAGACAAGCCAATGAAATATTCGGAATCGAATGTCTCAGGAATACATTGCCGAGGTTCTTTTTCGACTACAACAAATGCGAAAAGGGAATCAAGTGTATCGAGAATTTCCGAAAGGAATGGAACGAGAAACTTGGATGCTATCGAGAGAGAAGTTATCACGACTGGGCTTCTCATGGCGCAAAAGCCCTTATCTATGGAGCGGAATCCATTCAAAGATTGGTTGGCGGATCAGGAATGTCAGCCGAGGAATGGAAGAGGATGAGAAAAGAATGGTTATAGGCACAGACGATTATAATAAAGAGATACTGATAACACAGTTTAAGAGCATCTTACAATATCTGGAGAACGCAGAAGATATTCTCCAAATATTAGATGAAAAGCCTTTTGTATGTGGAAATAGAACCGTTTTAGAGTATCCACGCGTTTTAGATATTCAAGTGAAAATTAAGTTAGTGAATCTAGAAGACTAAAAAAATTTTGCTATTGATGACAAGTATTTATTTTACGTTTCAAGTTACCAATGTGCTTAGCTCGACAAGTTTTTGAGCAAGTGACGGTTTTTTGATAACGATTAATTGTAAATGGATTTGAACAGATGACGCAAAGCCTCTCAATATTATCGATACCAGACTTGTTTCGGGCAGCCATTACACAATTGTTCCCGCAAAACTTTACATGTCGATTATGTTTAGTTTGGAATTCCTTGTTACAATTTTCACAAGTGAATGTTTTTAAAGGCATTTTATCCCATTCCTTTTTTGCTTTTTCACTTAAGAATTTCTTTCCTTTCTTGGTAGCAAGCCAAGCGTGGACTTTTTTACTATTTTCCTTCATATGCAAGCTAAGGTGTTTGGAATGAGACAAGCATTCAAGATTACTAATATGATTATTCATCTTATTTCCATCTTTGTGATGAATATCAAATCCTTTAGGAATTGGGCCATTGTAAAACTCCCAAGTCATCCTATGGATAAATTTATGTCCATTTCGAGCATATCCTCTAGACACATTTGTCGCTTCGATAATAAATTTTTCTCTATCTGTCATAACCTACCCCATAATTATAGTAATGTAAACAATGTTAATAAAACGAAAAATTTAAGTCAAGGAGTGTGTTAATGTACACATTTCAGGCTGATGGAACTAGTAATTACACTTTAGACCATAACAATAAAGTTTTTCAGTGGCAACAATTCTTTTATGATGCGTATCGGTGTTTCAGCGTTTATTACGCGCAAGCCTATAGGGATTTAAGAGCATATGCAGGTGATAACTGGACCAACCTCGAGCGTACCAAGCTTGAAAGACAGAACAGGATGGTGCTCGAGCTTAACAAGATTAGAAGAGTGGTTAATCTATATTCGGGTTATGAACGGGAAAATCGCACTCAAACGGTTACTGCACCAGTCGAAGGTTCAGATGAAATTACAGCGGATCTCTTCTCAAACGTCATGTATTATGTCTATGACAAGGGCAATGCGGACTATATCTTTTCTGAAGCATTCGAACATGCTCTTAAAACGGGCTTGGCTATTGTCGGAATCTACATGGATTACTCCAAAGATAAGGTCAATGGGGATATCAAATTTTACTGGAAACCGTTTAATGCCCTCATGCTTGACCCATACTTCACAAAAAGAGACTTATCTGACTGCGATCAAGCTTCAACACGGGATCTTCTCAGCAAAGAGCAAGTTAAGTCTATGCTTCCCTGGATTGACCCTGAAGAGATAGATGCCATCCCAACAGGTATTAGAGACAACAAATATCAGTATCTAGGCATCTATCGTCAATATAACTCCACTTACATCGCCAAGAATCTTGTCACCTATGACCAATATTGGAAGAGAATCAATAAGGTTCAGAAGTATCTCGTAGATGAAGAGACAGGTGTATCAGAAGAATGGGAAGGCACGAGAGAAGAAGAAAAAGAACTTAAGAAAACTCTAGCTTACACCCCCCAGGTTAAACTCATCACCTCGCA